>Ga0315550_1000210_pt1 | contig 34927 bp, 19 predicted proteins | sample SalMarSW160190MG_2_FD_203100 | JGI IMG/M metagenome (GOLD analysis project Ga0315550, IMG submission 203100) | Salt marsh sediment microbial communities from the Plum Island Ecosystem LTER, Massachusetts, United States - Salt Marsh Sediment SW1601-90 ...
CTTGAAGGCATTGAGAAGATAGAATCGAATATCTCCTCCAGATATGGAACAATAGTGATCTATTACAATCAGAATGCCGATCTCAAATATGCCTATCTTAAGCTCCAGGAGAAGATAGATATAGTAAAGAGTTCAATACCCGACGAGTTCATTGTCAATGTTATTAAAATAGACCTTGAACAGCTTACAAACCAGTTCATGTCGCTTCAGGTGAGAGGCGAAGGCGGAGTTGACAGGATCAGGAACATCTCAGACAGGGAGATCAAACCCAAATTTGAGAATATCGACGGTATTGCCGGTGTTCAGGTTTACGGAGGTCAGGAGAATTCAATTGAGGTCCGTCTTAACGAAAAGGCATGCAAAGCTCTTGGGATCACAATGGGACAGATAAGGACACTGCTTAACAATAATGGCAGTGAGAAGACATTTGCAGGCAAGGTCGTTGATGGGAGTAATGAGTTTTTTGTAAATATAACCTCTGAATATACTGATGTAAAGGATATTGGCAGTATAACAGTAAAACAGGAGGGGCCTGTTCTGCTGCAGGATATCGCCGAAATATTTTATGGTGTCAAGGAACAGACATCCTTTAGCAGGGTTAACGGAATGGATGCCGTTACTATTAACCTGGTAAATGATAACCAGGCCAATCTTATAAAACTGTCACACGATGCCCTTGAACAGGTAAATGCCCTTAATAAAACACTTGCTCCTGCAGGAGTTGATATTGTAGTCCAGTATAACAGTGCCGAAACAATGGAGGAGAATATCAATCAGATAATCAAACTTGCCATCACCGGTGCTATACTGGCAGTTATCATTCTCTGGTTTTTTCTCAGGAATATCAGGCTTGTTACAATTATTGCTGTCTCAATACCTATTTCAGTATATGCAGCCTTCAATTTCTTTTATGCCTACAACATTACAATAAACAGCCTGACTCTTGTCGGTGTGGCCCTTGCCATAGGAATGCTTGTTGACAACTCGGTGGTGGTACTCGAGAATACCTATCGTCTTGCCGGTACAGGCATGGATTACAGAACCTCTGTCAAACAGGGCACTACCGAGGTGTGGAAGGCTATTCTCGCATCAACACTTACGACCATCATGGTCTTCTTTCCCTTTATTTTTTCTTCAAATTTCCTTATAAAGATCATCGGGAAAAACATTGGTGTTTCCATAATATCAACATTGCTGGTCTCACTTGCGGTCGCGCTTCTTTTTATACCGATGGCTACCTATTTTCTGCTTTCCGGGAGCTCCGGAGGCAAGTCGGAAATATTCAAAAAGCTTTCTATCCACGACAGGCTGATCCAGGGGTATCATCTTGTTCTTAAAGCTAGTATGAGAAAACCTGCCTTAACAATTATCGGTACACTCATAATCTTCTTCGCTGCACTTCTGATAAGCCTGACACTAAGTCTGAGCACGCCGCAGGAAATAAACACTCCTGATTTCAGGTTAAGTGTGACAATGCCCTCAGGATCAACCCTTGAGAAGACCGATGCGGTGGTAACAGAGATTGAATCAAGGCTTGCCTCCATACCAGAGAAAGAGGATATTGTAAGCCGTATCGAAGAGGAACAGGCTACTGTTACAATCAATCTGCCGGAAGAGTGGGATAGAATAAGCAAAAGGAGCCTCCCCGAAATTAAAAATGATATCCTGGAAAGGACAAAAAATATTCCTTCTGCTGAAATAAGTATGGATGATATATCTACAGGCGGCGGTTTTACTGCCGGCGGCAGCGGCGAAACAGTGAATCCGGGAGCCGGATTTATGAATATGCTGGGTATCGGATCACAAAGCGAGAGTGTGATTATCAAGGGACAGAACTTTGAACAGATGAAAAACTTTGCCGACGATATCAAAACCTATATTGATGATCTTTCTTCAATAGAAAATGTGAGCCTGAATATCCAGGACAATAAGCCCGAGGTTCAGCTATATTTTGATATGGATTACATCGGGAGAAACAACATCACCCTTATGGGTCTCTCTTCAGCTTTGGCATCTTTCGGAAACGAATATTCCTCGGGAGCAACATTCAGGCAGGGTACCGAAAGCTATGATATAATAATCAAATATTCAGATGAGGACACACTGGCAAAAAACACCGATAAGACGATTGATGACCTGAGACGGCTAGAGGTAAGCAGTACTGGCGGAGCCATAATGGAAATGGAGGAACTGGCTGATATCATCTTCGCTTACGGATCTGGTAATATTCACAGGGAAAACCAGGAGAAGAGAGTCACAGTTACATATAATTTCAATTCCGAAATAAGATCAGACAAAGATCTCCTTGAAATAGCAAGAGCAGAGATCGAATCTGTTGTTGCCGATTTGAACATACCAGCCGGCATTGCAGTTGAGGTTGTACATGAAGAGGACCAGCTTAAGGATTTTTACAAGCTTATAGGTATTGCATTCATTCTCATTTACATGATCCTTGCCGCCGTATTTGAGTCGCTTGTTATACCATTTGTCCTTCTCTTCAGCATTCCCCTTGCCGCACTGGGATCGCTTATAGCTCTTATACTTACAGGAAATTCCCTTTTGAATGCAAACACTCTTACAGGATTCCTGATCCTGCTGGGAGTAGTTGTCAATAATGGTATTATCCTTATCGATTATACCAATATCTTGAGAAAAAGGGGCAACCGCCGTTCACGGGCGTTAATGTCAGCAGGCGTTGCAAGAATAAGACCGATACTTATTACAGCTTCCACAACAGTAATAGCCATGTTTCCGCTGGCTATGGGTAAAGCTGAATTCGTATCAGTCATAGGTGCGTCATTTGCAATAACAGTTATCGGCGGACTGTCGCTCAGCACACTTCTTACACTTGTTTTTATCCCTACATTCTATTCAGGACTTGAGAATACACTGGAGTGGCTAAAATCGCTTGAGTGGAAAAACAAAGCAATCCAACTGATCGTTTTTACCCTGCTTATTTTTTTGATTTACACTTATATAGACAAATTTCTCTGGAAGCTTATCACAACAATACTCAGCATAATTCTTGTACCTGCAGCAACATGGTTCATAATGAACAGCCTCAGGAAAGCGAGAGAGACGGTGATTTCGCCTGATGAAAAAATAAATATCCATGTTCAAAGCCTGGTAAAGATTTATGACAGGGAGAATCGCTGGCTGAGGGAATGGAAAGCTGGTGCCAGAATAAGAGCCAGGCTGGATCTCAAACGGCATTTCAGGCAGTGGAAAGATATGGTACAGATTATTTGGCAGCTTCCCCTGTTCATCTTCATGGTTTACTTTACCTATTTTTACCTGAATAAAGGATTCTGGATATTTATTTTCAGTATCGGCACATGGTTCTTCCTCTCAGCCATATGGAATCCGTTAAGGGAGCTCTTCACCAATATGACCTCCCGGACAAAAAGCCTGTTCATGAAAAAGATAATTTCCGGAATTGATCTATTTGTTTTCTGGATAATACCCTTGCTAAACCTGATACTCTTCCAGCTAAGATGGGATAACATTGCTGTTGTGCTGATCCTCGGATTCTTATGGTTCTCCGGTCTGTTTATTTACAGAACCGGTCAAAAGCTCAGCAATGAAAACATTGATATATACAGGCTTGAAGGAAGGTTCAGAGGACTGAGAAAAACCGTTTACAGGATCGTTGCAGCAGTTCCCCTTATCGGAAAAAAGAAGAAACCCTTCAAAGCCCTAAGCTGTGTATCGTTGAACATCGGCAGTGGAATGTTCGGACTTCTGGGACCAAACGGAGCTGGTAAAACAACTCTTATGAGGATAATCTGCGGCATCCTGGAACAGAGTTACGGTAAAGTGTGGATCAATGGTCTTGATACTCTTGAAAAACGCGAGGAGCTCCAGGGGCTGATAGGCTATCTGCCACAGGAATTCGGAAGCTATGAGAATATGACTGCTCACGAATACCTGCATTACCAGGCAATGCTGAAAAATATCATTGACAAAAAGGTGAGGGATGAAAGAGTGACCTTCGTTCTTAATGCAGTACATATGGAGGACCGAAGGCATGAAAAAATAGGTTCTTATTCAGGAGGGATGAAGCAGAGAATGGGTATTGCACAGATACTCCTTCATCTGCCAAGGATCCTTGTTGTTGATGAGCCGACAGCCGGTCTTGATCCCAGGGAAAGAATAAGGTTCCGAAACCTGCTTGTCGAACTGGGCCGCGAACGTATTGTGATATTTTCAACACATATCATTGAGGATATCTCGAGCTCCTGCAACCAGGTTGCAGTTCTCGATAAGGGGAAATTAAAATACCTTGGTAAGCCCATCGATATGACAAAAGAGGCAGAAGGACATGTATGGCAGTTCCATGTTCCGGCAGGAGAATTCAGCAAATTCGTAAAGAATCATCTTGTAGTGCATCATATGTCGGAAGGCGATAATGTAAGAGTCAGAGTCATTTCCGAATCCAAACCATGGGAGAATGCTGTTACCGCTACTCCCAATCTGGAGGATGCTTATTTGTGGCTGCTAAGAAAAAAGGAAAATAATGAAAACCAACACATTATATAATTCATTTACCCTGGTCTGGAAAATGATAATCTACAATCTGAAAATCATTTTCGCCAATAAATTCATCTGGTTCCTTGCCGGTTCGGTAGTCTTTTACCTTGGTCTTTCGGTCATTTATGTATTCTCAAATGATATATCACGGATGGAGGACCTGTATGGAGTATTTTTATTCTCAGGAATATTATTGGTCTTTTACCCGGCTGTTTTTGGTGTCCAGAATGATCAGGATGCAAGGACGATCGAAATACTGTTCGGCATCCCGAATTACAGGTATAAAGTATGGCTTGTGAGGATTATCCTGATATTTGTGATTGCATACCTGATAATGTTTGTTTTCACATTCCTCTCTTCAGTATTGATAGTTAAATTCAATATTGTGAGAATGACAACGCAAGTGATGATGCCTGTTCTTTTCCTGGGGATGATGTCCTTCATGTTATCTACTGTAATCCGAAACGGAAATGGCACAGCAGTGGCAATGATAATCTTCGGCCTTTTCTTTCTGATACTGTCGGATCCTCTACGTAAAAGCCAGTGGAATGTCTTTCTCAATCCCTTCGATCCGGCCTACGGCGTAAGTGAAACTACATGGGCAATCATCACAATGAAAAACAGGATAATCCTGATAACTGGGACGATTTTGTTCCTGTTGACAGCACTGTATAATTTGCAGAAGAGGGAGAAATTCATGTAATAAAATTGCTTCCTGTCATTCTTCCAGATATTACTCAAACGGTTGTTCCTTACTGAAATCGGGCTTGTAATTTTTGTAACTGTCCATATCCTGCACCCAGCCGTTCCGGAAACCAAAGCTTTCCATGGCTTCTGCAACCGACTCATACTCAGCTTTATATAATGTTCGATTCAGCTTAGGATGGCCCTTAACAAAGGGTACCGGGTGATATTGCGACATGAGTGAGAGATGCATTCCGGGTGAAAGTTCTTCCGCAATGTTCCGAAGAACTTTTCTACTTTCATCCGCATGACCGGGAAGAACAAGGTGACGTATCAGTATTCCTTGCTCTGCCCTGCCCTCTTCATCACAGGTAAGTGTCGATCCTTTCTGGTAATACATTCTCCTGAGCGCTTTCAGAGCAACCTCAGGATAGCCAGGTGCATCAGAATATTCTTCTGCAATGCCTGATGTCACATATTTGTAATCAGGAAGATAAACATCGATCATTCCATCAAGAGCATCTATCACTTCCGGTTTATCATAGCTGTTTGTATTATAGACAGTTACAGGCTGCAATCCCCTTTCATTCAGGCCCCGAATAATAGATTTGACCTGGGAAACAACATGTGAGGGGGAAACAAATCCCACTGTCGTAATGTCATCTGATAGAATTCTCTCTATAATGTCAAGTGTTTCCTTCAGTGTCGTTTTACTTCGCCGGCATGTTTCATCCGGCCGGCTTATATCATAATTCTGGCAATAGATGCAGCGCAGATTGCAGCCAGCGAAGAAGATATTGCAAATCCCTCCCGGACCGCTTATCGGAGGTTCCTCTCCCCTGTGAATGCAGATTGAAGCTATATTCATACCTGCATCCATGCCGCAATAGCCGCTGCCTCCCTCAAACCTGTTGACTCCGCATTCGCGCGGACATAATGTGCAGTTAGAAAGAAGTTCCTGCTCCTTATTATTATAGATCTTTTCTGTCATCTTCAACTTCCTCCAACTCCCTTCAACTGTTACCCTCCGACTTCGTCGGACATAGTCCGCTGCGTCGGACGAAGTCCGAAGCAAATCCTGAGCTTGTCGAAGGATAGCGAAGGAGGGCCTTCAACTTCTTCGACTTTTCTTATAACTGCAAAGATGGCAAAGTTAAGCACAAAGTCCACATAGAGAATTTATTATTAATCTCAAAGTTTGCATATTCCAAAACATTACTTACCTTTGACACCGATTTGAGGGGTAATTGAGCCTAGGGGACCAGAGTCCCCTATTTTGTTATCTGAATTTACGATGATTGAAATAAGTAAAATAGAAAAGCTTGTAAATGAGTTCATTAAAGGAACAGATATTTTCCTTGTGGCTGTAAGAGTAAGCAGTGCGAACAGGATCATGGTATTTGTTGATACAATGAAGGGGATAAATATTGACGAATGTGTGGCACTTCACCGTCATATCGAAAAGAATCTCAACCGTAACACGGAAGATTATGAGCTGCAGATCTCATCACCGGGGATAGATATGCCATTCGGGATTATTGAACAATACTATAAGAATGAAGGGAAACAGGTTGAGGTGGTTAACAATGAAGGCTCACGCTTTACCGGAAGTCTGAAAAATGTAACCAATGGCGGTTTTGAACTCGAAACGGAGGTAAAAATCAAGGGTAAGGTGAAGGAAATGAAGGATATCTCTTTCAACTTTGACCAGATAAAATCAACGAAGGAATTATTATCAATTAAATAACTATAAGAGGTTAATACCAGATGGAAAATGTTAATTTGACAGACACCTTTTCGGAATTTAAGGAGCTCAAGAATATTGACCGGCCTACTATGATGAGCGTTCTTGAAGATGTATTCAGGGGCATGCTTGCCAAAAAGTACGGCTCAGCGGATAATTTCGATATTATTGTCAATATCGATAAGGGTGACTTTGAGATATGGAGGAACAGGGTAGTAGTGGACGATGATGAGCTTACTGATCCGATAACCCAGATACCATTGTCGGAAGCCAAAAAGATTGATGATGATTATGAAGTCGGCGAAGAGGTATCTGATGAGGTTAAGTTCCTTGATTTCGGCAGAAGGGCTATTTTATCGCTCAGGCAGAACCTGACTGCACGTATTCTCGATCTTGAGAAGAACAATATCTACATGAAATACAAAGACAGGATAGGTGAGATTGTTACCGGTGAAGTTTACCAGGTATGGAAAAGAGAAATACTGGTTCTTGACGATGACGGCAATGAGCTCATCCTTCCGAAAAGCGAACAGATACCTTCCGATCATTTCAGAAAAGGGGATACAATAAGGGCTGTGGTTATAAAGGTTGAAATGAGAAACAATACCCCGTTTATTATTCTCAGCCGTACTTCACCCGTATTCCTTGAAAGGCTGTTCGAACTTGAAGTTCCTGAGATCTTCGACGGGCTGATTACCATAAAAAAGATTGTCAGGGTCCCGGGGGAAAGGGCAAAAGTAGCTGTAGAGTCATACGATGAAAGAATTGACCCGGTAGGTGCATGTGTCGGAATGAAGGGATCCAGGATACATGGTATCGTCAGGGAGCTTCGAAATGAGAATATTGATGTTATCAATTTTACATCAAATAATCAACTCTTTATCCAGAGAGCTCTCAGTCCGGCAAAGATAACATCCATCAAGCTGATTGAAGAAACAAAAAGTGCCGAGATATATCTTAAACCAAGCGAGGTGTCCCTTGCAATCGGTAAGGGCGGCCTCAATATTAAGCTTGCAAGCCAGCTTACAGGCTATGAGATTGATGTATACAGGGAGCCGGGTGGTGAAGATGAGGAAGACGTCAACCTTGAAGAATTCAGCGATGAAATTGAAGAATGGATCATCGATGAGCTTAAGGCTATAGGCTGTGATACTGCCAGAAGCGTTCTCAATCTTTCAATCAGTGACCTGGTAAAGAGAACTGATCTTGAAGAGGAAACCATAAGGGAAGTCGTAAACATATTGAAAGCAGAATTTGAATAACAACCTTGATTTTTATACTGGTTGATTCTATATTTAATATAAAAGGCAAGGCATATTTATGACAGAGGATATAAAGGCAACACGGTTAAGTAAAGCGGCCAGGGAGTTCAATGTAGGGATCTCCACAATAATAGATTTCCTGCATAAGAAAGGATTTGATCTTGAACCAAATCCCAACACAAAAATTCCCCACGAAGCTTATCTTCTGCTTGTGAAAGAGTACAGCTCGGATATAAGCGTGAAGAAAGAATCTGAAAAGCTTATTCTCAAGGATCTTCACAGGAAAAAAGAGACTCTGTCAATTGAAGATGTTCCTGAAAAGCCACAGCCTGAAGAAGGTAACAGTGATGAGGAGATAATTGTCAAAGATGCCACAGGACTGCAGAAAGGTGTTGATATTAAGACTGATATCAAGAAGCCGGATATAAAGCTTGTTGGTAAGATTGATCTTGATAAAACAGTGAAAAAAGAGACTGTTAAAGAGGAACCACAGAAACCATCAAAACCCACTGAGCCGGGGAAAGCTGAAAAGCAAAAAACAAAACCTGATACAAAAGTCCCGCCGGAAGAGGAAGATGATACATTGAAAAAAGAGGCTGCCGCTGCCAGTAAAGAGAAAAGTAAAGATAAAGTCTGGGGACCAGAGGAGGATGCAGGCAAGAAACCGGAAGAGAAAGCTGCAGAGCCTGTTACGGAATCAAAAGGTGACGACGGCTTACAATCAGGAGAGATAATTGATGAGGAAGTTTATCCTGTTGAGGAAGAAGAGGTAGTTGAAGTTTTCAGAACAGGTATTGCAAAATTATCGGGACCCACGGTTATAGGAAAGATAAATCTTCCTGCCGAAGAAAGAAGAAAATCTGGTCCTCACCAGCAGGGAAAACAAGATGGCAGCCCGGATTCCAGAAGGAAGAAGAAAAGGAAAAGGATAACCAAGGATAAAGATCAGGTTTCGGCTGTGAAGCCAGACCTGGGTGAAAAGAAGGAAAAGGGCGGCAAGAAAGTTATAAAGAAAAGACCCGTAAGGGTTGAAGTTGATGAAGAAGAGGTTCAGAAGCAGATAAAAGAGACTCTTGCAAGGCTCACAACAAAAGGTAAATCAAAGGGTTCAAGATACAGGAGAGAGAAAAGAGAAGCAATAAGTCAGAAACATCGCGAGGATGAAGACCGGATTGAACAACAGAAAAATATTCTGAAGGTTACTGAATTCGTCTCGGTGAATGAGCTGTCTATAATGATGGACATTCCCGTTACCGAAATTATTTCCACATGTATGAATCTTGGTCTTTTTGTTTCGATCAATCAGAGGCTTGATGCAGAGACTATGGCCCTTCTGGCCGATGAATTCGGTTTTAAGGTAGAGTTTGTCAGCGCTGAACTCCAGGAGGCGGTTCGTGAAGTTGATGATGAAGATGAAGACCTAAAGTCCCGTCCACCCATTGTTACTGTAATGGGACATGTCGATCATGGAAAAACAAAACTTCTCGACTATATACGCAGGACTAATGTGATTGCCGGTGAAGCCGGAGGTATTACACAGCATATAGGAGCATATGGTGTGACACTTGATGACGGAAGGCAAATCACCTTTCTTGACACACCGGGTCATGAAGCTTTTACTGCAATGAGAGCCCGTGGAGCACAGATAACTGACATTGCTATAATCGTCGTCGCAGCTGATGACGGCGTTATGCCCCAGACAGTAGAGGCAATAAATCATGCTTCAGCAGCAGGAGTGCCTATTGTATTTGCTATTAACAAAATTGACAAACCTACCGCAAATTCCGATAAAATTAAGGAGGCACTTGCCAATATGAATTACCTGGTTGAAGACTGGGGAGGGAAGTTTCAGTCGCAGGAAATATCGGCCAAAAACGGACTTAATATAGAACTTCTTCTTGATAAAGTCCTGCTTGAAGCTGAAATGCTGGAATTAAAAGCCAATCCCGATAAGTCTGCATTAGGTACAGTAATTGAATCATCCCTCGATAAGGGAAGAGGATTTACTGTAACTGTCCTTGTGAAAGCCGGGACACTCAGGGTTGGTGATATACTGCTTGCCGGAAGTTGTGTCGGACATGTGAAGGCCATGTATAATGAAAGAGGCCACAAAATTACTGAGGTAGGTCCGGCTACACCGGCTCTGATCCTCGGTCTGAACGGAGCCCCCCAGGCAGGTGACAAGTTCAATGTAATGGAGAGTGACAGGGAAGCCAAAGACATAGCCAACAAGAGAGCTCAGTTGCAGAGAGAACAGGGTCTTCGTACCCAGAAGCACATAACCCTTGATGAGATCGGAAGGAGAATCGCTATTGGTAATTTCCAGGAACTTAATATCATAGTGAAGGGAGATGTCGACGGATCTGTTGAGGCCCTGGGTGATTCTCTGATAAAACTATCAACTCCCGAGATACAGCTGAATATCATACATAAGGCTGTAGGCCAGATATCGGAATCTGATGTACTGCTTGCTGCCGCATCCAATGCGATTATAGTTGGATTCCAGGTACGTCCTTCTCTTGCAGCCCGTAAACTTGCCGAGAAGGAGGAGATTGATATCCGTCTCTATTCCATTATTTACAACGCCATAGAGGAGATAAAATCAGCTATGGAAGGTATGTTATCCCCCGAGGTTAAAGAGGAGATCGTTGCAACTCTTGAGATCAGGGATATCTTTAAAGTTACAAAGGTCGGCACAGTTGCGGGATGCTATGTTAAAGAGGGGAAGATAACAAGGAATACCCGTGTTCGTATTATTCGTGATGGTATTGTTATTTATACCGGAGAACTTGGATCGCTCAAGCGCTTCAAGGATGATGTCAAAGAGGTTGTGGGCGGCTATGAATGCGGACTGAACATTCAGAATTTCAATGACATAAAGACAGGTGACATCATTGAAGGCTACCAGGAGACCGAGGTTAAGAAAACTCTATAAAAGCCCCTTATATTTTTCTGCTGAAAGGAGATCACCGGTCTCCGACGGATCTGTAATCTTTATCTTTACCATCCAGCCATTTCCATAGGGATCCTTGTTCACAAGCTCAGGTGATTCCTCAAGAGCAGGATTAACTTCAAGTATCTCTCCTCCTACCGGCATAAACATATCTGATACTGTTTTTACTGCTTCAATGGTCCCGAAGACCTCCTCTTTATGAAGGGTTTCTCCCTGGGTCTCTATTTCAATGAAGACAATATCCCCCAATTCGCCCTGGGCAAAGTCGGTTATTCCAATATAACCCATATCTCCTTCTATACGAAGCCATTCATGGTCCCTGGTGTACAAAAGATCTGCCGGTATATTCATGATATTAAGTTTTTAATATTTATTAATTACAAATCACGATTTGCAATAATACTAAAATTAAAGATCTTTTCAAATCCCGGCAGACTTGTTATCAGGGAGGGAATAGATTTGTTCATTGTATAAAAACCTTATATTCCCATGGATTAAGTGTATGTTTTACACTTAATGGCAATGTCACTTTTTCTCCAGTAAAGTAACCAGAGTATGGGGATATTATCAACCTTTGCACCCAGGGTCTCAAAGATCCTGCTGACATTTGCATTCTGAAGAGCAAAACCAAACTGGATACCTAAAAATCCAAAGCTCATATTCCATATCTGTCAGAAGGTCAAATGCGGTTTTGTTTTTTTCATTTTATAACAATGCGTTTTAAAAAATAGATATTAAAATTGAATGAATCCTATTTAAAAAAATGAAAATGATCATTACAAAAAACTGCATATGTCATTTATTTTCATGCTGATTCATTGATCTTTAGTCTAATAAATCAGGACGATTTTGTTTCAAACGTTTTCAGACAAAATATAAAAAATGGTCTGGAATGAAATTTTTTACTGTACAAGAGTAAACTTGAGGCTGAATCCGAAATTTGTATTGGAAGTAGGGAAGGTACTTGCCACAAAAGGATTATTCATAGTGTGATCGGCAAAGATCTGAAGGTTGAACCTGTCACTCAGGATGTAATCGGCAGTAAGTCCGACCGTAAATACCTTTACTCCTGCAACCGGCTGATTTACATCCTCAACCAGTTTCCTTGCAAGTGTTTTATTATCACGGATTGAAAGGTCGAACCGCAGGTTCAGATCACTTTTAAGCACTTTCTGTCCGCCACCGGTTTTAAGTATTATCTGTACCTCATCAAACCGGTATCCGGCACCAATAACCAGCTCATTGGTACGGGCATCTGCAATCTGGTTGCTTGTAAGGTTAAGCGATACAGTACGTGATTTTCTCCATTCAAACCGGGTCGTCAGGCTATTTTTCCAGTTCATGTCAATATTTATTAAGGGACTGAACTGTTCATTAATGGTTACAACATTAATTTCGTATTGCTGAATGTAGTTATTCTGAAGATCTCTTATTGAGCTTATTCCATATGTATCCTCAAGATAGTTCAGGTTAGTTGTATAGCTTCCTATCTGGAATGTGCTCCTGTATTGATGTGAGAGATTTATGGATCGGAATACTCTCTGTATAAATTCAAATTTTGAAAGTCCGTCAAATGTTATTCTCCAGTTAGGCATCATCCTCATCGCCGAGGGAAAAGTTTCAAGAGTCACCTTTTCAGGATCTGATTTTGTGTAGGCAGCAAGAAACGCAGGTATCATTACCTCCCTTGAAGTTTGTCCATATCCGCTTTTATAGGGGCCATCCATAGGTTCTCCGGTAACTGGATTGATATCAGGATTATATTCGGGATCGACTTCAGATCTTTCCCTTGCCCGTCTTTCAGAAATAATTACCAGGTTTTTCTTGAATGCTTCAAAAGTGGGAGAAATATAATTATTCTTTTTTGATATTTTCTCAAATGCAGTACCCCACGATATGACTGATATTGAGAAATTTCCGTTAACGATCCTGTTGCGTGTACTGTCGGGGAAATTGCCATTAGCATCAGCTATATAATAAGAACTTACCCCTTCGAGAAATCTCCTGTCGGCATTGACATCGATCCTCATGCCGGGGAACGGTTCTATCATGCTTCGTACAGATATATCAAACTTATTGTTATATGTTGCCGGGGTATTGAGAAGGGTATCTGTTGAGAGCCAGCCATAGGTAACTGCTCTGTCAAAAAACCTTCTGTCGCTGTATCCGAGGATAAATGGCCAGCCCGGTGCAGTGACATCGTTGTAATCAGACATACCGAGATATTTTGTGCCGGGCATATAACCCGGGAGGTACTGTCCCTGTGACGAGGTAACAGTTAAACTTGCAGATCTTATTCCCATTAAGGCTCTGAGTATATATTCACCTGTGATTATAAGAGGATTCCGTTTAACCGGAACACGTCCTTCTATGGTTACATTTGCTCCATCGATCTGTTCTGAGGTTGTAAAGTTGATCCTGGAGCTGTTGACAATATCAACGTTCCCTTTAACCTCTTCGCCTGTATTACTGACTACTTTAACTTTTATGTCTGTTGTTCCGAGGCTATGTACTATTCCCCGCACGGCATTCGGTCTGAAATTCACATTATTTCTTGTGTATGTTACTGTTCTGTATTCAGGTTTCCTCCTTTGTGCGGCATCAGGGCGGGTATTGTTTTCGATATTCTTAAGAAACCTTGATTTGCCATAGAGTGTTGCAAGGTTTGCCATGGTTGTAAATGTAAGTTCATTATGGTTCTTGATTGAATTACCGATGTTTATATTCATGGTATCGGGGTACAGAGGACCGGCCAGCCATGTATAATCCGCCCCGAAACGGGCATTGGCATTTACCCAGGAGAGCAGAGGCAGCTTATTAACAGGAATAGTATATGTTGCATTTATGAAATGGTTATATGTTGTCGTCCTTCCAAAATTCTTCAGATTTGTCATTACCGAATCACGCCAGAGATCATATCTGTTACCATACCTTTCCTTATCAACCCCACCTTCAGGTTCATCTATTCTTGCGAGGTTTGTTGCTGTAAAATCGATCTTAAGCTGGCGGGTAATATCATATTTGAAATCATATATCCTGCTCCATTCAAAGTCTTTTCTGTAGGTTGGCGTAATGCGCAGATAAGGATTATTTATGTTCCTTGTTTTCACCTCATTATAATAACGTATCAGGTCGGTTCTGAAAGAGATGCTTTTTGGAAAAACATAGAAATTAAAATCCTTTACCAGCCTGAATACCGGGCTGTTCAGGAATTTCATATTTTTAAAGGGGGCAACATTTGCGGGTTGTGCCTGGTAGTTATAAGCGAGTCCGCCGCGGTAGTTTTTCTCAAGGTTTATTTCGGTTTTAATATTACTTCGGTATATTTCGTTATAGGTGTAGTTGACGCTCAGGTTAGCGATATCCCATGCATGAGGTTTTTCTCCTCTTTTTGATATTCCTGCATTACTGACGGTGATTGTCTTTCTTCTTGAAAAATCTTCTGAGATACTCTTTATTGAATCCCTTGCAGCATTATCTTCAGCATTACGGAGGGCATCCTGGAGCAGGATATCAGGATCGAGCGGATTATACTGGGGACTGATCCTTGTTTCGGAATATCCGACATAAACAGGAAGCCTTACCCCGACCTCTTCAGGAAAGAATTTTCCGAGTTCAATCGTTGATGAAAGGTCATATTTCATTACCTGTTCTTTGCTGCGTTCATTCACCTTTTTATCTATACTTCCCCATCCGGGAGTACTTGTCTGACCAACTACATCAACAGTTCCCAGATCTGCCAGACGGGCCTGCAGGTGGGCATTGGCTGCCCATCCTCCATTTTCAATGAAATCGTTCAGCCGCAGTTCATTTACCCATACCTCCCCCCATTTAGGCTGACCGTCATCCGTTATGGGATTTCTTGTCCGAATGGGATTCCTAATTCCGATCATAATGACCTTCACATTGCTGAGATTGGGGTTTCCTGAGACAGAGATCCTGTGTCCTTCACTCAGATATACGTAAACATCTGAAACACTTAATGATGATCCCTCCTCCAGTAATTTTCTGTTCCTTGCCTGTTTGGCATCCTGGAATATCGACAGATCGATGTTGAAGCTGTTTTTTTCAGGCCACACTATTGCTCTTGAGGCGTCTGACTTATTGTCGTACCGTCCCGGGGGCGTCAGGGTTAGCGGAATCTCATATTCATAGAAATTGCTTTTATAGTCAGACCCTATCCTTATGAAGGCTGTCAGTTCGCCATCCATGAGAGGCTGCCCTATGAGTGCTTCAGCATGGACTTCCATCCGAAGCCGCCGGTATTGCCTGATATCAAGACTGACATTTCGGAATGCTGCACGGGCATCACCATCTTCAAGGTTCTGAACCTTGATGACCATGGACTGTTCATTAAGTTGTCTCAGCTGAGGATTCGAAGGATCGGTTATTCTGTCGAATCCCGGAGGAAGAACATAATTAACAGGCTCTTTGCCCGAGTTCTCCTCAATGCTAACCGAACTTATCTCAAAGGTTCCGTCAGTTGCTTCCGGCAAAGTAATCCTCTCACCACCTTCCATGAATGAGATATTGTATTTCCTCCATTCAGCCCTTACCAGGTCAAGGTCAGCATACCGCATTATCACTGGTTCATTAAAACCCCTGAGGAACATTCTCATGAACCTGACAGATTTAAAATCACTGATTGTACCTATAACCTTCTGATAATCAGTAATTGGAACCTTAAACTGGTACCATTTCACACTCGATTTATCACCATTTGCGAATGTAGCCTCATACTCTATTTCGTCCACGATAAAATTTGTCCCAACTACAAGATCTCCGGGCCTTATACTTATCCTGTACTGATAATAGCTTTCTGTTTCGTTAAGGGTGTTATCGCGGTTTATGTCTTCCATATCGGGTAGTGTCGATCCCGAGGTTGGATATGGCTCCGACGACATTTCCGAGGTTGGTGAATTGTTTTCCTGTCCGTTGTAATTCTTATATCTTTCAATAATTCCAAGCTCCTGATAATCGTAATTTGATCCCCTGAAATAATGAAAATCATCTCCCGAGGGATCATCAAAGATTTTACTGTATACTTCCGGTGTGGTTATAGTTTCAGCCTTCTGAAGATAATCTGTGAAGAATGTCTGTTCATCCTGGTTCCTCAGGCCGTCAAAACCCACATCCTGGTACAGGCGCGAATCAGGGTCATTATCAAAAGCATTCACTACAGATTGTACTGTCGGAACTCTTCCCCATGAAGTCGTATCCACATTTACAGGATCGGGAGATCCGGGCAGTCCGTTTTCAAAACTTTTTCTTGAATCCTTTAGAATATCTTCCGATATATTACCCAGGTTTATATACAGATCGCCGCCCTCATGATCCGGATTCTCAACAAACGGATCCATAAGCCAGAACTTTATATACTGAATATTTGCCGTTTCAAAATCGCTGGTGAGAACCTCTCTCATAATACCTCCCCACCGCGATTGCGGGTCATTCAGCCTTCCTTCGGAGTTCATGCCATCCGAATAGGGACCCGGATCAGTGTCGAAATTGTAAGGTCCCTTTTCGTCGGGATAATATGCAAGGTTTAGCACGGTGATATTTGTGGGTATTCCTGTTGTACTTTCACGGTAGGGGAAGATCTCATTCTCATAGATCTCCCTCACAAAGTGGCTTGACTGGGTATCGGGATTATCTTTAATATGATCAGGAGTTGATGTGCCGTTCCTCAGAAATATCGGATCGATAACATACCATGCCAACCTGGCCCTGTTATAACCCGTTACAGGATCATCATTAAATCGAGCCTCCGGAAAAAGAAAGTCCTGCCCCTGGGGAATACTTGCAATCGTCCATGCATTGAATGATTTAAGGTCAAGAGGGATCTCACTTGCCTCAAAATCGTCGATATATGAATTGCCGGCATTTGAAATAGCCTTTGAATGACCGGGTATAAGATGGGCGAATTCCCCGAAGAATGAAAATGAAGAGGGAGTTTTTGTATCAAGAAGGGGTATATTGTCAATAATATTCGTAAGCATCCGGGATTCTGTTTTATACGATGTGTTCAATCCCCAGATAGTGTTTGAAATAGGTTCTTCACCGTAGTTAACCTTCTGTGTATATGGTCTTTCATTAAGATGGAGTATGGTTCCTCCGACATTAAAATTGTCAGCAAAACGATAATCGAGGTGTGTTCCCACAAGGGTTTTTGTCTGAAATCCAAAGAACTGGTTGCTTTCAAGCGAAACCTGAATAGGTGTTTGAGATTCAATCAGCGCAGCATTGATAATACTTACAGTGCCCATATTGTAATCTACCGTATAATCAACATTCTCTGTAAGAGTCACTCCGCCTGCTGTTACTATGACCGATCCCTTGGGTATGTTTATCGCATTCAATTGTATTTCAGATCCTGATTGAGAAGAATATTGTCCTTCAAGAACGAATTTATTTTTCTCGGCCATTTGCCTGGCTATAGTCTGGGTTGAATCATATAATTCCTGGAACACATATTTATCTGCCAGTCTCGAGTCATTTATCTTTTTTCTAAGGTGACTTCCAAAAGGTTCGAGAACAGGAAAGACTATCTTACCCCTGTCAACTATAACAGTCACATTATCAACGAAATCAAAATAACCATCCGATTCCCTGTCAAGTTGTGAATTCAGAACATCAAGGCCCATCATCTGGAGGAGTATCTGATCCTCAAGCTTATCTTCCGGCAGATAGTTTATCGAGTTACCGGTTTCGTCATCCTGATAAAGTACATTCAGCTCAAAATCACTTTTCTCAAGCTTGCCTGATCCCAGCGAATAAATGTTCTTCATCATCAGGTTCCAGGTCGGTAGTTTTGGAGTTAGTGTTGTTCCTTTGAGCAGTTTCAGAAAAAGAGTCTGGGGTGCAGTAATCCCGTCAGTCGAGAACTCTCCTACCTTATATACCTTTCCGTTTATTGTGTACTCAAATGCAACTGCCAGTACCTCATCTGTATTCAGGGCAGTATTAAGGGATATATATCCAAGTTGTTTATTGAGAGTATATTCCCTCTCATTAAGTTTCCGGGCATTTTCAATTTTTTCATAGTCACGTCCAATCTGAAATCCCGGATATAGAGGGTCAAATGCATTGGTTACCTGGTCAACATCTCTTACATCTGTGTATACAGTATTTAACTGTTCGTACAACCTGTTTGCGTCGTTGTCAGGATATAACGGGGTTCCGGATGTCTCCTGGAATTCAGTGATATTGTTGTAAATATGATTTCTGTTTTCCGCCAGGTCCATGAATGCCACAATATTACGGTTACTCCCCTCTTCAAAACGGCTTGTTTTATTGGTTACCCATACTTCAATCCTTTCAATATTGACTCCTGAACTGACAATCGGCAGACTTTTCAATGCTTCATCATAGATATCCCTGAAATAATGGGAAAGGAAAAAATGTCTGTTTGCCTCATATTCATCCGCAAATATTTCAAAATCTGTCAGCTGGGCTCCTCCCTCAACCTGTACAACAGAGGATTCACCTTTCTGTTGCGAAAGGACAGTAGTAACGGTAAGTTTACCGAACTGCATTTCTGTTTTAAGTCCGAAGAGGCTGTAGCTCCCTGTGATCAGGGTTCCTGTGAGCGGGAGAGTTACATCTCCGGCCTCAACTTTTTTAAGTATCTCATCCTCCTTTCCGGAATACTGGAGTTTGGTCCTGTTTTCAAAATCGAATAATGCATCAGTATTATAATTAACACCCAGCTGCATTTTGTCACCAATAGTTCCGGTGACATTCATCTGTATCTTTTCCTTGAAGTCGAAAGTGGGAATGGTTCTCAGTTTTTCGGAAAGGGTAGGATTTTGAGTACGCGATATATTGATCCCGAATATCAGTTCAGCGGATCCCTGCGGGATGATGTTTATGGTATTGCTTCCGAATATCTTGTCAAATGCAGCTCCGCCTATTTCTATCTGAGGTATAAGTGTTGATCTGAAGCCTGATTCATCTCCGGAGATCCTCGACTGCCAGTAATCGCGCATTGCCTGTGTATATTCATATTTTCTATATTCCTCGGGGCTCATGTGCATCGGTGTACGGTAATCAAATGATCCAACTTTTTTATAAATAACATATTCATTTTTATCCGGATCATAGATCACGGTAGATGTAATATTTGAAGGATTATCAAGAAAGAGCGGGGCTTTTTTTGTCTGTTCCCAGGGTATACCTGAAACATCTTCCAGCTTTAGTACTGATTTCCGGGTGGTATCACCAGTCTGAACAGACACCTGGCTGAAGGCTTCTGGTGAGGCAAACAGCAAAGAAGCAATCAGCACAGGATATAATAATACCAGAATATGTTTATGTGATATCCTTGATCCCAATCCGGCTAATATTCAGTGTCACAAGTTCTTAAGCGCTCTCTTTATAAGATCCTCAACAGTCGGGTTTTTGTTTTCCCGCAAAATTGTGTCAAGTACTTTAATGACAGCGCCTTTGGCAAACCCAAGCATTACTAATGCTGATAACGCTTCTTCTCGTTTTGTATTGTCTGAAAATGCAAATATTTCGCCGGTTACTGCATATTTACCAAGTTTATCTTTGAGGTCAACGATTATTCTTTGAGCAGTTTTCAATCCTATACCTTTGATACTTTTCAGAGAGTTGACTTCAGATTCTATTATTGCTTTTTCTATTTCTGCGGGACTCAGCGATGAAAGCATCATCCTGGCCATAGATGCTCCAACTCCTGTTACTGATATCAGTAGTCTGAAAATTTCCCTTTCTTCCTTGTCGGCAAAGCCAAAAAGCTGATGACTATCTTCCCTGATAACTTCATGTACAAGCAATTTATATTCGCTTTTACCTTCCAGCTTTGAATAAGATGAGAGAGAGATATTAATGAAATAGCCTACTCCTGATGTTTCGATTGTCAGAAATGCAGGCGTGATCCGGGTTATTGTTCCTTTAATATAATCGATCATAAATTGTTTTCAGCATTAAAAATATCAGGGGGTAACTCATCAACTTTATCACTGTGTGTTTCTATATCCTGAGGCTTCAACGGATCTTTTGTCAGTTCAGCATACATCTGCCTGTTTTTATAAATAGTGCAAGCAAGATATATTGCCTGCCGGAATGAATTCTCAGATGCCTCACCCTTACCTGCCATATGAAAAGCTGTTCCATGTACCGGTGATGTTCTTACGAATGGCAAACCGGCAGTAAAATTAACTCCGGAATCAAATGATAACGCCTTAAACGGTGCAAGTCCCTGATCATGATACATAGCCAGTATGCCATCAAATTTGCTGAATGATCCGGCTCCAAAAAAACCATCTGCCGCGAATGGGCCAATGGTCATTATGCCCTCTTTATCGGTTTGTTTCATGGCTGGAATAATTATTTCCGCCTCTTCGGTTCCCAGAAGTGAGTCATCGCCTGCATGCGGGTTGAGTCCCAGAACGGCTATCTGCGGTTTACGAATCCCGAAATCGAGGATCAGTGAATGATTCAACATCCTTATCTTATTTGCCACCGAGTCGATGGTCAGCATTCCTGCGATCGTTTTCAGAGGTACATGACCTGTGGCAAAACCTATCTTCATGTTCTCACTGATCATTAACATCAGTACCTCATCTGCATTAAATTTCGATTTCAGGTATTCCGTATGTCCTGAAAAGGCAAAACTTTCCGATTGTATATTTTTCTTATCTATTGGTCCGGTAATCAGCACATGTATTTTTCCGTTCTTCAGATCTTCTACTGCTCCTTCGAGAGAGATAAGAGCTGATTCCCCTCCCTGCCGGGTTGATTTCCCCAGTTCAACCCTTACATTGTCATCCAGACAATTGATCATATTTGCCCTTTTATTGTTGGCCTCTTCAGGGGATTTTATATTATTAAAACTGAAATTGTCAATATTCAGCGCCTTGCGATGATATGCAGCTACCTTGGGGGATCCATATACCACCGGCACACAAAAATCGTTAATTGTAGTGTCCATGAGGGCTTTGATAATTACCTCATAACCTATACCATTAATATCTCCGTGTGAAATTCCTGCTATTATTGTACTGGTTTCCATAATTATCACTTCTTTCTTTTATAATCTGCTGTAAGCATTTTCATGAATGTAGCAAGCAGCCGTAATCCTGAAGCAGGTCCCAGTTTCAGCCTGTAAAAATCATCTTTCTTCAGTAGTCCTGTTCCGGCAATATCAAGATGGATTAATGGGTATTTTGTAAAATGCTCGAGGAATTTTCCTGCAGTAATCGCCCCCGCTTCATGTCCTCCGATGTTCCTGATATCGGCAATATCCGATTTGATCATTTCTCCGTACTCTTCCCAGAAAGGAAGTTCGGCAATCCTTTCATATACCATATTTCCGCATTCTTCAAGAAGAGAAATATACTTCCTGTCTGCATTTGTCATCAATGCAATAGCCTGGTTGCTAAAAGTAACAGCTGCAGAACCCGTAAGTGTAGCAACATCTATTATCAGTTCGGGCTGATATTTTGATGCATAGCTTAATGCATCTGCCAGAACCAGACGTCCCTCGGCATCAGTATTTCCAACTTCAACAGTCAATTTATTATGCATGGTTATGACGTCACCCTGTGTATAGGCATTACCCCCCGGCCGGTTATCGGTAGCCGGTATCAGGCCAATGACATGAATCGGGATACCGTATTTTGCCACGGCATATAGTACCCCTGTTACAGTGGCTGCACCGGCCATATCACCTTTCATCATTGCCATGTAATCACCGGTTTTAAGGTTAAGTCCGCCGGTATCATATACAATGCCTTTTCCGATCAGGACAATCGGCTTTTTGTTAAGGCTTTTTTCGGGATGCCACTCAAGAATGCAGAATGCGGGCGGATCTACACTTCCCCTGTTTACCGCCAGAAGCCCGCCCATTTTAAGCGCTTCGATCTTCCCTTTATTCAATACCTCAACACTGAATCCAGCCGATTTTCCTGTTTTCTGTATTACAGATGCTAGCTTTGCTGCAGTAAGGTAATTAACAGGTTCATGTATCAGATCGCGGGCAAGATAAACCGCATCTGTGGTATATGTCAGCCAGTCAATATCAGCCTTGTCAACATCACCTGATAAAAACAGCTTTGACGGGTAGTTTTTCTTTTCATCCTCAGCCTCTTTTGTCCTGTATTTGTTGAATCTATAGAAGCTGAGAATGAGCCCTTCAGTAAAATCTTCAATTGCTCCCTTATATGCATCCCACGAAGTTATTGCCAGTTCGGTATGGTCATTTGATCTGATAAGTTTTCTGAGTTTGAAAGCTGTTTTCCTCAATTCCTCCCTCGTTTTATAGTTGCTTACGTCATCCTTGACTTTTACCAGGTAGGTACATTTAAAATAAGAATTAATAAAAACATATTCCTCCCCTGCCCGCAGTTGTTTCAGGGCATACTCTTTTTCAGTCTTGTTCAGCCGAAGGCTTTCGGGTATCCTCTCTTTTCCAAGTATGCATATTACTGATTGTTCGGGTGAAATAGCGGGTATCAGTTTTATTTCGGGCTTCATTTTTCGTTGATTTTTTGAAGGAGTAAAGTTAATCAAATTATTGATTGTTTCGGTTTCAAAGCGTTACCTTTGCAAAGGTTGTCAGACCCCCAAACCCCACTGACGCTTCGGTCAGTGCAGGCCTGAAGGGGGCTTTAAACAGTATATTGAAAATAGTTTGGTTATCAGTCAGATATATGACAAAGCACTAAGTCTTATTCCTCTCGACGCTGAGGAAGGTGTTGTCCTTTACACTCAGGCTCCACTGGAAGAACTTGTTTTTGTTGCCGACAGACTCAGGCAGCACCACAATCCCGGAAAGAGTGTCGGATGGATGATCGACAGGAACGTGAACATAACCAATATTTGCTTCTCCCAGTGTATGTTTTGCAATTTTTGCAGAAAGAAAGGAGCTACTGATGCATATATCACAACAACAGAAGATTACATCAAAAAAATTGATGAATTGTATTCAATCGGGGGAGATCAGCTTCTTTTACAGGGGGGTATGAATCCTGACCTTGGTCTGAATTATTATACAGATCTTTTCATGAAACTCAAGGAACTCTATCCATCACTTAAACTGCATGCCCTCGGACCACCTGAAATAGTATATCTTGCAAAGAAGGAGAAGACATCCTGCCATGATATTCTTTGCCGGCTTATAGAGTCCGGACTGGATTCCCTTCCCGGTGCTGGAGCTGAAATTCTTTCTGACAGGGTCAGGAAGATTGTTTCGCCTTTAAAGGCAACAGCAGAGGAATGGATTGAAGTGATGAGGGTTGCACATGAACTTAACCTGCCGACTTCTGCAACAATGATGTATGGTCATATAGAGACAATTGCCGAGAGGATAGATCATCTCATCATGCTCAGGGAGCTTCAGGCAGAAAAAAAGGATGAACAATATGGATTCATTACCTTTATCCCATGGCCTTTTCAGGATGAAGACACACTGCTCAGGAGCAAATATGGGATTAGAAGCAGCTTTAACAATCCCGACTACATAAGAATAATAGCCATCAGCAGGATCATTCTGAATAATATCAGGAATATACAGGCTTCAGTACTTACAGTAGGTAAAGAGACTGGTATGCTTTCGCTGCACGCCGGAGCCAATGATCTTGGTTCGATAATGATAGAAGAAAATGTTGTAAGTGCTGCCGGGGCAAAATACCGGTTCAGCGCCAAAGAACTTCAGTCAATGATCAGGGAAGCGGGTTTCATACCGACGAGAAGAAATCAAAAGTATGAACCCTGGAAATAAAAAAGAGGCATCTGTAATGCCCCTTCAGTAAAAACACTAAGTATTTTATTATACCTTTTCCTTTTCTTTATCGTCCTCGCCATCAATTTTTGAGGCTTTCTTAAACTCCTTCATTCCCTGACCTATACCTTTGAACAGTTCGGGAATCTTACGACCGCCAAAAAGCAGAACGATAATAAGCAGTACCAGTATTATCTCGGTTAGACCAATCTTTCCCATCTCAGTAAATATTAAGTTTTATGCAAAGTTAATAATAGTTTGATAATAGCAACCAAATAATAAATACTATTTCCTGATATACCTTATGATATCGTTGCCATTAGCAAGAACAAGTAACGACAGCAATATTATCATCCCCGCTATCTGTGCGTATTCCAGAAATTTATCGCTGGGCTTTCTGCCTGTTATGACCTCAAATAGTAGAAACATCACATGACCTCCGTCGAGTGCCGGAATGGGAAGGATATTCATAACAGCAAGAATTATTGAGAGGAAGGCTGTCAATTCCCAGAATGACTGCCAGTCCCACACCGCCGGGAAAAGACTGCCGATAGTAATGAATCCCCCCAGCGATTCATACGCTTTTGTGTGCCGTGAGAAGATAAGCTTGAACTGTTTCAGGTAGTTTCCGATAGATTTGAATCCTTTGGCAATGCCTGCCGGGATTGACTGGAAAAACCCGTAGTTTATGGTTTTAAGTTCAAAAATCTTATCAAGTGTTACAGATGTGGTGCCAATACCAAGCATGCCGACAATTGTCGGTGTAACAGTTATATCGACAGTTTCATCCCCGCGTAAAAGGTTCATCTTTACCGGCCGGTTTTTATTTTCTGTCAGATATTTTTTAAACTCATCGAACCATTTAAACTTAATATCATCCAGACCGATTAATTCGTCGTCAATAAGTACTCCGGCAGCTTTTGCGGGTGATTCTTTTTGAAAAGAGGTTATCATATAGGGACCGAAAGGAATTCGTGGTTCAATTTGCCCCTCTCTTTTCAGCACTCTCTTGATATAATTCATTGTGATGTCTATGTTCACCACCTCTCCGTTACGCTCAACCTGAATTGTTTTACGGTCGTTAAGTACTATGTCGGAGGTTATATGAAAGAAGTTTTCAATGTACCGGTTATCTACTGACAGTATCTTATCCCCATTTCTGAGTCCAAGTTTGTATCCCACTGAATCAGTAACAATACCATATTTAACATTTGAGGTGGGAAGGAATGTTTCGCCCCAGGTAAAAAGCACAAAAACATAGATCAGCAATGCCAGTATAAAGTTGAACAATACCCCCCCCGTCATTATCAGAAGGCGCTGCCATGATTTTTTCGATCTGAATTCCCATGGCTGCGGGGGTTGCTTCATCTGCTCTTTGTCCATCGATTCATCAATCATTCCTGATATCTTAACATAACCACCCAGAGGAAGCCATCCGACACCATATTCTGTTTCGCCTCTTTTAAATTTAAAAAGTGAAAACCATGGATCAAAGAACAAGTAGAATTTTTCGACCCTTGTTTTAAATAATTTCGCCAGGACAAAATGTCCCAGCTCATGTATTATGACAAGAATTGAAAGGCTTAATATAAACTGAAGTATTTTAATCAGTACTGTCATTTTTTATTTTGAAGTTTATTTATGAAGCCCGTAGTTGTTTCCCGTGTTTGTTTATCGGTTATCTCAAGGGACTCAAGTTCGGGGGCCGCAATATATGGAATTTTTCCCAGAGAATATTCAACGACGTCGGGCATTTGCATAAATCCGATCCTACCCTCAAGAAATGCCTTAACTGCAACTTCATTTGCGGCGTTGAGGATGCATGGTATATTACCTCCCCTGTTTAATGCCTCGTATGCCAGGGAGAGGTTTCTGAATCTTCGCAGGTCAGGTTCCTCAAAGGTTAAGGAATTATTTTCCCTGAAGTCAAGTCTTGGAAGATCAGATACAAATCTGCGGGGATAAGTTAAGGCAAAAAGTATGGGGATCCTCATATCGGGCATGCCAAGCTGTGCTTTTACAGATCCGTCAGTAAAATGGACAAATGAATGAATTAATGACTGGGGATGAATTGTGACTTTGATCTGTTCGGGCTTAAGATCAAAGAGCCATTTTGCTTCAATGACCTCAAGACCTTTATTCATAAGGGTTGCAGAATCGATAGTCACCTTGTCGCCCATATTCCAGTTGGGATGCATAAGAGCATCCTCCGGTTTCACTTTTTTAAGTTTTTCTTCGGGCATATTCAGAAAGGGGCCCCCGGAGGCTGTCAGGGTTATCATTTCAATATTATTATGTTCTTCACCCATAAGGCATTGAAAGATAGCCGAATGTTCTGAGTCAACAGGTATAATGGAGCTTTCCGATTCTGAAACCAGTTTACTTATTATTTCACCAGCTGCAACAAGTGTCTCCTTGTTGGCAAGAGCGATTTTCTTGCCTGCTTTAATAGCATTTATTACAGGTTTAAGTCCCGAATATCCTACGATAGCCGCTAAAACCAATGTTACATCTGACCGGGAAACAACCTGATCCAATGCTTCATCCCCGGCATATACTTCAATGCCTGTACCGTGAAGCTCATCCCTGAGCCTTTTAAAATGATTACTGTTGCCTATTATGACACTATCCGGCCGGAACTTTTTTGCCTGTTGTATAAGCAGACCGACATTATCGCCAGCTGCCAGGATAGATGCCTTAAATTCATCCGGGTATCTCGAAATGACGTCAAGCGTCTGAGTTCCTATTGATCCTGTTGAACCTAATAGTGCAATTTTTTCCGGCATACGGGTTTTGATTATTATTAGAAGATAATATGTTTTTCAGGATCAAGCGGGGTTCCCTTGTACCATATCTCAAAATGGAGATGAGGTCCTGAAGTATATAACTCGCCAGAGTCGCCGACTATAGAAATTGCTTCTCCGGCACGAACCAGATCGCCGGTCTCTTTAAGCAGGCTAGCATTATGTTTATACACTGAAACGATATTGTTGGGATGCTGGATTTCTATTACAAAACCTGTCTCCATCGTCCATCCGGTAAAGATTACGGTGCCGTCGAGTACTGAAGATACTGTGGATTTTGGTTTGGTGACAATATCGGTCCCTAGGTGTCTTGTTCGCAGATCAAATCTGGCCGATATTATCCCTTTTACGGGGGGGAAAAAATGGAGTCCGGCGAGGTTTGTAAATGATTCCTGTGATGTTGGCTGCAAGGTGAGATTAAATCTTTCTTCCTTCTCTACCTGAGCCCTCAATGCTGAATCCTCGGATGAGTTTTCAAAGGTAATTGCTTCATAATCGCCTGAAGTATCCTGAATTGAAAACAGGTTAACAGGCTCATTTCCGGAAATGATAGCATTAAGATTTGCGAAATACTTATCCCTGACAGCCAGTTCCTTTTCCAGTGAGTCGAGCCGTATGGCGCTTAAAAGGATGTTACGCCGCATAATAACATCGGGATAGCCGGGAATGAATTCGCGCAGGTTGGTAAAAGCTATCAGGGAGGCTGTGGCGCCAATAATGAATAGTACCAGAAAAGTAATTATCAGAAAGGCATTATATTTAGTAAGCCTTATCCTCCAAACCTCTTCAAAGGTTGTGTCATTGATAACGGAAAATCTGTATTTATCGCGCCAGTTGCGTTTTTTCTTATCGTTCTTTGCCATCTTTTATTATTTGCCCGGCACGCAAAGATAATAATAATATCCGGCACACGATAAGTGGCTTTTATATAACCTTCACGGGTTTATCTTCGCTTTGCCACAAACCATGTTTTGTACACACTGCCATAGCAGAAAGGTTCATCGAAACCTCCGGGGCTACAATATAAAAATCTATTTCACTATGTGAGGGTTCGGAGCCATAGACTCCGGCAGTATAACGAGCTTCGGCAAGCAGAGTTTCCCTGTTCCAGAGTTGTATCACGCTTATGAAATGATCATGGTCATCGGGATGGGTATATTCTTCACCGAGCCTCACTTTCACACAGAATTTTTCGCCCCGTTTCACCTGGTCAGGACAAATCACATGAGGCATATGGCGGTCGAGGTAATCACGTTTTATCTCTTTCTCTTCCTTTTCTATTTCGGTTGCTTTGAATACCCGTGGCATATTAATTACTATATTAATGAATCATATAGACTTCCATCTGATGCACAGTTCACGGCAAAAATAGCAATTAATATTTAATTACCGGTAACCGATTACCGGCAACCGGCAAATGGTAAAATAAATAAAATCACAATTATTTTGACAATTAAGCCATATATGTTAAATTTGCACCCACTATATTGCGGGGTGGAGCAGTGGTAGCTCGTTGGGCTCATAACCCAAAGGTCGGAGGTTCGAATCCTCCCTCCGCTACAAGTCAAAAGCCTTGTCGCGAAAGCGACAGGGCTTAATTTTTTTCAGCCCGTTAAAAGCTTGCTTTTATAAGGGATGGAAAAATTAAGTCCCAAGCCACGCGTAGCGTGGCAAAGCTTTTGACTTGTCAGGCTACCAAAAGAGGATCAAGCCGATCCGCCGTTTGGTGGAGAGGTGTAATCCTCGGTGTCACATGTACTCACCCCCCATCCCCTCCCTGCTGAAGCAAAGAGGGGAGCTGATTTGTATAAAAGATAAGCTTCTCAGTAGCATGGCAAGGCTTTTGACTTGTCACCTTTTAGAAGGATTGGATTTTATTTTTAGTCAATGGAAACAGTTGCTCAGATCTTGGCTCCCCACATCCGGCACATTCGGTGTCATACCAGCTCATAGGCAGACCGCACTGGGGACAACGCCAGCGCTCTTCTTCGTATTTAACCCATTCCTGAACGCCCATCTCACGAATTTTTTCAAGGTTTGGCAGGTATTCGGCACGGTGCAGCAATCCGGTATTAATCATATTCGTAATACGATAGCAGGGTAACTCTTTACAGTCAGAGCAACGAGTCACATTCTGTTTGTTCGCTGCGCATACCTTCATAGCGCAGCTTTGGCAATGGAAGGGAATCTGGCCACTGCTGAGACAGCCGTCGCAAAGAATGCCATCCATCCAGCTCGGATCCGGAATCGTCTTCAGTGCCTTCACCGGCCCGGATGAAAGTCTCTTTTGCAGTCTCATCTTTATTTGCTCATCTTCGCTGTGTTTAGCGATATAAGCCGGGCAGGCTCCGCAATATGTTCCGCATACGGCTGCCAGATGTTCATTACCCTTGCAGTCTTCGATTCTATCCTTTTCTTCCTCTTCTGAGGCTGCCAGACAATCCAATGAAAAACATGCACAACAAACAGTTGCACCGGCTACCCCTTTAACAAACTTTCTTCGGGTTATTGCATTCTTATCGAGACGCTCCTCAATATCAGCCTGGGTATCTTTGTTAATTGCTTTGTCAGAAGTATTAGGTGCCTTAATGCTTCGAATAATATCTTTTATTGCAAGTGCAACTTTATTAACCTGATCCCGGTATTTCGTTTTATTCAGATTCGATTTATCATCATCTTCAGGTTTAAGTGGCCTGTTCACTCCCTGCTCAGCATAAATGAAATCAATTCCCCTCAAAACACTTCCCAACACTGATGCACATAAATTGATATCATCAGGGTCCAGGTCATAAATACTTACAGGTAACACCCTGCTTGCCACATTTCCATTAGGAAGTTTCACTTTCAGTCCAAATCTGTCATTAGAGACTAGCTCAATAAACGCCTTGAACTCATGCTCCCATGCGAAAGTCTTGGGATCACAATATGTTCTTGAGATTATTGGGATGAAGACCATACATTTCAACTTATCCTTCAGAGATTCATCAACATCATGTGTCTCAAGAAGCCCGTCATGAGGATTGATGTCGAAGTAGACACTGATATCCTCCTTGAAGTTGGATTCGAGTTCTCCCTTCAGGCTTTCCACAAACTCCGATACCCAGCCGTCATGCTTGTTGTCTTTCTGACAGTAAGAGATGAAGATGTCGTAATTGTATCCTTCAACGACGCTTGACATCGGAGAATTATTAGTTCATTATCAAATTTAGGTAATAATGAAACTAAATACAAAAACTCACTCTGAATAAATGATAACAGCTAGAATATCTGATAGTCTAATTATCTCGTAAATACCGTTGAGAAGGTTAGATATTTCAAACCTCTTATCTACAAAGCAGAAAGAAGAGAACCTGTAAGTTAAGTATTTACAGGTTTTCTAGTTTATTGGAAGCAAGATGGAAGCAGATGTGGTTCCTAATCAGACTTTTTACCTTCTGAATGAGTTACCCTTGTATTCGGGAGTGTTAGTCATGGTGCAGCCTGCCTCGTCTCCATCCACATCGAATACCATAAATTCAGGAAGCCCGGCAGAGTAAGGTGTCCAAATTCCTTCTTCCTTGCCGTTCGGATTGCCGTACCTGGCGAAATTAGTCCAGTAGTCGACAATTTTATTGCTCAACGCCTCGTCGCCCTCCGTGAAAGGTCGCCAACTGTATGAAAATGAATGGAACACATACCACAGATCCGATGAGTGGAAAGCTCCACTATCGTCACCCGGCAGGGGGCGTGCGAATAAATAAGCATAAGCAGGCTTGCTGCTCTTTTCTGCACGCAGGGCACAGAAATCTCCCACGGCCTTCGTCATATCATTCATATCGTTGGCAGTAAATCCAAATATATAGGGGATATCGGCAATTTCGCCAGTGCGGGCCAGATCACTGAAAGTGCCAGTTAAAAGATAACCGTCGATAACAGGACTCCACATTACACGATTTTTGGTGGCAGCCGCGTAATCAGCTGACATTTGCTTAAGTTCCTCGAACGAAAGAGCGCGCATTTCTTCCAATGTAGTCTTCTCAAAATAGTCCATCATCTTCTTGTTAGCCAGTTGGGCAGTATCGAGCGGGATACCTGGTCTCAAGTCGCTCAGTCCGCCGCCGCTCATGCTTATTGCATGGCTGATCAGGTTCCCGGACAGTGGGGAAGCACATAATGACTGGACGCTGCCGGCGCCGGCGCTCTGACCGAAGATGGTTATGTTGTTGGGGTCACCGCCGAACTGTTCGATATTATTACGAATCCAGTTAAGCGCTGCAACCTGGTCAAACAGGCCATAATTACCTGAGACACCGTGGGGGCTTTCAGCCGATAAAAGCGGGTGTGAGAAGAATCCCATAGAGCCGAGACGGTAAGTTACCTGAACCAAAATTACACCGCGTGAGGACCAATCCTCACCGCCGTCCATTTCCGGTTCATAGGCAAAGCCTTCACGATAGCCGCCGCCATGTATCCACATGGCAACGGGGATTTTCTTGCCCGTTTTGCCTGCTGCGGGAGTCCAGATATTCAGGTAGAGGCAGTCCTCGGTGAACGGAACACTGCCGCTGGCGCGCCATTCCCTGCCGTAAAAACTCTCGGGATCCCATGTTGTTTGCGAGGCAGCATCGCCGTAAGTGTCTGCCACCTTTATGCCTTCCCAGGGCACTACGGGCTGCGGTTCTTTCCAACGCAGGTCGCCTACGGGAGGGGCTGCAAAAGGAATACCCTTATATGCAATAATCCCCTCCGTCGGGGTCTGCACACCAATTATCTGGCCGCCTTCAATTTTCAATATAGGATTCGAATCACTGCATGAGGCCAATGCCAATGATACGAATATCAAAGCAAATAAAGATAAGTTTTTCATAATAGCATCAGGTTTTTTGATTGGTTAGAAATTGTATTAGTTATAAAATCGGGAGTGCCGTTTAATGTTATTCAAATATAATGAAAAAATGGATAATTTCAAACACTGTATCTCTATTTAAATGCTAATTACCAAAACAGCAGACAGCTTTGCCCGACGGCCGGCTAAAAACATTCAGATTTAGGGACGCAGCATGATGCCACTGATATTATGTTCATTAGTCGTAAGGTGAAATAAAATTATCTTTGGTTTTCTTTAAATAATAATATATTTTTATCTACTTAATATTTTTTATTTTGATGAAAACGTCACTCTTTTATTTCATAGTAAATATTATAGTTTCATTCAATAATTCTGCTCAAAAACAAATTGAATATTTATCTAATAACTTAATCTAAACCAATCATGCACAAATTTAAATTTAAAACATTAATTCTGCTGGTAATAGTAACTTTGATTGCTGGTACTTCATGCAAGCAGGCATCAGACAATGCAGGCAAATCGGAGACTTTTTCTGTCCGGATAACAGACAAACCGGTGACATTCTGTAATCCTCTCAACCTGAGCGTAGGTTCTGAAAGAGCACGCAGGGCCGGAGAACCAGTAGTAGTCCTTTACAAGGATGATTATTATCTTTTTATTACAGGTGGAAGAGGATACTGGCATTCCGGTAATATGAGAGACTGGACCTATATTAATGTTCCTGATTTTCCAAGAGGCTGTCCATCGGTTGCAACTAATGGTGAGACTTTATATGCATGTTCAATGAACGCAAGGGATGTGTTCGCAAGCACTGATCCTAAGCAGGGAGTATGGACAAAGGTTGGTACTTTGGATAGTGATAGATACGGCGATGCGGATATGTTTATTGATGATGACGGACGGTTCTATATGTACTGGGGGTGGTCACAGGTTTTACCATTTCAGGTCGTTGAACTGGATCCGGATAACGGCTTCAAGGAAAAAGGAGAACCTGTAGTCTGTTTCTTTGGCGACTATGCAAATCATGGATTTGAGCGAAGAAGAAAAGAAGATGTGATATTTCCCTTCTTCACACACAGACCATACTTCCCTGAAGAATCGCCATGGATAGAGGGGCCCTGGATGGTAAAGCACAATGGGAAATACTATCTGCAATATGCTGCAATTGGTCTCGAATTTTCGTCCTATTCACATGGGGTCTATGTTGCTGATAACCCTCTCGGTCCATTTGAATATTCCCAGCATAATCCTCTTACATTTAAAACGACAGGATATATTCTTGGTGCAGGTCATGGCAGCACTTTCCACGACAAAAACGGGCAATTATGGACTATTTGTATGATCCCGGCATTCTATGGTGGAAGAGGAGGCGGTGAGATCGTTTTATTCCCTACTGCGGTTGATGCTGAAGGTGTAATGCACTCCAATACTGCTTTTGGCGATTATCCGCAATATTATCCTGGTATCAAAGAAAATGCGGTTGATAATAACTTTACAGGGTGGATGCTTTTATCCCATAAAAAATACGTAGAGGTATCCTCAACCCTCGAAGTATTTGCACCTGGTAATGCCGTTGATGAAAATTTCATGACACACTGGAGTGCCGCAACAGGTGATCCCAGTGAGTTTATGACAATTGATCTTGGCAAGGAATGTGAAATTTATGCCCTGCAGGTCAACTTTGACCAGCATGATGCAAAGATAGCATTTGGCAGAGGCCCGGGGATGGGCATGGGTATGGGCATGAACAGGAACGTGAGCATGAGTAATCCCCGTTATCAGTCCTTTACATTACAGGTTTCAGGCGACAATGAGAACTGGTTGATGCTGATTGATAAAAGTAATAATACCATCGATAACAGGCATGATTACACAGAACTTCAGGAACCTGTAAAAGCCAGGTTTGTAAAATTAACAAATGTTTTCACCCCTGATAGCGGGAAATTTGCAGTTCAGGAATTGCGTGTTTTCGGAAATCCTAAAGTTGCGAAATTCACAGAGGTTAAAGATGTTATGATTGTCCGAGACCCGGAGGATCGCCGTGACGCGACCCTTACCTGGCAACCTGTAAAAGGAGTCGACGGTTATGTTGTTCGTTACGGTATTGAACCCGATAAGCTTTACAACAGCTATATGGTTTATGATGATTATACAATAACCATCCACAGTCTCAACAGGGATCCTGAATATTATTTTAAAGTCGAGGCCTTTGACAGCGGAACGGATTACTACAGGGAAAGAACGGAACAGACGATGGGCAGGGGTGCCGAAATCGAACTTATGAAGGATAGAGAAATGATTGAACGAAAAATGATTAAGGAAGGTCAGAATGAGTATGTTTTTGAAAATATTGTACCTGGTCAATATACATTCAGACATACCTTCGGTCCCGTATTGTGGAGAGGAGAGTTGACTAAAGCCGAATTGACAGGTTCAGGTGATCAGGCCACAGTAACAGATACTCTTTCCAAACTTGGTGTTGGAACAAAAGTGACCGGACAGATGGAAATGAAAGTTATCCCGGGAAAGGAAAGCGGGAAATTTGTCGTGATATTGAGGTATGATAAACAATAGCCTCAGCTATTGTTTATCAGTCATTTATTTTCGTTCCGGTAAAGATAAGGTTACCCGGTTTCGGTTGTTGCATGCCCGGAGGACCCAGACGGCGCCGTGAGGGCGCCATGATCTCCACCTTCAGTTGTTCACCCTCGAATGTAAACCGGAAAGTCTCATCAGATCCTGGATTGAACATCGAGAGATAGTAGGCCGAAAGCTGATTATCGCCTGTCCAGGAGCAAATACCTGCCGTGTGGACCGGGGTGACTCCCATAGTGTTGGGATAAACCATGCGGGCAATGGAGAGCGATCTGTCGGTCATACCAATCATCCAGTTGTCCAATCCAAAGGGAATGTTGTGGATGGCACCGGGCGATACAAAAGTAAGATAGCAGTTACCTGAAGCATCGAAACGGAACAGGACTGAACGGATGCCTGTTGCATTCTCATCCATCCGGTATCGACGGGTGCTCATCGTCACCTTCGATGTGCTGGTTCCCTCGAAGGGGAGCCTTATCTTGTATCCGGCAATAGCAGCTGTCAGGTCAAATGAGCTGTTAGCCTTCAGTTTCTTGTCGCTCATAGAGGGGAGCATATCGTATATCAGACTATTGAAACCGGCCTCATCACCGATGCTGCTGTGGCAAACCAGAATAAAATCGTAATCCGGGATCACCATGATCAGTTGGTTCTGTCCTCCAATGGCCCGGTATGAGTTTTGACGTCCCATCCAGATCTGATAGCCATAGCCCTGAGAGCCATCGTCCGCAGCATTCTCTTCAGGAGTCCGTTCAGGATGCTGGTAGATATGCGGAGTTGTA
>Ga0315550_1000211_pt1 | contig 34909 bp, 31 predicted proteins | sample SalMarSW160190MG_2_FD_203100 | JGI IMG/M metagenome (GOLD analysis project Ga0315550, IMG submission 203100) | Salt marsh sediment microbial communities from the Plum Island Ecosystem LTER, Massachusetts, United States - Salt Marsh Sediment SW1601-90 ...
GGCCACGGTCTCGTCCGCGATCTTATCGATGAAGCCGGCGAGGCCCAGCTCCTTGGCGCGCGCCTCCAGGCGCGGCCGCAGGGCCTCCTTCAGGTCTTTGGGGCACCAGACGACGCGCGCCAGGCCCCCTTCGGCTGAGATGAACTTCTTGCTGATCACGTAAAGCTTGCCCACGCCCAGGAAGCCGGGCGTCTGCACGCCGCCGCCGACGGAGCTGGCCAGCTGGGTGAAGCTCATCCCCAGCGGTGTCGGACCTGCGAACTCACGGTTCACGATCAGGACGCCGTTCGCCTCGGGGACCAGCGCCACGATGCACTCGAAGCACCCGCAGCTCGACTGCGGCGCCACCAGGAACGAGTACATGCTTACCTCGCTGATCGTCCTGTTGGAGGACTCGTAAACGAAATCGTTGATCTGCCTCCACTGGCCGAGCGTCTCATCGAGGCACGGGCCCTTGGGCACGGGCTGGTTGCCGCCCGTCGGCGTGATCTCGTGGGCGGCCTTGGCATCCAACCACGAGTAGGCCCCGCACAACCCCAGGCGCTCCGGCGTGATGATGCAGATGTGGTTGGGCGCGAACGACTGGCACAGGGCGCAGCTGTAAAAGGTATCGACGCTCTCGTCGGTCATCCCGCGCAACCGCTCGTCGCGGGCCTCGAAGGACGCGCGCGCCTCCACGAGCTGCCGGGCGACGTCCTCCTCTTTCGTGAAGAGCGTCACCTGGACCTTATCGACGATCGCCCCGAAGTTCTTGTGGAGCATCGCGTGCAACAGCACGCCGACGTGTTTCAGGCGAAAGCCCTTGCCGAAGGCCTCGCGGGAGATACGCATCCAGATCATGTCGCGCTGGCCCATGTGCATGAGGCCCTGCGCCTCGTTGATGTAGCGGTGGATCTGGCGCTCCAGGATCGGCTCGAAGTCCTTGTTGAAGTTTCGTGCCGCCACCTCGACGAGAATGCCGAGCGGCAGGGCCCTCGTCTCTACCGCATCGATATCCGGACCGATGAGCGTCACCCGGCCGTCTTCGACGGTCGACGCCGGCCGCGCCGCGAGATACTCGAAGGCCGTCGAATACTTGCTGCCGAATTCGACGTGCAGGTTCTCCTTGCGCACGCGCTCGCCTTCGAAGGCCGGCGCGACCAGGACCGGGACCGCGATGTCGGCCACCTTGACCTTGATGCCCCGGACCTCGACGCAGCGCGCGACGATCCGGCCCAAGTCCTTCTCGGTGACGAGCGCCTCGAACTTCGTCGTCTCCAGGCGCTCCACCTGCGGCGCGTCCTGATCGGTCACGATCGGAAAGCCCAGGTTCAGGACCCCCAGGCCCGTCGTCGCGATCACGGCGTCGAGCTTGCCCAGAACCAGGACAAAGGCCGGCACGCGGTTCTGGCAATAGGTCAGCACCTCCCGCCACTGGCCGCCCTTGCATCCGCCGAACGAGAGCGCGGCGCGCACCGCGAAGTTCACGGCGTAGATGGCCGAGAGCTCATCGGGGCCCAGCGGCACGATATAATTATCGAGGCCCATCTCGACGTTGGCCTCCGCCAACTGGTCACGGAGGTTCGTCTCATCCTTGTTGCCGACGACGAGAGACACGACGTTACGGGCCTGCAGCTCGCGGATGATCTTCACCGCCGCCTGGGCGTCCGGGGCCTCACCGACGATGACCGCGATGCCCGCGATGCGTCCGTCCACGAGCTGGACGCCGAGCGCGCGCAGGACCGTATCCGGCACGAACCCGAGATAGCCGTCGACAGGCTTGTGCGTCAGCGCCGCCAGGACCTCCTCGGCAAAGAGCGCCGCGCACCCCTGCTGCAGCATGCCGTCCAGATAGGGCACGCTCAAACCGTTCGCGGCCTTCTCTCCCTTTGCCAGCTTCTGGGCCTGGACCAGAACGTCCCCGGCATCTTTGAGCGTCTTGACCTCAAACCCCAGGAGCGCATAGGACAAAGGCAGGTAAAAGGCCGTGCCCTGGAAACCAAAAGACGCCGAGGCGCCCTTTTGAGCGACCGCGTCCGCCAAGGCCTTGCGCGCCGCGCCGATGAGCGTGTCCGTCGTCTGGCCGACGGTCTCTTTCAAACCTGACATAAGAAACCTCCCAACATCCGACCCTGCCGGCACGCCTCTTCCCACCCTTCCGGCGACGGCCCCTCGAGGGGCTCGGCCACATCGCCGACGGCAAAGATGTAGGGGATGTTCGTCCGCAGAGAGGCGTCAACGAGGACCCCCTGGCGGACCTTGACGTCCGTCCCTTTTAAAAAATCCACGCTTGCCTCCCGCGGACCCGCGAAGACCAGGAGCGAGGCGCCGATGACCTTGTGGCTTGACAGGCGCACCGCCTTGAGCTCGCTGTCCCCGAGCACCTCGATGATCGGATTGTCGCCGATCACCTCGACGCCTTCGACCGCCTGGTCAAGAGCGCCGAAAAACTTGACGTCGATCTTGCGAACGGCCAGGATCCGGGTCAATTCGCCGGCGAGGGGCCCGCCTCCCGCGATCAGGACCGTGTGGGCGATCGGCAGGCGCTCCATGAGGAACTTTACCTCAACGAGGCCGTTCAGGCCCACCACCCCTTCTTTCTGGATGCCCTTGAGCGACGGCAGGGTGACGCGCCTCCCCGAGGCGATCACCAGGTCGTCGAAATCCAGGACCTCCTTGTCCTTGAGGTGGACGCGCTTGCGGTGGACGCTCACATCGAGGACCTTGTTGTCCGTCAAGAGCTCAATACGGAAGTTGGCGTAAAAATCCTTGGCGCGGAAGACGAGATCCCGCTCCTTCACCTTGCCGTCGAGGAAACGGAGCACCTTGTAGCGCTCGTAGCCCAAAAACGGCTCCTGTGTCACGATGGTGATGCGGGCGTCCGCATCCTTTTCACGCAACGCCTGGGCCGCGCTCGTCCCCGCGGCGGAATTTCCGATGATGACGATGTGACGCATGTCTTTAGGCTCCTATGCCGTGCAGGACGTCGGGCACGACATGATACCAGCCGATGGGCATCAGGTGGACCCCTTGTCCCATCGGCCCGAATTTTTTGATGAGGTCGCAGGCGAGCCGCACGGACGTCGCCCTCCTGTCGGCGGCCCGGGCCAGCTCACGGATCATCGCCTCGGGGACGTGGACGCCGGGCACGTGCGCGTTCATGTGGCGGGCCATCTTTTCAGAGCGCAGCACCACGATCCCGGCGAGGATCCGCGCCTTGAAAGGGGCAACGGCCTTGAAAAACCGCTCGGTGACCTTCTCGTCAAAGAGGGCCTGCGTCTGAAAAAATTCCGCGCCGGCAGCCATCTTCTTCTCCATCTTGATGAGTTCCGGTTCCAGGGGATCGGCGCCTGGGTTGACGACCGCGCCCACGCAAAACCGGGGCGGTGAACCCACCAGCTTGTAGCCTGCCATATCGCTCCCCTGTTCAAGCCCCCTGGCGGCCGCAATCAACTGGACCGCGTCCAGGTCAAAGACGGGCTTCGTCTGGGGGTGGTCGCCGAGGATCGGGTGGTCCCCGGTCAAGGCAAGGATATTTTCAATGCCGAAGCTCGCCGCGGCCAGGAGGTCCGACTGCAGGGCGAGGCGGTTGCGGTCGCGGCACGTCACCTGCAGGACCGTCTCGACACCCGCGCCCTTCATCTGCACGGCCGCGGCCAAGGCGCTCAGGCGCATCATCGAACTCTGCAGGTCCGTCACGTTGACGGCGTCGACGCGCCCCTTGAAGACAACGACCTGCTCCAGGACCGGCGTGAACGACACCCCCTTGAGTGGCGCCGCCTCGACGGTCAATACCCGCTGCCCGGAACGCAATTTATCCTTGAACGACATCACGTATGCGATTGTTAGCGGCCGACCGCTTACACCTGCCAAGCGGGAATTCCTTTTCCAGGCAGACAATCAGAAGTTTTTCGCCCAAAAGTCTGCGAGGAATTGCAGTTTCGACATAGCGACCCGGTTTAATGGAGCGTCACGGAAAAAATGCAAACCGAAGTCCTTCGACAGGTTCAGGATCCCTCGAAGGATCCCGAGCGAAGTCGAGGGACCGACGGCGAAAAACTTCGTCTGCCGGAAAAGGAATTCCCGTTTGGCCGGCGGGGAAATCGTCTCCCCTACTTTTGCAAGAGCGCGACGGTGTTCTTCATCAGCATCGCCACGGACACGGGCCCGACCCCGCCCGGCACGGGCGTGATCCAGGCGGCGCGCCGGGAGGCGCTGTCAAAGACGACGTCGCCGGCGATACCCGACCCCGAGCGGTTGATGCCCGCGTCCAGGACCGCCGCCCCCTCCTTGATCCACTCTCCCTTGATCAGCCCGGGCCGGCCCACCGCCACGACCAAGACATCCGCCCGGCGGACGTGCTCTTCGAGCCGGCCGGCCTCAAAGGTCGCGACATGGCAGACCGTCGTCGTGGCAAACTCCTTGAGGAGCATCATCGACAGGGGTTTACCGACGATCTCCGAATGACCGACGACCACGGCCTCTTTGCCGCGCAGCGGTATGTCGTAATCCTTCAATATCTCCATGCAGGCTGCGGCCGTGCACGGCACGACGCTCCCCGAACCCAGGACGACCGCACCGAGATGCAGGGGATGCACGCCTTCAGCGTCCTTTTCCGGCGCGATGACATGGCGCAGAGCCTCCGCCGACAGTGCGGCCGGCAGCGGGACCTGCAGGATGATCCCCGTCGTCGCGGCATCCTTGTTGAAACCGCCGATGACGTCCGCCACCTCTTTCTGCGTCGCGTCTTGCGGCAAGACCTCCAGGTGATAGGCGATCCCCAACTCCCCGGCGAGCCGCGCCTGGGACTTGAGGTGCACGTACGTCGCCGGTGTCTCGCCGACGCTCACGCCCACGAGGCGCGGCGCGCCCTTTTTCAGGCCCGCGACCGCCTTTTTAACGTCTGCCTCGATGCGCGCCGCAACCTTCTTACCGTCCAAGAGAATAGCCAAGGGCCGCCTCCGTCTTGCGCCGCCGCGCCCGCACCCGCGGCGCGGCTCTTTTAAGTCTTGTAAAATCCTTCCGGAACCGCTGTGCCGACTTTTTGTCCCTCTTGAGGTTGACCGCGGCATAGACGAGCCCGGCCAGGAAGGCCGTCTGTGCCAGAAGGACCGCCAGCCCTGCATCCGACCTCAGGTTCTTGTTTCCCTTACGAAAGACGGTGGCCGCGTCGTCGCATAGGAGGCGCGCTGCCGAGGCGACCCGCAGCGGCACGGCGACCGCCCGCCGCATGTCCTGCGCGCGATAGGCCATGATATCCTCGTCGATGAGACGCGTGCACAGCGCGCGCGAACGCGCAGCCCGCGAACGGATCGCCCGCATGGTCTTGGCGACGGCCTTATACGCCGGCTTGCCTAACGTGTAGGCAGCTGCCATCTCGACGAGCGCGGCGCTCTGGGCGGCTGCCAGGGCCGCGACCGCCCCGCCGCCAGGCGCCGGGGTCCGAGCCGCCAGGTCCCTTACGAATTTATGTAAGGGGGCGTTGATATAACGATCCTTTTTGAATGAGGGCATATCAATCCATCCCCGTGATCCTGCCGGTCGGGTCCACGTCGATCTTTTCTCCGCGGGGCGCGACGGGGAGTCCCGGCATCGTCTGGCTCAAAGAGGCGTGGGCCAGCACGAAGCCCGCGCCGGCCGCCAGGCGCACGTCCTTGACGGGAAAACGGAATCCGTCCGGCGCGCCCTTGAGGTGCTCTTCCGCCGTGAAAGAAAACTGTGTCTTGGCGATGCACACGGGCAGCCTCCCGTATCCGGCCGCCTCATAGGACATCAGGTCCTCTTCAGCCTTGGCGGTGAAATCAACCGAACCGGCGCCGTAGACCTTTTGAGCGACACGCGTGATCTTGTCGCGCAGCGGGACGTCATCTTCATAGAGGAACTTAAAGCGTGCCTGGCCCAGCTGCGCCGTCTTCTCGACGCTGTGTGCCAGCTCCAGGGCGCCGGCCGCGCCGTCGCGCCAGGCGGTGCTCACGACCGCGTCGGCCGCGCCGAACTCCTTCGCCTTGGCCCGCACGCGCTCGATCTCGGGTCTGGTGTCCGTCGCAAAGACGTTCACGCACACGACGACCGGGACACCGAAGAGCCGCACGTTTTCGATGTGCCTCTTCAGGTTGGCAAGGCCGTCTTCCATCGCCGCCAGGTCCTCGCGGAAGAGCGCCGGATCGGGCTCCACACCGGGCACGATCCGCAGCCGGGGGCACTGGGCCTTCAACCCGCGCACGGAACACACGAGCACGCACACGTCCGGACTCAACCCGCTGTAGCGGCACTTGATGTCAAAAAACTTCTCGCCCCCGCAGTCCACACCGAAGCCGCTCTCCGTGATCACATAGTCGCACAGCCCCAGGCCGATGCGGTCCGCGACGATCGAGCACGTCCCGACCGAAACGTTGGCGAAAGGCCCCGTGTGCACCAGGCACGGCGTGTTCTCACTCGTCTGCACGAGGTTCGGCTTCAAGGCGTCCTTCAGGACCGCCGCCATCATGCCGTCGGCCTTCACGTCGTGCGCCGTCAGGAAAAGACCCTCACGGTCGCGCGCGACGACGAGGTCCTTGAGCCGCCGGCGCATGTCCGCAAAGTCGCGGGAGAGCGTCAGGACCGACATGGATTCACTCGCGGCCGTGATCTCAAATCCCGTTGTGACGTCCACCGGGCCGGTCTTGGCCTTGAGGGTATACGTGATACGCCGCAGGGCCCGGTCCCCGACGTCGAGGCAGCGCTTGATCAGGATCGACGAAGGTTCGATATCCAGGGGGTTGCCGTGAAAGATCGTGTTTTCGACAAAGGAAACAAGGAGGTTGTTGGCCACCTCAACGGCCAGCATGTCGCCGGTCAAATGGAGGTTCACGTCGTCCGCCGGCACGATCTGGCAGGCGCCGCCGCCGGTCCCCACGCCCTTGGCGCCGAAGAGCGGCCCTAAGGACGCCTGGCGCAACGTCGCCACGGCGCTGCGCTTCAGACGGTTCAGGGCCATGGACAGGCCGATGGTCGTGACGGTCTTGCCCTCGCCCATCGGGGTCGGGGTCATGGCCGTCACCAAAACGTACTTGCCGCGGCGGGGACCCAGACGGTCCAAGATCGAAAGGTCGATCTTCGCCTTATACCGGCCGTGCAGCTCAAGCTCCGAGGCACGCACGCCCAGGCGACGGGCCACGCGTTGGATATCGCATAAACGGGTCGTCATGACATAAAAGGGATGTCGGAGAGCGAAAAGGCGTTTTGAACGACGGCGATCCGCGGCCGGCCCTCGTCCATCAAGACGCTGACCACGTCGAACCGCGCCCTCCTCGCCCACCAGCCCCGGCGCTTCAGATACGCCATCGCCAGGCCCGCGAGACGGCGCTGTTTCCTTGCGTCCACAGACTCAAGGGGCAGCGCGTGCGTGGCGACACCGCGCCGCGTGCGCACCTCCAGGAAGCAGACGGTGCCGCCGTGGCGGGCCACGATGTCGATCTCACCGCTGCGGCTGCGGACGTTGCGCTCCAGGATACGGTAGCCCTTCTTTTTCAAAAAGGCGACGGCCGCCTCTTCGCCGGCGCGGCCGACGGATATCCTGTCCATCCGTCTACTACCCCCCTCTCCCGCAGAAGGTGAGGCGGTGGATGGGAGACAGGCCGTGACGCCTGATGCGGCGCCGGTGCCCCAGCGTCCCGTAACCCTTGTGCGCCGCGAAATCATAATCGGGATATATCCTGTCGTAGATCATCATGAGGCGGTCGCGGATCACCTTGGCGACGATCGAGGCCGCCGCGATGGTCAGAGACTTGCCGTCCCCGCCGATGATCTCCTTGGCGGGATACGGCAGCCGCGTGCGCAGCCGGCCGTCCAAGAGGATCTTGACGCCCTCGGGGCCGATCCCCCCTTTTGCCAGCCGCTCCAGGAGCCGCGCCACCGCCGCGTCCACCCCAAAGGAGGCGGCCTCGGTGATGCGCAGCGCGTCGAGCACCCCTTCGTTTATCACCGCCACGTCAAAGAACGCCTTCTCGCCCAGTTCCAAAAAGGCGCGCTCACGCTGTTGGGGCGTGAGCTTCTTGGAGTCATCCAGGCGGGCCGTAAAACGATGCGTCTTTAAGTAGACGGCCGCGACCAGGAGGGGCCCCGCCAGCGGACCGCGGCCCGCCTCGTCGACGCCGATAACGGTGCCGCATCCTTCTTTTCTTGCTCTTCGTTCGTAATACAACACGACGCCGTCAAGGCTGTGACGCGGTCCTGCCTGATATCAAGCGGTCTCTGCTTGGACGACATGGGGCTCGGCCTCGGCGACCTTGGCCGCCTTGCCGACGCGGCCGCGCAGATAGTACAGCCGCGCCCGATGCACCTTCCCTCTCTTCACGATCTCGATACGCTCGATACTGGGCGTATGCAGCGGGAAGGTCCTCTCCACGCCTTCGCCGTACGATACCTTGCGCACCGTGAACGTGGAAGAGACACCCTTGCCGCGCCTTTCGATCACGATGCCCTCGAACGGATGGATGCGGAACTTGTCCCCTTCCGGGATCCTGACCAAGACCCGCAGGGTGTCGCCGACGCCGAATGGGGGCATGTCCTGACGCAGCATCAACCCCTCCACTAACTTGATTTTCTCCATCGTAAATTACCTCCGATTTACCCGTTCCTGTTATCCCGCCAAGGGTCCCGTGACGCCTGTCTTACCGCGACATGGGATAGATCGCCCCCGCTCGCCACCACTCGCTATCCCGCGAGCCGGGGCGAACACAACGTCTCTCGATAGATCCCTGCCAGGCGCGCCGTCCCCCACCTTGCCGCAAGCCGGGCTCCACCCTGCGTTCACTTCCTTAACAGATCGGGCCTCGCCTTTTTCGTGAGACGGACGGACTCTTTTTTCCGCCACGCGGCGATCGCTTGATGGTCGCCCCTCAAGAGCACCGCGGGCACGCGCCTTCCTTTAAAGGCCGCTGGACGGGTATACTGCGGATATTCCAGCAATCCGCCTTCAAATGTCTCGGAGCGCGCCGACTCCTTGTTGCCCAGGACGCCGGGGATGAGGCGCGCCACCGCGTCGATCACGACCATCGCCGGCAGCTCGCCGCCGGTCAGGACGTAGTCGCCGATTGAAATCTCTTCATCGGCGCAATGCCGCGCGACCCGCTCATCCACGCCTTCGTAGCGGCCGCAGATCAGTATCAGGTGCTTCGCCCTGGCGAGCTTGGCGGCGACGCGCTGCGTCAACAATCGTCCCCGCGGCGAGAGCAGAATGGTCCTTCGCTGGGACGTCCTGACCCGGACACGCTTGGCGATCTTTTCCACGCAGGAAAAGATCGGCTGCGGGGTCATCACCATCCCGGAGCCGCCGCCATAGGGCCGGTCGTCCACCTTGCGGTGCCTGTCCGTCGTGTGGGCACGGATGTCGTGGACGACGATGCACAGCTTGCCGGCCTTCTGGGCGCGTTTCAGGATCGACTCGTCCAGGACGGGCGCAAACATCGACGGAAAGATCGTCAGGACGTCGACGCGCAAAAGTACTCCTTTTCAAAATCCCTTCGAAAGGCCGCGAAGCGGCCCTCGCGGATCGCCTGCCGGGCCCCTGCCAGCAATTCCAGGAAAAAACACACGTTGTGGAACGAGACGAGGCGCAGCCCCAGGATCTCGCCGGCGTTAAAGAGATGCCGCAGGTAGCTCTTCGTGAAGTTCTGACAGCAGTAACACCCGCACGCCGGGTCGAGCGGCGTCTGATCGTGGGCGAAGGCGCCGTTGCGCACCGTCAGCTTGCCCCGGCTCGTAAACGCCGTGCCGTTGCGGCCATAACGGGTCGGCACCACGCAGTCGAACATGTCTATACCCAGAGAGACCGCCTCGAGAATGTCTTCCGGCAGGCCGACACCCATCAGGTACCTCGGGGAGCCGGCGGGCAGATGCGGCACCGTAGAGCGGAGCATATTATACATTAAATCCTGCGGTTCGCCAACACTTAATCCGCCTAACGCATAGCCTTGGAAGCCAATGGCTTTAAGCTCTGCGGCGGACCGCTCGCGCAGGTCATCATAGGTCGATCCCTGGACGATGCCGAAGAGCGCCCCGCGGCCGCTCTCTTGCCAGCGCTCCCTGGACCGTCCGGCCCACAGGGTCGTGCGCGCCAGGGCCTTTTCAGCGAGGTCCCGCGAGGTCGGATACGCAACACACTCATCCAGCGGCATCATGATATCCGAGCCCAGGACATTCTGGATATCCACGATATCTTCGGGCCTGAGGAAGTGCCGGTTGCCGTCCAGGTGGGACTGAAACTCCACCCCCTCATCCTTGATCTTACGCAACAGCGCGAGACTGAAGATCTGATAACCGCCGCTGTCCGTGAGGATGGGCCTGTCCCAGTTCATGAAGCGGTGCAGCCCGCCTGCTTCCTGAATAATGTCAAGGCCCGGCCTCAAAAAGAGGTGGTAGGCGTTTGCCAGGACGATCTGGGCGCCGGCCTCGTGGAGCTCGCGGGGCGCCAGCGTCTTCACCGTCCCTTGTGTTCCGACCGGCATGAAGACCGGCGTCTGGAGCGTGCCGCGCTCGAGGCGCATCGCCCCGCAGCGCGCTGCGCTCTCCTTATCGTTGTGTGTAACGGTAAACTGAAAAGCCATGTATGCTCCAACCGGCGGGTCCTGTCCGAGGCGCCTTGGTCCCCCGCCGGTGAGACCAAAGGTGAGACTAAAGGTCAGACCTTTAGTCTCACCTTTGGTCTCACAGGATTCGATTTACTCCGGCCAGAGGAGCTCGTAGACGTAGATGGCGTTGTCGTCGGCGTCGGTCTCTTCGTTCCACAGGCGGAAGTACTTCAGACCCTCCCCCTTCAGGAAGTAAAGGCGCAGGAGCAGGCTCTTGCCCAGCGTCGCGGGCAGAAGGATCGCCTTGATCTTTTCGTCCTGGCGCACGATCAGGGCGCTGAAGTCGAGCGTCGCCTCGGGCTGGGGCTCCTCGTGAAACGCGCCGTCTTCCATGTACAGGAGGCTCGCGGGCACGCCGCGCGCGTCGGGCACGGGGCCCACCACGTAGGCCCGCTTGGCAGGCCAGTCGACGACGAGACCGTTTTCGAACATCCACAGCCCCTGCCACGCCTCGGAGGGCCGCAGGTCCGAGCGGTATCCCAGCATCTGCGAAAACCATCCGCGCGCCGCCTTTTCGTCCAGCATCGTGACGTCCCAGTGCGCGGCCATGGCCTCTTCGGGCGTCAGGTTATACTGCCGCTGGACGTACTCGAGAAATTCCATCTGGTCGAGCTTGCGGCCCTTGAACCACATATCGACCTTGCTGAAGTCCCAGTTCCCGATGAACGAGATGGGCGCGACCTTGCTCAACATGTCATAAGACAAAACAAAGTACGCCGGCGGCGCGGTCGCAGGAAACAGGAGCGGCATCACGACGTCGACGTCGGCGGGCTCCAGGACCTTGCCCAATTCAGCACGCGCCTGCCCGGGGCCCAGCGCCAACGCCGTGCGGCTAAGGCGCACCGCCGCACCCACCCCGCCCGTTTTCTCGACGAGGAGGTCCACCCCTTCGTGATCGGCCGCATCGAGCATCTTCAGGATCCGCGCGGCCGTCTCTTCGTCGTCGCAAAACAAGACCTGCGCCATCCAGTAGGCGTACGGCGAATTCTGGGTCATGCCGTCAAAGAGCACGCGTCGGCCGACCAGGGCCTTGAACCAGTGGCCGAAGTCCCACCAGGAATTCACCACACTGTCCGCCGGCGTCGCTTCGTGGATACGCGCCAGCGTCCGCTCCCACGTATCGTTGAACTTCGGCAGGGTCGTGACGGCCGAGGCGTAGATCCGCGTCGTGTGGACAAAAAGATACAGCGCCGCAAGGAGCAAAAATGCGCCGCGGCCCAAGAGGCGCACCACGGGCCGGATGCCCTGCCGGCCGACCAGACGTTCGAGCGCCTGGCGCATCTTGCCGACGGCCAACCCGAAGGCCAGCCCTACCGGCACGATCAACAGGAGCACCAGACGCAACGCCTGAAGGGCCGTATAAAAACACGCGACAAACCAGAGGGCCACGCACAAGAGGCCGCAGCCGAAGACCGTGTGACGCAGGAGCCGCTCCCCGACAAAGGCGAACAAGAGACCCACGAGGCCCAGGAAGAAGATGGGCGAGCCGCCGACCGACTGGACGATGAGCGGGACCGAAGCGGGACTCAGCTCCTCGACGGTCAGATAGACGTTCGGCCAGATGCTCTCGGGGCTGACGTTAAAGATGCGGCTCAGGCGAACCGGCTCCATGATGAAATCGGCAAAGACGGCAGGGCCGTTCAAGAGCATCACGCAGGCGGCCGAGGTGAGGAAAAAGACGCCCAGCATCCGGGCCTGGGCGCCCACACCGGAGGCCCCCTCTTCTTCGAAACGGCCCACATCCTTTAGATTCACGAGATACAGGACGCTCGCAATAAGGATGATGTCAAAGATGAACCACCATCCCTGCCAGGTGGCAGCATACAACGCCACCAGCACGCCGCTCAACAGCGCCCGCACGAGACGCCTGCCGAGGCCCGCGCGGACGTCGATAGAGGCGAGGTAGCTCGTCAAGATGGCCAGAGGGAAAAAGACGCTGTAGATATCGGTATCGAACCACTCCGTGAAGACGCGCGTGAGGAGAAACGGCGACAAGGTGATCGAAAAACAGGCAAAGAAGGCCCCGAGGTCGCCGGCCCCGATCCTCTTGGCGCATGCAAAAGAAAGGCCCGCGATGACAAAGAACATCACGACGGGCAAAACGAACAGCACCGGTATCAGGGGAAGGTGCGCCCGCTCGGCAAACCACATGAGCGGCCAGGCCAGACACAGGTGCACGTTGCGCCGCGTGGACGCGTCGACCGGACGCGACCCCAGGACGTCGTACTCGGCGCCGTCTTCGAGGCGGTCGCCGACGTGTCCGGTCGCGTAGAGATTCTTCAGATGACGCAGCCAATGGTAGGAGTCGATGCCGCCCATGTACACCTGACCCGCCTCGTCGCGATACCGGTCTTTAAGCTCCCGGGTCCGCTCTTCCACCTTGCGGCGCAGATCGGCCCGATGCTCCTTCTGATAGATCTTCCAGGACGTCTGTGCCAGATTTTGCGTCGTCGGAGCCGAGAGGCCCGGATGCGCCCCCAAGAGCGTCTGGCGCAGCGTCTCGCGCTCCTTGTCAAAGACCTCGGTGCGGGCCATCCCGTCGAGCGCCGGCAGCGAGCGCGAATAGACGAGCAGAAGGGCCGCGGTCGCGGCGCAGCAAAAGACCAAAATGGCCGGAATGAATCGACGTATCATTCGTCCCCCCCCTTACATGATCAGCATGGCGTCGCCGTAGCTGTAAAAACGGTACTCTCTTGCCACCGCCTCGCGGTACGCCCGCAGGATAAAATCACGGCCGGTGAGGGCGGCAACGAGCATCAAGAGCGTCGTGCGCGGCAGATGAAAGTTGGTGATGAGCCCCTCCACGACGCGAAAACGGTACGGCGGATGGATAAAGAGCGTGCTCTCTTTTTTAAAAGGAGCGGCCAAGCGCCTGGAACCCAAAATGACCCCGGCCGCATCTTCCAGCGCCTTGCAGACGGTCGTCCCCACCGCGATGACGCGACCGCCTGACCGGCGCGTCCTGCGGATCCGGTCCACGGCCTCAGGAGACAAGAGGTAAGGCTCCGCCGGGGTCCGGTGCGCGCTCACGTCCTCGGTGCGGACCGGCGCAAAGGTCGCATAACTGACGTGCAGGGTCAGTGTCGTTACCCCTACCCCGCGCGCCTCAAGCCTCTTGAAGAGCCGCCGCGTGAAGTGCAGGCCGGCGGTCGGCGCGGCCACCGCGCCGGGTGCACACGCAAAGAGTGTCTGGTAACGCGCACGGTCGCGCGCGCCGTCCGGCCGGCGGATATACGGCGGCAGCGGAACGTGGCCCACCTGCGCCATCGCCCGCTCGGCCTCTCCTTTGCCGAACGCCACCAGCCTCTCCTTGGGATCGACGAGACGACAGGAAAATCCCTTTTCAAAGAATATTTCTTCCTCCGAACGCAGGCGCGCCAAAGGCTTGATCAGGGCCCGATAGACCGAGGCGCACATCTTGTCCCCGGTCTCCTGCGTCTTGTCCCCGGCCTCCTGCGTCTTGTCCCCGGCCTCCTGCGTCCCGTCCCCGGCTTTGCCAAGGAGCAGGACCTCGACACGGCCGCCCGACGAACGGCGCCCCAACAGCCGCGCCCGGACGACCTTCGTATCATTGAGGACCAACAGGTCCTTCGGCCGCAGGAGCCGCGGCAGCTCCAGAAAACGGCAGTGGTCGATCGACCGCGTGGTGCGCTCCAGGACCATCAGCCGGGAAGTGTCCCGGCGCGGGACGGGCGCCTGGGCGACCAGCTCCTGCGGCAACGTGTAATCAAAGTCCGACACCTTCATGACGCGTCCAGACGCTGCAGCTTGGCCCCCGGATAATAGAAGCCGAGGATCTTCTCGTAGTCGTAGCCCTGGCGCGCCATGCCCAAGGCGCCCCACTGACACAGTCCCACGCCGTGCCCCCACCCCTTGCCGCTCAGGATCACCTTGCCCTGTTCCAGGGCGATGCTGAAATTCGTGCTGCGCACGACGTCCGGCCCCACGAGCTGCCTGAAGTCCTTGGCCGAGATCTCCATGGTATTATCCTTCTTGTCCTTGATAACGAGCGTCCGCACGCGGCCCGTAGGGTTGCGCTCTTTGACCGCCAGGTTCGCGGGTTCGCCCTTGAGCACATAACGGTCGCCGAGTCTTTCCCGAAGCGTCTTCAGGTCCAAGACCTTTTTCCAGAAATAATGCGGCGAAGAAGAACAAAAAGAACACAGCCGCCCCCCGGCGAGCGGCTCGGCATCGATCTTCCACAGCTCGGACGCCTTCTCGGTCATGCCGCCGCAGGTCGCGTGGAAGTACGCCGGAAAGACCTTATCTTTGTACGTCAGGACCTCACCGGCGGTAAAATTCACGGCCCGGTTCGTCCGGTCCTTCTCGGCCTTGGACCCGCCGTAGACCTGCGAAGAGACGTCCGCGGTCACGTCGTAGAGCTTGTCCTTCATGACCTGCCTCTGATAAAGGGCGTACGTGCGGGCCGCCACCGCCTGGGCCTTGATCGCGGCGAGCGGCCACTTGGGCGAGATCTCGTGGACGAGGACGCCCTTGACATACGACTCGATGTCCACCACGTTGACGAGGAAAAGATCGTTATCTTTATCCTTTATGATGAGGAGGTTGCCGCGGTACGGCCGCTTGTTGACGTGGAGTCCCGCCTTGCGCCGGACCTTAAGGAGTAACCGCTCTCTCGGCCACTCCTCTTTGCCGATGCGGATCCCCCGGGCCGTGGCCGTCACCTTGGAGGCCGCAAGGTTGCGGCCCTTTTTAAGGAGGGCGCCGCCGGTGCCGTCGACCAGCTCGTAGCTGCCGATGACGGCGACGACCGCCTGCGCCTTTTCCCGGACGAGGACGACGCGGATCACGACCGGCGCCCTCCCGAAACCGGCCTCGGTGCACGCAACGACCACAAGAAGGCCTGCGACCACGAATAAGAAACGCCTCAGCGTCTTCTGAACAACCATAGGAGAACGGAAAGGAGGATGCTTACGACGACCGACGTCGCGATGGGAAAATAGAAGGTAAGGTTATCCTTCCTGATCAGGATATCACCGGGCAGCCGGCCCCACGGCCCCTTTGACAAAAAAGGCCACAGGAGGCCCGTCAGGATAAGGAGTGCGCCGGTGATAATGAGTGTCCGTGACATGGCACGCCGTTAACAAAACCAGAGGACGACGCTCTCCTGGCCCTTGTCCTTCACTGGAGCGAAACCGCACTCTAAAAATCTCTTGTTGACCAGCTCGATGAGAGCGCGCCGGCGTTCGGGAGCGAGCGGCAGGAAGACCCGGAATCCCGCGAACGCATCCAGGACGCGCACCATCGTGACATCGAGCGCCCCCCTGTCGTAGAGGCGGCGCACGAGGCGCTCGGCACCGCGCCGAGACAGCTGCGTCTGGACGCCGAAGAAATCCGGCGGACACATCTCCCGGATCCACGTCAGCGCCTCCGGCTCGACGCCCTCCTCTTTGACGACCTCCCACGCCCGCGCGGCCGCGACGCCGCCCAGGAACAACACAACCGCCATGAAACTCAGTAGACCCGGCGTCTTATGTCTCATTTTAAATGGCCGCGCCCCGCGGGCGTCGGATCCCTTCCCTCGCGGGGATGCTCGTGTCAGTAAGACACTCGAGTCTGGCCTGTCTGTCTCATTTTTTTCGCCCGCGCGGCGGCGCTCTCCTTCTCGGAAGCGGCGCACCCGCAATAATTCTGATGATAGAGATGCCACTCCCTGGACTGTCGGTGGCTGTCGGAGAACCCCCTGCGGAAGTTGTGAAAGAGGAAGTCCACGCCGGCGGCCGCTGCGACCTCGCGGCCGATGCGGCCGATCGCCTCGATGTCCTGATAGGGACTTGCCAAAAGCGTCGTGGTGAAGGCCTCGATCCCGTTCTCCCGGGCCACCCGCGCCGTCTCGGTGAGGCGCAGGCGCCAGCAAAGCTCGTGCTGCCGGGTGCGGTCCGTCCGCGCGTCCACGCGGCGCGAAAACTCCTCGTCGTCATAGGGGGGATAGATGACGTCGAGCTCGAGGCGTTCGCTCATCGTCACCACGGCCTCGTACCGACGGAGGTACTCGGCGTGCGGATGGATGTTCGGGTTATAAAAAAACCCGCCGACCTGGAGACCCTGCGCACGCAAAAAGGTCGCGGGATAAATGGCACAAGGGCCGCAACAGATATGGAGGAACACCCTCATGACGTCCGGATATGCGCGCGGGCGGCCTCTGTCGCCTCGCGGCCGCGCGCCGTCCTCTTCAAGAGGCCCATCTTCAACAGGAACGGTTCGATGGTATCGATGATGGTGTCCGACTCTTCGTTGAGCGTGGCCGCGAGCGCCTCGATACCCACCGGGCCGCCCCGGTAGGTCGACAGGATCGTGCGCAGGACCTTGCGGTCCATCTCGTTCAAGCCGATCGGGTCGATGCCGAGGTTCGCCAGCGCCGCGTCCGCCTCCTTGCGGGTGATCGCGCCGCCTCCTTTCACCTGGGCGTAATCGCGCACCCGGCGCAGGAGCCGGTTGGCGATGCGCGGGGTCCCGCGTGCGCGGCGCGCAATCTCCGCAGCGCCCTCGGCGTCGATGGTGACGCCCAAGAGCCCGGCGGAACGCGCGATGATGCAGCCCAGGTCCTCCTCGGTGTAGAAGTCGAAGTGCAGGAATATGCCGAAGCGCGAACGCAGCGGGGCGCCGATCAGGCCGCTGCGCGTCGTCGCGCCGACGAGGGTAAAGCGCTTCAGGTTGAACTTGATCGTGCGGGCGTAGGGCCCCTTGTCGATGACGAAGTCGATCTGAAAATTTTCCATGGCAGGATACAGGAACTCCTCGACCACCTTGGCCAGGCGGTGGATCTCGTCGATAAAGAGGACGTCCCCCTCTTCGAGGTTCGTCAGGATCCCGATGAGGTCGCCGGCGCGCTCGATCGCCGGCCCGGAGGTCGCGGTGATCTTCGTGCCCATCTCGTGGGCGATGATCGTCGCCAGGCACGTCTTGCCCAGGCCCGGCGGCCCGCACAACAGGACGTGTTCCAGCGGCTCCTGGCGCTGGCGCGTCGCCGTCAGCGCGAGGCGCAGTTGGCCCGTGAGCTCCTTCTGGCCGACAAACTCCTCGAGCGTCGCCGGCCGCAGGGAGAGGTTGAAGATCGCGTCGTCTTCCGTCTCGGCCCGTTGGGTCAACCGGCCCGGCACGTCGAGGGGATTGTTGAAAGGCGTGGACTTTTCTTCCATCTATTCCGATACCCCTTGAGGCGTCTGTTCTTTTTGGGGTGCCTGTTCTTTTTGGGGTGCCTGTTCTTTTTGGGCTTCCGGCTCCGCCGCCGGGGCGGCTATCTTCTCTTTGTTGCGGAAGACCTCGATCTCGCCGAAGACGGCCTTCTGGACGACGAGGACCTCCTTGAGACGGATGAGCTCCAGGACCGCCAGGAACGTCACCACCGCCTCCATCTTGTTCTTTGCCCGCGCAAAAAGGCTGGTGAGCCCGATGCGCGGCGTCTCCATGAAAAGGTGGAGCAATTCGTGGACCTTGCCGTCGACGGTGAACTCGTCCTTGATGACCTCATAGAAGAGGTCCTTGGGGATATCCTTGAGGGCCTTGGAGAAGGCATTGATCAGGTCAAAGAGGCTCGCCTCGAAGTACGCCTCGCCGCTCTCCTCATCCTGCATCACGGGCTGACGCTTGAAGATGTCCTGGCGGGCGCGCTCCTTCTGCCGCAGTTGTTCGGCCGCCTCCTTGAACTGCCTGTATTCCAAAAGACGCTTGACGAGGTCCGCGCGGGGGTCCTTGTCTTCCTCCGGGGTCTCCTCGAGGGCGCCGGGCTCCTGCGGCAGGAGCATCTTCGATTTGATCTGCATCAGGGTCGCCGCCACCACGATGAACTCGCCGGCGACGTTCAGGTCCAGCAACCGCATCAGCTCGACGTACTGCATGTATTGTTCGAGGATCGTCGCGATGGGGATATCGTAGACGTTGATCTCGTCCTTCTTGATGAGATACAACAGGAGGTCGAACGGCCCTTCGAAGATCTCGAGTCTTACTTTGTAGGACATGGGACAAACCCTAAGGCGGCGCGCACCTCTTCCAGCGTCGCGTGGGCGCGGGCCCGCGCCTTGCGGCGACCCGCCTCCGTGATCGCCTCGAGCCGGTCTCTATCCGACAAGAAGGCGCTGCGTCTGGCCTGGACCGGCGCGAGCATGCCGCACAGCGCCTCACCGAGCCTCTGCTTGCACTCCGTGCAACCGAGGACGGCCTTGCGGCAGGCCTCGGCCACTTCTTTTTCTTTGTCGGGGAAGAAGACGGCGTAGTAGCTGTGCACGTTGCACGTCTCCGGGTGGCCGGCATCGGTCTTGCGGGGCCTCTTGGGGTCCGTGAACATCCGCTGGACCTTCTTCCTGATGACGTCGGGCGGATCGGACAGGGCCACGACGTTGCCGTAGCTCTTGCTCATCTTGCGGCCGTCGAGGCCAAGGAGCCGGGCCACGGGGGTCAGGAGCGGCTTGGGTTCGGGGAAGATCTTCTTATAGAGGCCATTGAAGCGGCGCACGATCTCGCGCGTGAGCTCCAGGTGCGGCAGCTGGTCTTCTCCGACGGGCACGACGTGCGCCTGGTAGAGCGCGATGTCCGCCGCCTGCAACACGGGGTAGCCCAGAAAGCCGTAGGTCGCGAGGTGGCGACCTTTAAGCTCGCGCAGCTGCTCCTTGTAGGTCGGGCAGCGCTCGAGCCACCCCAGGGGCGTCAGGACCGAAAAGACCATGGTGAGCTCGAGGTGCTCGGGGACCTGGGACTGGATGAAGATGACGGATTTCTCGGGGTCCACGCCGACCGCGAGCCAGTCGGCGATGTTGTCCCAGACCGACTCCCGGATGACCGCGGTGTTCTCATACTCGCTCATGAGGGCGTGCCAGTCCGCCACCATGAAAAAGCACTCGTAGGCGTCCTGGAGGCTGACCCAGTTGGAGAGCGCCCCCACGAGGTGCCCCAGGTGCAGGCGGCCCGTGGGCCGCATCCCGCTTAATATGCGCTTCTTTTCCATCGCGTTACACGTCCAGCTTGCGGGCGACCTCTTCCAACTGGAAGGCGTCGATGATGTCGTCCTGCTGGATCCCCTGGAAGTTCGCGATCGAAATGCCGCACTCGTAGCCTTCCTGGACCTCGCGCACGTCGTCCTTGAAGCGCTTGAGCGCCGCGATCTTGCCTTCGTGGACGACCTGGCCGTTGCGCACCAGGACGACGTGGGCGTTGCGCACGATCCGCCCCTTCTTCACCATGGAGCCGGCGACGATGCCGTGCTTGGTCAGGTTGAAGACCTTCTTGACCTCGGCCCGGCCTAAAAATACCTTCTTGATCTTGGGCGCCAGCATCCCTTCCAGCGCCGCCCTCAGGTCGTTGTAGATCTCGTAGATGACGCGGTAGGTGCGGATGTCGATGTCTTCCTTCGAGGCCATGTCGCGCGCCAACGGGTCGGGCTCGACGTGGAAACCGATGATGATGGCGTCCGACGCCGTGGCCAGCACCACGTCCGACGTGTTGATGGCGCCGACACCCTTGTGCATGATGACGATCTTGACCTCGGTCACCTTGAGCTTGCTCAGTGAATCCTCGATCGCCTCGAGCGACCCCTGCACATCGGCCTTGAGGATGATATTGAGCTCCTTGACCCCGCCCTGTTTGATCTCCTGATAAAGGTCTTCGAGATGGAGGTGGGTCCTCTTGACCCTCGGCTCCAGGCGCCGGCGGCGCTGCTCCTCCTGCCGCTGGACGACGATCTCCCGGGCCTTCTTCTCGTCCGCCACGACAAAGAACTTATCGCCCGCCTCGGGCACGCCCGACAGGCCCAGGACCTCGACGGGCATCGACAGATACGCCTCGTTGATGGGCTGACGGAAACTGTTGTGCATCGCCTTCACGCGGCCGTGGCGGTATCCGGCGACCACGAAATCCCCGAGCCTCAGACACCCGCTCTGCACGAGGAGCGTGGCGACCGGGCCGCGGCCCTTGGTGAGCCTGGCCTCGATGACGACACCGACCGCCTCGGTGTCGTCAGGTCCTTTGAGCTCCAGCATCTCTGCTTCCAGAAGGATCATATTGAGGAGCGCATCGATCCCCTCGCCGGTCTTCGCGGAGACGCCGACGGTAATAGTCTTACCGCCCCAGTCCTCCGGTACCAGACCCAATCCCTTGAGCTGCCCCTTGAGCTTGTCCACGTCGGCCGAGGACTTATCGATCTTGTTCATCGCGACGACGATCGGCACCCCGGCCGCCCGCGCGTGGTCCAGGGCCTCGACCGTCTGCGGCATGACCCCGTCATCCGCCGCCACGACCAGGACGACGATGTCCGTCGCGTTGGCTCCGCGGGCCCGCATGGCCGTGAAGGCCTCGTGGCCCGGCGTGTCCAAAAAGGTGATGCTCCCCTTGGACAGCTTCACCTCATAGGCACCGATGTGCTGGGTGATGCCGCCGTGTTCCGAATCGACGACCTTGGTCCGACGGATCGCGTCCAGGAGCGACGTCTTGCCGTGATCGACGTGGCCCATGAACGTCACGATGGGAGAACGGGGTTTGAGGCGCGACGCGTCCACCTGCGGGACGACGCCCGCCAGGGACCCCTCCGCAGCCGGCGGCAGCGTCAACGCGTATCCGTAGATCTTGAGCACCTCCCGGACGATCGGCTCGCTGAGGTTCTGGTTGATGTTGGCAAATATCTTGAAGTGGGTCATCAGGCTCTTGATCAGGTCGCTCGCCCGGACCTGGACCTGGGCCGCCAGGTCCTTGATGGTGATCGGACAGGAGACCTCGAGCGCCTTGAGTTCCCGCGGCGGCGCCGTCGCCGGAGGCGTCTGCGCCTGGGACGGCGGGGCGGCGGCCGGTGCGGCCGCGGGCGCCTCAACTATCTCTTGAGGCGCGGGAAGCGGCGGTGACTCCGTCTTGCGGGACTGCTTCGCCTCGGGCCTCTTGCCTTTTACCTTCGCCTCTTCCTTCTTTCCTCTAAAAGGCGTGCTCGTCTTGGCCGCCCTCTCCTCAAGGAACAGCTTCACCACGTCCTCGTCGAGGCTCGTCATGTGGTTCTTCGCCTCGATGTGGCGCTCCTTGAGACGGGCCAGGAGTTCCTTGCTCGTTATCCCGAGTTGTTTGGCGAGTTCATGGACTCTCATCGTTCTCTTTGTCCTCTCTATCCCCTTCGTCCCCCTTGTCCTCTTTATCTTCTTTATCCTCTTTGTCCTCTTCGTCCTGTCCGGACCCTTCGTCCCCTTTGTCCTCTTTATCCTCTTTGTCCTGTCCGGACTCTTCGCTTTCTTGGGCCTGTCCACTCTCCTGTCCGCTTTCCTGTTCGCTCTCTGCGATCTCGGCCCGCTTCTCTTTTGCCGCGGCGATGATCTTCTCGGCCTTCTTCTGGCCGATGCCCTTGAGGGCGAGGAGCTGTTCGATGGTGGCGTTCTCGATCTTCTCCAGCGAATCCAGGCCCGCCTCGATCAGGGCATCAAGGAGCTTGTCCCCCACGCCTTCAAGAGTCATCTGGGCGCGCGCCTTCTTGGCCTCTTCCTTCTCCTTGACGATCTCGGTGCGCGTGCGGATGTCCAGGTCCCAGCCCGTGAGCTTGGAGGCCAGGCGCACGTTCTGGCCGTGCTTGCCGATGGCCAGCGACAACTGGTCCTCGGCGACGATCACCAGCGCCTTGTGGTGGTCCTTGTCGAGGCGGATCTCGGTGATCTTGGCCGGCGAGAGCGCGGCCGTGATGTATTCGCGCTGGTCATCGCTCCAGCGGATGATGTCGATCTTCTCGCCCTGAAGCTCCGAGACGATGTCCTTCACGCGGGAACCGCGGATCCCCACGCAGGCGCCCACGCAGTCCACCTTCTCGTCCTTCGAGCGCACGGCGATCTTGGTGCGCTCCCCCGCCTCGCGCGAGATGGAGCGGATCTCGACGATCCCCTCGAAGATCTCCGGGACCTCGAGCTCAAAGAGCTTTTTCACGAAGAGCGGGCTCGTGCGCGAGAGAATGATCTGCGGCCCCTTGGTGTCACGCCGCACGTCGGCGACATAGGCGCGCACGCGCTGGCCCTGACGGAAGTCGTCGCGCGGCGATTGCTCGCGCTTGAGCAAGAGCCCCTCGGCCCGGCCGAGCAGGTCGACGATGATGTTGCCGCGCTCAAAGCGGTACACCGTCCCGCTGACGATGACGCCGACCTTCGCGCTGAACTCGTGAAAGATCACGTCCTTCTCGGCCTCGCGGATCTTCTGGATGATGACCTGCTTGGCGGTCTGGGCCGCGATGCGGCCGAAGTCCACCGACTTGATCTCCTGGCCGTCCAGATAGGCGCGGATCTTGCCGTCTTCCTTGTCGATCGTGACGCTGATGTTCTCCGCCGTCTTGGCGCCGATCGCCTTCTTGACGGCGCTCACCATCGCCGACTCCACGGCCTGGATAAGGATATCGCGCTTGATCCCGCGTTCGCGTTCGATATGGTCCAAGATCGCCAACAACTCACTGCTCATACCGTCACCTGTTTTGCCTTGTTGATCTTATCGTATGTTATGTCGATCGTCTTATCGCCCAGGGTCAGGCGGATCGCGTCCGCACCCACGTCATCGAGTAAGCCGCAATGTTCGATCTTGTCTGCCACCGGGGCCGAGAGGAAGACGCGGATCCGGCGGCCCTTGGCGCGCCGGAAGTCCGCCGGCTGCGTCATCGGCCGGTCCGTGCCCGGCGAGGAGACGTTCAGGAGATACCGGTTCATCAGGACGTCTTCGCGCTCGAGCAACGCGCCGATCTCACGGCTCAGCGTCCCGCACTCATTTAAGGTAATGCCGCCGTCAGGCCGGTCCGCCAGGACCTCCAGGACCCGGGTGCCGGCCTGGTTCCGGTAGAGACGCAGATCGACGAGCACGTAGCCCGCCCGTTCGAGCTGCGGCGTAACCAACGTCTTGACCTTTAAAAGGACCTCGTGATGCGCCATCGCTAACTCCGGAACATCGCCGGCAGGCGCTCCAGGTCCACGAACTTCTCCAGGAACGCCGGCTTGTATCCTGTCGGCTTGAGTTGATAGACGAGCCCGCCGTCGCCGGGCTGCCGGACTGCGGCATAGATATCCTGCGTCGCGTACTCCGAAGGATGCTCCTTCAGGACCTCCGAGATCGAACGGATACAGCGTCTGCCGTCCGGCAGGCGGTCCAGACACACGACCAGGTCTATAGCCGAGACGATCTGGCGCCGGATGAGCTCCGCCGGGACGCTCGTCGAGCCCATCATCGCCATCGTCTCCAGGCGCAAGAGCGCATCGAGCCCCGAATTGGCGTGGAGCGTCGTCATGGAACCGACGCGGCCGATGTTCATGGATTGCAGCATGTCCAGCGCCTCTTCCCCGCGGACCTCGCCGATGATGATGCGGTCCGGCCGCATGTGCAGGGCGTTGCGCAAAAGGTCCCGGATGCGGATCTCGCCCTTTCCCTCGATGTTGGCCGAGCGGGACTCCATGGCGACGCGGTGCTTGAACTCCAGGCGCAGCTCGAGCGTATCCTCAATGGTGATCACCCGCTCCGTCTCGGGAATGTAGGAGCCCAGCACGTTCAAGAGCGTCGTCTTACCGACGCCCGGGCCGCCCGCGAGGATGATATTCAAATGGTTACGCACGCACGCGCGCAAGAAATAGGCGACGTCCTGATCAAAGGTCTTGCGCGCCATCAGGTCCTCCACGCTCATGATCTTACGGTTGGCCTTGCGGATCGTCACCGCTGACCCGAAGGGCGCCACGGGGCTGCGCACCACGTTGATGCGTGAGCCGTCCGGAAAACGCGCATCGACAAAGGGCTCGAACTCCGAGACGTGGCGGCCCGACGGAGACAGGAGCCTCTCGATGTAATACGCCAGTTGCTTCTCGTCCTCAAAGGTCACCTCCGTCTTCTGGAGGCGCCCCTCGCGCTCGACGTAGACCTCTTTATGTCCGTTGACCATGATCTCCCAGACCTCCGGGTCCTTGATGAGCCGGTCAATAGGCCCGAAGCCAAATATCTCATTGATGACCTCTTCGATGAGGAAGCGCCGCAACGATTCCTCGATCTGGCTGTCGAGGCCCGCCCGCAGCACATCGTCCAGGGCCACCTCGATCATGCGCCGCACGCCGGCGTCGTCGGGCTCCAGGCGGTTGAGCTGCCGCTGGATACGCGGCAAGACGCGCTTGCGCACCTCGGTCTTGATCAGATGCATCTTCTCGAGCCTATCCATCCTTGCGCGCTCCTTCCAGGAGACGGACCACGGTCGCAACGACCTCTTGAGGCGCTGCCTGGACGACCTCCTGCGAGCGCCGGTCCCTCACCTCAAATTTTTTCGTCTGGGCCCACTTCTTGCCGATCGTGATGCGCAGCGGAAATCCCAATAGGTCCGCGTCTTTGAACTTCACGCCCGCGCGTTCGTCGCGGTCGTCGACGAGCACCGATACCCCCGCCTCCTCCAACTGCTGGTCGAGGAGTGTGGCGGCATTCACGACTTCCGTGTCTGCGACGTTCACGGACACGATCATCACCTCATACGGCGCCACGGCCCGGGGCCAGATGATGCCGTCGGCGTCGTGGTTCTGCTCGATGATCGCCGGGATCAGGCGACTGACGCCGATCCCGTAGCAGCCCATCTGGACCACCTGCTGGCGGCCCGCCTCGTCCAAAAACTTGACGCCCAGGACCTCGGCGTACTTCCCGCGCAGCTTAAAGATATGCCCGACCTCCAGGGCATGGATCTTCTCCATGTCCTCGTCGCAGTGCGGGCAGTTGGAGGTCTGGGCGTCCTGCTCGCTGTACAGGGCGTTACAGAGCTTGCAGCGATACAACACGTCCTCGCCGCTGTCGGCCGGGGCCATGAACTCGTGGGAGACGTCGCCGCCGATGACGCCGGAGTCGGCCTTCGCGGTCAAAAAATCCAGGCCCATGCGCCCGAAGATCCGCTCGTACGCCAGGCGCATCTTCTCGTACATCCCGTCCAGGCCCGCATCGTCCCGGTCAAAACTGTAGGCGTCCTTCATGATGAACTCGCAGCTGCGCACGACGCCGAAGCGCGGCCGGAGCTCGTCGCGGAACTTCGTCTGGATCTGAAAGAGCGTGAAGGGCAGGTCGCGGTACGACCGGACGAAGCCCGCCGCGATCTGGGTGACGACCTCTTCGTGGGTCGGCCCCAGGCACAGCTTGCGGCCCCGCCGGTCCGTGACACGCAGCATCGTCTCGCCCAAAAGCTCGTCGCGGCCCGTCTTCTGCCACAGCTCCACCGGTTGCAAGGCCGGAAGGAGCACCTCTTGGGCGCCCGCACGCACCATCTCCTCGCGGATGATCTCCTCTATCTTCTTCAAGACCTTCCAGCCGAGCGGCAGATAGGAATACACGCCCGCGACCAGCATCCGCACCATCTGCGTGCGCAGCATCAATCGATGGCTGACGCTCTCGGCTCCCTCCGGCGCCTCCTTCAACGTCGCAATAAAAGACCGTGTCCAGTACATTCGAGCACCTTAATGTATATATTCCAGCGAAATCCCCCCCAAGGGGGCCAGGCTCCTCTAGGCTGGTTGTTCCTTAAAGACCTCCTGGGGCAGGGATTGGCCCATCAAGGCGAAACGCGGGTAAAAATCGGGCACCACCCCGTGCACACGCCAGCGGCCGACGACGCCCTTGGTGTTCTCGTCGATCCCCTGGATCTCGTAGCTGAAGAGGTCGCGCAGGACGACGTCGTCGCCGGTGACCCCTTGCACCTCGGTGAGGTGCGTTATCTTTCGCTGGCCGTCGATGAGCTGTTCCTGCATGACGATGATATCGATCGCCTGCGCCAACTGCCGGCGGATGGCCCACAACGGGATCGCCGAATTGGCCATCAGGATCATGGTCTCGATGCGCGAGACGACGTCGGCGGGTGAACTCGCGTGCAGGACCGCGAGCGACCCCATGTGGCCGCTGCTGATCGCCTGGAGCATGTCCAGCGCCTCGCTGCCGCGGATCTCGCCGAGGATGATCCGGTCCGGCCGCATGCGCAGGGAGTTCTTGAAGAGCTCGCGGATCGGCACCTCGCCCTTGCCTTCGATGTTCACCTGGCGCGCCTCGAGCGGCACGACGTGCTCCTGCTTGAGACGCAGCTCCTGCGTGTCCTCGATCGTCACGATGCGCTCATCCTCGCTGATATAGGCCGACAGGATATTCAATGTCGTGGTCTTGCCGACGCCCGTGGCGCCCGCAAAGATGATGTTCATCTTGGCCCGGATGCAGGCGATGAGAAAATCCACCATCGGCCGCGTCATCGTGTCGCGCTTGACCAGGTCTTCGATCACGGCGATCTCTCCCAGGAACTTACGGATCGTCACCACGGGGCCTATCAACGACAAAGGCGGCAGGATGATATTCACGCGTGACCCGTCGGAGAGCGAGCAGTCCACGTACGGCGAGGACTCGTCGACCCGGCGCTGGGTCGGCGCCATGATCTTCTCGATCGTCTGCATGAGGTGGCGCGTGTTCTCAAAATGGATGTCCGTCAGGACCATCTTACCGCTGCGCTCGGCATAGACCTTATGGGGACCGTTGACCATGATCTCCGTCACGGCGGGGTCGCCGACGAGGGACGTCAGGGGCCCGAGCCCCAGGACCTCGTCGATCAACTCCGACAGGAGCTTCTTCCTCTCCTCGTCAGCCAGCGTGATGCGCTCCAGGGCAACGTAATAATCGATCGCCTTGACGATCTCTTTCTTCAGGTGCTCCTTGCTGATGTCCTTCCCGAAGACAGTGCTGCCTGAAATCAGGTGCTGTCGGACCCGTTCTTTCAGATTCATCTCTTGCGCCCCCGCTTTAACATCGCCACCAGGGCCTTGGGAGCCCGGTCAAAGGAAACCGTCTTGACGATCCTACCCTTCCTGAAGATCGCCCCCCGGTGCTTGGAAAAAGCGACGCCCAGGTCAGCTTCCCGAGCCTCTCCTGGGCCGTTCACCACACACCCCATTATGGCGATCCTGGTCCGACCTATACGGGCCCTCTCCTCCTTGCTCAGGTGCCGCAGGCCCTCCTCCACCGCCCGTGCCTGCGCACCCAGATCCACCGCGCAACGGCCGCATGTCGGGCAACAGATAAACCGCGGACCGAACGACCTCAGGCCCATAGCGGCCAGGATGCCTTGCGCGACAGAGACCTCCCGGCTCGGCTCATCGAGCAAAGATGCCCTTATTGTATCACCAATCCCCTCGGATAACAAGACCCCCATCCCGATGCTGGACTTGATGACGCCGTCCAGGGGCAGGCCGGTGGCCGTCACCCCCAGGTGAAACGGGTAGTCGCAGAAACGAGCCATGAGCCGGTAGGCGCGGACGGTCTCCAGGACCGTCGAGGCCTTGAGCGAGATGACGATATCGCGAAAACGCATCTTCTCGAAGATCTTCAGGTACTCTCTGACGCTCGCCACGAGCGCCGCCGCCAGATCGCGGCGCCGGACCCGGAGAGAACCGGAGTTCGCGCCCACGCGGACCGGGATGCGGGCGTTGCGTGCGGCCGCTATCACCTCCCGGACCTCCCGCGGCCGGAAGATGTTGCCGGGATTGAGCCGCACCTTGTCCACCCCGGCCTCTATCGCGGCCAGGGCGAGACGATAGTCAAAGTGGATGTCCGCCACCAGCGGCAGCGCCGTGCGCTTCTTGAGCGCCCGGATCGCGGCCGCGTCCCTGCGGTCTTCAACGGCGAGCCGCACGATCTCGCACCCCGCGCGCTCAAGCGTCTTGAGCTCGGCGTCCCGCGCTGCCCGCGCCCGAGCCGGCACCTTGAGCATCGACTGCACGGCGATGGGATGCCCCCAGCCGATCTTCAGGCGTCCGATGCGTACCGTTCTCGTCTTCCTTCGCCTCGTCATGATTGTCGCAATCTCGTAGTCCATCTTGCAGCCGGCCGCCTCGAACCTGCGCCTATTTCACAAACAGCGATAGGAACTTGTCCCAGTAGCCGTAACGCAGGAGGTCGTTGAAAAAGATGAAGATCGCCAGGATGATCAGGAAGCTCAGGCCCACGTTGTTGATGATCTCCTCGGTGCGATGGGCCAGCGGCCGGCCGCGCAGCTTCTCCATCCCCGCGAGAAAGATATGCCCTCCGTCGAGGATGGGCAGCGGCAGCACGTTGAAGACGGCCAGGCTCATGCTCAGGATGCCGACCACGTGGACCACGGCCGAGAAGCCGATCTTGGCGGCGTTGCTCGTGATGAAAAAGATGCCCAGGGGGCCCGTCACGGACTCCTTGAAAGAGAGCGTGCCGGCGATGATGTAGTAGATCGCCGTGAAGGTCCGGCCGGTCAGCTCCAGCAGAGACCGGCCGCCGCGCCAGAAAGATTCAAAGAGGCCGTAGCGCACCAGGACGATGTCATCCGACGGCTTGATGCCGATCAGCCCCACCTCGACCTTCCGGCCCCAGAGGGTCTCGACCTCCTTGGCCTCCGGCGTCATCACGAGCTCGAAGCGCTCCCCGCCGCGCTCGACAGAAAAGGTCAAAACCTCCCCCTGGGCCGCGTGGATGCGCCTGGTCAGGTCCTGCCAGTAGGGAACCTCTTGTGCGTCGACGGCAACGATCTTGTCGCCCACCTGCAGGCCGGCCTTCTGGGCGGGCATCCCGTCCATCAACTCGCCGATCGTGGTCGTCAGGCGGGGGTAACCGAAATAAAAAACGCACCACAGGCTCAAAAAGGCAAGGATGTAATTGAAGGCCGGCCCCGCGAAGACGACCCGTGCCCGCTCGCCCGGCGGGCGCGACAGGAACTCATCGGGCGCACCGCTCGCCTCCTGCGTGTTGTCGCCGGCCATCTTGATAAAACCGCCGAACGGGATCACCGAGACCATGTACTCCGTCTCGCCCACCTTGCGGGAGAAGAGCTTCGGGCCGAACCCCAGCGAAAACTTCTCTACCCGGATGCCCAGGCGCTTGGCGACCAGGAAGTGGCCCAGCTCGTGCACGAAGATCAAAAGGCTCAAAATAATTAAAAAGACGATCACCGAAACGCTCTCCTCTTCTTCAGGATCCGGGCCCAGCGGTCGGCGCTTCGGCGCGCCGCCGTGTCGGCCTCAAAGACCTCCTCGATCCTTGAGACCGTCCTCGGCCAATTGCCCGCCAGGACCTTGCCGATGACGCGCGGGATATCGCCGAACCTCAGGCGCCCTTCCAGATACGCACCGACCGCCACCTCGTTGGCCGCGTTCATCACGGCCGGCAGCGAGCCGCCACGCCGGGCCGCCTCATAGGCCAGGTCCAGACATGGAAAACGCCGCGTGTCCGGCTCCTCGAACGTCAACGCGCCGCAGCGCGCGGGGTCGAGGTGCAACCGGCCGTCGGCCCAGCGCTCCGGATACGAAAGCGCGTACTGGATCGGCAGCTTCATGTCGGTGGCGCCCATCTGTGCAAGGATGGAACCGTCACAAAACGCCACCATCGAGTGGACGAGGGCCTGGCGGTGGATCACCACCCCGATCTTTTCAAGCGGCAACCCGAAGAGGTGCCGGGCCTCGATGACCTCCAGCCCCTTGTTCATCAGCGTCGCCGAATCGACGGTGATCTTCGGACCCATCTTCCACCGCGGATGGGCGAGGACCCGCTTCAGAGAGACACAGCGCAACGCCCTCTTCGTCGCGCCGTAGAGCGAGCCGCCCGACGCGGTAAGATACACCCGCTCGACGTCCGCGACGCGGTGACCCTCCAGGCACTGGAAGATCGCGCTCTGCTCGCTGTCGATGGGCACGATCCGCGCGCCGTAACGGCGCGCCTCGCGCATCAGGAGCTCACCGCCCATCACGACAGACTCTTTATTGGCGAGCGCCACGGTCTTTCGGGCCCGCAGGGCCGCCCGCAGCGGAAAGATCGCCTCGCTGCCGACGATGGCGATCAAGACGGTGTCGACGTTCTCCTCGGCCGCGAGCCGGCACAACCCTTCGCGGCCCCGCAAGACACGGCCGCCCCACCGCCGGACCTTCTGCGTGACGCGACAGGCATCCGTATCACAGCCCACCACCACGGCGGACGGACGAAACTCCTCGACCTGACGGGCGAGCGCCTTCGTGTTGCAGCGCACCGACAGACCGACCACGCGCAGCCTGTCTTTATGCCGGCGGGCGACCTCGAGGGCCGCCTCGCCGATGGAACCGCTCGAACCGAGGATGACGATATTTTTTCTGGACACGCGAAGGCTAAAAACCCGTTCCGCTGACAAACGTGCGGCTGATGTAATAATTCATGTAGAAGTAAAAGGCCGGGGCCGTGAAGAGCAGGCTGTCGATGACGTCCATGATGCCGCCCATGCCGGGCAGGATCGTGCCTGAGTCCTTCGTGCTGCAATCCCGCTTGATCAGCGACTCCGACAGGTCGCCCAGGAGGCCCAGGCCCCCCAGCACGCATCCCAGCATAATAAGGTTGGGCCAGGAAAAGGCCGAGAGGGCGGGCAGAAAGATCCGGCTTGCCAAGGCGCAGGCCACGGCCGCGACCACTCCCCCCAGGGCCCCTTCCACCGTCTTTTTGGGACTGATGTGCGGGATGAGGGCGTGGCGTCCGAAGCGCCTGCCGACGAAAAACGCGCCGATGTCCGCCCCCTTGGTCACCAGGAGCAGAAAGCCGACGAGGGCCGTCCCATAGGGGAGGATCTTGAGCTTGATCATGAAACTGAAAAACCAGGAGATGTAAAAAAGGGCGAACATCGTCGCCGATATGGCCAGGACCGCGTTCGCGTTCTGTCTCCGGGAGAACTGCAGGACGAAGAGCGTCCCCAGGGCGAAGCTGATGAACAGGAACTCCCATCCCTTGGTCAGCTCAAAACGCAGGAAGATGGACAGGGGGATGATGATCCCGATGGTGATGCCGAAATACTTGTAGATGGGGATGTCCTTGTTCTCCAGCATCGTGAAGAACTCATAGAGCCCCAGGGCGATGAGCGCCACCACCACCATCACGAAGAGGGCGTCAAAAAAGATACTTACCACCGCCAGCAATCCCATCGCCGTTGAGGAAACCATCCGCCGCCTGCTAACCATCGAGTCCTCCGAAGCGTCTCTGGCGTTCCTGATAATCCCGGATGGCCCGCTTGAGCTGGGCCTTGGAAAAGTCGGGCCAGCACTTCTGGGTCACGTAGATCTCCGAATAACACACCTGCCACAAAAGGAAGTTACTGATACGCATCTCGCCGCTCGTGCGGATCAAGAGGTCCGGGTCGGGGAGGCCCGCCGTGTAGAGGGCTCGGGCCAGCGTCCGCTCGTCGATCGCCTTGACGTCGAGACGGCCCGCCTTCACCTCTGCGGCGATGTGCCGCACGGCATCCACGATCTCGCGCCGGGCGCCGTAATTGAAGGCGATCTGCAGGTTGAGCCGCTGATTGCCGCGTGTCACGTGGATGGCATTGGTCAACACCCGTTGCAGGGATTCAGGCAATTCCTCCATCCGGCCGATGTGACGCAGGCGCACGCCTTCTTTAAGGAGAAGGGCGACCTCCTGCGTCAGCATGCGCTCGCAGGCCTCCATCAAAAAGGCCACCTCTTGCCTCGGCCGCTTCCAGTTCTCGCTCGAGAAGGCGTAAAGGGTCAGATACTTGATCTTGAATCCGGCCGCGGCCCGGATGATCTCGCGGACCATCTTCACGCCGCGGCGGTGCCCCTCGCTGCGCGGCAGGCCGTGGCGCTGGGCCCACCGGCCGTTGCCGTCCATGATGATGGCGACGTGCTGCGGGACCTTCCTATCGGTGCGTCGTCTGGAAAACATGCGCTCTATGACAAAAGAAGCCTCCGGCGATCTTTCTCGAGAGGCCTCCTCCTTTCTCGCGTTACTGATGGACCCGGTAATCGATATCGGCGAAGATATTGTCTTTCGACTCGACCTCGCGCAGGAAGTGCTCGTCGATCTGGTCGCGGTGCACCTCGTCGGCCAGCTGGAAAAACCGCAACAGGTGCTCCCTTGTCCTCTTGTGGGCGTAGGGGACGTGCGTGCCCGTCGCCATGATAAAGGCCCAATCCGAGCTCTGGGCGAGCAGAAGCTCGCGCAGCGACTGGTTGAGCGCACGGCGTTTCAGGCCCTCGGCGTGCGGATACTGCCGGGTCAAATCGCTCATCACGCGCGAGGCCTTGTGCAGGTGACGGTAGATCCAGTCGTTGGACCCCTGCAGCCACACCTCGGAGTAGCCCTTCCACCCCCAGCTCGACATCGAGGGGGTGACGACCTGGTTCTTCGGGTTCTCGGCGAGGTACTCCGGCGGCGTCACCATGCGGACCGTCTTCTGGTCGAAGGCGAGCTTGCGGATGAGAAACTCCAGCCACATCGGCCCCTCAAACCACCAGTGGCCGTAGAGCTCGGCGTCATACGGCGAGACGATGATGGGCCGACGGCCCAGCATCTCGTAAAGAAATTCGATCTGTTTCTCGCGGTTGAACATGAAGTTGCCCGCGTGCTCGGCGGCCTTCTCGCGGGCGGCGTCGGGATCGTAGGGCTCCTTGTGGTTGCCCGGTCCCGTGATGCGGTAGTACTTGATCCCCGTGTTGATGCGGATGCCGTCGGGATGGACGTACGGCTGGACGTACTCGAAGTCCAGGTCAAAGCCGACGTCGCGGTAAAACTCCCTGTAGGCGTAATCGCCGGGGTACCCCTCGACGCTCGACCAGACCTGTTTCGAGGACTCCATGTCCCGGCCGAAGCACGCCACGCCCGACTTGCAGTAGACGGGCGCAAAGACGCCGTACTTGGGCCGTGGGGTCGCGTGCAGGACGCCGTGCGCGTCCGTAAAAAAATACTTGAACCCGGCCTCTTTTAAAAGGGCGTCGTCGCCCGGCTGGTACCCGCACTCGGGAAGCCAGAGCCCGCGCGGCTTGCGGCCGAAGAGGCGTTCGTAATGGTCCTTCGCCACCCGGACCTGCGCCCGCACGGAATCCTTGGAGACGTCCATCAGCGGGAAGTACCCGTGGGTGGCGCCGCAGGTGACGATCTCGAGGTTGCCCGCGTCCTGGAAACGCTTGAAGGCCGCGATCAGGTTGCGGTGGTAGCGTTCAAAGAGGTCCCGGGCCTGGGTGAAGAGGTCCAGGTACATCACGGCCAGCCGCTGGAACGCCGGCATCCAGCGCGTGCGCTCCACCTCTTTGTGCGCGAGTTCGATGAGCTTGTTGATGTGTCGCGTGTAGCGGTCCTGCAGGAGGCCGTCGGTCAGCATGGCCGCCAGCGTGGGGGTCACGGACATGGTCATGCGGAAGGGGACCTTCTCGTCGCTCAGGCGCTCGAACATCGCGATGAGCGGGATGTACGTCTCCGTGATCGCCTCGTAGAACCAATCTTCTTCCAGGAAGTCCTCGTGCTCCGGATGGCGCACGTACGGCAGGTGGCCGTGAAGGACCATGCATAGATACCCTTTGAACATTCCCTCTCCGTGATGAAGGACGGTGCAGGCTCCTGCCGTCCTTTTAAGGATTACGGGTGGTCTTGCGCGTCACGATGGGCGTGATGGTGCGCGTCTCATCGATCTTGGCCGAGCGGGCCGTCACCGGGATCTCCTGCTTTCCGTCAGGCAGCGCGAAACGCAAGGTGAACGTCCCGTCCTTGCGCAGCGTGACCGGCCTTCCCTGGACGCTCACCATGGCGTCCGGTTCCGTCGCGCCGTAGACGATCAATTCCGTGTCGACGACAAGCCAGAACGGGAGCTTCTCTCCCTTGCGGCCGACAGGTGAGCTCACCATCGAGGTGACCGCGCCCGAGGAGACGTCCCTCTTCAGGCGCTCCTGCCAGAGCTTGCCGACGGGGCTGGAGACATTGGGACCCAGGCCCACCGACATGCCGTAGAGGCGACGGAAGGCGTCATCGGGGATCATCCACTCCTCGTCCGTCATCCACGACGGTCCGTCGAGAGGCAGAGACACGACGTTCGAACGCACGAGGGCCACGAAGCGGCCGTCCGGCAGGACAAAACCCAGGTCGAGGCACCAGGACGTGCCCGGCGCGCCCAGGTTCATGTACCAGTTGCGCGCCTCGACGTCGACCACCGTGTCAAAAAAACGGTGGGCGTTCGTGCCGTCGAACTTGATGAAGCTGATGTCATACGCGCGCAGCGTCCAGCCGGCCTTGTCAAAGTCGGCGCCGTACCGGGCGCGGCACTCATCCCACGTCTGGAAACGCAGGTCCCAATAGACATGGGTCCACCACGGATCGCGGACCTGCATGACAAGAATATCCTCGTCATAGCCCGCCGGCAGCTCACGGTGCTCCACCGGCAGCGCCGCCGGACGCCGCCAGCTCGATACCTCGGGACCGGTATAGAATTTCGCCTCGGCCACGTGCGTCTCCTGGATCGGGATCTGCTGGATCTTTTTTAACAGACTCTTCACCGGCCGGGCCACTCGACGCCCGACGGCCCGCGCCCGTTGCAGCACCTTGTGTTTCGGCACCGCTTT
>Ga0315550_1000213_pt1 | contig 34639 bp, 32 predicted proteins | sample SalMarSW160190MG_2_FD_203100 | JGI IMG/M metagenome (GOLD analysis project Ga0315550, IMG submission 203100) | Salt marsh sediment microbial communities from the Plum Island Ecosystem LTER, Massachusetts, United States - Salt Marsh Sediment SW1601-90 ...
TGTGTTTTGCGGCCGGCAAAAGTATATGAAGGTCCTTTTCAGAGTATTTGTCGGGTTCCGCGCTGTCGAGATTAAAGACGCCGAGGATCTTGTCGTGATAAAGGGGTATGCTGATTGTTGACCTTATACCTTCGTCAAAGAGCTTCTTGTCCAGGGGGAAAGGTGCATCGGCAAGGTCATGATTAATCCAGGGCCTGTTGTGGGTTATGACCCATCCCGCACTGGTGCCCTCGATGGGGGATTTCACTCCCTTTTTCATCACCGTCGGCATTGAAGTGTCCAGTGCGAAGATGAGGAGGTTGTTCTTTTTTTCATTGTAAAGGAGGAGGCTTGCCCTGCTGTAGTCTATCAGTTTCCTTATCTCGGACACCATGATCCTGAAGAGCGTCCCTATGCTCAGGCTCGAATTGATGATGCCGCTCAGTTCATTTATAAGCTCTATATGGCTCACCTTGTTCTGCAGCTGGGCGATCAGGCCGGTATTCTCTATCGCGACACCGAGGAGGCTGCCCATTGTGGACAGAAGCTGCGCGTCCAGAGATGTGAAGTAGGAGCCCCGCCTGCTTGCTACCCCGAGAACACCACGTATCACGCCGCGGGAGGATATCGGGACCCCCGTCATGCTTTCCAGTCCCTCCGGCCTGTGGGTTATCCTCGGATCATCGGATATCTTCTTCACCAGCAGGGGCCTTCCGGACGCGAAGACCTTCCCGTTAAAGCACTCGCCCGGCTTCAGGCTCCTGACCTCGTCGGCGAATTCCGTAGAGAGGCCCTTGCGGGCCTTCAGGTGTATTTCGCCCGTTTCGTCGTCGAAGAGGTAGATCCACCCCGCGTCAGCCTCCATCAGGGGGAGGAGCATATCAATCGTCTTCTGAAGGATCGTCTCCGTATCCGTGTGGCTTGTAAGAACTGCGGCGAAGTTGTTTATCACCGAAAGTTCCTTGGTTCTCTGGGCGGCCCGCTGCTGCAGCTTTTTCCTGTCCGAGATGTCCTGTGCTACTACCAGCCTGCGCCCGTCCGGGTATGGGATAAGGGTGACCCTGGCGGCAAAAAGTTCCCCGTTTTTCTTCCTGCAGGCGGACTCGTGATGAACCCCGGCCGCTTTCTCATCGGGATGACCGTTCACCAGTATTACAAGGTCGGAAAGACTGCGGCCCATGATTTCACCGGCCTTATAGTCGAAGGCCTTCTCGGCGGCGAGGTTGCAGGAAAGGATGGCGAGGTTTCCATCCACGACAAAGGCCGGCATTTCAAGATAATCAAAGGCATCGGGATTGATATAGGACTTTTTTTCACTTACAGGAGTCATGTTTTATTATAACACCTCAATCTCCGGACGAGCCATGGGGGCGGCGGAGGGCGGTCCCGCACAATCTTGACATTTTTCGGTCATATGATAGGCTTAAATCGAGGAGGCTGTCATTATGGAAGACAACGGCAAGATTATCGGCGGTGCTTTTTTGCTGGGCGGAGTCGCAGGCGCCGTTATAGCCCTGCTTTACGCGCCCAAGTCGGGCAGAGAAACCAGGAGGGATGTTTCAAGGACCGCGCGTCGCATAAGCGATGAAGCGGTTGACTTGATCGAGGAGACTATTGAGGACGTCAACGGTTTTGCGCGCGATCTCAAGGAAAAGGCTTCGGATATTGTTGAACAGGGAACGGACTTGTCGGGCAGGACCTGGAAAGAAGTCGTAGCGACGCTGGAGCACGGCCAGAGGGCTATAGAAAAGAGGAGAAAGAGGCTGAAGAAGGCGCTCGGGATCTGAGTTGTAAATGACTGCCTGGAGTCCGGTTAATAATACCGTACTCACCGCTATGGGTTCCAGAGATACATGAACCGGACGCCAGGGGAAAAAGGCAGCTCGTCTGCGTCTATCGAAAGAAGGTTTATCACCTGCGGGCCGGTCATGGGCATCCCGGGATATTCCGAATATATGTTGGATTTGAATGTGCTTGGGCGTATATAGGTTATCACTCTTGCGTTCCCGACGTGGAGGGCCTTCTTCATGGTGTCTATCGTTTCATCCAGGTAAGACACCTGATCGATCAATTTTGCCTTAAGGGCGTCATCCGCCGTAAGTATCCTTCCGTCTGCCAGGGTCCTTACTTCCTCTCCGGTGAGGACTTTCTGCCTGCTCTTATCGACTACATCGAGGAAGCGGGCGTAAAGGTTATCGATTATCTGCTGAAGCATCTTTTTCTCATCATCCGTGCTCGGGCGAAAGGGAGACCAGAAATCCTTTTTCGGTCCCGATTTATAGGTCTCCTCCGAGACCCCGATCTTCGAAAGAAGCTGCTCGACGTTTATCTTCATGGCGATGACGCCTATGCTGCCCGTGATCGCGGAGGGGCTTGCGGCGATGCGGTCTGCCGCCGAGGCCACGTAGTAGGCCCCGGAGGTGCCGAGTCCCATGATCTGGGCATAAACCGGCACCTTCTTCTTCTCCCTGAAGCTCATAATCTCATGATAGATCGTGTCGCTGGCGGCGACGCTCCCTCCCGGCGAGTTGATCCTCACGATCACGCCTGCGACGTCCCGGTCAGCCGCGGCCTTGAGCAGGGTCTCCCTGAAGAAAGCGACCATGGACGGCCTCTTCTTCAACCCCATGTAACCGGACTTCTCCTTGAAGGAAATAACCCCGTCCAGGTCTACGAGGAGGATCTTCTGTTTTCCCTTGCCCTCCAGTAAGGTTTCCTCAAGGGGTTTCGTCCTGGGCAGGAGAGACACGGCGCATCCGGAAAACACCAACAGAGAAACAAGAAGCAGAAACAGGCTTTTTTTCACATCAGTCTCCTTAAATGAAATTATCACATGCCGAACTATCAAGAAAATTATATCAAAGCAGGGGAGGGTTCGAAACAGGAAAGAAGAGAGCGCGGCTATTTGGCAGGAATGTTTGATTGACTGGTGACCTGTATTCCCGATCACTACCCCGGGAATGACGGACCCGGCACCTGAGCAGGGTCATGTCGTTGTTCTACGAAACAACTTGCCATCAAAGAGAATTCTCCATAAGTCACTTTTTTCTGCCATTCCGGCTTGTCCGGAATCCTTCATGGTCTTTTCGGAAGGATTCCCGACGCGCTTCGCTTGCGGGAATGACAAATTGCACACGACTTTGACGTGACCGTGACCGGAGTCTTTTTATAACGCCGGGGTCTGTTTTCCAATATAATAATATGGAATGTCCGATATCCTGGAGAAAGACACCCTCATACACTTCCCCCATTTCGCCGTACTGAAGGCGTCGGCCGGTTCGGGCAAGACGCATACCCTGACCAAGAGGTTCGTCCAGTTCATCCTGTCCGATAACGTTCCGGGGAACGGTCTCAGGAATATCCTTGCCGTCACATTTTCTAACAATGCCGCGAAGGAGATGAAGGCCAGGACCCTTGACTGGCTCAAGTCGGTCTTTTTCGGCGATGCCCAAAGGGTGGAGGAACTCGCCCGCATCGTTTCGCTGGACAAGGAAAGAATGATCGAAAAGGCGGGTTTTCTGATAGAAGAGATATTGGACAATTACTCGGATTTTCAGGTCAGGACCATAGACAGCTTCATGACGACGGTGTTCAAGGCGTCCGCCCTCGACTTCGGATACAATCCGGAATTCGACATACTCATGCGAAGCGACTCACTGATGGCATATTCTTTCGACCTCTTCCTGCGGTCGGTAAGAGAGGGGACGGGCGAGGCCGGTCTCTTCGATGAGATTATCTCGCTTGTCCTTGCGGGAAGGAAGAAGGATGCGTCTTACCTCTGGGACCCTTCGGCCGTCCTTCTGGAAGAGGTCAAAACAGTCTACTCGACCCTGGCCGCCACCGGGAAGAAGCCGCGGTTCGAAGACTTCTCGCGAGAGGCCGGAAAACTCAGGCACCTGCTGCGCACCAGGATGGAGGAGATGGAGGACGCAATTGCGGCATCCGGACTTGACCGGAGGTCCAATTCCGCATATGTGACGATTTTTCCCGAGGTGATGGCCGGGCGGTTTGCCGAACTCGTCGGCAAGAAAATGAAGGCCCCTCCTGTAAACAAGCCGAAAAAAAACGAGTCTGCGGAGTCCTATGACCGGATCTTCGGGATGTGGCAGGAACTCGGCGAACTCGCAAGACGCTACACGGCGATTCACGTATTGTCCTGTTATACGCCCTATCTCCGGCTCTATGAAGAATTCCGGGAGACCGTCGAGTCCGTGAAGAGGCAGGAGGGCAAGGTTTTCATCGAAGACATCAACCGGAACCTCTCGGAATATCTCCGGAGTGAGATTGTGCCGGACATCTATTTCAGGATCGGTGAGACGGTCTTCCATTTCCTGATAGACGAATTCCAGGACACCTCGCCGGTGCAGTGGAGGAACCTCTTTCCCCTCATTGAGAATTCACTTGCCCAGAAGGGCAGCGCCTTTGTCGTGGGCGATACCAAACAGGCGATTTACGGGTTCCGCAATGCCGACTACACCATAATGAAAAAGTGCGAAAGTGAAAACCCCTTCCCTTCGGCAGAGCATATTGTCAGGGAACTGGAGACGAATTACAGGAGTCTCCACAGGATCCTCGAGTTCAACGAGAGGATATTCAAGGAAATCGTCGCCGCCAACGACGAGTACAACGCTGCGGGCGAAAGAAGCGGGCTTACAGGCTATGTACAGAAGGTGAGAGACGGCAGGGAGAGTCCGGGGTATTCGGAGGTGGTGATCCTCGAAAGAGATGACGAAGACCCGCCGGAGAGAAAGAAAGTGGGGGAGCTCATCGAGGAGCTTGGACGCCGCGGATACAGTTACGGCGATATCGCCGTCCTCACGGCAAGAAACGAAGGTGCGATCAGGATCACCGGCTGGCTTAATGAGAAGGACATTCCCTTTATTTCGTACAGCAGCCTCGACATAAGGAGGAGAAAGGTCACGGGGGAGATTGTTTCGCTTCTGAATTTTCTCGATTCCCCGACGGACGACCTTTCCTTTGCGTCGTTCATTTTGGGTGAGATCTTCGGACGTGTGTTACTTCGCAGGGGCGGGGGAGACAGGCGGCAGCTGAGTGAGGTCATCTTCAGAAACAGGGGAAGAAGACCTCTTTACAAGGCCTTCCGGAATGACTTCGAAGATCTCTGGGGCGAATACTTTTCAGAGCTCTTCAGGTCGGCGGGATATTTGCCGCTCTATGATATTGTTTCCGAGGCCTTCAACGTCTTCTCTGTCTTCGATCTGATCGCCGGGGAGGAGGCAGCTCTTGTAAAGATACTCGAAGTGGTCAAGGACTTCGAAGGAGAGGGGCATAACAGTCTGCGGGATTTTCTTGCCTTTGCCGGCGATGAGAGCAGCGAGCAGGAATGGAACATGGAGGTCCCCAAGGGGGAAAACGCAGTGAAGGTGATGACCGTCCACAAGGCAAAAGGTCTGGAGTTCCCGGTGGTGATCGTTCTCCTTTATGAGGAAGGCAAAAGGGGTTTCGATTATATCGTGCAGGAGGACGACGAGGGCGTGCGTTTACTGAAGATCAACAAGGAGACCATGGGAAGCGACCCTGTTTTTGAGGAGCTTTACGGGAACGCCGTCCTCAGGGAGAAGGTGAACAGGCTGAACAGCATGTATGTCGGTTTTACCAGGCCGGGAGAAGAGCTTTACGTAATAGGTGTGAAGGGAACCGGGAAAGGGTATCCCTTCGACATCCTCGGAGAACAGGTCTTTCCGCATTCTCCCAAGCCGGAAGGAAAGCAGGCTGTCGCCCCGGAAAAACCGGGACAGTTCGCGATCTGCCACCGCCACATACGGACAGAGTTTCCGGCGGGACCCGATGAAATGATAAGTATCGAAGAACGCAGGAGGGGAGAGTTCATTCATCGCGTGTTCTCCTTTGTAGAGTACGCCGCCGACGGTTTCGAGGGGCGTCTTGCCGCGATAGTGAAGAGGGTGGGGGAAGAGACGGGAGACCTTTACAATGATGAAGAGATCGAAGAGGTTGTCCTGGCAGCGGTCGAGCATGACGAACTGCGGGAGTTCTTTATCCGGAGGGCCGGCAGGGAAGTGAAGACGGAACAGGAATTCGCCGACAGGGGTGGCAATCTCTTCAGAATGGACCGCGTAGTGCTGGACGAGGCGAGAGTGACGGTTATTGATTACAAGACAGGTCATGACCGGACTGCACGTGATAAACACAATGCACAGGTCAGATCCTATATGCGGATACTGGGCAGTATCTATCCCGGAAAGAGAGTGGAGGGCATAATAGCCTATATCGATCTGCGGGAGATCGCGAGGCTGGCATGAAGACGCTCCTGCTATCACCTGCAGAAGACCTCATAGAGGAAGTTATCCGCCATCTTGAAGGTACGGGTCGGGACTATTCAGCTGAAATGGTGGTCTTCCCCGGCAAGAGACCGTCGCATTTTCTGAGGAAGTCCCTTGCCGGGAAAATCGGCGACAGCTTTATCCCGCCGGCGGTCTTTTCGATGGACGAATTCATCGATCACCTGAGTGAAGAACTTATCGGGGGGAGGAGGATCGAGACCATAGACGCCGTCTCCATTCTGTATGACATTCACAGGAGAGTGAAGGACCCCCTCGGAGGCTCCGGCTTCATGACGCCCGACAGCTTTTTCCCTTTGGGCCTTAAGATTTACCGGGACATCGAGGAGCTGCACATCGAAGGCGTCAGCGTCCGCAGCGTGGAGGAGGTGCGCCACTATTCGGATGAGGCGATACCGGAACAGTCGGTCAAGAGGCTCCAGTCACTCGCTTTCTTCTATGAGGAATTCTACCGGCATGCCGAGGGCGAAGGGTTTTCGACCAGGTCTCTGAGGTACCGAAGGGTGGCTGAAAGGATTGAAGGCCTCACACCCGCGTCTGTCCGCAGGATGATATTTGCCGGATTCCATGCCTTGACCGGGGCAGAGAAGATCCTCTTCACAAAACTGGGTGCTTCCGGTAACACCACCTTCCTCTTTCAGGACGGTCCCGGCATGGTGGAAATAATCGGTCAACTCGGCATGGAGGCCGAACGCAGCGAACAGGGACCGTCCCGTCCTGAGATCAGTTTTTACGGCAGCCCCGATACCCACGGTCAGGTATATGCGTTGGGACGGATTTTCGATGCGGAGGCCGAAGGTGCTGTTGTTCGCGATGAAAGGACGGCAGTTGTTCTGCCCTCTTCGGAGACTCTTTTTCCCGTACTGCGTCAGGGCCTGCCTTTCCTGAAGGAGGCGGAGTACAACATATCCATGGGCTATCCTCTCAGGCGCACGCCTGTTTTCGGCTTTCTCAACAGCCTGATGGAGCTTGTCAACTCGATGGACGGCGATCGCGTTTACATTCCTTCTTATTTAAGGTTCATACTGCATCCATATACCAAGAACATATATTACAGGGGTAATGCGGAGTTGACCAGGATAATGTTCCATGCGCTGGAAGATGAACTCACGGGGAACAGGACGAAGACTTTCATGGCGCTCTCCGAAATAGAAGGGGACGAAAAGATTCTCCGCAGCATGGTGGAGCGTATGCCGGACGGGGAAAAAGTGACGGTGAGCGCCCTCAGGAAACATTTAAGGGCCATCCACAGGAACACCATAGAGAATTTTCTGTCCTTCGAAAATCTGAGGGATTTTGCCGTTCGCTGCACGGAACTCCTAATATATATATACAATAACAGCACAGCCCGCCTCCATCCCCTGTTCCATCCCTTTGCAGAGTCTTTTATCAAATCCCTCGATGTCATCTCCCGCTCTCTCATGAAAGAAATGGCTTTTTCCGAAAGGGCAAGTTATTTCAGCTTCTTTGGAAAGTACATAGCGACCTGTCATACCCCATTTGACGGAACCCCCGTGAAAGGACTCCAGGTGCTCGGCTTCCTTGAAACGAGGAACATCAAATTCGACAGGGTCTTTCTCCTTGACGCCAACGAGGAAACTTTGCCGGATACGAGGAAGGAAGACTCTCTTCTCCCGTTCAAGGCCCGGCGTATCCTCGGGCTGCCGACATATGTGGAGAGGGACAGGCTGGCCGCATACTATTTTGAAACGCTGACCAGAGGGGCAAAGGAAGTACATCTCTTTTTCGTCGAGAACGATAAGAAAGAGAGGTCGAGGTTTGTCGAAAAACTTCTCTGGGAAATGCAGAAGAGGGACAGGACGACGGAGACAAGAAAATATGTAAGGACGGTCCAATACAGGGTAAGGCTCAAGAACGGCGAACCGGCCGGGATCGGAAAAACGGATGAAATGGCCGAATATCTGCGTCACTTCACTTACAGCCCGACCGCCCTCGATACATACCTCTCATGTCCCCTTCAATTCTATTACAGGTATGTCCTGAGGATCGACAAGAAGGAAGGGATTTCCGGGGAGATCGAGAGGGTTGATATAGGGAAGTTCGTGCACGGCGCGATCTCGGCCTATTTCTCTGCAAGGAAGGGTCTTCCGCTGAAAGTTGAAGACCTCTCAGTTGAAGAGATGGAAAGCCTTGTGGACAGGCTTTTCGCCCTGGAATACGGAGACGATCTTTCCGGAGCGGTCTATCTCCTAAAGATGCAGGTCAGAAGGCATCTGAGGGACCTGCTCATTGGTTACTATCTGCCCCTCGCCCGGGAGGGAACACTCGTCATTGTGGAAAGTGAAAAGAAGATCAGCGGTATGCTTGACGGTTTTATGCTCAAAGGCCGGGTCGACAGCGTGGAAAAGAGAGGCGGCAGATTATGGATAATCGATTACAAGACCGGTTCGAGTCTGAACCGGCTCAAGATAGATTTTGACAGGCTGGACCCCGCCGACAGGGGGACCTGGGGACGTGCCATCGGCAGCCTCCAGCTGCCTGTTTATCTCATGGTGTACACTCAGATGATGGGTAATGCGGCGAAAAACCCGGGGGCGATGTTTCTCCTTCTGGGCAAATCGGTAATCAGCAGGGACATCGAACTTCCTCTATTCGCTGGATCCGATCCCGGAGAGTCCATGAAAGATCTTGAGGCGATAACTGTCGGTCTGCTTAATGAGATCGCCGACCCCCTGGTCCCTTTCGGCCCGGCAGTGGACAGTAAGACCAGTTGTCCGGGATGCATTTTCCATTATATCTGCGGCACCCAGTGGGTGTCGGGGTAGGCACTACTTGCGTATAACCCCTCCGGCCGGCTTCCAGCCGTGGGCCTTTTTTAGCGCGCGGAAGCTCTCGACAATATCACCGACCTTTACCCGGTTGAAATTTCTTATCCTGATACCGACATGCTGGCCCGGAGAGGCTGTCTGCACCGCATGGTCGCCTATATGCAGCGACTCTATCGTGCTGGAGTAAACGGGGCCCATTGCGGAGATGATGCGAAATCGCTGACCTACGGCCAGGTGGCCTTCCAGAACTTCGCACCCGGGAATGATACCCTTCCGGCCTCCCTTGAAAAGAGCAATAACTTTAGCGGAACCGGTGACCTCTTCCTCTGAAACAGGGGGGAGGATGCTTCCAGCCACAGCCTTCAGATCGGCCGTCAATGTATATATTACATCGTAGAGCCTGACCTCTACGTTGCGTTCCCTCAGCGCCTTCTCAACCCCCGGAAGCACGTCGACCTGAAAGCCGACTATCAGTCTGCCGGTTGTTTCCGCAAGGAATACGTCCGACTCGGTAATGGCGCCAAGCCCCTTCCGGATGATGCCCACATCCGCTTCAGGCACGGCAATTTCGGAAATGGCCGCTTCCGCCGCTTCCAGGCTTCCTTCGGAGTCACATTTTAGCACGACGTCGAGCTTCGGCCTTGTCTGCCGGGACGAAAGGTCACGCCGGCTCTCCCCGGTTTGCATCGCAGGACTGCGGTGATTCCGGGAATGAGTCTCCCTCTCCCTGTGTGGACGTGTCATTTACGCTGCTCCATGTTCCACAACTCTATCGGGCAACTCTGATAATAATAGTAATGCTAGCACCGAATGTGAGGTGCCGCAACAGGGAAACCTCTCTGCCACAGGTTTCCCCGCCGGATACGTTAAAATTACAATTCCGACAAAAAGTAAATTTTTGACTTGACAAAATGCCTGTTTAGGTATAAGAATTTATTTGAGGAGAGGGAAAAGGGGATGTACAAGATCAACTGTTGGGAGTTCTATGGGTGCGGCAGACAACCGGGCGGTGGCAATGTCCGGGAACTGGGAACATGTCCTGTTGCAATCGAAAAGAAGCTTGATGGAATCCACGGAGGCACTAATGCCGGCCGGGCATGCTGGGTGGTAGGCGGAACACTCTGCAACGGCAAAATACAGCGGACATTCCTGCAAAAATACGACGGGTGCATGGAGTGTGATTTTTATCGGAAAGTAAAGGAAGAAGAATCATCGGATTTCATGCTTTCGGCAAGCCTCTATATGAAGCTCCATTAATACCGATACCCAGGAAATAATCCGGCATTAGCTGTAACTTCTCGCAATTACCAGAAAAAGTGGAGCCGGGAATCGGACTCGAACCGACGACCTGCTGATTACGAATCAGCTGCTCTACCAACTGAGCTATCCCGGCGAACCCGGATATTTTAGCAGAAATACAAAATTATTGTGACAGCCGCGGGCCGTCATGCACGGTCATGTCAAAGTCGTGTGCAATTTGTCATTCTCGCAAGCGAAGCGCGTCGGGAATCCTTCCGAAAAGACCCTGAATGATTCCGGACAAGCCGGAATGACAGAAAAAAGTGACTTATGGGGAATTCTCTTTGATGGCAAGTTGTTTCGTAGAACAATGACATGATCGTGGCCGTCATGGGCTCACAAAGGAGCATGAAAATCACCCTCCCTTTGAGGGAAACCTTCTTCCCCTTGCCCCTTGGGGGAGAGGGGTGGGTGAGGGGTATTTTCGGATCAATGGCGGATTAACCAGAGTCCGTGTGTACGGCACGAGTTTGTATACAGGCTCTGATTAACGGGCTGCCTCACCGGATTATTATGGCGAGCCGGCGGGAAAGTCCTGATCCTGCGGGTGCTCTCGCACATAGGCTTCCGGAGGCTGCAGCTATTCCGCGAGGTCTGCTTCTATGTCCAGGTTTATCCGGATCTCATTGCCTACCATGAGAGCATCTCCGGTGAGAGGCACGTTCCATTTGACATCGAAGTCCCGGCGGTCGATCGTGAGCGAGGCCGAAAATCCGATGGTCGTTTCCCCTCCCAGCGCTTCGGGGCTTTTTACCGGGCCGAAGTATTCAGCTTCCATGGTCACCGCTCGAGTAATTCCATGGATGGTCAGGTCACCCGAAATCCTGGCGCTGTTGCCGCCCGCAGTTTCTACCCCGGTACTCTTGAAGGTGATCTTCGGATACTTGGCGGCGTCAAAAAAATCCGCGCTCAAGAGATGGTCATCACGCTTCCTGATGCCTGTTGTAATGCTGGCCACCTCGATTTCCGCGGTGACGGAAGACCGGGCGGGGTCGGCCTGGTCGAACTCTACGGCACCGGTTATATTGTTGAACTGACCCCTGACGTTTGCGACGGTCATGTGCTTTACGGAGAATGCGGCTACAGAGTGGTCCGCGTCAATTGTCCATTTAGCCATTTGCTCCTCCTTGATGATCTTTATTGCCGGAGAACTACGCAATATTGCCTATACAGTATGGGTTGCCTGTAAAAAGTATATCACCTTTTCCACCTATTACAAGGGAAGTTCCCGACGGCATTTGTCAGTGCTCCCAGGGCTACTTCGTGCGCCCTTGGAAAAGAAGGAACCCCTATGCTAATGTAGAAAAGAATTGCAAAAATAATTGCGTCACATGGGAGCGGGAACAATGTCTGCATCACTTCGAGTATTGATGATCGAGGATTCCGAAGACGATGTCATCCTTATAAGCCGGGAGATCAAAAGCGGAGGATATAGTCTCACTTACGAACGTGTCGACAGCCGGGAGGCCATGAAGAAGGCCCTTGAGTACTGGACATGGGACGTCGTCATCTCCGACTACGTGATGCCGGGGTTCGGCGGTCTGGATGCATTAAAGGTGCTCCGGGAAAGCGGACGGGACCTTCCTTTCATAATTGTCTCGGGTAAGATCGGGGAGGATATTGCCGTGGGGGCCATGAAGGCCGGGGCCCACGACTATATCCTGAAGGACAACCTGACGAGGCTTGTCCCTGCGATCGAGCGCGAACTCAAGGATGCAGAGACGAGGCGGCAGAGGAAACTGGCCGACGAGGCCCTGAACAAGGCCTACGAAGAACTGGAGCTGAAGGTCGCTCAGCGCACCTGCGAACTCCGGCAGGCGAACGAGGCCCTGAGGGGCGAGATCGAACAGCGCAAGGCCGCGCAGCAGGAAAGGGAAGTTCTGATACAGGAGCTCAGGCAGGCACTTGCCGAGGTGAAGACGCTGAGCGGACTTCTTCCTATCTGCTCGTCATGCAAAAATATAAGGGATGACAGCGGCTACTGGCGCCAGATAGAAGAATACATAAGGCAGCATTCAGACGCCGAATTCACGCACGGCATCTGTCCCGAGTGCGTGAAGAGACTCTATCCGGAATATTTCAAGGACCATTACACGGACAAGACCTGAGACGGCCCTGCTCCGGCCCGCCTTTTACTCAATGTTAAAGACGGCGACTTCCTTGATGCCCGGTATGTATTCCCCGACCGGCACCAGTTTTTTCCCCTCGTTCACGCAGCCGATTATGATTGTCCAGAGCTGATTGAGTTCCGTCTTTTCCCTGTCGTTCTCAGGGGTCATCCTGAGAAGTGTTCCTTCGAGTTCAATCTTCATCTGCGCCTCCTTTGTTGATAGAGTCCATTAAGTAAAAAATTACCATATCCGGAAATAATGTCAAATATTAATGGCTGCCGGAGGGGGGCTCCCTGAGCGAATGTCAGCCCTTTAAACTCCCCAATTCAGGATTATATAATTTCTGCTAAGAGGCGAGAAATATTTGCGCCAACTCCTGTTTTGCCGCTGCTGCGGAAACGGCGGGCCGTGAAAAGAAGCGCGGGAATATATTAAAATAACGGAGGCAAGACCTGTGACTTATGAGCAAATTTATCCTTTTTTATGTTCTCTACTGGCTGACGGGAAATCCTCTTCTTGCATTGCTGGTGATCGTTGCGGTCATCCTGGCCGTGGACCGTACATACCTGAGCTTCATACCTGACCCGTTTAAGGCATTGCGTGCGTCCTCGCGAATCGGGGAGCTCAGGAAGATCGTCTCGATGAATCCTCATGACGGAAGGTCCCTGAAAGAACTCGGCGTACTGCTCGTCGAGAAGGGGGATTTCGGAAAAGCGGTTGAATATTTCCGGGGCGCGGAAGCGAAGATGGCGGACGACCCCGAATTCAACTATTATTACGGCATAGCCGAGGCGAGGACCGGCGACATCAGCAAGGGGAAGGGACTTGTTGAGAAGGCCCTCCAGTCTTCGCCGGGACTCAAATACGGTGAGCCGTACCTTATGATGGCCGAGGTTTACATCGACCGCCGTGATTACCGGAATGCCCTGCCGCCGCTGGAGAAGTTTGTGGAGATACATTCTTCAAGTTCACGTGGATTTTACCGTTTAGGCCTTGTAAAGATGAAACTGGGTATGAAAGATGAGGGAGTCGCGTATCTCAGAAAGTCGATAAAGGCCTTTAAGTCGGCTCCTCTCTTCAAGCGCCGCGTGGACCGGAAGTGGGCGCTGAAGGCAAGAATTCTGATCGCAAGGGAAACTTAGGGCCCGCGGGAAATTACCCCGCATTTTCACAGGCCCCTGGAACGGCAAGCGGCTCAGGACGTGGACGCCGGCACAGTTTTTTTCCGCAATTCCCTGACCGCCGCCGAAATGATGCCGACGGCTTCTTCTATTTCTTCTTCAGTATTGTCTTTTCCGAGGCTCAGCCTCACCGAAGAAAGGGCCTCTTCATCGGATAGTCCCATATGTTTCAGGACGGTTGACGGGCTGCGCCTTCCGGAATGACACGCTGATCCCGCGGAAGCGGCGACCCTGTTGCTGATCTTTTCAACGAGTTCGTCCGAATAAATTCCCGGAATTCTCACATTGAGAGTGTTGGGCAGTCTCTGTTTCCCGTGTCCGTTCAAAGCAATACCGGGAACCTCCGACATGAGTCCGTCGAGAAAGAGATCCCTTAAGCTGGCCGTATGCGAAACTCTTAATCCGATATCCCTCTTTGTGATAAGGCACGCCTTTTCAAGCCCGACTATGCTGGCGACATTTTCGGTGCCCGGCCTCAATCCTCTCTCGTGCCCTCCTCCGAAAAATATGGGATTCATCTTTGTGTCCCTCTTAACGTACAGGGCTCCGACTCCTTTTGGTCCGTAAAATTTATGGGCGACTACCGTCATCAGGTCCGCAGGGGGAGGTACGGGGTCAAAGTGCATCTTGCCCACCGATTGTGCGGCGTCGGAGTGGAATGTTACCTCCAGTCCCCTGGCCATCGCCCCAATTTCTTCGACAGGCTGAATCACTCCGGTCTCGTTGTTCGCATGCATGACCGATATCAGGATCGTATCTTCCCTGACGGACTTCCGGAGCTCATCAAGGTTGACTATACCATCTTCGTCTACGGAAACACAGGTGACGTCAAAACCGAGGGACTGGAGGTGACGGCAGGTATTGATCACCGAGGGATGTTCAATTACGGAGGTGACGATATGTCCCCTCCCGTGAAATAACGCGGTCCCCAGGAGGGCGAGATTGTTGGATTCCGTGCCGCCTGATGTAAAGACGATTTCCTCCGGGCCGGCCTGCAGGAACTCGGCGACGCGGACCCGGCAATTTTCGATGACCTCCCTTGCCTTTCTGCCGGGCAGGTGAGAGCTCGAGGGATTTGCAAAATCTCTCCTGAGTGAAGAGAAGATGGCGTCTGATACTTCGGGGTCGACAGGCGTAGTGGCGTTATTGTCGAGATATATCATCCGTCATATTATATCACGACATATCCCGGTGGATAACACGGAGGTCCACATTGCCTTTGCCGACAAAACCCGCCATCTTTTCTACGATGGCCGGAGAGCGATGGTTCCCCCCGGTGCATCCAACCGCGATCGAGAGATATGATTTTCCTTCCTTGATATAAAGAGGTATCAGAAAATCGAGAAGCTGCCTCATCTTTTTCATGAACTCTTTCGTTTCGGGCTGACGGAAGACATAAGCGGCAACCGGTTTGTCAGTGCCGTTCATTTGCTTCAGTTCCGGAACGAAGTTCGGGTTAGGCAGGAACCTCACGTCGAAGAGCAGATCGATGTTCTGGGGGGCCCCATACTTGAAGCCGAAGGAGATCAGCGTGACCGTCATTTCCTTGAGCCCCCTTTGAGGCCCGTACAGGGAGAATATCATCTTCCGCAACTGGTGGGGAGAGAACGACGAGGTGTCTATCACCCTGTCGGCGTCGTCTTTGAGGACCGAGAGTGCGGAGCGTTCTTTCTTGATTGCGTCTTCCAGTCCGCCTGCAAGGGGATGAGGTCTCCTTGTCTCCTTGAACCTTCTGACCAGCACCTCCGTTTCTGCTTCGAGGAAGACGATTTCCACCCTGTGTTTTGTCTTGAGTCCGTGGAGTATTTTGTCGATGTCCGACAGGAACTCCTTTTCCCGGATATCGATACCTATCGCAATGTTCTTGGTCTCCGTATCCGCGGTGATCCTGGAGATAAGAGAGCCGATGAGAGACACGGGAAGATTGTCCACGCAGAAAAAATTGAGATCCTCGACAGCCCTCAGTGCGACAGTCTTGCCGGATCCGGAGAGTCCCGAAATTATGACGATCCGGGAACTCTTCCCACTGCCCCGGAATCGTGAAGCCCTGCCTGACAGCGGTTTCCTGGCCTTCACGCAACTCCCGTCACTGGGCGGGTTCTATCAGGCCGAAATTGCCGTCCCGCCGCCGGTAGATGACATTGATGCTGGAACTCATGTCATTTATGAAGACGAAAAAGTCCTTGTCGAGGAGTTCCATCTGCATGGAGGCCTCATCCGGACTCATGGGTTTCAGTTCGAAACGTTTGTTCTTTATTATCCTGCCCGTTTCCTGGGGAGGCGAAGTTTTCGGGAGATTGTCAGCCGGCTTGGCCCCGCCCTTTCTGTGCGAGACAAGTTTTTCTTTGTACTTCTTTACCTGTCTTTCGAGTTTTTCCGAAACTTCGTCTATGGAGGCATAAATTTCGTCGGTAACGCCCTCTGCCTGTATCAGATATCCGTTTACTCTCAGGAGGACCTCCGCCTTGTGGCGGTACTTTTTTTCTATGCTCAGGGTTACCACGGCCTCCGATATCTCGGACAGGTAACGCTCGAATTTCCTCACCTTCTCTTCCGCATAGCTTTTCAATGCCGGCGTAACTTCCAGGTGCCTTCCGTTGACTATGACGTTCATTGTTTCCTCCTTGGCTTAACAGACTGGAATTGATGTTATCTTTTTCTCTGGCTCTGCGCTGGTATCTTCAGCTCTTCCCTGTATTTGGCAACGGTCCTCCTCGCGATGGTTATGTCCTGGCTCCTGAATATATCCACAATCTTCATGTCACTCAGGGGCTTTCGCGTGTCCTCCTCTGCAATGATCTTTCTGATCATGTCCTTTACGGTGGTTGAAGAGATGCTGCCCGCTTCACTGGGTATGGCGTTGCTGAAGAAGAATCTGAAACTGTAGATCCCCCGGGGGCAGGAAAGATACTTGTTCGACGTTACCCTGCTGATCGTGCTTTCATGGAGGCTGAGTTCCGCCGCGATATCCTTGAGGTTAAGCGGCCTTAAAGCATTTACCCCCTTGTCGAAAAAATCCTTCTGGAAAGTGAGTATGCTGTCTGTTACCCGGTAGATCGTCTTGTTCCTCTGATCCAGGCTCTTCATGAGCCAGATCGCCGAACGGAGCTTGTCCTCCAGGAACTGCCTGTCTTCTTTCGGGATGGAATTCCTCTTGGCGAGCAGACGCTGATAATAATTGTTGATACGTATTTTGGGCAGGCCCTCGTCATTGAGGACTATCTGGTAGCCGCTTTCCGTCTTTATTATATAGACATCAGGTGTAATATAATTGGCCGGAGACGAAGCGAAATTCCTTCCTGGTTTCGGATCAAGCCCTTCTATTACCTTCACCGCCGCCATGATTTTTTCCAGTGGTACTCCGTGGGTGCTTGCCATCTGCGCGTATTTTCTCTTCCCGATCATGTCAAGGTTTTCCGTGACCAGTTCCTCCGGCAGAGATCCCTGAAGATCAAGCGCTTTCAGCTGAATCAGCAGGCATTCCCTGATATCCCTGGCAGCAATTCCCGGCGGGTCAAAGCTCTGAACGAGTCTCAGTGCCCTTTGAACCGTTTCCATGTCCGCGGGGGCCAGCTCCATTATTTCCTCGTCGGAAATCTTGAGGTATCCGTTCTCGTCGATATTGCCGATAATGATTTCCCCGGCATTCCTGACAGGCTCGCTCTCCCTCGAGAGACGGAGCTGCCAGATGAGATGATCGAAAAGGTCGGAGGACGAGCTGAGAAAATACTCGAAAGAAGGCTGTGTTACGTTCCCCGGCGTAAAGTAACCGAGATCCCTGCCGTCGTAGCTCCTCTCATCGAAATAATCCTCCGAGGCGAAGGTTATCAGTTTTTCGAGGGGCATTTCGGTGTCGTCATTTTCCTGGGAAACCTCAAGAGTTTCCTTTTCCTCTCCCGTATACTCCTCTGTCTGGGAATCGGCCGCTTCCTCCAGAAAGGGATTCTCCGTCAGTTCCTGATTAAGGGCCTGGGACAATTCGAGCTGGGGCATCTGTAACAGCTTGATCGCCATCTGCAACTGGGGCGTCAGCACCAGTTTCTGCGAAAGTTTGAGTTCCAGCCTGCCTTCGAGCGCCATTAAAGTCTGAACTCCTCACCGAGATAAACTTCCCGCACCTTTGGGGCCACCACCAGTTCATCCGGTGTCCCCTCCTCGAGAATCTCGCCGCAGCTTATTATATACGCGCGGTCGGTAACGGACAGAGTCTCCCTTACGTTGTGATCGGTAATGATTATTCCCAGTCCCTTGTCTCTCAGGTATGTCAGCATCTTCTTCAACTCGATAATGGCGAGGGGGTCTATTCCGGCAAAGGGTTCGTCGAAGAGTATGAAGGTGGGCTTTGTGGCAATTGCCCTGGCGATCTCGGCGCGTCTCCGCTCGCCGCCTGAAAGCCTGTATCCGTTCCTTGCTGAGAACTCTTCGAGATTGAATTCCCGGAGCAGTCGCGATACTTCGGCCTCAACGTCTCCGCCCGTTACACCTGCTATCTCGATCACCGCCCTCAGGTTGTCCTCCACGGAAAGTTTTCTGAAGATGGAGGGTTCCTGTGGAAGATAGCTGATTCCCATCGTGGCCCGCTTATACATCGGCAGCCCGCTTATATCGCTTCCATCCAGATAAATACTTCCCTTTTCAGGCCTCACAAGTCCCAGGATGCTGTAAAAAGTTGTGGTCTTCCCGGCCCCGTTCGGCCCGAGCAGACCTACTATTTCACCCGTGGCGACATGGAGGTCTATATTCCTGATCACCACTTTTTTCTTGTATGACTTATACAGGCCTTTTACTTCGAGTAAATGCATTCAGCGCGCCCCGCCGTTCTTGAGAATGACCTTGCCGTGTTCAACGTACGAGCGGTCTTCGGCGATAAAATATGTCATCGTCGTGCCGGTAACAACATTTTCCCCGTCTACAGCCCGGGGCCCTCCGGTAAAGACCACCTTGTCCTGGTCCGCAAAATATGTGGCCTTCTGCGAAGTGATGACACGCGTGTCTTTATAAAGCCTGACATTACCGGTCGCCTCTATCTTGGTAACATTGCCCCCCTTCTCCGTGTAAAACACAAGCATGCTGTCGGCATACAGCGTCATATTCGGAGTTTTAGCGACAACGTTTTTCTCGAAAAGGGCCGTATGAGCCTTGTTGTCGGCCGTGAGGGTCTCGGAAGTGATCGTGATCGGTCCCTTTACCTGCGGCTTCGGCGCCGCTGAAGCGGCGAGGGGTGCGAGAACCAGCAAGGCGATGCCCAGACTAATTATAAAAGACCGCTTTAACATCCCTGAGAATCCTCACTTTGTGCGCCGCGTTGTCCACAGCCATGCCTTTACCGTTGACTCTGAATTTCTTCCCCTTTATGTATACCTTCCCGTCTGTGGCCAGGCTGTCCTTTGCACTGTTGAACTCCACGTTCTGCGAGGTAATCGAATAGGAGTCCCCCTTTGCCACGGTCCTGCCGTCAAGGGTGAGGTTCTTGCCGTCGATGTCGTAGCTGCCCTTATCGGCGTACACGGTGACCCCTCGCCCCTCGATCTTTATCTCTATGTTTTTCAGGTATGCAACCCGGCCGTCCGCCGCGATATCCGCCCGGTCCGCCGTCAGCACCCAGTCCCGCTTCCCGTTTTTCCTGTTGACTATTTTTACTCCCTCCATATAGGAATCACCGGCCTGCCGGACGCCGAACGCTGTCCTGCCCCGGTCTCTTGAAAAGTAGAAAAAGAGGGAAAAAAGCACCATTAGAAAGATAATAAGTAAAGCGCGTTCCATAAAAAATTTTATCATATGGTTGTCTGTAAGTAAAGGCAAATTATGTGCCAGTTATTGCCCGGTACCCTTGAGAAGTGCATTTCTCATGAGATCGACAGGGGGGACGGCGGAGGTCCAGAGCTCGAAGGCGAGCACACCCTGCCAAAGGAGCATCCCCAGGCCGTCCATTGTCCGGCAGCCCTTCTTCGCCGCTTCTTCGAGTAGGCGCGTCTTTCTGTATATAAGGTCACATACGGTGTGGCCGGGGGGCAGGGTGGAAACATCGAAGGGAAGAGGGTCGCCGGCTTTCAGGCCAAGCGGTGTGGCATTGATTATGACGTCAAACGACCCGAGGTTTGTCATCTGTCCATATGACGAAACATTGGACCTGATCTTCCGGAGGTCCGAAACAAGGCTGTCCATCCTGTTCTGCGCAACGTCATGCAGATAAAGGGTTTCGGCCTTTTCGCTCAGGTAATAACTGATGGCTCTTGATGCCCCTCCCGCACCGACTATGAGCACTTGCCTGTTTTCGACGGAGATGCCGTTTTCCGAAAGGGAGCGCATGAACCCCCTCCCGTCGGTGTTGTAGCCTTTCAGCCTGCCTTCCGAATTCACTATTGTGTTAACCGCCCCTATAAAAGCAGCTTCTTCGTCCACGCTGTCCAGAAGCGGAATGACCGCCTCCTTGTGTGGCACCGTTATGTTCACGCCCGTCATGTTCAGCGCCCTCACGGCATCGACAGCCTGCCTGAGGAAGTCCGGGTGGACAAGGAAGGGCAGGTAGCAGTAATCCAGCCCGAGATGTTCAAAAGCGGCATTGTGCATGGAGGGCGACAGCGTATGCTCGACAGGGTAGCCGAAAAGTCCCGTTATCTTTGTCTTGCCGCCAATATGCATTGTCGCCATCCTTTCCCGGCCGTCTTTATTTGCGATTCCCGGCAGTCCCGGTTCTCATTCCGACAATCGCATCCACAAGACCCTGAGGAGTCGCCTCGGTCCTCACGGTTTTAAGCCCCGTCGCTTCCTCGATGTCGCCCAGCGACACGTCGTCGAGAAACACGTCTTCATCTTCCTTCAGTGCTACGTCCGGAACAAGCAGTGCCCTGTAAGAGACCGTGATATCGTGCAGCGATCTTACGACGTCCCGGCCCGTGAGGAGCCCCGTTACGGTGACTGTCGGCCCAAAAAAGTTGTTTTCGACCTCTATAACGTCTATGCCAACGCCTTCTCTTTCCGAGATACGGTCGGTGAACTTTCTCAGAAAAGGATAAAACGACGTCCCCGTAAATGTCAGGAAGAGGTCCCCCTGGGCCGCCTGCTTGGGGAACTTCACTTTCCTGGACCGGCTGATGAAAAGCGGTACCATGCCCACACCGTTTTCTATCTGGGGCAGCGTGCCGTAATCCCTCAGGGCCGGAAAGGGCTGTTCCGCCTTTATATACATTTCATCGGCACAATAGACGATGGGGTCCCCGTGTCTTTTCCTGAACCTCTTCTGGAAAGACTCCACCGTCCTTATTGCACGCGAGGCGTCGTCTTTCGACAACGGGCTGAAGGGGTGGCGGGCATGCATCGTCAGTCCGACCGGCACGACGGCTATCGAGGCGACATAGGGATAGAACTTGTGGAGGTCCCTGATGGTATTCTGGAGTTCCTTCCCGTCGTTATAGCCCGGACAAAGAACGATCTGTGTATGGACCCTGATCTTGTTTTCAGTAAAAAATTTGAGTTCCCGCATGATGTCGGCGGCCTTCGGGTTCCCGATCATCTTGTTGCGGAGGGCCCTGTTTGTCGTATGAACCGATATGAACAGCGGGCTTAATCGCTGTTCCACAATTCTCTTCCTGTCTTTCGGGTCCATATTGGAAAGGGTCATGTAATTGCCGTAAAGAAAGGACAACCTGTAGTCCTCGTCCTTCACGTAGAGGGGTTTCCTCAGGCCTTTGGGCAACTGCTTTACGAAACAGAATATACAGTTGTTCCTGCAGGTCTTTACCTTGAAGGGTTTAATGGTCAGGCCTATGTCATTCCCGCCGTCGACGGTGATCGCTATCTTTCTTCTTGTCCCGCCTCTTAAGAATTCTATTTCAAGTTCTTCCGATCTGTAGAACATGAAATCGATTACGTCATGCAGGGGGTGACGGTTCAGAAAGGTAATCATGTCGCCGCGGCGAAGTCCGCCCTTTTCGGCAAGACCGCCGGGCAGCACGCTTTCGACTTCTATTCCGGTCCTAGAAGGCATTGGTTATCTTAAATCCTTTGTAAATATATTGAAGTCCCGAGCCGGCTGTTACGGCCGCGATCAGAAGCAGGACAAAGCCGGGCACCGGAGGCAGGCCGGAAAAGTTCAGACCCAGGAGAACATATGCCAGCATTGCGAGTTCCAGCGCAATAGCCAGCTTTCCCAGCAGAACCGGCTCGACCCTCGAATTCTGGGTGACTAAGTATAATAGAAACCACCCTATCACGACAATCAGGTCCCTGCTGATGACGATGACGGTAAACCATCTGGGTATCCAGCCGTACACGGAAAAAAGGATGAAGGACGACACAAGGAGAAATTTGTCGGCCAGCGGATCAAGGAAGGTCCCGAGAGCGGTCTTCTGGTCCGTGAGTCTTGCGAACAGTCCGTCAAGCATATCGGTGAGGGCAGCGAGCACGAAAAGGCAGAGGCCGTATCTGTACCTGCCGTAAATCATGGCGGTGATGAACACGGGTATTATCACTATCCGCGAAATCGTGAGCGTATTGGGAATGTTCATTACCCTCAAAAAAAAGACCTCCTGTAGCGTCTGTCCTCAACGGTAACCGAAAGGGGCGAGGCATGAATTCCCGACCCTCGCCGAGGGAGAGAACATCGCAAGCCCTCAGGGGATGTTGAAAGGTATCCCGCTGAAATGCAATTTCAGCCCCAACCTGGCGTAACAGTCGTCTTTCACACTGCCCGCGAGGTACGAAGCGATCATCTCGGCGTGGCATCTTTCCACCTTGAAGCCGTACCGCCGGGCTTCCGTCAGCGATCCATCGACGTATTTTTTTGCCAGCGCCTTCCGGCCCCGGATCAAGGCTATTTCTCCCATGCCGAGTCTGCAGTATATGAGCCCCCGCGGGTCCCTTGTCCTGATGAAAAGCTTCTGCGCTTTCCTGAAACATTCCAGCGCGGTGTCATGGTCGCCCAGCATCTTGTGGGTGGTGCCCATACTCCACAACGTGTAAGAGTAACTCACCCTGTCGCCGAACTTCTTGTAGAGAAACGAGGCCCGGCGGAAATTGGACAGGGCTTTGCCGTAATCGCCCAGCATACGGAAGGCATTCCCGATACCGCAGAATGAATAGGCCATACCGAAACGGTCATTGATACCGCTAAACACCTTGTTCGCATTCGTATAATGCCGCAGGGAATCCCTGAAAAGGCCGGCGATGCGGGACGTTCCGCCGAGACCGCACAGGCTGTACCCGCTTTCGGACCTCAGCCGCAGGGACCGGAATATATCCAGAGACTCCCTGAACGCTTCAATGGCCTTCAGGATATCTCCCTTGATCCTCAGATTGCCTGCGGCCGCCCACAGGGCGAAGGCCTCGGCCTGTCTGTCACCGGTCTTCCGGTAGAACTTCAGGGCGTCCCTGAAAAGGGGCAGGGCATTCTTCCAATCCCCCTTTCCCCTGAGTGCGAGGCCTATATTCGTCTTTGCGTCGGCTACCGCGCACGGATCATTTATTGTCTTACCTGTCGCCATGGCTTCGGCATAGGACTGCACAGCGCGGTCGAAATCACCGGTCATCCGGTAAACATCACCCATCAGGAAACGGCAATCCAGGGTCCCCTGCAGGTCCTGCATGGCGGAATATCCCTTGAGGGCTTTCTTCAGGAAGGCCAGGGATTTGCCGTACTGGTTCTTCCCTCTGAGTACCTCGGCCTTCCTGAACAGTTTATCCGTTTCCGAGTAGTTCATTGAGCCTGTTCATGGTGGCCATGTAATTTCCGGAACTGAAAAAAGCCGATCCCATCACAAGAATGTCGGCCCCCGCATCCGCCACCGTTTTGGCGTTGGCAGGCTTTATGCCGCCGTCTACCTCTATGCGGACGGGCAATCCCGCTTCAGCAATCATCTTCCTCAGCACTCTTATCTTTTCCAGGCTGCCCGGGATGAAGTCCTGTCCTCCGAACCCGGGGTTTACTGACATGAGGAGCACCACGTCGACATCGTGCAGGATGTTTTCGAGGTTGCACAGAGGTGTCGCGGGGTTCAGGGAGACGCCCGCCCTGACGCCGAGCTCTTTCGTCCGCTGAATGGTCCTGTGCAAATGAGGGCATGCTTCGCTGTGAACAGTCAGTACGTCCGCCCCGGCCTTGACGAAGTCGTTCAGATACCTGTCCGGCTCCTCTATCATCAGGTGAACGTCAAGGGGAAGCCCCGTGACCTTTCTTATCGATTCAATCACAACGCCGCCGACGGTTATATTCGGAACGAAATGGCCGTCCATGACGTCTATATGAATCATATGGGCGCCCGCTTCTTCCGCAGCCCTTACCTCCTCCCCCACGCGCGAAAAGTCGGCTGAAAGAACGGACGGCGAGATCTCAACCATTGCCCGTTTCCCCTTTGAGTTCCAGGTGCAGGCTGTCTCCGCTTCTCACCCGGGTGCCCGCCGCCGGTTTCTGCGACGCCACCACGGAGCCCGAGCCGGTAGTCTCCACCGTAAGCCCCATTTTTTGAGCTATCTGCCTGGCCTCTTCAAGGTCTTTGCCGGTGAAATCGGGGCAGCTGTAAGCTATATCCGGAGGACCCAGGCTGACGATAACGGTAATGGACCCCGTAGGTCTCTCATCAGGTCCGGGTTTCTGCGCCACGATCCTGTTTTTCCCGACCGAGTCGGAATGGACCTTTATTACCTTGCCTATTTTCAGCCCCTTCTCCATGAGCTCCTCTTCTGCGTCACCGAGTGGCATGTTTACTATCAACGGAATGGAATAGACCCTGGGGCCCTTGCTTACGACTACCCCTATCGACCTCTTTTCCTTCACCATATTTCCTGCGGGAATATCCTGACGCAGTATTCTGCCGGGCTGGATCTTCGGGTCATAATCTTCCCCCTCGATCTTCAGGTAGAGCCCGGATTTGTTAAGCGCCTCGTCCGCTTCCAGAAGACTCATGTTGTAGAGAGAGGGGACCCGGACGGCGCGGCTGAAGCTCAGAACCTTGAACGTGACAAACCCGAACGCAAGCCCCAGCAGAACGAAGACGATGAAGAGGAGGGGGATCCTGATAATGCTGCTCATTTTTTTCTGCAAAGTGACACCCCAAAAAAACCGTCCATGTCATGTTTGTGAGGATAGGTCCTGAAAAAGCCTTCCTGTTTAAAGTCCCTCAAAAGAGATACAGCATCTATAATACGGAAATCAGCGGCGGTCTTCAAGAAATCATTTATCACATGTTCCCCTTCCTCAGGTTCGATGGAACATACCGAATATACCATGACCCCATTCACCTTCAGCAGGTTTGAGACGGACCGAAGCAGCGCCGTCTGCCTTGTGCCGTACCCGCCAGGGTCGCCCGCCCTGAGACGGTATTTGACGTCTGGGTGCCGCCTGATGACACCGGTGGCGGAGCACGGCGCATCCAGAAGAATCCTGTCGAAGGTCCCCATGCCGCCCGCTTCAGTGATGTCCTCGTTGATTATTCTTACTGAATGTATTCCCAGGCTTTCTATATTTTTTCTGAGCGTTTCAATGCGCCTCTTGTTCTTCTCCACCGCGACGATCTCTCCCCTGTCGCCCATCAGCTGCGCGATATGAGTGGTCTTGCCCCCCGGTGCGGCGCAGGCGTCCAGTATCCTTTCACCGGGCCTTGGATCGAGCATATAAGTTATAAGCTGTGACGCCTCATCCTGGACCGCGAAGAGGCCGGCGCAAAAAGACAGGTCGGAGAAGGCCCTGACTTCCTTCAGCCTGATCCCGTCGGGTGAGGAGGCGGTCGGCGTCGCCTCTACCCCGTTCCGGGCGAGTATGTCGAGAAGTTCTTCTCTTGTCGTTTTCAGGGTATTGGCCCTGATTATCATCGGCGGGACGGCATTGTCCGCCCGTGCGAGAAGGAGCGCATCTTCTTCACCGAACCTTTTCACCCATCTCCTGACGAGCCATTTCGGGTGAGAAGTATTTACAGACATGGATGTCACGGGATCATCAAACTCCAAAGGAAGGGAATGAGCGTCCTTCCCCCTGAGCAGATTTCTGAGGACTGCATTTACAAGAGGAACCTTTCCCCCCGGTCGCTTCTTCTCTATCTCCACCGATTCGTGAACGACTGCCCATTCGGGCACCCTCATGAAATGTATCTGATATGCTGCGACTCTAAGATTGTTGCGGGTGAAATCGCCGAGCCTTTCGGGCTTCCTGAGAAAAGGAGCGAGCATCCAGTCCAGGGTGTCCCTGTGCCTCAGAACACCGTATACCAGCTCCATAAGAAACGCCCTGTCCCGCCTGTCGAAAGAGACGGCCAGTGCTTCAATGGATTGTTTCGGCCTTACGTCGGACGACAATATCTCATTAAGAGCGGTTATTGCTGAAAGCCGGGTGTTCGGCGCAAACATCTTGTCTGTTTCCAATAGGTTATTCTAACTCAGTCAGTTCGCCAATTTCAGAAGATTAGTGACTTTCCCTTGCCCCGTAGCTTGTTGACAAGGGGTTGCGGAGGTGAGAATCTATTTACTAATGTCAGAACGAGATTGGTGAAGTCACATGGAGAAGTTGAGTTGTCATTCCGGCCCGTCCGGAATCTTCCCGCGGTTTCAGAAGGATTCCCGACGCCTGCCTGCCGGCAGGCGTTTTGCTTGCGGGAATGACGGGCATCTGTGTTCATTCGATATTATTGCTCCACCGTAATTTGTAACTGCCGTTTATCGGCCAAAATATTTTATAATTAATACATGGCTGTTTTGGAGATAAAGAAATATCCGGAAAAGGTATTGAAGAAGAAGGCGTTGCCGGTGACGTCCTTCGACGGGGAACTGCAGGCCCTCATAGACAACATGATTGAGACGATGTACGCCGCCCCGGGCGTGGGATTGGCCGCTCCTCAGGTAGGGGTGTCCAGAAGGCTTGCGGTTATCGATGTCAGCACAAAAGAGGAAAAGGCGCCGCTGCTGGTACTTATAAACCCCGTTTTCCTCGGCAGGGAGGGGGAGATTGAATTCGAGGAAGGCTGCCTCAGCCTGCCCGACTATACCACAATGGTAAAGAGGGCGGAGAAGGTTGCCGTTCGCGCCGTGGACCGTGAGGGCAGGGACACCGAGATCGAGTGTGGCGGTCTCCTTGCGATTGCGCTCCAACATGAGATCGACCACCTTGACGGTATCCTGCTTGTCGACAGGATAAGTCCCGTAAAGAGGGAATTTTTCAGAAAACGCTATCAGAAAGCCCGCAAACGGGGCAAGTAATATATACATGCGGGTGATCTTCTTTGGAACACCTGACTTTGCGGTCCCTTCTCTTAAAATCCTCCTTGATGCCGGGCAAGATGTTGTCGCCGTTGTCACCCGGCCGGACAGGGCGAGGGGCAGGGGACGCAGGTTGTCCCCGCCGCCGGTGAAGGAATTGGCGGAGGCCGGAGGGCTGCAGGTCATACAGCCTGCGGCGATCAGGGGCCGGGAATTCGCCGGGGAGCTGTCATCCCTGAGACCGGACGTCATTGTCGTCGTCGCTTACGGCAGGATTGTCCCTCCCCCTATCCTGAAACTGCCGCCCCTGGGCTGTGTCAATGTTCATGCGTCGCTGCTTCCGAAATACAGAGGAGCCGCTCCGCTGCAATGGGCTATCATAAACGGCGAAAAAAAGACGGGCGTTACCACGATGTTGATGGATGAAGGTCTTGATACAGGGGACATATTGCTTCAGCAGGAAACGGAGATCGGCGAGGAAGAAAATGCAATGGCTCTCGGAGAGAGACTCTCGGTGCTGGGGGGATCACTCTTGTCCAGGACCCTCGAGGGGTTGAAGAACGGTGCGATAAAGCCTCGCCCCCAGTCGGGGGAGCCCAGCTATGCTCCCCCCATGAAGAAACAGGACGGCAGGATCGAGTGGTCGCTCCCTGCACGGGATCTGTTCAATTTCATAAGGGGCACTTATCCCTGGCCGGGAGCATATTGCAGTTTCCAGGACGAGATGGTCACTGTTGTGAGGGCTTCCGTGGCGGAGGAGGACGGTGATTGTGTGCCCGGCGCTGTAATGGGGATTTCGGCCGGAGCGGTCTCCGTCTGCACCGGCAAAGGGATACTCCAGGTCCTCGACTTGAAACCTCAGGGGAAAAAGGTGATGTCGGCGGGGGCATTCATCAGGGGGAGACGTGCGAGAGAGGGGGCGGTTTTTGACAGCGGTTAGACTTGCAAGGGGAGTCGTCCTGAAGGTATTTTACCCCGTGCTGATGCTTGCAGGCTCTTTCTTCAGGGGCAAAAAGGAGAGTTTTCAGAGGACCGTAGTCGATCTGAATAACAAACTCGTACGGGCGGAGGGACCTGGAATGAAAAGGATACTGCTGCTGCTTCCTCATTGCCTGCAGATAGATGAATGCACCATAAGACTTACACACAACATACAGAACTGCAAGCGGTGCGGCCGCTGCAAGATAAGCGACTTCATAGGGATTGCCGAGGAGAACGGCCTGAGCCTGTTCGTTGCCACGGGGGGAAACCTTGCCAGAAAGATCGTCAGGGACGTGAGGCCGGAGGCCATTGTTGCCGTTGCCTGCGAGAGGGACCTGTCGAGCGGGCTCGTTGATACTTACCCCATACCGATTATCGGCATACCCAATGACCGCCCCTTCGGGCCCTGCCTGAACACCCAGGTTGACCTTGACAAGGTCAGAGAGGCGATAGAATTTTTCAGCGGAAGCGCCGGTCAAAGACCATGAGACTTCCGGACTGGATCAGGACAAGGGGTCTTGCCGATGTTCACGATACTAGACATCTCCTGAGAAGGCATGGGCTGACCACGGTCTGCGAGGAAGCGAGATGCCCGAACCGAAGCGAGTGTTTCTCACGGCCGACGGCCGCCTTCATGATCCTGGGCTCCCGCTGCACGAGGAACTGCGGCTTCTGCTCTGTTACATCTTCGCTGCCCGGTCCGGTTGATAAAGATGAGCCTGAAAACGTGGCCGGGGCCGCTGCGGAAATGGACCTGAGGTATGTGGTCATCACATCTGTTACGCGCGACGACCTCCCTGATGGCGGTGCGGGCCATTTTGCATCGACGATCAGGGCGGTGAGGAGGCGTCTTCCCTCATCAGGGATCGAAGTGCTTACACCGGACTTCAGGGGGGACGTGGAATCACTGAATACAGTTCTGGATGCCCGCCCGGAAGTCTTTAACCATAACGTTGAGACGGTGCCGAGACTCTATCGGGCAGTGAGACCTCAGGCCGACTACCGGCGTTCTTTGAATGTCCTGAGGCTGGCTAAAAGTATTGCACCTGATGTTTACATCAAGTCCGGCTTCATGCTTGGCCTGGGAGAGCGCTTGGAAGAGGTCACAGGGCTGCTGGAAGAACTGAGACAAAGCGGCTGCGATTTTATTACAATAGGGCAGTACCTCAGTCCCTCAAGGAACAACCTTCCTGTGGTAGAATACATCCGGCCGGAGATATTTGAAGAATTAAGGCTGAAGGCACTCGGTATGGGCTTCCGGTATGTGGCATCCGGTCCTCTTGTAAGGAGCTCTATGAACGCGGCCGAAATGTACGATGCCGTGCCGGGCGGTGCAACGAAGGAGGAGTGATCATCCATGTTTGAATTCAGCAGGATCAACAGGTTGCCCCCATACGTCTTTGCAACGGTGAACAACCTGAAGATGCAGGCGCGGCGGCGCGGAGAGGACATCATAGACCTCGGAATGGGAAACCCTGACGGAGCGACCCCCAGGCATATAGTCGACAAACTGACAGAGGCTGCCAGGAAGCCGAAAAATCACCGTTATTCCGCCTCTAAGGGCATTACCCAGTTGAGGATGGCGATATGTGAATGGTATAAGAGGCGGTATGATGTGGACCTGGATCCTGAATCGGAGGCGGTGGTCTCGATCGGATCCAAGGAGGGACTGTCTCATCTGGTATTGGCGACTGTTGGTCCGGGAGACGTCGTACTTACCCCCACACCCGCCTATCCCATACACCCTTACAGCGCGATTATCGCAGGCGGAGAGGTGAGGACCGTTCCGATAGGGCCCGGGATAGACTTCTTCGGGGAGATGGAAAAGGCGTACAAGACGACCTGGCCCCGTCCGAAGATGCTGATCATGAACTTTCCTCACAACCCCACGACACAGGTCGTGGAGGGCCTCGATTTTTTCAGGAGGGTCGTGGATTTTGCCAGGGAAAACAACATAATTGTTCTCCATGACCTCGCTTATGCCGACCTTGTCTTCGACGATTACAGGGCGCCGAGTTTTCTGCAGGTCCCGGGGGCAAAGGAGATCGGGGTGGAGTTTTTTTCACTGACAAAGAGCTATTCCATGGCGGGCTGGAGAGTCGGGTTCTGCGTAGGCAACAGGGAACTCGTGGGGGCGCTGATAAAGATCAAGAGTTACCTCGATTACGGCATGTTTCAGCCGATACAGATCGCCAGCATAATAGCTTTGCGGGGCCCGCAGGACTGCGTCGAGGAGATAAGAAGGGTGTACGAAAGGAGGCGGAACGTCCTTGTGAAGGGCCTGAAACAGGCCGGCTGGCCCATTGAGCCGCCGAAGGCCACGATGTTCGCTTGGGCAGAGATACCGGAGCCGTTCAGGAAAATGGGCTCCCTCGAATTCTGCAAGCTTCTTATCAGGAAGGGAGGGGTGGCCGTGTCTCCCGGTATCGGTTTCGGAGAAGGCGGAGACGGTTACGTAAGGTTCGCACTGGTTGAAAACGAGCATAGGATACGGCAGGCGACTGCCGGAATAAAGAGGGTGCTGAACAGATGATCCACGTGGGCGTGGTCGGTTTCGGGACTGTAGGGACGGGGACGGTGCGGATCCTCCTTGACAGCAAAGAACTCCTGAAAGAGAGGGTCGGCATAGATATTAACCTTAAACGGGTGGCCGATGTCGACGTAAGGCGGGACAGGGGGATAAAACTGCCCAAAGGGGTCCTTACCTCCGATGCGGATGCCCTGATCTCCGACCCGGACATCAGTATCGTTGTCGAACTTATAGGGGGCACGACCGTTGCCAGGGAATTGGTGCTCCGGGCGATAAGGAACGGAAAGCATGTGGTTACCGCTAACAAGGCGCTGCTTGCGACACACGGGGCCGAGATATTCGGCGCTGCCGAAAAGGCGAACGTAGGCGTAGGATTTGAGGCCTCCGTTGCCGGGGGAATACCAATCATCAAGGTGATCCGGGAGGGCCTTGTGGCGAACCGGATAAAGGCGATTTACGGGATCATAAACGGCACCACGAATTACATACTTACCAAGATGACGGAGGAGAGACGCGAGTTTGACGAGGTACTTGCCGAGGCCCAGAGGCTTGGATATGCCGAGGCGAATCCTGCTTACGACATCGACGGGACCGATTCCGCACACAAGCTCGCCATTCTCGCTTCCCTTTCATACGGGGCGAGGTTCAGTATCGGGGACGTATACAGGGAAGGGATATCGTGGATATCGCCCATGGACATAGAATTTGCGCGCGAACTCGGATATAAACTGAAACTCCTGGCCATTACGAAGGAGATAGACGGGAAAGTGGAACTGAGGGTGCACCCTACAATGATCCCGGAAGGAAATCTTATTTCGAAGGTGGACGGGGTCTTTAATGCGGTTTATGTCGAGGGAGATGCCGTAGGAGCGACTCTTTATTACGGCCGTGGCGCCGGTGACATGCCTACGGGAAGCGCCGTCGTCAGCGACATCGTCGATATCGCAAAGGGGATTGTACTCGGCGCAGGAAAGGGCCTTTTTATGCCTGCCGTCTCAAGGAAGGCCGGAAGTCGGATGAAGATGGACGATGTCCTAACGATGTATTATTTCAGGTTTTCGGCTATCGATAAGCCGGGCGTCCTTTCAAAGATTTCGGGCATTCTCGGAAAGCATAACATAAGTATCGCATCGGTTATCCAGAAGGGCAGGCGTATCGGCAGGGCCGTCCCCCTCGTTGTACTCACACATCAGGCGAGGGAAAGAGACGTGGTAACGGCGGTGAAGGAAATCAACCGGTTGTCCAATGTAGCCGGCAAGACCGTTTTTATAAGGGTGGAAGACAGGGAATCTGCCTGATTCGCGTCGGAGAAGCCGACGAACCAGCCCAAAAAAATACGGAACCATACTTTCGTGGGTAAACTTCACCCGGTCGGCTGACGGTTCGCTGCGCTTCAAAAACCGCCTGCGGCGTCTGCCGACCTTGTATGGCTCCGGGATAATCTTGCGAATTCCCCAGAGCGGGAAACCACCGAGAGCTCTTTCCTAAATGGGTGCATCCCCGTATGCTTAAGGCTTCCCTTTTCAGGGCTTGCACACCGCATACGGACTCCGCTCCCTTACCCAGTGGCTTGAACCTCCGATTTAACCCGGACCAGGGAACCGCAATACTTATGTCTTCTCCTACTTTTAGCTTAGCGCGGCTGGTAGCAACTGTCAAAACAGCAGGGAAGCGAAATGGCTTAAAAAAAGGGCCGAATAGGATCAAAAGGGACCTTTTGTGACCTTTTTGGCGGGCAGGCTCATGTTATCAGTGGCTATCGACTGGTTGCACATTCAGGACCTCGCGAAATTCCACGCTGGAAAAGGGGTGCATGGGTCGTATCAGGCGGGGAAAGGCACAGTCCCCGTTTGCCTTTATCAAGGGGGGAATCGAGTCAAAATATACGCTACAGTGTCAGGTTTATCCATCCGTAAACGCCGCCATTGCCTCGCCGATGACTTCCTCGGGACAGTCCTTGTACTTCGGGGAAATATGGGTGATCACAAGTTTTTTTACATCCGCCTCCCGCGCTATCATCCCCGATGCCCGGGCAGTGAGATGGAACCTCTCGACTGCACGGTCCCTGTCTTTTTCCAGGAAATAGGCTTCGCAATAAAAGACATCGGAGCCTTTCACCAGTGTAATCAGTCCGGCCGCATTCCTCCGGTTTATGGCGATGTCGGTAGCGTAAGAGATCTTGCGACCTTTGGTGATGAGAGCGATGTCCGAAAGTTGCCCGAGCCTGTATCGCTTGCCCCCGGCGTTTATCACACGTTCTTTGGGGCGGTTTTCCCTTACAGCTTTTTTGAATTCGGTCAGCCAGGGGCCGACAGGCAGTCCCATTTTCAGGAGCCGGTCTCTGTCAATGTTAATGTGAATTTCTTCTTCAAGTGAGTAAGCCAGACAGGGGACGTCGTGGTCCAATCTAGCCGCCCTGACCTTGAACATCGGGTCTGCGGCCAGGGTTCCATCCGAGTCTTCCTTGCCCACGGTTTCCCTCCTGAATCCGTTGCCTGCCCTGAATACTGTGCGATACAGGGTCTTGCCGTTGAAGGCGCAGACATGAATGACGGCCGGATAGTCGCTTATGAGGTTCCACGTGTATCCCCTGAGTTTGCCCTGGATGCAGGAGGTGATGTTCGGCGGGCCGTATATGGTCACCGGCGATTCCCGTCTGAGGATCGTCCGCAACAACATGTCGAAACCGACAAAATGGTCTATATGCGTGTGAGTTACGAAAACATCGGTGATTCTGTAAATTTCCGATGGGCTGAGGTTGTGGATGTCGCCGAGATCAAACATGATTGCCCGTTTTTCCCAGGGAATGCGCACGTACAGACAGGGGTCCTCGAAACGGCCGTTTACAAGTTTATGATTAAAGCCGGATTTCATTCTTAATTATAAATGCTTATCATAAGGAATCATATAATGATGTGATATAATAGTGCAAAGCGGCGGGAGAGAGTCCCTGACGGTATTCTTTTTTGAAGATTTATCCTTTATTCCTGCGATGTTAACGGATTTTTAGACGGAGGTCTTATGCCAGAACTAAGAAAGGATCCGATTGTCGGCAGATGGGTCATCATATCAGTAGAGAGGGGGAAGAGACCGTCTGATTTTGTCTCTGTTTCCCAGAGAAAGAGAGGTGGTTTTTGTCCTTTCTGCCCGGGGAACGAATACACCACTCCCCCGGAGATAATGGCTTTCAGGCCTGTCGGCTCTCCGGCGAATTCGCCGGGGTGGACCCTGAGGGTGATGCCGAACAAGTTCCCGGCGCTTCAGATATACGGGGATCTCGGGAAGACGGGGGAGGGGATATTCGACAAGATGAACGGTATCGGCGCCCATGAGGTAATTGTGGAGACCCCTGACCACAATCTGTCACTGTCCACAATATCGCAAAAGGGGGTGGAAGATGTGCTGTGGGCCTGGCATATGAGGCTGACTGACCTGAAGAAGGACAAGCGCTTCAAATATGTCCTGGTATTCAAGAACGAAGGGGAAATTGCAGGGGCGTCACTGGAACACACACATACTCAGCTCATCGCTCTCCCCATTGTCCCGTCGCTTGTAAAGGAAGAGATCGATTCGGCGAAACTTCATTATGAATACAAGGAAAGATGCATTTTCTGCGATGTGATCAACCAGGAACTCGACGACGGGAAAAGGGTCATATACGAGAACTCGGAGTACGTTGCTATCGCCCCCTTTGCGCCGAGGGCCCCCTTTGAAACCTGGATCCTGCCGAAGAAGCATGAATCGACCTTCGGTCCACCCGACAAGAGTTTCGGAGAACTGGCGGAGCTTCTTCAGAGGATACTGAGGCAGATGGACAGAATACTCGATACCCCCCCCTACAACTTCGTTCTCCACATATCGCCCTTTTACGATGAAGTGAATGAATACTATCACTGGCACATCGAGCTCATGCCCAAGCTGACACGGATCGCCGGATTTGAATGGGGATCCGGCTTTTATATCAACCCCACCCCTCCGGAGGAATCAGCGAAGTTTATGCGAGAAGCAAAGATATAAGAAGGCCGGATTATGAGAATACTCATCGCGAGCCCGGAGGCAACTCCATACGTAAAGACCGGCGGCCTCGCTGACGTGGTCGGCGCCCTACTGAAAGAGGTCTGCGCATTGAAGGAGAAGGCCTCGCTGGTCCTGCCCCTCTACAGGAAAATCACTGAAAAGTTCAGGCTCCGCGATACCGGCAAATCATTCAGGCTCGCGATGGGAAGCACCCCTGTCGAAGGACGGGTATGGGTATCAGAAGAGGCCG
>Ga0315550_1000214_pt1 | contig 34533 bp, 35 predicted proteins | sample SalMarSW160190MG_2_FD_203100 | JGI IMG/M metagenome (GOLD analysis project Ga0315550, IMG submission 203100) | Salt marsh sediment microbial communities from the Plum Island Ecosystem LTER, Massachusetts, United States - Salt Marsh Sediment SW1601-90 ...
AAACCGCCACAACCTCAACCTTACCCAAATCAACCATACCCAACGCTTCATCCAACGTCTCCAAATACCGCTGCTCACCACAATCAGCCGGCAACGGAAAATTCAAACAGTTCCCCTCAGAATACGCACCAGTGCCAGGATAAAACGGAAAACGATGCATCGAAACATAAACCACCTTCCCATCACCCTTAAAAATCTCCTGCGTCCCATTCCCATGATGCCCATCAACATCCAAAATCAACGCCGCCTTGCCAACAGCTTTCACCGCCACCGCCACATTATTCACATAACAGAAACCACGCGTATAAACACCCAAAGCCGCACCACTATGCCCCGCATGATGTCCTGGTGGACGCATAAGCGAAAAACCGTTAACCTCAGCCGCCAAAAGCGCTCCTCCAGCCGAAAGCCGAGCATAATCATAAATATCCGCGTAAGCCGGCGTATCCGGATCTTCAACTAACCCCTTCTTCAACTTCCAAATGTAATCAGCGTCATGAACCCTCAACACGTCTTCCTCAGAAGCCGGCGTTGGCTCCAGAAACTCATAATTTTTTTCCTTCAAAAATTCATGCGCCATCTTCACTCTCTGTGGTCCTTCAATGTGCCAACCGCCATAGTTCAAGCATTTCTCTGAAAAAACTATTTTCGTTTTCATTCCCGCTGCATCCATACATAGATAAGCGACGTTTTTCAAATTAAAATACACCTCCTCTTAAAGGTTTACGCACTCCAAAACCCGCGAGGAAAACAAGCATGACTTCCAAAAACCCCTTCGCCGAGTTCCAAAAAGAATGCGAAACCACATTAGCGCAAGCGCTGAAGAAAACTCTGTCCGAAATAAAAGTTGAAAACCTATCATTCAACAAACCCCCAAACTCAGAGTTTGGGCAGCTTGCCTCATCATTGTGCTTTGAACTTGCAAAAAAACTCAACCAAAATCCAAGTGACCTATCTGCACACCTCGTCAAAGCCATAGGCAAACCAAAACTGGCGCTTCTTGAAAAAGTAACCGTTGCAGGCGGCTACATAAATTTCCACGTAAACTTTTCCAAATTTTCCTCCTTAACCCTTCAGTCAATCAGACAGCAGGATTCAGCTTACGGCTTCGTCAAAACAGAAAAACCCCTAAACATCATCGTCGAACACACCAGCGTCAACCCCCTTCACCCCATCCACATAGGACAAGCCAGAAACCCCATGATAGGTGATGCTTTAGCACGAATTCTTACATGCAGAGGCCACACGGTATCACGCCACTACTACATCGACGACGTTGGACGGCAATCATCAGTTGTCGCCTACGGATACGCCAAACTGGATGAACCCGAACCTGACGAGAAAGCAGATCACTTCGTGGGCAAAATATACACAATCACATGCTGCTTAGTGGAGCTTAACCGTCTAAGAAGAGACCTTGAACTCGCCAAACCCTCTTCGCCACCTGACGAAATTGTTAAGCTAAACAAGCAAATTGACGAATGGATGTCAATCGCCGCCGAACTTGAAGAAAAGTTCCCAACACTCTTCAGCAGGCTTCTGGAGAAAATAAGCAAGGAAGAAAACCCTGAAGAAGAGATCAACAATCTTAACCGAGCTTACGAAGATGGCGAACCAGAAGCCAAGCGGCTCATAAGAGAGGTAAGCGAGCTGTGCCTCAACGGTTTCAAGCAAACACAGGAACGCGTGGAAATACGCTATGACTCATGGGACTGGGAAAGCGACTTCGTATGGAGCAACCAGGTTTCTGAGGTTCTGCAAAAACTGAAAACGTCACCTTTCGTCTACACCGAAGGTGAAGTATGGGAGTTTGACGCCGAAAAAGTAACCCGCGTTTTAGACCTAAAAGCCAAACTGGGTTTAAGAGAAGATCATGAGGTTCCACCATTAACACTTGTGCGCGCTGACGGCACAACACTTTACACTACACGCGATGTTGCTTACACCCTATGGAAGTTTAACAGAGCAGACAAGGTGATAAACGTCATTGGTATGGAGCAGTCGCTGGCGCAGTTGCAGCTGAAAATAGCCCTGTACGCTTTAGGGTACCGCAAGTACGCGGACAACTTCATTCACTTCGCCTACAATCTCGTCACTCTTCCAGGCTACAAAATGTCCAGCCGCAGAGGAAGATACATCACCTTCGATGAGGTTCTTAACGAAGCGGTTGAACGAGCCTACGAAGAGGTTTCGAAGCGTTCTCCGCAGCTGGCTGAAAAGGAAAAACGCGGAATTGCCGATTTTGTGGGTCTCGGCGCCGTGCGTTACGCTCTTGTAGATGTTGATCCGTCTAAACCGGTTGTTTTCACTTGGGACAGAGTGCTGAACTTCGAAACCAACAGCGCACCTTACGTTCAGTACACTCACGCTAGAGCATGCAGCATCCTGCGCAAAGCCGCAAGAGAACCTGAAAACGCGGACTTCGCTCTGTTGAAGGAAAAATTAGAACGCGAGCTGATCCTATTGTTGGCGAGTTTTCCAGATGCGTTCATCGAAGCTACAGAGTATCTTAAACCCAACGTGATCTCGGGTTTCACAGGCGCGCTTGCTGACAAGTTTAACACGTTTTACAATGCTTTGCCAGTCTTAAAAGCCGAACCACAAGAGCTTAGTGATGCTCGATTAGCGTTGACTGACGCCATTCGCATTGTGCTGCGTAATGCGCTGACGCTGATTGGTGTTGTGGCACCTGAAAAGATGTAGCACCTGTGAATGTACGGTTAGGTGCAGCCTGATTTCCTTGCGGCACCAGTTTTTGGCTGGCGAACGCTTAGCTGGCGCTTACTGCCTTGGTTTCAAGAAATGTTTCGGCTTTCCTCTTGATTCTATGCCGTATTTCCTATTGTAGTTTATCCAAAAATTTAAGTTCAGAACAGCTTCAATGAGTATTACACGCAAAAAAGTAAATGTGCAGCGTGAGATGATATCCTTGAAGAACTGTTGCCTTGGGCAATCCTGGCCAATGCGGTCAATAAGAATAATCATTGTGGCAGCGCTTATTGCGTCAGTTCTGATTGTTTCTGTTCCTTCTACGTCGGCTGCTTCTGACATGCCTTCGTTGGAATGGATCAAAACCTTCAACGGGTTTCAGGGCAACTCGGTTATTCAGACATCGGATGGAGGTTACGCCTTGGCTGGGGCAACTTCGGTGTCTGGTGCAGCTTCATTTGTTAAAACTGATTCTTCTGGGAACCTTGAGTGGCAGAAAGCTTATGTCAACGTGGTGTCGGTGGTGCAAACTCCGGATTTGGGTTACGCGTTATTTTGTAATGACCGCATCGTCAAGACGAATGCTGCAGGAGATTCTGAATCAAGCATTTCTCTAGGAGTAAGCGGTGCCAAGGAAGGCATTCTTACCCGTGATGGCGACTATGTCGTGGTGGGCAATAGCGTCGGGGATAATGGGGAGGATTTTGCTTGGCTGTACAAAATTGATGCGCAAGGGAATGTTTTATGGAATAAACCGTTTACGGGTGGTTTTTCTGTTTATTCTGTTGCGGAGACTGATGATCGAGGGGTTGCTCTTGCGGGCAACTGGAAAAATGATTTTTGGTTGGCTAAGATTGATTATAACAGTAATCAGCAGTGGAGCCAAAATTATCCATTTGGGGATATTTCAGACACTCATTACGCTTATTCGGTTGCAAAAACCAAGGATGGGGGGTTTGTGCTTGCGGGAACTGGAGATTGGCGGGAAAGTGGCAGCTATGTTCCTTGGCTTGTAAAGGTTGATTCTCAAGGGCATAAGCAATGGGATGTTCATTACGGGCAGCTTCCACACGACACCTTCAGCGCTGTGGTGCAGACCAGTGATGAAGGTTACCTTGTGGCTCAAGGGGAAACCCCTGTCGTGATGCGGACAGATTCGTCTGGCAGTGAGGCCTGGGAAATTGATTTAGATCCTGGAGGATGGAGGTCAAATTATGTTGCATCGTGTCTGATACGAACGAGTGATGGGGGGTATGTTGTTTCCGGCACGGTTTTTGGAAACACTGCTTTTATAGCTAAGATTTCGCCCGAACCAGATGTTCAGCCGCCTGTTGTTACTGTTTCAAGCCCGTTAAGTAAGACTTATGAGACGGGTGAAATTCCGTTGACTTTTACTGTGAATAAGCGTGCTTCGTTTCTGAGGTATAGTTTGGATGGTCAGGATGCGGTGGTTGTTACTGGAAACACCACTTTGTCCGATTTGTCGGTTGGAGCGCATAACGTGACTGTTTACGCTGAGGATTCAGGGGGGTTGGTGGGTGCTTCGGCTACGATTAAGTTTACGGTTGTGGCTCCTTTTCCAACGGCTATGGTTGTTGGGGGTGTAACGGTTGCGGTTATTGTTTGTGTTGGTGTTTTGGTTTATTTTAAGAGGCAGAGTCTTTCAGCTTACAGGAAAAAAGGGTTAACTGGCGTGTTCAATAAGCAGCGTTTTGTTGCTTTAGCTAGGAATAAGATGGTGTTGTCGTTAACGGTTATCGGCTTGTCTATTTTCTTGGTGTTTGTCCAGATTTTCTTTCCGTTTGTTTATTTTTCCTCTTCTTCTGGAGGTTCTCGTTCCAGTTTTGAGGTTGGGATAAGCTATGTTTACGAGCAGGATAATGTCGGGCAAATCTATGATCAGGTATCGCGAATCAATGATTTGGGGTTTAATGTGATTCGCGTTAACCTGGTTTGTGATCCTACGGATCCTGGCGATTATTCGAACACGCTTACGAATACGTTTTTCACTGCTGTTCAACAGTTCAGCAGCATTAAAGTTGCTCTTATAATCAACAATCATGACAGCAGCGATAGCATAAATTATTATCTTCATAATTGGGGTGGAGATTTGGCGTATGTTCAGGTGCTTAATGAACCGGATGTTGCGACGTCATGGGATTTGGGTGCTTTGTTCACGGATGATGAGGCGGGTTCGAGGTTTGACGAGGTTTATGGTATTGTTGAGCAGTATCAGCTTTCGGCTCAGACTTACACTAATTTTGGGCCGGCTTTTATGCTTCGGTCGAATCTTCCTATTCGATTTAGTGAGAGGCTTGATTTTGTTGGTTTTGATGTGTTTATGGATTCTTTCCTTACTCTTTCTCCGAGGATGATTCAGCTTCTTCAGCAGATAACGAATAAGCCGATTGTGATCGCGGAGTATGGCATGTCAACAAGTGATGATGTGGCGCAAAGCGATTATATCATTAGGGGTCTTAATCTTTTCAAGAGTATGGGGCTTAAGGGCTGCTGGATTGTTTATTGGAACAGTGAGGGTAGCAGTTACGGAATTCGTGGAAGGCTTGCCGAGCAAAAAGTGGGTGAGTGGATTGCGGAAAATACCTAAACCGTCTAAGGCTGTGTTCATTCACGGCTTATCGATAATGATTCCGTTAGTTGTTATTCAGTTGTTTCTGGATGCGTTTCAGGATTCGTTTTTGCTTTACATGCCGCCGATAGGATTTGCTCTATTCCTGTTCACTACATACGGCATTCAGCCCATAATAATCGGCGTTTTGAACATAACAGAACTTCACTACTTGTATGACTGTGAAGGATGGCAGATAGGTTTCTGGCTTAACGGGTTTTTCCTTCTGCTGGTTTTCGCCACCATCAACCTTATGATACAAACCATGGCAGGCGCAGCTTTCTCCTTGGGTATTGGCGTGCTTGAGATTTTGCTGTTGTCTTATCCGTTTGGGTACTTGGGGAAATTCAGCAATCGAGGAAGCCCGAAAAACACGCAGCAAGCGGCAACAGCCGAATCCGATAAGCCTTGAATTGTATAAAGGCGCATTAAAGAAGAAGCTTAGTAAGTGACGTTACGGCTCTGACGTGCGATTTTTTTCTATACCCCCCTTATATAAACTAAACTGCATGAAATTCTGCGGTGCTGGCTGTTTTATAGGTGTGACCAGCAGAGTTAAATATTTGTAAATATATACTTGTTTACTGACAGGTTATGTGCCCAAACTGTACATTATCTTCTCCGCTCAGCCAGAAACAAAAAACCATCTGGTCCCTGATACGCAAAGGCCTTTCAGTATCGGCAATCGCAGACAAACTCAGCACCACACGCCAGTACGTTAACCAGACCAGGCTGACGGCGGAAGCCAAGCTTTCCACCACGCTGCTGGAGGTGGCGCGAGCCAACGACCTCCAAGTGACGAGGCTGTACCCGAAAGACGCCATACTTCTGGGCTATCATCCCGGGCTTAAGCGCAAAGCCATCGTCACCTACAGCACCCGTCACGGAATCAAAGTGTGGTACTGGCACGACAACCCTGAAGAAGTGACAAATCAAGAGTTCCTCCGCCAAACCAGCGAGTACCTGCTTGACCTCGCCAAAGAAAGAGGCATAGACGTAGAAGACGCCGCAGAGATGCATCCAGCCAAGTTAGCCAGCATAATATTCAGCAAACTGGTGCCAGAGGCGTAAGCATGAATCCCTTACGATATCTGGAGAAACGTATTCGAGGCTGGCTTCCTAAAGACCTTACCTAAGGTGGTGGAGGCTATATTCAAGACGCCATAAGGGACATGGAAAAGAATTTTGAGAATCGTTTAGTGGAACTGGAAGAGTATGGTCTTTTTGGTCCCGATTTTCTTATGGGTGCCCAAGCCGAAGCCCTAAAAGCAGCCAGCAACTACTGGCCGCTCAAAGACCCGCAAGGCAAAATGACCTCCGAAGAAATATTGGAATTCATTATGGACCAAGCAGTGGGGTATGCAATTAATTATTTAACACGTAAGGTGGCACCACAGATTGTAGGCATGGATGCACCCACAAAATTTTATGTTCTGTTTCGTCACCTCTTCGGCGATCTCGCTTCCTACGACGATACAAGAAGAATCGCACTAGCCTGTTTAGGAGCTTCAGGAATAGCTGACCCTGTTGTAGAAATTGGAGTGTCTACCGGCTTGGGTAAAATGACCCCGACTCAGATTAGTGGGGAGAGCACGAAAGTTTTTCAGCTTTTGAATCCTTGGCAAAGAATGAGACAGAGCAAAATATCCCGAGATGAAGATGCTACAGTCATAGATTGGGTACACACAGCAGTGAGTTTGCTTGAAGATGGGAAAGATGTTATGGAAGCTGCTGAAGCAATCTCTCATGCGGGAAAAAACGCTTGTGAAGTCATCCGTGCTTTATACCAAATATTACCTGACCGTGTAACACAGGAAAAAACATCAAAAGTGAATCGGGAAAGTCCTAAACCCATAGATATTTCTGACACGTACAAAGCTGGGGTCACAATAGCGGGTTCTGTGATTTCGTCATCTAAGTATGTGGTCTATAGCGAGAAGAAACCAATAGCGGCACTCAATTTACACCCTATCAAAATAGGCGAGTTTACCATTCTGGCAAGTCCGGGATTGACTCTTCCAAGTGAGGAAAAGATAAAGAAATTTCTTGCTCTCCTCAGAAAGATAGTTGAGTCGATAGGAGGAAATCCTGATACTGTTAAAGTGATGGTGACTGACGTAACAACAGAGGCGCGTGAACTCCTGCCGAGCTACCCGAATCAAATAGGTTTTAATGTTAATCTTTCGGATAGATCCCCAATCTTCTGGCTAATTATCGTTGCAAGAGAATTCGCTGCATTGAAATATAAACGGCATTTTCCCCATGTCAAGGCAATGACTCTGTACATCGAGAAAGCGTTGTACAACCTCAGGAAAATTGACCCTGACTTCTTCAAAGCGATACAAAAGCAAAACGATTAGAGTACGCTATTCTTCTTCATCCGCAATAGCATCATAAGCACTCTCATTTCTGTACGCTCCACAATTTTCGCAAATAACTTCGTCTTCTGGGTTTTCGTGGCCGCAGTTGTCACAGGGCCAGGTTTCATTCATGGTTTTCTCACTTCCTTTTTCTGAATATCTTTGCTGATTGCATGTCGCAGACAAACTCGTATCCTTGTTCGATTAGTTGTTTTGCTTCTTCTATGGTTTTGGCTACTCTGCAGTGGTATTGGTCTTCTTTCATGGGGATGAGATGGGTGTAGACGAGTGTGTTTTCAAGTCGTTTGTGTCCGAGGAACCATTTTACGTACAGGATGTCTTTTGTTTTGTGGTATAGGTCTGTTGCTTTCCAGTGTCTGAATGATCTGAACGCTATGAGATGTATTCTTGGGTTGCTGAGTCTCGCTGAGAGTCTGTTTCTCATGAGTGCGTAGCATCTGCTGAAACTGTCAAGGTCTTTGGTGGCAAATACTCTGTCGTTTTTCTTCTCCAGTTTGAATAGTCTGCTTAGCAGGTTATCTGATACTGGAAGTGTTCTGGCATTGTGATTCTTGGTGGGTGTTATGTTCACGGTTTTCCTCTCAGTGTCTATGTCTAGCCACTTCAATTTCCATGCTTCTCCACTGTCAGATGCCGTCTCTTTGAGTAACTGCAGAAAAGTAGACATCTTGGCAGACCTTGCATTGCTTATGAGAATGCTGAGTTCCTCTTCTGTCGGCAAAAAGAACGCCTTATCTTCACGGATGAAGCGGGGCTTATCCCAACTCATTTTCTTGAACCGGCCGTAGTAGTCGTATGCGTTTGTCAATAATTCCTTTCTTGCTTCGCTTACAGGATAGGTGCAGATCAGCGTCTTCATCTTTTCTGGATTGTCTAAGTTTCCAAGCTTTGATAGGACTTTTAATCTGGTGCAGTAGCTCTCAGCTGTAGTTTCTCTTACTCTCCCTCTTAGATACTCAAAATATTCGGGTGCGCACGAAAAACTGCGGGGGGTGCACGAAAAAGTGCGGGGGGTGGGATTCGAACCCACGAACGCCTACGCGACAGGGTCCTAAGCCCTGCTCCTTTGACCAGACTGGGAGACCCCCGCCGCCACGCCATCAAGAGTTAAAAATACGCAATTGTCCTCTAATATTTATTACGTAAGAATTTTGCGCGTCGGTTTCTCGGGTTCCCATTTTGCGGTTTTGGATTGAGCAGTTCCAAGCGTTTCCTGATTTCCGCTTTAACCTCCCAATCCTCTTCTGCTCGGAGCGCATGCTTTAAAAGTTTCTTGGCTAACTCTAAACTTTCATCTTCAAACATTTTTTCAAACTTGGTGGCTTTGCTGCCCGTTGGCTTGATGTTTTTAGGCAATATGCAAACGAAGTTAGCCGGATACTTTTTAGACCTGTCTAAGTCAACAACGACAAATCTAATGTAACCCTTACGTGAATAATCGTTCAACTCGTTCCTCTTGGATATGAACAACCTTAATTTCAAGACATCACACACCGAGTATAGTGTAAACCTCTCATGAGTTTCCGCAGGACCTATCGGCGGCGGTACCCGTCCATTTTGAACTGGCCGATATTTCTGCATAATTCTACACGTTTATGATATAACTTGCGGTTATTAACTCTTGGACCCTTGGAGCTTTTTTTCGCTGTCGGCTCGGTTTTCGGAGTTTGCATTCTAACTTTACCCGCTTTAGATAACGAACCATGTGTTGGCACGATCTCACCTCCCCAAATCACAGCAACCTAAGTTTGTAAGCTTAAAACCCAAGTATTACAGGCCTAACCGATAATTCTAAAAGGCACTAAGCTTGATTAACTGTCCGCTTTACGGTCGGCATCTAATAAATGTTCGCAATTATTATGAGCAAAAGAGCTGGTGTGCCGCCTTTTTTTAGGCCAGACCCACGCGGGGTGCCTCAGAAACCAGTTTTTTTCAAATTTAGGTTAAAACATCGCTTTCATGACGTAAAAATATATAAGTAGCCGCAAGTAACGCAGGTTAAACTGAAAACAAGCTCTTGGAATTGGATAGCCACTTTCTATCAAATCGTTGCTTGTTTTTAATTTGGAGTCGTTATCGTGAGTAAAAAACCCGAAAACCTTACCACCTATCAGAAATCTATCGCGAAAAACGTGAGCGAACACACAACAGACGGCAATTGGAAAGACTACAAATGGCAGTTGGCTCATTCAATTCGAGACATAGCTACCTTTGAAAAGCTGACCGAGATCGAGTTCACCGAAGAGGAACGTAAAGAGCTTGAAAAAACCGTCCGCAAATTTCCCGTAAGAATCACCCCGTACTATGCCTCTTTAATCGAAAAAGAAAATTACCGCAATGACCCGATATTCAAGCAGGCGTTTCCTAATCCAGCTGAACTTAGAATTTCAAAATGCGAGATGTCCGATCCTTTACATGAAGACAAAGACAGCCCTGTTGAGGGAATCACCCATCGGTATCCAGACCGCGTTCTCTTTTTGGTCAGCAACCGATGTTCCATGTATTGCAGGCACTGTACACGAAAAAGAAAGGTCGGTGACCCCAACCACATCCCCTCCAAGAAGCAGATACTGAAAGGCATTACATACATCAAAAACAACCGCCAAGTCCGCGACGTTCTGCTTTCAGGCGGGGACCCCTTCATGCTGCCAGACGAATACTTGGATTGGATCCTGACCGAGTTAAGGAAAATTCCACACGTTGAAATAATCAGGATTGGCTCAAGGATGCCCGTTGTTCTCCCATACAGAATCACCGATCAGCTGGTGGAAATGCTGAAAAAACATCACCCGATATGGCTGAACACCCATTTCAATCATCCAAGAGAACTCACGCATTCCGCTCGAGAAGCACTTAGAAAGTTAGCAGACGCGGGAATTCCGCTGGGAAACCAATCTGTGCTGCTTGCTGGCGTAAACGACTGCCCACGAATAATGAAAAAACTCAATCAAAAGCTCGTGCAAAACAGGGTGCGCCCGTACTACCTGTTTCAATGCGACCTTTCAGAAGGTCTTTCCCATTTCAGGACCCCCATCGGAAAGGGCATTGAGATAATTGAAAGCCTTGTAGGGCACACGAGCGGGTTTGCCGTGCCTACTTACGTGGTGGATGCTCCAGGCGGCGGGGGGAAAATTCCCATTATGCCGAATTACATTATTTCTTGGTCCACGAACAAAGTTGTTTTAAGAAACTACGAAGGCGTAATCACCACGTACAAGGAGCCGGACAGTTATGAACCGATTTTCTGCGACAGAAACTGCGATGAATGCGCTTTGCAGCTGAAGTTGGATGAGGCTGACGAAACAAAATCGATAGGTATTGAAAGATTGTTAACAGACTCTAATGATGACATCTCGCTCGTTCCGAACGGGAACACGAGGTTAGAGCGAAGAGCCAAAAACAGTTAACCCGGCACGTGTCTCAGATGTCTGAAAGCAGAGATGGCTTGAATTTCAAGATCAGGAATGTAAACGTGGAAGATGTGAAAGAAGTTTACAAGCTGCTTGTGGCGAACAGACCCTATGTTGGGCTAAATTCACGGTACACGTATTTTCTCCTCGCCCAGGATTTTTCAGACACATGCATTGTAGCGGAACATGACGGCAAGATAATCGCGTTTTCTTCAGGGTACATCCCGCCGTCCAGAACAGACACGCTTTTCAACTGGGAAACCGTGGTTCACCGAGACTACCGCGGCTGCGGCCTGCAAAAACGCATGCTTCTGCATCAGATCAAAATGGCAAACGCCAAGTTTTTTGAAGGAACCGTTAACCCCTCCAATAAAGTATCCCAAAGAAACTTCTGTGAATTAGCCGAATTACTGCACACAAAATGCGAAACAAAAGTGCTGTTTAAAGAAGAAGATTTTGAAAACGACGGACACGAAGCCGAAGTCCTGTACAGAATCGGCCCCATCTCGCAAAATGAACTAAAACAACTAACCTAATTTCCAACAGGCACATGGCACTGCTCTGAAAAAATAGTAGGTTGTGGAGTGGTACTGAAGCCGCGAAACCGCAAGCTCTTTATTTCATATCGCACGTTGTTTTGAGAGAGAAATCGCTGTGCCTCGGTGGCCTAGCCTGGTGGGGCGTTACCTTGGTAAGGTAATGGTCGCGGGATCAAAGCCCGCCCGAGGCTCCATTTCTGTCTTTTTTGTTTGTAGTTGTGGGTGGGTTGCTGTGCACTATTTCTTCTTGGGTTTTTGTGGGTTTGTGTGGTTGTGCGGTTTGTGGCAAGCTGCTGTTTTGGCAGAGTTTTGAACATGGTTTAGTTGACACGTTTTTTTGAAGAGGGCAAAACTGTAACGTGAGTTCCCCTCCTGTTCGAGGTTCCGCTTCTTAGCTGATATCTACGGTGGCTGGAGTTCTTTGTCCATTTTTTGAAGCAGTTGCTTGACCGAGCGTTTTAGAGGCGGGATGTCCTCTTTCACAGCTTTCCACAGTACCTGCGGGTTTACGCCGAAGTATTCATGGATGAGTTTGTCTCGAGTGCCCGCCATCATTTTCCAGGGGATTCGAGAATGTTTCTCTTTGGTTTCCGCAGGGATGCGCTTGGTTGCTTCACCGATAATTTCGAAGTTTCGTACTATGGCATCGACAGTTTTGCTGTCTTGTGAAAAATCTTCAAATGTGAGACCGTTAACATAGTTTTCTATCTTTTCTATGGCATCAATGATATCGTCAAGATACAGGCGAGAGTCTCTTTTCAAACGTAAATTGCCTCACTCAATATGTTATCCTTTATTCTAGGCTTAAGAGCGTCTCGCATAACCAAATCAACCTTAACACCGAGCTGTTGGGTTAGAAAATCTTCCAGCTCAATAAACCTGAAAAGGCTAATAGGCTCGTAAAAATCAACCAGAACATCAAGGTCGCTTGTGTCTTTCTGTTCACCTTTCACGTAGGAGCCAAAAAGACCTATGGTTTTCACTTTGAACCTTTCTTTTAAATCAGGCTTGAGCAATTCCAATTTATTTTTAAAATACTGAAAGTTCAAAGTGGTACCCGAACAGGAATATGCAATTAGTAATATTTAGTTTTTTCAGCAAATTAAGCCAAAGCGTTACCTTGGTAAGGCGGCGGTCGCGGGACCGAAGCCGCCCGAGGCTCCAATTACGCTTTAACAGCGTTTAGGGCACAACCGCCTCGATCTGGTCATCCTCTGTTTGGATTGACTTTTTTCTGAAGTCTATTTGCAGTAGCGAGGGTATTATGGCGAGGGCGTTGATTACGCCGAACGCCAGATAAGTGTTCCTTAGGCTTTCCACGAAGAGCAGCCGCTCCGCCAAGGGAATCGAGGCTGGGTTTAATGCGGAAATTATCCTCGTGATTACCTCGTAGGGCGCGGTTAGGGACATTATCAGTATGGCAAAGTTGAGGCTCACGGTCAAACCGAGGTTCACGAACAGGGTGAAAAGCGCCGAGCCTATACCGCGTCTCCGCTCGGGCACTGCACCCATAACCGACCGCAAGTTGGGCGCGATGAAGAGTCCTGTGCCGACTCCTAAAAGTACCATGTAGACGCTTAGAAGCAAATATGGGGTGTTCTGGTTGGTGGTTGCAAAAAGAAAAAGGGCTACGGTGCTCAGGGTTAAGCCCGATAGGATGAAGGGCATGCGGTTAAACCTGTCTGAGAGTCTGCCGCTTAACGGTCCAACCGCTAAAAACGCGATTTCGAACGGCAGTATCCTTATCCCAGCCTCCAACGGCGTCATGTCCAAGACGAGTTGAAACTGCAGGCTCAGCAGCAGAAGCACGGCGGTCCAGGTGATTATGTTGAAGAACATGGCGAATATGCCGCCGGTGACTTCCCTTATCTTGAAAATGCCTAGCTCGATCAGCGGATGGGCTGTTCTTCTTGACCTTATTATGAAGAGCGCCAGAAAGATTGCGCCCACGAACAGCAGGACGTAAAGCGTGTTAAACTGGCTCGGGCTGTAGGCGCCGAGAGTTAAGCCGACCATCAGGCACAGCAGGAAAGTGGTGAATAATGCGAATCCGAGCCAGTCGATTTTGGCTTTCTGGTCCAGCGCCACGGTTTCCCTGAGTCGCCTTCGCGCCCAAAACGTTCCGAACACTCCTATTGGGATGTTTATGTAGAAGAGGGCGCGCCAATCAAAGAAAGACAGGATTAAGCCGCTGAGCGTCAAACCCATTATGGCGCCTGAACGGAACGCGATTTGGTTGATTCCTAAAGAAAAGCCGAGCTCGTTCCTTGGGGTGGCGTCGGTAAGTATGGCGATGCTGTTGGTGAAAACGAGGGCGGCGCCGACGCCTTGAACCGCCCTGAAAATGATGACTTGAATCGGGTTCATGCCTATGCTTGTTAAGGCTGAGCCTATGGTGAAGATTCCGAAACCCACAGTGTATATCCTCACGCGCCCGAAGATGTCGCCTAGCCTGCCGATGAGCAGCAGGAGCACGGTGTTGGCTAAAACGTAAGACTGCGTTATCCAAATGGCTTGTTCAGCGTCTGCATGTAGCTGCGAAGCTACCTGAGGCAAACCGACAATGACGATTCGCGTGTCGATGCCAACCATCAGAACTCCGACCGTTGTGACTGTCAGAGCGATCCATTTGTACTTCATTTCCTTCCTCTCTTGAATTAAAGAATGACCACAAAACGGCTGCCACAAAACTAGGCTTACGAGTAAATAACTCTTAAGGGAGCGGTTGCAGCTCGTGTGTGGTGCCGGGGGCGGGATTCTCGCTTTTTTCTAGCTTCGAGCCCGCGACTTCTGGGTTAGGGCGTCTGGTCCCTTTTCTCTCCAGATTATGAGTCTGGCGCCCTAGCCAGGCTAGGCTACCCCGGCACAAGCTGTTTTCCAGTTTTTGGCTTGATTCTTTGAGATTTTGGTCAATGGTTCTTTCATGACCAATTTGGTCAGAGCCTACTTTTATGCCAGTAGCTATTACCTGAGTTTCTAAACTGCTTGATAAAGATTTAGCAGATAACATTCTCAGCTTTTCAGTTACATAAGCCATAGAGTTTCTGTGATAGATGAATTGGGGTCTTTTGGTATTTGGGTCCAAATGTGAGTAATGTCTAACTCGTGAATATTTTGCTGTTAGAATCTGCAAAAGTCCCCTATTGCCACATTTTTCACATCGGAAATCTTTAACACATTTTGTTTTACCCATTTTGACTTATCACCTCACTGCCTAAGTTTAGGCGGTCCCCTTGGAGCTGTTCATGCTTATAATGACCATTAAAACAAAATCAGGGAGCGTCTAGAAAACTTTACTGAAAAAAGTAATATTGCTATTTTGTTAACTGGATCAATTCACCTTTGTAAGTCAATGTTACAACAAAATTACGTTTTGTATTAACATTTGTCCCAGTGATATTCCATCCAGGCTCAATAAACAAGTAAGTCTGAGTTCGCCATACTTCCTGACCTGTGTCTTCATAATGGACTTGGACTGAAAGCATGTCTTGCAATGTTTTATTCCCATTATATCTGATTGTTAGATTGCCGAGTTCTTCCCAAAGTCCTGTTGCATTACTTGCTATTTTATCCAATGAGAAAAACTCTAAAACACTTGGTTCAGGTTTTTCATGAATCAATGTCAAGTAAATGCCAACTGAGGCAATTAAGAGAACGGCTATGCATATTGGAATGGCTATTTTTCCTTTTTTTCAACTTTGTCCCCCTTTTCCGCCCAAGGAACTATTTCTCTGTTTGAGATTTTATGATTTGCGTTAGCATTTCTGTTTATTTGTCTAATGGCATATGCGTTCAGAATCCAATACATGATATAACCCAATCCAATAGAGACAAATACAGGCTATAAAACCTAAATCAGGCTTGTTTATGTAACATAATCGCACGCCTACTCCAGAATTTTAATGTTTCTTGGATGTTTGGAAAACTTTATGAATAAAACTTTTGAAATTACTAAAAGGTGATTCATTTGGTTTCTGAAGGCAAGGGACGATATTTTAGGAATACGCAGAATAGGCACTTCATTTATCTCCCATCAAAGCTAGCTGAAGACTCCATGTTTCCTTTTCCCTTGAAGCTTGATTCTAAGGTGCATGTTAAAATCAGCTTCAATAATGAAAAGAAGCAACTGCTTATAGAAGAATGGAATACAAACTCAGACAAAACCATATAGATCGGCATTTCAAATTATTTCTCATTATTTCTGCCGTGAGTGTATTTCTTATTAAAAAAATTTTGTTCTAAGGAAACTTTAATTCTTTAATCCATTAAGCATAGACCAATGAAGCCTGTGGATAAGTAACTCTCTTCACTTTGAATTAAATCTCTTTCATTTGGAATGCTGCGCTGGGCTTCCATGAGCCTTCTATGCAAACTTTACTTTCAAAATGAAGTTAAATCTGTGTTTAGGGGAGCTGATGAGGTGGATTGGAGTCTAAGTGGCTCTGTTGATTCCAACGCTTCTTTGAGGCTAAAGAAATCTCACCAGCTCCCATGAGAAAAAATCGGATGCTTACTTAGTGATTGCCCCTGTAGACTATGTAGAATATGTAGTGGTCCGTCACCCAACTTATATTCCTGAAAGAAAACAATTACTAACATACAAGCAGTAAGGGGAGAAGTGAATGTTTAGAAGGCGCAGAGAGATAAGGGAGCATCTGCTGGAGCTTATTGAAAAGTTTCGAAAGAAAGGCGCTTTAAGTCCTGAAAAAGCATTAACTGCCGAAGAACTTGAGCTTCCAGCTGAATTCAAGGAAAGGATGAAGAGGCGACTAGGTCAGCTAGGCGTTTTTGTTGAGGTTGACGGCGGCAAGTACTATCTTTCAGAAGAACGTCTGAAGGAAGTAAAAGACAAGATTGCTGAGCGAAGACAAAGCAGAAATTGGTGAAGCTGCTTTTTCAAATTTTTTGTTTCCTGCTCAAGTTGCTTGAATGATTGTGAAACAAAGGAAAGTGAAAAATTAGATATACTTCTTTTATGAAATCAAAACTGATTGGAAAGATTGATGAAAAGATATTTGCAGTTTTCTCTTATCATTCTCAGTATAGCACTGTTACTCTCGGCAGCAGGTGCGCTGTCCCTTCTTCAATTAGGTGGATACGTGCCTTTTTGGATTTGGGCAACCTTAGGTTTCAACTTCTTCGTCAGTATTGCCCTTTTTCTGTTAGCCTATTCTGTTTATGGCGATAGCGAGAGAAAGAGTGTTCCTAAACGCGAAAAAATTATGGTGCCTAAGCAACCCGTTACACGTCAACGAATTGAAAGGCCAAAGGAAACTGTCGTCAAAACGGTGGTAGCTGCGAGCGGTACACGATCAGAAAAGCTTGAAGCACTGCGTAGCGCGGTTCTGAACCCTGCTTCTTCTCCATTAGTTGATGAAGATGTGCATCATGTTTTTCTTAATTTTGTGGATGAATTAACCCCTTGGCACTTGAGGGTCCTTAAATTTCTTGATAACCCTGAAGAATGGCTTACGCGAAGTGCGATTCCCGTTCCTAAGAATGCTTTGGGAACTGCTTTGTCGGTCCTTTTCGCGGCTTTTCCTGAATTAGAAAAAAGAGAGGCTTTTGCAAGGCAGTTGTTTCGGGATTTGTCAGCGAGGGGGCTTGCGTCTGATTGGGAATCGATGACTATTGTAACCGGCAGAAGCGGGATGTTTGCCAGTCATACAACAAGCTTGGGGAAGCAGTTTCTGGAGTTTGTCACTTCCCCAGTTAAGAAGGATGAAGATTTGACCTAACACGCTGAAAGAGCGGTTTGTTGAGCCTGTGATTCAGGTGGCAGAGGCAGCGGTGGAAACTTTAAGCTTTACTTCGCATTTTTTATGTTTGTCCGTTTTGTCAAGCGCCACTTTTCCTTCATGCAAGGGTTCATCAATGGCTTTCACATAGTCGAAAACTATTTTCTGTTCAGTTTCATCAAAATCATGAATTGGCATGTACCTGTAGTTAACAACAGGCTTGGTTTTCTCTTGTCCCCGCTTGGATAGAAACTGGGGTCGTCTAAACCAAACCATCAAGCCCGTTAGGGTGATGTTGAAGTGTAAAATGTAGGGTTTCTGCACATCTTTGAACCCGACATACCAGCAAGTGTAGTCTTTTTCCCTCTGTTGATAGCAGTAGGGTCTAAGGTTCTGCTTATCCAGAAAATCGGTGAATTCCTTCCATTTCGAGTACGTTTCCAGAAAAACGTAGTCGCTTAATTGTTTCTTGGAAAGGTCAATAACGTCATGTTTCGCCATGTTCAAATGCTATACTACGCTGAAGATTTAATACTTATTGTGAGGTTTCTCTTTCAACACGCGCAAAAAACTCTAAATGATGCTTTACAGGGCGCTATTTTCTTTGTTTCTCGATTTTCTCAACGGCAGAAGCGGTTCCAACGTAAGCGACGTCTGCCAGGTTGATGAACAGTCCGGTTTCGACTACGCCGGGAATAAGTTTCAGCTCCTTCTCAAGTTCTGCGGGGTTGTTTATGGTTCCGAAGTAGGCGTCTATGAGTGCGTTTCCGTTGTCTGTTATTACTGGTCCTAGCTTGTTTTTTGCTTCTCTTAAGATTGGTTTTCCGCCAGCAAGCATTATTCTGCGCTGTACTGGGGCTATGGCGAACGGGAGAATTTCCACTGGTATGGGCTGATTGTTCTGGCCGAGGGTTGTGACTTTTTTGTTTGCGTCGGCGATTATGATGTTGTGTTTTGATGTTGAGGCTACGATTTTTTCTCTGGCGAGTGCTGCACCCATGCCTTTGATCAGGTTTAGGTTTGGGTCTATTTGGTCTGCGCCGTCGATGGTTACGTCAAGGGTTGGATGTTCTTCAAGGGTGGTTATGGTGATTCCATGTTGGACTGCTAAAAGGAAGGCTTGGTAGGAGGTTGGCACGGCAAGCACGTTTAGGTGTTCGCGTTTTATTTTTTCGCCTAACGCTTTTATGGCGTAGGCGGCTGTGGTTCCGCTGCCCAAGCCTACGGTGAAGTCGTTTTTGACGTGTTCGACGGCTGCGTAGGCTGCTTTTTTCTTGGCTTCTTCTGCTTGTTTAGGATTCAATTTCCATCTGTCCCAGTTTGTCTAGTACTTTTTCTACTTCGTTTCTGATTTCTTCTATTCGTTTTTCCGCTTCGGTTTTTGGGCTTGGTTTTGCTGGTGCTTTTTTCTTTCTTTTGGGTTTGCCTTTTTCTTCTTCTTCCTCTTCTTCTTCGTCGCCTGTTTCCAGTTCTTCGGGCGTTTGCGGTTTGGGCATTTTGACGGGTATTTCTTTGATGGGTTGCACGTCGATTTTTGATCGGAGTTCTTCGACTTTTGTGCTTAGGTCTCCGAAGCGTTCGCTGAAAAGTTTCATTAGGTCTTCTTGCATGCCTTCAAGTTCGTGCAGAGCCACGATTGTTTCGTCTTTTGCCATGGAGTCTTTGACTGCCATCATGCGGTTTTTGTAGCTGCTGGCTAGGCGTTCGCGTTCTTGTTCGCTGATTTTTCCTTCTGCGTGTGCTTCGTAGAGTCGTCTTATGGAGTCGCTTAGAATTTCCCGTTCTAAGTCCAGGATGCGTAGCTCGTTTTTTGCTTGGGATGCGTCGTTTGATTGTATGCTTTTGGTGATTTTGAATGGTAAGCCTGTGAGGTTTGGTTCTTCGGGTTTTTGGGGAGTTTTTGTGGGTGTTTTTCCCAGTTTTCGCATGGCGTAGATGACGATTAGAATGGCGATGGTCACCACTGACACTATCGCTGTTATGGTTACGAGGTCACCTAATGCCATGTTATCCTCTGCTACTTCATTGCTTTTTGTATATATATAAATTATTTAGCGTGTTTCCGTTTGCGCTCATGATCAATAAATGATTGTAAGAGTTGAATTGCGCTGTTAAAGTGCAAGTCTGCGGATAAGAACTGTTATGCTTGGGGCAGTTGATAACCCCCCTTATTTGAAGCAGGTTGCTTGAATTGTGTGAGAAGCGCCGTGTGCTGTTTTCTTCATGTTATTGGTTGTGAAAAACGCCAATAGGGACCTACCCCCTCTATGGTTTTCTGCATTGATTGGCTATTAGGATCCTAATAGACGGCAAATATGCTACGTAGACCATTGCAGTGTTCGTAAAGTCTGTTAGGTCTGTGCTTTTTCAGGATGGCAAGCATAGCAGATATAAGTAAGACCTGTGTTAGAGAACCGTCACGGAGATAAACCTGATGTCCGAAGGAACAACCTTGTCCCTCGTCACATGCACGAGCTGCGGTAAACCCATCCAGCCGGGAACAGAGGCAACAAAATTTCTTTGCCCTAACTGCGGAGAAATACAGATAAAGCGCTGTGGAAAATGCCGCAAGTTCGGCCGTACCTACAAGTGTCCAAAATGCGGCTTCATAGGCCCATAAGAGGCGACTGATTGATGGGTACCATAAAAGTCGTTTACAAAGTTTTTCCAGAAGACATAGTGGAAAGCTTTGATGACTTGAAAAAGAAAGTGGAAAGCTGCCTACCCGAATCCTCTGCTGTTGAAGGCTACGGAGAAGAACCCATAGCTTTTGGATTGAAAGCCCTTCTAGTGCAAGTGACGTTTCCCGAAGATAAAACGGGCATCGTAGACGAATTTGAAACTGAGCTTGAGAAGATAACGGGCGTAAGTCAAGTTCAGACAGTTATGGTGCGAAGAACAAGCCGATAGTAGCCTCACAACTTTTTCTGTGCCGAAACGTATTATTCCTTCTACAACCATAGGAAAACTGGGAATCATGAAAAAACTTGCAATCCTAGCCACCGTAATAATCGTAGTGACGATTATAAGCGCCTACTATTTTCTCACATCTAACGCTCCGTCGCCACTACTCAACGAAACCACACCATTAGTGGATATGAAGCTAGCGCCAACTGGGCAACTGAACACCACTCAAGGCGGCGTAACCCACATCAACGTTACACTCACGTCGCTGAACATGAACGAAACGGAGATCCCCTTAAGCCTCATCCTGCAAACCTACGATAACGAGCCTTTGGATTCTTCGACCACTAAAGAAAAACTGTTCAGCGCCACATTCACCGTCAACCCAATAGTTTTGGAATCAAACGACACGGTAACCTCCGTTTTGACATTGCACGTAGCAGAAGCGGCGCCGGCTGGAAAATACACGTTTCTTGTTGAATTAGGCAACTCCCAGATACACCATGTGACCGGCACCACTTTCGACGTAGCCGTGGAGTCTTCATCATAACGCAAATTATTGTCCAAAAAATGAAGCGCAAAACCGTTTTCGATGATAAACTTATAGCTTTCACCCGTTTTCATCTAAAAAAAGGGGCGTAACCTTGAAAACAGAAGCAGAGTTTGAAGCACCAACCTGGAACCAAATATACGCCATGTTGCTGAGGCAGGCGGAAAAAATTCGCCAAAGCCGCTTCAAACCCGACATAATCGTTGGCGTCACAAGGGGCGGTTGGATTCCCGCCAGAGTCTTATCTGACCTTCTCGAAATCTCCAGTCTTGCCACTGTTGGAGTTGAGTTTTACTTGGGTGTTGCCGAAACCCGAAAAGAGCCAGTTTTAACCCAGAGCGTTTCCGGGAGTGTGACGGGCAAAAAAGCGTTGCTGGTTGATGATGTTGTCGACAGCGGCAAAAGTATACGACTCGCTAGAGAGCGTGTTCTGCAACAGGGCGCGCGAGAGGTTCGAATTGCCACCGTGTACGCTAAGCCCTTTAGCGTAACCAAGCCTGACTACTATGAGAAGGGAACCCGCAGTTGGGTGGTTTTTCCATGGGATACGAAGGAAACCGTCAGAAAAATCGTGGAAAACAAAAGCGCCATAGCGGTTGAAACTGCGAAACTTGTAAAGGCTGGCTTGCCTAAGCAACTGGTTGAAGAGGTTCTTAAAGAAGTGCTTGAGGATAGAAAATGCTAAGGTACGTTGAGGAAGCTGAAAGATACGTGGAGCTAACAGGTTTCGGAAACGTCAGTATCAAGGACGCGGAAGAATTCGTGAAAGCAGCCCGCGAAGCAACCCCGCAAAAGGCTTCGCTTCAGCTCTTCGACGCTGACTTGGTGGCTACGTGGCAGCACCTGTACTTTGCGGTTTTAAACGCGCTTTTAGCTTTCAGAAACGAACGTAACATTTCAAAAAGCTTGGCGATGGAGGTTATGCTTTACGCTTCGGCGCAACGCCAGATACGCAAAGCCCTACAGCTCACAGGCGTCAAATCCGCCTCGGCGAACGTGGCGGTGGTTATAATCGGCGCAAACCCTGATTCCGTTAAAGCCGCCCTTTCCGCGGTCTCGAAACGCGTCGGCGCGGAACCCGACGAGACGGTTCTTGAACTTACACGGGAAAAGACCCGAAGCATACGCAAAGCCTTCGGAATAACCGCTGAAGAACTTGAAGCGGTGGATAAGAAAGATGCCGCGCAGGCATTGGTGAACCTCGTTATCGAGAGAACCGCTTTACTGTCCACTCAGCTTTAGGCTTAAAGCATCTTCTCCTTCACCACGGCTAAAACCGCGTTTGGTTTTATGAGGGACACGCCTGTTAATCCACCCACGACTTCGATTAGCAAAATTTTGTCGGGATTTTCCAAGTCCACTTTTCTGTCAATCGCCGCGGCGGCTTCAATGAAGTCTCGGGTGTGAAGGCTGGTGAACCTTTTTTCCACCGTAACCCTGAACGTCTCGTTCTTCCCTATGTTCGCGGCAAGCTCCGAAGCGGCACTTTTTACCTCGTCTAAATCGGTGGGCACAACTCTTTCCACAGGAATGACCCTGAGGGCGTAGCGAAACTCGTAGGGGCGCTCCTGCACGATGGCGCGGAATTTTTCTATGACTTCGCAGGGGTTTAGCGAGGTTTTAGCGGCAACCAAGCCTCTGATTCCAGTCTTGGAAACCATGGGCGCAGGGTCCCCTAGCACATCCTTAAGCAGGTAGCTTAGTTCATTGCACATCTGTTTCTCGTTTCCACGCGAAGTTGTGGCTAAAAGGTTAAAATCTTTAAGCAAGTTTTTCAGCTTCAACACTACGTTTTTGGGTCAGTGTAGGTTTTTGGCTTTTCTCACAGCTTGACGCTCGAAGCCGTCGCCTCACATCATCCCATCAGTAGAATTGTCAGCCGCGGATTTATCAGTTTTGATGTTTCAGACGCCTGCTTAAGGGAGGTTGTCCAGAGGGCACTCTGCGGCGTTTATCGTTTAGAGAAGATTAGGACAGAAAACGCGGGGTATCTTGGAACTTTGCAAACGAGACTACGACAGTTGACGAATGAAAATGTTTAAACCGCTCCAGACCGCGTTACACTACATCTAACTATGCGTGGAGGTGAAAAAGAATGGTGTTTGAAGAAGACGAGGAATGGGAAGAAGGCGAAGACGAAGAATGGGAAGAAGAGGAGTGGTAACCAACCCGAAAAAATAGTACTTTTTACATTTTTCTTTTCTATGTCAATTTCGCCATTATTTTCACGTGTTTTTCCAGGTCCATGTTTATAACTTACTAGTTGACATCAATATTTCGAGTTTACCATGACCCGAATTGCTGTACTGGACGCTGACAGATGCAAAGTGAAAAAATGCAATCAGCTGTGCGTAAGCTTCTGCCCTATGGTGCGAAGCCGCGTAGAAGCCATACGCGTGGAAGGCAACAAAGCCGTAATCTCCGAAATGCTCTGCAGCGGCTGCGGTATATGCGTTAAAAAATGCCCCTTCAAAGCCATCAGCATAGTAAACCTGCCCGACGAGCTGGAGAAAGACTGCAGCCACCGTTTCGGACCCAACGCGTTCAAGCTTTTCAGGCTGCCCACGCCTTCACCTGGCATCGTTTTAGGCTTGCTGGGGCAAAACGGCATAGGTAAAACCACCACCCTGAAGGTTTTGTCGGGCGAGTTCAAACCTAACCTAGGCGACTTTGAGAATCCGCCCGAATGGAGCACGTTAATCCAGCACTATCGAGGCTCGACACTTCAAGAATACTTCCAGAAAATGAGCGAGAACAAACTCAAGGTTTCGCATAAACCGCAGTACGTGGACAAGATTCCGAAAGCCGTTTCGGGTAAAGTCAGTGAGCTTCTGGAGAAGGTGGACGAAAGAGGCGCATTAGGCGAACTTGCGGAGGAGCTTGAGCTTAAGAAGGTTTGGGATAGACCTTTAGAGGTGCTAAGCGGGGGGGAACTCCAGCGCGTGGCGGTGGCTGCCGCCTTAAGTCGCGAGGCTGACGTGTACCTTTTTGACGAGCCGTCCAGCTACTTGGACGTGAAGCAGAGACTGCAGGTTGCCAAAGCCATACGGAGCTTGAAGGAGCAGCAGAAAACGATAATCGTGGCGGAACACGACTTAGCCATCATCGATTACTTGTCGGATCAGATATGCGTGTTCTATGGGGAGCCAGCGGTCTACGGCGTTGTCTCGCACGTTCACGGCGTCCGAACGGGCATAAACATTTACCTGCAAGGCTATATTCCCGACGAGAACATCCTGTTCCGCAAGGAATCCATCGTTTTCCACGAAAAACCGCCGAGCGTCAGCGTGGGTGCTGGCGAGACCTTGCTGGCTTGGAAGTACATGGAGAAGAAATTTGCAGAATTCCAACTAATTGTGGAGCCTGGGGAAATTAGGCGAGGTGAGGTTATTGGCATTCTGGGACCGAACGGAATTGGGAAGACAACTTTCGTGAAGATTCTGGCTGGACTTGAGGAGACGGATGATAAGCAGAAGTTTGGCGAGTTGACGGTGAGCTATAAGCCACAGTACATAGCCGCGGAATATGAAGGCACAGTTCAGGAACTTCTTATGGGCGTGGCTAAGGAAAATTTTACGTCAAGCTGGTACAAGACGGAGATTCTTCAGCCTTTAAGCGTTAACGTGCTTCTGGACAGAAACGTCATGGAACTCAGCGGTGGAGAACTGCAGAAGGTCGCGGTTGCCGCTTGCTTATCTCGCAAGGTTGACTTGTTTTTGCTGGATGAGCCGAGCGCCTACTTGGATGTGGAGGAAAGGCTGAAAATGGCGCGCGCCCTCAGACGGATAATTGAAGCCCAAAACGTGCCCGCGTTCGTCGTGGAGCATGACGTGGTTACTCAAGACTTCATCGCCGACAGGCTTATGGTTTTCAGCGGAGACCCCGGTGTGAACGGCACTGCGAATCCGCCTACAACACTGCGAAAAGGAATGAATGTGTTCTTGAAAGATATGGATGTCACGTTCCGCAGAGACTCGGTGACTCGGCGCCCCAGGGTTAACAAGGAAGGCTCAAAACTTGACAGTTTCCAGAAGAAGATTGGTGAATACTATTATACGCGTCTGCAGCAAAAATGAGCTATCTGGTTTTAACTCATGAGAAAAATGCTGTCTGGTGTTGACCTCTTCGCTTGATTTTCTGCGAACAGCGGAGTTAAATTAAAGAATAAGCGTAAACATAACGTAAGCGAATCATGATGAGAAAGGATCAAAGTGGTGGAGGCTAAAAGTGGCAACAGCAACCTTTGAAGAAATCAGTGCATCCGACTTTTTCTACCGTAACCGCGACATTGCGGGCTTCACTAACCCTTCCAGAGCCATATTCGCGGCGATCAGGGAGCTTGTGGAGAACTCGTTGGATGCTGCAGAAAGCCTCAAGATACCGCCAGACGTTTACGTGCGTCTCTCTTTTGAGGGCGAAGCAAGCCAAGACACTCAAATCTACAAGCTCAGAGTCGAAGACAACGGTTCTGGAATACAGCCTCGGTTCATTCCTTCAGCTTTCGGTCAGGTTCTCTTCGGTTCAAAGTACAAGCTGAAGCAGACGAGAGGCACCTTCGGCTTAGGCGGCAAAATGGCCGTGCTCTACGGGCAGATCATGACGCATCAGCCTGCCTACGTAACTTCAAGCACCGGCTCCGCCAAGATTTACTCTTTTAAGCTCATGATGGATATTCAGCGCAACCGCCCCATAATCCTCGACCGCAAAGTGCTCATAAACAAGGAACAGTGGCGCGGAACCATCGTGGAATTCACCCTTGAAGGCGACTACCTGCGGGCTCGACCCAAGATTCTGGAGTACTTCAAGCAGACTGCTATGGTGAACCCCTACGCGAACTTGACGTTTGTGGATCCGAAGGGCAGGCTTTACAAGTTTAATAGGGCTACCACGGACATGCCTGACCCGCCAAAAGAAACCGAGCCGCACCCATACGGCGTTGACGTAGAACTTCTCCAGCGGCTCATTCAAGTGACGCCGTACAAGAACATGCAGGAGTTTTTGAAATTTCATTTTCACCGAGTCGGCGACATCACCGCGAAGAAGTTTCTGGAGTTCAGCGGCATAAACCCATCGAAGAACCCGAAGAAGCTTTCGCATCAGGAAGTTGTTAAACTGATGCAGCACTTGAAGAAGTTCAAGGAGTTCTTGCCGCCTGACGCCAGCTGCTTGTCTCCCTTAGGGGAAGAACTTTTGAAAGCTGGAATCATGAAGGAGCTAAACCCCGAGTACCTGGTTGTGAATCAACGCAAGCCTTCAACTTACGCGGGGCACCCGTTTATCATCGAGATGGGCATTGCCTACGGCGGCGAGATTCCCAAGAAAGGAAGCTTCGTCATCTACCGTTTCGCCAACAAGATTCCGCTGCTTTACGATGAGGCAAGCGACGTCTCATACAGAGTGATAAACTCCATGAACTGGCGCAGATACAAGGTTTCCCCTGACATGCCCATCGCCATTGTAGTGCACATCTGCAGCACCAAAGTGCCATACAAAACCGTCGGCAAAGAGTTCATATCAGACCGACCCGAAGTCAGACGCGAAGTGGCAAACGCGCTGCGCGAGGTGAGCCGTCAACTTCAACATTTCTTGTCCAAACGCGAACACGTCGACAGGGAGAAACGGCGGCTCAGCGTTTTCGCCAAATACCTGCCAAGAATCGCAGAGTTTTCCACGATTCTCGCTGGAAAAGAGAAACGTCCTGACATTCAAAAATTGATAAAGAGCGTGCAAAAATATGACACAGAAGAAAAGTAAAGGCGTTATTGCCGAGAAGAAACACGAAATAATGGGTAGCCTAAAGAAGCTAGGCACACAAATTTACGACCAACTGGACAGCGGGGTCTTCCCCACAATCACCATGCCCAGCCGCTCCACGGAGAACATTCACTACGATCCAGACCTTAGGCAGTATGTCCTAGGCGAAAAAAGCGTAACCCGAAGCGCCCGAAACATCCGTCACGTGAAACCTTTCACACAGCTCGCGTGGGCTGCCATGTTCTCAAACGAACTCACGTTTCACCGTAAAACCTCAACCCTAAGAGACGTTTACTATTCCGCCCAAGCCTACAACATGACCTTCAAAGACCAGCAAGAATCCAACAACATAATAACCGATTTAGAAACAACGACTGGTCGCTCCAGAGAGGATTTCAACATTTTTCCTGAAGAACGCTCCGCGGTCTTCGGAGACCTCACCATAGAATACACCGTGCCAGGCTACGAAGGCAAAACCCTAAACCTCTCATCACATCCTGACGGCGTCTTGATTGGACCAGCGTTGACTTCCTCCGAATTCGCAAGCACCAAAGCGGACAAGGTCATCGCCATAGAGAAAGGTGGCTTGTTCACCCGGTTTATCGAAGAAAACGTGCACACAAAACATAACGCCGTGCTGGTCCTAACGGCGGGTCAAGCGCCCAGACAAACACGTTACTTCATAAGACGCTTACATGATGAACTGAAGCTGCCCGTTTACATTTTCACTGATGGCGACCCATGGGGAATGCACATAGCCATGGTCATAATCTCCGGCTCAGCGAACGCCGCGCACCTGCGGGAGTTGACCACGCCTGACGCGGTTTGGAGCGGCGTCTGGGCTTCAGACATCGTCAACTACAAGCTACCCACTGACCCGCTGGACGATGTAGATGTTAAACGGCTTCACGAGTTGCAAAGAGACCCGCGGTACCAAGGAGACCCGCTGTGGCAAAGAGAAATCAAAACTTTCCTGAAGATACGGCGGAAAGCGGAGCAAGAGGCGTTCAGCCGCTACGGATTGACCTACATTGTAGATGAGTACTTGCCCGCAAAACTGGAGAACAAAGACAAAAAGAAGAAGTAAAATTTCATTTCTTTTTCAAAGGCATAAACGATACGGCTACGCCAGCTACACCTATCGAAAGCATGGTTAGAGCTAAAAGCGACCTTTCTAAGATGTTTCCGGTCTGGCAGGGAATGCCTGAAACCCAGCCTATTTGGAGCCTAATAGAAATAGCATGCAGAAACTATAGAGGGGTAGGTCCGTATTGGCTCAGAAACCAACCAATAGCATGTTGAAAACCAGCGCTGCAGATTCCATGCAGTTTAGTATATATAGAGGGGGTATAGACTGCTCCGAGCAGCTATCCCGCAACAGTTTAATCCCGCCAACCGCCTCTACTCCACCAAGGTGCCCAACATTGCAAATATCAATCCGCTACTTCACCAGCCTCCGCGAAACAATCGGCAAAAAAGAAGAAACCCTCACCCTCCCAGACGACCAAACAGTCACCATCAAAACAATCCTCGAAACGCTCAAGCAGCGCCACGGCACACCCTTCACCGAATACGTCTACGACCCCAAAAACGGAGAACCCCGCAGCTTCCTCCAATTCCTCATCAACGGAAAAAGCGCAACAACACTCAACGGACTCCAAACACAAATGCAAAACGGCGATGTCCTCGCCATACTGCCACCCGTCGGCGGCGGCTAAAAAGCACCCCAAAACGGCGTCTTCTTCCGCATCATCTCCGCATACTCCTTCAAAACCTCCTGCTCCTCCACCGTAAGCTTATCCAAATGCGCCGACAACAAAGCCCTCGCATCAGGCTCAGGCACCTTCACATAAAGAATATCCTTCTCAAAAACATGTCTCCCCACGACAGGCTTGTCCATAGACACCGCTACCTGCAGCCCCTGCTTAGCCTCGGACACGGCTTTGCCTTTATCTTGGATCTGCTGCACCTCACCTAAGTCTGCACCATCTTCAGCCCTCAAAAGCGCATACTTCGGCTTCAGCTGTCCGCCTAGGATTTCCACCCCGAAAATAGCAGGCTTCGCCCTTCGAAAAACAAAACCTTCCAGGACCAAAATTTTGCAGGGCTTGACCAGTTTCCCGAATTCCTGCTCTATTTTAGCTTCTCGCTTCGTTTTAAGCCATTCCAAGTAATTATCAATCAAATTATAAATTATCGGCTCCCTAAAAATTTCAACACCCGCATTCGCAGCCTCCTCTTCGGCATCAGGCAAAATTTTAACCCCAAAAGCCAAAATAACCCCAAACAACGGCTCACGTGCCTTAACCACAGACGCCTCAACTACATCCCGCTTAGAAACATCACCCACATCCGCAATCCTAACCGGCACACCATTCTCCTTCAAAATCTCTGCCGTAGCCTCCAAAGACCCCAACGTGTCAGCCTTCAACACCACACCCTTAACATCAGTGGCAATCCTAATCTTCTTAACCTCGTCAGCAACAAGCTTAACATACTTCGCAGACGCTTCACCCCCAGGAACCGCATACAAAGGCGCACCCGCAAGCGCACCCTCCAAATCAGACGCCACAATTTTCACGCCCGCCGCCGCAAAAACACAGTCAACCGAGCTAAACCTGTCACGCGGATCCCGAATCTCATCCAAAGGTTTAGGAACAAGAATCGCCCGAATATGCGTCACAATCGGCTTCTCTTTACCGCCCACCACAATCAAATCGTCCTTCTGCAGTGTGCCATCGTAAACTATGATGTTAAGCGTTAAGCCTAAACCAGGCTCTTCCTTAACCTCAAGAACAGACCCCTTTGCGGGACCTTCCGTGGTCTGCAAACGCTTCTTCAGGTACTGCTGCGCCAAACCCACAAGAACCATCAAAAGCTCAGTCACACCCTCACCAGTCTTCGCGCTGGTAGGCACCAAAGCAATTGTTGATGTGAAATCTTTGATGTGGTCAAATCGGTCGGTGCGGAAGCCTAAACGGGAAAACGTGCCCATGATCTCGTAGAGTCTATTATCCAAACTTTCTTTGACAAAAGTGTCCTGAGAGGCGTAAGCCTTCAAGAAAGATGTAGACGACTGGGACTTCCAGCCTGGAACCCGGTCAATCTTGTTAACCGCCACTATAAAAGGCGTTTTGCGGGCTTTCAGAATTTCAATACACTCGTAAGTCTGGGCCTCAAAGCCTTTCAGAATATCAATGACGAGAACGGCTATGTCGGCGACGCTTCCGCCTCTTCGCCGTAAATTGGTGAACGCCTCATGCCCAGGCGTGTCCACAATCAGCAAACCGGGAATTTCAATTTCGCCTTTAAGCATGGAAAGCAAAGGCCCAATCAGCTGTTTGAGGGTTTCGACGGGGAAGAAGCTTGCACCTATATGCTGCGTTATGCCGCCTGCTTCCCTTGCTTGGACTGTGGTTTTTCTTATTTTATCTAGAAGTAGAGTCTTGCCAGTGTCGACGTGCCCTAGAACGCATACTATTGGTTGGCGGATTGGCATTTAGATTCCTCTTTTTGTTTTGTTGTGTATAAGTAGGGTTGCCAGAAAAGTAATGAGGGCTTTGGTTAATAAACACTCAGCCTGCAGCCGCGTAAGTCAAAGCTTAAGCTATTCTGGCGGTCTGACAAAAAGCAGGAATAAGCCGATGATTAGAACCAGGATGCCTAAGAAACCGAAGAAGCCAGTGAAAACGCCCAGAGCATCGGTGCTGGTGAGGGTGAAGTATAGGAATAGTGCGCCGATGATTACGAGGAGAAGTCCGAAAAACTTCTCTGCTAACGATAGCCAGAAAGTGTCTCCTTCACTCATGCCCATTCCTTCTTTTCCTTTTTCCGATGTGGTTCCTACATAAAACACGAACAGTTATTTTAAATTTCGCATGCCGATTGCGGTCTTTGCGGGCTGGAGAGGCGGATTTCACCTAGCGCTGTGCGGTGACTACCCCCCCTCTGTGGTTTTCTGCGTTGATTGGCTATTAGGCGGCAAACAGGTTCGTGTTCGTTTTTCAACATGCTATTGCGCGGTTTCTGCGCCAATGCGGACCTACCCCTCTACTGGTTTCTGCATAGAATCTCTAATAGGATCCAAATAGACAGCAAATATGCTCAAAGAAGTGTGTACTGCTATTTTTTGGGTTTTTCTGCCTGAGCCTGCACCAACTGCTTTGCGATTCGGCTTATAATTTGCTCTTTTGACCCTTTCTTCTCTACCAGAAGCATGCCCGTTTTTGCCCACGGCATCTTCGGATAGCCCTTATCCATCACCACTTCGAACTCCAAGCCCAGTTTCTGCGCGGCTTCTTGGATTTCCAGAATCTTCGGGGACTGCACCGCCAGGTTCTTTGGAACTCGTCGCCCGTTCTTTCTCGTTTTTGCCTGGTCGAAGTAGGCGGGCCAGATTATGATTTTGTCTTGTTTGCGCATGTTTTTCACCTTTCACTATTTGTGGGCGTAATAGGCTGTTAATTTCGCGTCGTTCTTGTCTACGCGAACGAAGCCGAACCGTTCAAACTGTATCACGGCGTCTGGCTTTAACTTTTTGCAGGCGCTTTCCGCGACGCCCTCATTCACGGTCGCATCAGGCATAACCACTTGGCATGGGTGTCCTTCGCCCTTTGGTATCCAATGGATAAGCTTGGCTTTAGCTTTTCTCGCCTCCTCGTAGGCTTCGCTGGCAAACGACGCTTCCACCAAGTCGGCGTTCACGCTTTCTATTTTGACGTTGAAAAGCTCCATCAGCCTAATTACCTGCCCAACCTCTGCGGCATCCGCATCTCTTTTTGCTATCCAGAAAACTGCTCCGTCTCTTGCTGGGGTCACAGTGTATTCTCTGAAACCTCTTTCAGGCTTTTCCGGATGCAGAGGCAGTTTAGCCCTGAAGATTTTTGGGATATACTTCACCTTCAGCGTGGTCGGCTCTGACACAAAGAAGTACCTGTCGCTTAAGGGGTCCAAGATTTTGCGGTTGTAAGCGTACAGGTTCTCCCAGCTTAACGTCACATCAGCCGTTTTAGGTCCAACATCAATTATCATTTTTTCGATGGCTTCAGGCGTTATCCCGCGCCGCCTTAAAGCCGCGAAGGTTGCCAGCCGCGGGTCATCCCAACCCGCGTACAAGCCCTCTCTCACGCCCTGAACGATTTTCGATTTGCTCAAGAACGCGCCTGTTATCTTTAGCCTGCCGTAGTGAATGGCTTCTGGGTAAGTCCAGCCCAGATACCTGTACATGTACTCTTGCCTGACTTTGTTGGTTAAGTGCTCTTTGCCGCGGATTATGTGCGTTATACCCATGAGATGGTCGTCTAGGCCTGTGGAAAAGTTGTAGAGCGGCCACACGCGGTACTTGCTTCCAACACGCGGGTGAGGATACTTTGCGGGGTTAATAATTCTGAGCGCAGGCCAATCCCGCACCGCAGGGTTCGGATGCTCCACGTCGGTTTTAACGCGGACCACGGCTTCGCCTTCACCGTAGCCGCCGTCCAGCATGCGTTGCCAACGTTCCAAGTGCTCTTTCGGCGGCAGGTCGCGGCAGTTGCATGGTTTTTTGGCTAACGATTGTTCCCTGAACTGGTCGGGCGTGCAGGTGCAAACGTAGGCGTTGCCTTCCCGCAGAAGCCGTTCCGCGTACTCGTAGTAAATCGGGAGCCTGTCACTCTGGATGTACTCCTCATCCGCCTTGCATCCCAGCCACGCAAGGTCTTCTCTGATGCAGTCGTAGAACTCCAAAACTGGCCGTTTCACCTTAGAATCTGTGTCCTCAAAACGCAGAATGAACCTGCCTTTGTACATGCGCGCGTACTCGTGGCTTAGGATTATAGCTCTGGCTGAACCTAAGTGCAGGACGCAGTCGGGGTTCGGCGAAAAACGCGTGACAATTTGCGTGTATTTGCTTGCGTTTGGCAGCGGTGGGAGAGCTTTTTCCTCCGCGGTTTTTTCTTTTTTGAGGGCTTCGGGCCACTTTTCCTCAACCATGCGCTTTTGCTCTTCACTGGAGAGGCTGTTAACCTCGTTAACTACCTTGCCGATTAAGCCTGAGAGTTCTTTCGCTTCCGTTTTTAGGTCCTGTCTTTCGCTGATTATCCTGCCGATAAGCGCGCCTGCCTGCGCCTTTCCGCCATGCTGCAACGCGTTCAGCAAGGCAGCTTTTTGAATAAGTTCTCTGAGGTCTTGGTCGTTTTCCAGTGTCAATTGTTTACCGCTCGTGAAGGTTAAATGGTTCTTTTAATCAAGAATTCCGCGAACGCTTTTAATTTTTCCTTCGCCTCTGACGCGGGCAAAAGCTTGTCCACTTCACTCCAGCTTTCCTCAACTATCCGCGCGGCAGTGCGCTTCACATGCGCTATGGAACCGTATTTCTGCATCAGAGCGATGGCTTCGTCGCGGAGCGCTTGGTCTGAAGTGTGCATGTTCAGAATCTGGATGAGACGCTGCTTGTCCGCGTTCCCCGCGTTTTTCAGCGTGTGAATCACCATCAGGGTTCTTTTTCCCTCGGTTATGTCTTGTCCGACGCCGCCCTTCTTCTCAGCAAACGCCTTGCCCGTCAAATCCAACACGTCATCCTGCATCTGGAACACCACGCCAATGCTCTCAGCGAAGCGACCCAGCTTCTCCACCAAATCCTTGTCTGCGCCCGATAGAACAGCGGAGATTTTAGCTGACATCCGCGCCAAAGTGCCCGTTTTATAAGCACACATCTGCAGGTAATCCTCCTCTTTAAGGTCGTCTGCGTTGGCGATGCCCCTGTGCCAAGTGATGTCCATGGCTTGTCCCAAGCTGAGGTTTATCATCTCCTGCACGTAAACCTCGTAGACATCGCGCAGCGTCTCAGCGGAAAACTCCGTTTTTTTCTCCATCAGCGGCAAAAGCGGAAGGTAGTACATGGCGTTCCCAGCGTTCACAGCGATGTCCACGCCGAAAACACGGTAAGTGCACGGCTTGCCTCTTCTAAGCTCCGAAGAATCCTCAATGTCGTCAACAATCAGGGTGCCGTTGTGAATAACCTCAGGGATGATGGCGAAGTCCAAGCAGTCCTCAGAGCTTTTGCCCAGTGCCTCGCAGATAAGCAAAAACAACGCGGGGCGCCATCGTTTTCCGCCTCGGTCCAGAATCTCCCAGATGGGTTCGGCAATGCCCTTGTTCACGGCTTCCAAGTTGCTGCTGTATTTGGGCGGGTTTATCTTGAAGAGGATGGAGTCCTCGGAAAATTCCCGTGGAATGTACTTTTCAATCGCTTTGTCGATTAAAGGTGCCTTTTCCTCAAGGAACTTTTCAATATCCACGTTAACGCGCTCCTCGCTTGGCGTAGCCTTCAACGTTGAAGCCTCTTGTTTTCAGCCACTCGGCAGTTATGCCCGTCACCACAACGGGCGTCTTCGCCAACTGCTGCACATTTTCCGCCCCTACAAGAAAAATAGCACTTTTCAACTCCTCTATAAAAATCGAAAGCAGGCTCTCTGTTTCTTCGGCACCTTCCACCGCGGTTTGAAGCACTGGCAAGGAAACACTTACCAAACAAGCGTTAAGCGCCAACGCCTTAGCCATTTCCACACCGGTGCGAACGCCGCCAGACGCAATCACCGGAATTTTAACAGTTTGAGTCGCTTCTACAAGGCTTACAGCCGTTGGGATGCCCCAGTCCCAGAAAACTCCACCCAACAAATGCTCCATGCTGGTTACTTCTGAACGGTAATACTCAACCGCTGCAAAGCTTGTTCCGCCCGCTCCGCCCACATCTATCGCCTTCACGCCCGCCGCCTCAAGCTTTTTCGCGTCTTCCGCGCTGATGCCTCCCCCAGTCTCTTTAACGATAACAGGTGTATCAAGCGCCCCCGCAATCTCGCCGATTTTTGCGAGAACACCCTTGAAGTTAGTTTGTCCTTCAGGCTGCACGGCTTCATGCAACGCGTTCAAGTGCACAGCCA
>Ga0315550_1000216_pt1 | contig 34391 bp, 29 predicted proteins | sample SalMarSW160190MG_2_FD_203100 | JGI IMG/M metagenome (GOLD analysis project Ga0315550, IMG submission 203100) | Salt marsh sediment microbial communities from the Plum Island Ecosystem LTER, Massachusetts, United States - Salt Marsh Sediment SW1601-90 ...
ATATCAACTATAAACTGAGTTACTGGACGAGGAGTGTAAAATTCTCCTGCACTTCCTGCACTTTGCAATTCTTTTAAAATTGTTTCATAAATATCATTAAATAAATGCCTGTCTTCTGAGCTTGTAAAATCTATTTCATTTATTTTATTAATAACCTGCCTTACTAAAATCCCATTTTTCATGTAATTGTAAGTATCTTCAAATATCTGCTTAACAATAAAACCCCTAGGATCGTCTCCTTCTTGAATCTTTAAATCCTTGAGAGCCTTGAATACTTTATTATTAACAAATTCAAGAAGATCCTCTCCTGTCATTCCTTCTTCATCTGCTGCCCAGTTTCTCCACCTAACTTCCTCAGGAAGAGGAGATTTATATTTATCATTTTCAGCTTCATACTCTTTTTCCATATCATCAAAAACCTTAAGAAAAATCATCCATACCATTTGAGAAATTCTTTGCGCATCTCCATCTACGCCTGCATCTTTTCTCATAATGTCTCTAATAGACTTAACTATATTTCCTATATTCCCTTGAGTCATTTTAGTATTAAAAAAAGGGGTTATTTATGTTTTTCCATTTACTATACCCCAAACTACCTCAAACCAATAATACATAATTTCTTCTCTAAAAACTTCAAATAGATCTAAACATTCTCAAAAAACTTAACAGCAAAATTACAGAATTCTATAATTACATTCTTATCTAATTCAAACTCTTTTCTACTTCCGAGATAATTTTTTGAGTTTGGGCTTACAACTTTCTTTTCTTTTAATTCTTTATAAGTTATGCATTTAATATGCTTCTTTGAAACAATGATAAAATAAGCGTTTTCAAAAGGATAATTTTTTGGCAGGTCTTTAATTGAAAATTCTTCACTTTTCCTAAATTTAACTTCCACAAAATAAACCTCTCCTTTATTTTCTCCTTTATTGCTTTGAACCACAAAGTCAGGCATTCGTCTGATATTATCTGCGACATCACTTCGTACTCCTTTTAATAAATTCATAACTCCTGGAACTGTGTTTTCCATACCATATCTAAATACATTATACCCTAAATAGAGAAATAATTCTTCTATAAGAGTTTCAGCAATTCTTCCTTTAATCATATTTTCTTTAGAATACATATCTTTTTTTGGCATATTATTATCATTATCTTTAGTATGTTGATGTTCTCTACATAAGGGTCTCTTCATATTTTTCATAGAATAAGCATGCTCTTTTTCAGTTATTTCTTCTTTACAAATATCACATAAGTAGTTCATAGGTTTTAGAATCAATTAGTCTTTTTATCTTTTACTATACTCTAAATCATCACCCCCAAATCCCCCTCCCCCATTCCTGAATATCTTTTGCTTTTAATTTTGTTGAATAAAACAAATTCTCAACTTCTTTTGAAATATCCTTAATTGCCTGGGCATCTTCGACTCTTATTATTGTTTCATAATGGGTTTTAAATCCTGAATATGTGAAATTTGCAGAGCCGAGAAAACAGATTTTTTCATCAATCTGCTAGGATATATGATTATGATTTTATTTCTTAATGCCTCCAAGCAGATGCCTCATTACTGCAACAAAGCTTTTTGCTCTTTCTAAGGAAGTTTTTGCTTTGGATTCTTTGATTTTTCCAGTTGTTTCATATTGGAACTGGGAGCGCTTTAGCTTTTCGAACTCATAATTATCCAGCAGGTTTTCGCAGGCAAGAAGGGCTTTTTCTTTCTCTTCTTCATATTCTTCTAGGAAATGATTTTCTAAATCATGTTTAGCTAAGACAATTAATGCCTCATTTGCAACTTGATGAACTATTTCATGGCTTGTTTTATATCCTTTCTTGTAAATATATGCGCAGGCAATATAAAACATAGAGTAATAACTTGCAACTATAACCCAAAGCGAGGAGGTTTTATTCTTAAAGGTCTCTTCTGCAACTTTGAGGCTTTCTATTGCATTGTTAAAATAAGTCTGGTATATAATCTCTTGAAAATTTGCTCTTTTAATTAATCCATCTCTCAAATATATCCTAAAATTATCTGCAGCAATTTTCAATCTTTTTTCATCCATTTTGATATAATATTATAATAGTTTTCTATTCCGTATAAGATTATATTGCTCTTGGTTATTTCATTTGCAACATTTGCAGCTTTTTGCTTGAGCATAGATTCAAATTCTTCTGATGTAAATTCGTGAATTTCAAGTTTCAGGGGCAACAGCTTTAATTTGGAAATCAGCTGTCTTGTCTTGGGTTTATTATCGCATATTATACAGAGATCTATGTCTGATTTGGCAGTGTTTGTTTTTTTGACAAAAGAGCCAAAAACAAGAACAATAAAAAAAGGATAATTTAAAGAGGCTATATCTTCCCTGACTAATTTCATTTGCTTGTTTTTTTGTACAAATTCTCTTGTTCTCTTAATTTCTATAGAATGAATTTCAGGGTTTGGGGCTAGCTTTATTTTGATAAAATTGGTGTTTCCTTTTTTCTCTTGGAGGATAATATCAGGATAGCTTTTTATTGTTTGGAAAGTGTTTTTGTAGTCTGCTCCTAATCTATCAGATATCTGCAGTATGCTCAATGGCTCCCTATTCTCTATTAAAAATTTCATGATTTTTTCCCTGAAGCTTAATTTAATTTTTTCTTCATTGTTAGTAATCCTATTATTTACCATAATATTATGGTATATAATACCATATTTAAATCTTTTGGTTTAACTTCCCAAATTTGTAGGGGGAAACCTTTAAATATGTTAAATACATTAAATATTTACACATAATTAAATAAGTTAAATATATATAAGAAAATGCCAACAATAACCTTATCAGTTCCAGAAGACATAAAAAAAGATATGGAAGAGTCTAAAGAGATAAATTGGTCAGAAGTAGCAAGAGCTGCAATAAAAACAAAAATTGCCCAGCTAAAAATTCTTAAAGCAATAACAGCAAAATCTAAGCTCACTGAAAAAGATGCCTTGGAACTTGGAAGAAAAATTTTTTTAAACAAGTAACTTGCTGATATGCATAGAATAGACTATAAAGAAAATGTGAGGAGTTCTTTATGGAAGCAGGTCATCTCACACCCCTAATTTAACAGGCTCTGCCATGTTAAGTTTTTGATTTACATTTAGAATCTCCATAGGCTCTTTATTAATCTCAATCAGGGGCCTGCTCGCTCTGAGCTGCACTGCTTTCTTTATTTCCTCAAAGATTTCAGGAGAAGGCTCTACTCTGAGTGCTTGGCGAATTTGAGCAAGAATTACGCCTTAAGAACCCCGATTTTCTTCAAATGATTTCTCATAGTTATCTTAAAATTTTCTTTTGGAAATTTTTGTTTTGCTAATTGCGAACTGCTTTTTAGCTGGCTTTCTATTAGCTTTTTTTGCTGCTTGAAAAATTTAGAATTCTCTTTAAGTTTTCTTGCATAAATTTCCACATAATCTAAATCTGTTTTTGGTATTTGTTTTAATTTCATTTTATCTCTCTTTTTCTTTTATAATAATGAGTTTATATTCTTTAAATCTTTCCTCTTTTAATATATCTAAAAAAAATATTCTTAAATGTCTGGCGTCTGCAAGATCTTTTTTTCCTGCTAAAATAATCTCTTTATATAAAATTTCGAATTCTAGTGGGGGAATTTTAAACTCAAAATCTTTGACTCTTATTTTTTGAGGATGAGTAAGTTCAAAATATTTTGCGGGTTTTGTTTTATCTACTGTGATAAACTCAATGTTTGGGAACATCTCTTCTTGTTTTGCAAATCTTACACTTTCTCCTTTTTCTATATATCTCCAGACTTCTTCTAAAGTATCTCCTTGATAACACCACCAGTTATTTTTTAAAATGTCTTTAAATAATTCATTGAATTTTTCTTTATCTAATTTTTGCACAAGGACGTCAATATCTTCAGTTCCCCTTGCTCTTCCAGTAGAGATACTAACAAAACCACTTACTACTAGATAATCTGAATGTTTTTTTAAAATATCTAAAAAATCTCTGACAAATAAGTCTAATTCTGTTAATTCCCTATTTATGACTATTGTGTTATTTTCAACAAAATATCCTTCTTTTTGTTCCATTTTAGGTTAAAGTAAGAAGATTATTTATGTTTTTCTATAAGCCAGCCATCACCTCGCATAAGGGGGGTTGGGGTGGAAGAGATAGAAACGATAATTTTATTAATTATTTTCTTGTTATTGATTAATGGCAGAGAGGTTTTATTTTGATACATCAATTTGGCTGGATTTTTATGAAAAAAGAGGCAAGAATGGCGAGGCAGCTTTTAAATTAATTGTTAAGATTATAAAAGAAGATTGGATTATAGGTTACTCTGATGTGAATATTAAAGAGTTTAAAAATCTTGGATACAGCCAAGAGCAGATTAATGAGCTTTTTAGAATTGTTAAACCAAATAATATTAAGAGATTACATATTCATAAAGAACAGATTAACCAAGCAAATAAAATTTCTAAGACTAAGGATGTTCCAAGAATAGATGTGTTGCAGGCAATTTTAAGCAGAGATAATGATTTTCAGCTAATTTCCCGAGACAAACATTTTGAGAAATTAAAAAATATAACTCATGCAAGAATCCCTGAAGAATTTATTTAATCTCTTTTTCAAGCTCTTCAAAAGCTTTTTCTCCAGCTTTGTGCAGCTCTTCTTCTGTTGTTTTCTTTTTTGATGCTCCGTATAATCTTCCAAGCCTGATTAAAGCTTCTTCTTTTTCTAAATCCTTAATCTTTTCCCTTACAGCTTCCCTAATAAATTCTGTTTTAGTTGCATATCTATGCTTCTTCATTATTTTCTCTAGAAGACGGAGAAATTCATCTTCAAACCTTATTGTTACTTGTTCCATTGTATTACTAAGTAAGACGATGTAGTTTATAAGCTTTTTGGTATATTAACCCCACTCACACCCCCTTCTCAAAACCCCTCTATCTCCAAGGGGAATGTTATTTTGGGGGGGGTGAAATTTGGGGAAAGGGTTAAAAAGTTGTGGGAATTCTGATATAAAAGAGGATAAAATGAAAAATAAAAAAAGTCTTCCAATTGTTTCTAAAGAAACAGTTAAAGAACATAAAAAAGCTATTAGAAAAGCAAAAAAATCTAGGTCACTTAAATCAACTAGTGATAATATTTTTGAGAAGATTATAAAAGAAAACCCAGAATTAGCTGAAGTTGTTTTACCAACACTAGAATCAAAGGAGTCAGAAGATTATAAAGCGGGTTATTTGGCAGGACTCACAACTATTTATGACATATTAAGAAGAGAGCTAGGGAAGGGGAGATAAGGTTTAAAAACCCCAATATCATGATATTTTTAACCTGAGATGGGGAAAGAAATAAAAAGAGTGGGATGTTAGAGAAACTATGAAAATGAGAAAAAAAGATAAAGGATCTTTTGAAAGATATCTTATAATTGCCTTCATTCTTGAGTTTATTTATCTACTTATTTTTAACCTCATAACCCCTGTAAATATTTCTACTTTTAATTTTTTGAATTATCATTTATTTATAATTAGCTTTATTTTGGCGGGCTTTTGTTTTTATTCTTATTTGATTAAAAAAAATAAAAGGCCTTTGTTTTATTTAGTAATCTTAATTGTCCTTGGGGTAATTTTAGATCTTGTTATGATATTTAGGTACGCCGGAAGTTTAGCATATATTTTTATTATGAATCTTTTTTTAGCAGGAATTTATTTCTTTGTTGCTGGAATAATCCTTTATTTGGTAACCTGGCTAGCAGTCTTTATTTTAGATAAAATTGAGAGATAATTAATTTTGAAGTTAGTGTTATAGCTAGTATAAAAAACCCCGCAAGTCCGGCGGAAGTGAAAATGATGTTCTCGGAAAATTTAAATAGTTGGTTTTGTTTTGGGGGTTATGGGAAAGGGGGCTTTTAAAGAACTTCTTGAATTAAGAAAAGAATCTAAACTTCTTAGAACTTACCAGAATATAGTCTTCCTGAGTTATATTTTTATTATTCTAACCTTTATTCCCCTAGCTATTTATCAGACTTATGGAAAAAATTTAGAAGCAGCTATTCCGGAGATATCTATGTTAGTTATAATTATTTTTGTGGTCTGTGTGATCCTGTTTCTTATTTTTAAGTATACTCCTTTATTTGATGTATATATGAAATTACTGCTAGTAATTAGTTCGGGCAAAGATTCATTTAAAAAAGCATATTCTGATCAAAGACTAATGAAAAGAGAAATAATTATTATTTTATTTAGTTTTTTGATTTATTACTTTATTTTGTTTTATTTTCTCCAAGATGTGTTAGTTCCTGTTTTTGGTAAATTCCTTTTCCTAACTTTTTTTGTCTTTGCTGCAGGATTTGAAGGATTAATTAGTTTGGCATTTTATATTCTTAGATATTTTGAGTTGAGTAGAAAAAGAAATTAATCCCGTATTTCTCAGAAGATGGTTTATAGTAAATAAAAAACCTTACAACCAAAAATAATAAAATCTCTTTATCTTTCCTAATTTATGGAGATTGTATTTAATGGAGAGAATATTGATGAATATGTTTATATTAGAGATGGAAAAACTAAAAGGCTTGTTCATAGAGATATTGCTTTTAAAGAAATTTATTTAAAAAACAGGAAAAAATACCCTTTGCCTTTTAGCAAATATATTGTTCATCACAAAGATGGAAATAAGTTCAATAATTCTGTGGAAAATCTGAAAATTGTTACAAAACAAGAACATAGCTGGATTCATGGAAAAAAACCCTTGCCTTTAATCCCAAGAGATGTTAAAAAACTAATTGAAAGTCTTAAAAAAATGAGTGAGGAGGAATTGGATGAGAAAGTTGAGGAAAAGAGGGAGTGATTTTAAATTATTCTGCTGCTCTTCTTTCAAATAATAAACTCATTGCAGACCTGCTTTTATAATATCTTTTTTGAGTAGATCCTCCTCTCTCATGCTCTTTTACATAAGTATAGCCCGGAGTTAGATTTATCCCAAGAGACCTTGCAAGATTAATCTGCCTTTGGCTTGGATTTTTTGCTTTTCTTCGATGCCCTGAAACATGAGCTGGAGATAAGGTAACTATTTTCTCACTTAACTGAGCAGCGCTTTCCATATCTTTATATAAATTAATTTTAAACCTAGGAAGCCAAATGACTTTGTTTTGTTTTCTTTTCTTTTTTTTCTTTTTCTTATGTGAAGGAGTTATATTTTGATAATATCTATCTCTTTCAACACAAACAAACATATCTCTTGCTATGCCTCCTGCTAGGTCAAATAAAAAATTAGCTTTTTCAGGTTCTAAAACATTTGTGAATATTGCTCGGGATATTAAATCTGAATTATAAGCACAGACTTCTTCTTCTAATATTCCCATAGAGCCTATACTTATAGAATCATCTGCAAATCTTGTGCTAAAATATATTTCATTTGGGGGAACATCAATTACTGTCATATTTTTTACAGATTTGTTATTAATTATAATCTCGTGAGGTAAAGAAGAATGAAAGTGTTTATTTTCTTGCCCAGTTCTTAGAAGTTCAAATCCAGCTATGCCCGCATTTACCTGAGACAAACCCTCCAATCTATTTGGATCAGAAGCCCATTTCGTGTTGTTAGGGATAAGTTTCCCACTAATTTTAGGATCAAGATTCATAAATATGATTCCGTGAGAATGAATAGTATCATAGGTGAATAATTCATCTTCAGGAGCTCCTGCTTTTCTAAAAGATCTTTTGTGAACAGTTCCATCATCTTCAATTCCAATAACATAATTAGGTCTTCCATATCTTTCTAAACAAAAAAGAGTATAAAGATTACAAACATTATTTTCTAAAACTCTAAATTGAAGAAATGCATTTGATATTCTCTGTCTTGTTTTTTCCTCTTCAGGGGCTATCATGATATTGTTAATAAAAAACCCTAAAAGAGACCTTTCCATGCTCCTTAATAATAAAGGGTCTTTGTTTATACTATTTGCTAGATCATTTATATATCCCATTCTTGAATAATGATATTGAACTTCGGTTCCAGGGGTTAATGTATAAACTCTATCTACAAAAGGCCTCATAAATTCAGGGATAGAATCATAAAATTGCTCTTTTTTATAAGAGGTTAATGCGAGAGTCCTAAACTTTTGAATTATATCAGAAGTTGTATTTGCACTTATTAATTCGGGCCCACTAATTGCTATCCCTCCTGAAGTTAAAGAGGAACTTAAATATCCAATCTCCTTAGCAATAACTCCGTTAAAAATAGCCATTGAAACATCTTTTTCTACTCCTTGCATTTCTGTATCAGAAAGTGATTCTAAATTCATTCTTTTCATTTTAATCTCTCCATATCAGAACTCTTTTTCCCATTGGGCTTATTATGCGAGAATGTTGGGATTTATAAAGTTAACTTTGAGAATTTTAGTAATTTTCCACCCTTACCCACTACATCTTTTTAATTTTCTTTATTTTTAGTCAAATTAGGTACTACAATGCATATGCAGGAAGTTTTAAGCGTTGATAAGAAGTTTCTGCGTGAGTATTTGCATGCTATTTAGCCGGCTTTACCTGGCTAAGCATGCGTGCTGTATCTAGGTCACCATAAATTATTTAAGCCCCGAGGAGTAGATTAAGTTATGAAAGCGATAGCAACATGTCCAGAATGTAAAAAGCAAGTTGAAACAGATTGCTCGCGTTGCATAGAAAGGGGAGATAGTTGTCACCCCTGCAAAGATGGTGAAGTGGATGTTGTAGAAGTTGATTGGAAGATCTGTCCTGAAACTGAAAAAGATTTAGAAAGAATCGAGACAAAATAAGCCCAAAATACCCTATTTTTCAAACGTTCTGATAATACTGGTTGTGCGAAGCTTTCACGCATAAAATTGAATATTTTTAAAATAAGCGATTTTGAGTGCTTTTTTTAGGTTTTATAGGGTTTTGTATTTAAATAATTAAAACTGATAATTAAAATTTTGATTAATAATTCAAATTCATAATAAATAATAAATTACTTTTTCTTTTTGCACAAGCAACTGCTACTTCCTAATATAATTAATGCTGCTGCAATTGTTGAAACTACTCTAGACCACATTGCAGTTGGGTTAATCCAAATAAGCACAATTATCAATGCTGCTAAAATTGCCCTGCAATGACAATAGTCTTTTCCACAAATCTCTTCTGTTTTTGTTGCTTTAGCTACTTTCTTTTTTGCCATTTTACTTCCTTATTTGCTATTTTTTACCTAATTTTATAGATTAAAACCCATAAACGCGAGGTTTCCGGTAGGCATTTATGGGTTTTTCCTCTTTTTCCCTAGAAAGCTTATCACTCTTTTTCCAGAAGTTTTTACGTTCTGTCAAGACATATCTAGAGTATGAAGGGTTTGTGTGTGTATATGCAAAAACTTTTTGTTAATGCTTAAAAGTTTTTGCTATTTTAGTTATGTTTTAACTTATTTTTTTGCATAAGTTAAATCTAATACTTTTCCTGTTTTTCTTCTGACTAATAGGAATATTAGTATGAAAATTGCTGCTGGAATAAGGAATTGAAGAATTAATCCAGTGATGGGATTATTTGAAATATTATAATATTTTGAGGTGATTGTTGGGAGACTTTCAAATGGGCTTGGAAGATCACAAAGCCCAATAGCGGCTTTTGAGGAGTTTCCTGCATCTGCTAATTTTGTACAAGGGGTTATCCTAAAAAAGAAGGACACAACACTAACTACAATTCCTACTATCAATGCTTTGTTGAAAATTCTCAGTGTTTTTGATCTCATTTTCTAGATATTTTCCTGACTAAGTTATTCTATTTCTTAGCTGTTTTTTGTTTGTTTTCTATCAAAAAACCTTAAGATTTTCAAATATTTAAAGGTTTTTAAGGGGTGAAATACCTTCTTTTTAATGAATTTTTATTTATTAAAAAAAACTTAAAAATACTAAAAAAGTACTCTTCTTAAGCCTTTTTTTGTTATCTTTTTAATAAAAAAACACATTCCTATGTGTGGAAACTCTTAACAAAAAATGTGTTAAGGAAATATTATTTTTAATTTTCATGAGGTATTTCAGTAGTGTAAATCAAAGGATTTTTAGTGATTTTTAGTGATTTTTTTGGAAAATTTAGGAGGTATTTCACTTAATTTTTGGTGTTTGTAAGTGTTTAAACAGCTGTTTGTTTTAGGGTATTTCATGGTTTTTATGATTTAATTTTCAAATTTCAATATTTCTATTGATTTTTGTTAAAAAAAGTTAACTTCTTATGTTCACTAGAAATAGTGTTTTCTCGACGGTAAAGGAGTGTTCAAACAGTGTTTATAACTTGGTTATGGAAAAGTTTATAAATAAGAAGGTTTTAAAATAAATATGTTTGATTTTTTTAAAAAAAAGGTGGAAAAAGCGGAATACCTTGAGTTTTCTAAAGCTGTTCAAACAGGCTTCAACAGTGTTAAGCAAGATGTTCATAACATAAGTAAGTGGGTTAAACACCTTCACATCAACGAAAAGGGGATAAAAACAGATATAGTTGATTTAAACGAGGAGTTATCGACGATAAAAGAAGAGCTAGAAAATCTAAAAAATATCTTATCTGTTGTTGGAGGTAAGGGGGTGTTTAAACAGCGACAAACAGTGTTTAATAAACAAACACTGTTTAAGGGTGTTTTAAACAGTGTTCAAACGGGTGTTCAAACAGTATTTTTGGATAATTTATCAACAACTGAGAGAGCGATTATTTTTGTTTTATTAAATTCTGATATGAAATTAAGTTATGAAGATCTAGCTGCAATGCTTGGAAAAAGAAAAGTAACAATAAGGGGCCAGATCAATTCAATAAAACAGAAAAGTGAAGGTTTGATTGAAGAAATAATTGGAGAAAATAATAAGAAGAGAGTTTATATCCCTGAAAAAATAAAAGAGTCTTTGCTTAAAAGCAAGAAAATTAAGAAAAGTTTGAAAAAAAGCAAGGAAGAATAAACCCTTCAAAGAACAGGTTTTAAGTCAAAAAAACTGGAAAAGTGAGATTAAATACATAAAAAAGGGCTTAAAAATTATGAAAAAGCACGAGTTTTTCATAAAATCAGTGTAAAAAAGTGGAAAAGTGAGAGTTAGTATAAGGGAAAATGGTAAGAACAAATAAAGGAATACTAAAAATAAGTGAGAAAGAGAGAGAACTAATCTATTTAGATAGGAAAATGTTAAGATTAATTAAAAAAATGAGAGTTTTACGAGGAGAAATTAATATATTTTAATTAAAAAGCAGGTTTTGTGAGAATACACACTCAGACCCTGAGATGCTAAAATTTAGGGTTTTTAGCCCCTAAAAAGAGAAAAACACAGAAAACAAGACATATTAGCTGTAGCAAGATCTAATATAAAATCGTTACACCGAATATCTTTAATATTGAAACCCCTACTAGATTATAAAAGTTTAAGCTTTAATATACCAAAATTTGGGTATCTAGAGCTCTCTAAGCTGGATTATTGTAGAAAGAGGGGCTATTTTCTTTAAATTAGAAGAAATAGATAAAATAAGCTTTTTATTGTTAATTTTATGCTTTTTTATAGGAATTCCTTTGTTAATCATTCTTTGTACATAATCCCTTATAGAAGACTCAGAAAGACTCAATCTAACTGCAACTTCTTTGTATGTAACCTTGTCTGGATCTTGCTCTTCTAACTGGTAAATCGTCGAGAAAACGAGCATTTCTTGCTGAGTTACTTTTTTAAATTTAAACCTTATTTCCCTCTTCAATTTATCAAGAGAGTCTAAGATTTTAGATGCTTTTTGTATGTCAGTTTCCATAGTTATTTTAGTGGGTTTTTCAATATGCGTCTCAAAGGGTATTTCAGGAGGTATTTCAGGGGATTTGTCTGTCTGTCTGTCTGTCTGTCTGTCTGTCGAAGCCCCTTCATTTCCTATGGAGATACCCAAATTTGGGTATTTTAACCCCTCTATTTCCTGTGGAACTGTCGAAGTATGTGTCGAAGTCGCAGGATATGTCGAAGTATGTTTCGAATCTGTCGAAATATAAACAGAGGGTATTTCACCCCTATTTTGGGTATTTTGGAGCTTAATTAACATATCTTTTAGTCCTAATATTTCTAGTTTTAATAAAGAAATCTCTCCCTTAAGATAATCCATTTCTTGCTTCACTTTCATGAAAGCAGCTCTAATTTGTTCCTCTTTCATTGAATAATTACAAAGCTTATTTATTTAAAGATTTATATGAAATAAATACCTATAAATTCAATCATATGTTTAATAGGAATGTTCAAAAGAAACTCATTGAAACTAATTTAGTTAGTCTTCATTTCCTTGCTTGCTCTTATAAACATCATAAACTTGCTTGCTTAGCCTCCACTTAACTCTTCTTGTAAATGGCACTCCTTTAGGGTTTTTTCTTATAGAAATTACTAATCCTTTACCTTTTAAATCAAATAATAGTTTTTTAATAAATTCCTCATCTCTTGCTAATTCTCTTGCTATTTCTGATGTAAATGGCTGATCTGGAAAACAATGATATAAATGTGATAGTATTTGTTCAGATATTTTATCTTGTTTATTTTTACTTAGTCTCATTTTTTGCCTAATATATTTAAAATACCGAATAAGTTTAAAAACTTGTTGATATTAATCATATCATGATAAAAAGGGGTCTTAAAAAAGATAATTTAAAAGTTGTCTTGATTATATTAATTATAATATCTTTAAATTGGTTTGCTTTTAATTTATTGAGGGAATTGCATTTTCAGAATTTAAAAGGGGAATTGAGGGGGGAATTAGGAACCCTGCATCTAGGTCCAGAATCAGGTATAACTTTGTCAGTCTATTTTTATAATGTTTCTCAAGATAATACTACTTTAAATATTAGTGTTGAATGGGTTTCTGGTAGTGGAGAAATTGATGCAATTTGGATTAATATTTCAAGAGCTACTGAAAATTATAATTGCCTTATTACAGCAGACTTGCCTTCTGAACTTGAAAAGAAAAATTATAGTTTAGATTATATTGAATGTTATGCTCCTGAAAATTTCACAGAGATTTTAGATGTAAATGCACTTCCGGCTGTGGATATTATTATTAGTAAAATCAAAGATTTAGAAAACATTACTTCAACTTCACACAACAATATTTCCTCTTTTTTTAATTTTTCTGAATATTTTAGTTGTAATTTTAATTTAACAGGAGATATTCTTTATTTAGATAATCAAAGAGATATTATAATAGAAGAAAAATCAATTAATGAAACAGGTGTTAAATTAATTTTTGACCCAGAAGAAAATTGGTTTGGAGAGCAAGGATTTATTTTTGCAATAGAGTGTTTTGAATCAGGTTATGGTTCTGAATTTACTAATGAATCTTTTTATATTAAGATTCCTGAACCTATTAATCAGCCGCCAGTATTTGATAATGAGGAATGTGGTGAAATTAGTTGGGAAGAAGATGAGATTTATATTTTGGATTTAGATGATTGTTTTGAAGATCCTGAGGATGATGATTTAAAATATGATTATGAAGAAGGGACTAATGATGATAAGATTAATATTGATGAATTAAGTGGAAATCGCCTTGAAATAACTCCTGATTCTGGGTGGTATGGTGAAGGAGAAATCTATGTTTATGCTAATGATACAGGGGGTTCCCAAATAGAAGAGAGTGGGACTGTTGAATTTACTGTAACTGAAGAAGGAAATGGAAATATAGGTCCTACTCCTCCCCCTTCTACTTGCGGAAATGATGTTTGTAATAGTAATGAGAATTGTTCAATTTGTGAAGCTGATTGTGGGGTTTGTAGCACTAGAGGAGATGTTTTTCAAATAATTTTTGCCCGCCCTTCTGGAGATGAATATACAATATTTTTAGGAGGAAATTATACATTTTCTATAGGAAATGAGGATCATGAAGAAGTTAAATGGTATTTAGATGATGTTCTAAAAGAAGAAGATTCTACTTCTTACTTAGTAAAAGATTTGGAACTTGGTAATTACACATTAAAAGTTGAAATAAAAAAGGAAACTCAAACAGATTCAAAAACTTGGAAAGTAATTATTTTAGATGATGAAAAAGGAATAGCAAGGGGGTTTTCATTAGAAGAAATTATTCTTTATTCTATTATTGCTATATTAGCTATTCTTATAATCATGATAGCCCTTATTTTGATTTTAAAATCTAAGAATAAAAACAAACTTCCTGCAATTGGTTTTGGTATTTCAGGTCTTAAAGGCCAAGTAGGCAAGGAAGATCATTCTGAAAGATTAAATATTCAAAAACCGCGCCCTTAAATTTATAATTTAAACCCCTAACTTAAACCTATAACTTTATAAAACTTTGAAATTAAATAATTCTGCAGTTATTCTTAAAGTGTGAGCGGGCTTATTTAAAATGCAAACAGAACAGAAAAAACAAAGATATGAGCGTGCAACGCCAAATAAATTTTTAGAAATAGTTAAAATTCTAGATCCTTTAGTAAAGGAGTGGTTTTTTTCAAAATTTAATGATTTTTCTGAAAGTCAGTTATATGGGGTGATGAATATACATTCAAGGAAGAATATTTTAATAAGCGCCCCAACAGGAAGTGGAAAAACACTTACGAGTTTTTTAAGTATTTTAAATTACTTGGTAAAACTAAGTAGGAAACAAGAATTAGAAAATAAAATTTATTGTGTCTATTCAAGTCCCTTGAAGGCACTAAATAATGATATTTTTGTTAATTTAATGAGGCCTCTTTCTGAAATTGAAGATATTGCAAAATCTAAAGATATCAAATTGCAAAAAATTAGAATTGGACTAAGGACTGGGGATACAATAAACTCTCAAAAAACAAAAATGTTAAAAAACCCTCCTCATATTTATATTACAACTCCTGAAAGTTTAGCTATAAGCTTAACAACTAAAAAATTTATTGAATTATTTTATGGTGTTGAATTTATTATAGTTGATGAAATCCACTCCTTAGGAAATAAGAGGGGGGTTTATTTGAGTATTAGTTTAGAACGACTTGAAAACATAAGTAAAATAACTCCTACAAGAATTGGGTTAAGCGCAACAGTCGCCCCATTAGATGAGGTTGCAAATTTCTTAGTAGGTATGGAAAGAGACTGTATTATTGCAGAAACTCAAGCAAGGAAAAAAGCAGAAATAAAGGTTTTAACAGGAGTAGGAGATTTAATTGATACTACAAAATATGATTTACATTCTTCACTTTATAGTTTGATTGATAAATTAATTCAAGAGCATAAAACAACTATTATATTCACAAATACAAGGGCTGCTACAGAAAGAGTTATTAATCATTTAAAAGAAATGTTTCCTAAAAATTATTTAGAAAATATCGGGGCCCATCACTCTGCATTAAGCAAGGAATATAGATTCAATATTGAGGAAAGATTAAGAAAAGGTGAATTAAAGGTGGTTGTTACAAGCACAAGTTTGGAATTAGGTATTGATATTGGTTATATTGATTTAGTTATTTTATTAGGAAGTCCAAAAAGCTCTGCCAGGGCCTTGCAAAGAATTGGAAGAGCAGGACACAAATTACATGACACTAGTAAGGGAAGATTTGTAGTAGTAGACAGAGATGATTTAGTTGAGTCAGCAATTCTTGCTAAAGAGTGCATTGAAAAGAAAATTGATAGGGTTTACATACCAAAAAATTGTTTAGATGTTCTGAGCCAGCAGATTTATGGTATGGCAATACAAAAAATATGGGACAGAGAGGATATGTTTTCTTTAATTAAAAAAAGTTATTGTTATTCTCAGCTTACTAAAGAGGATTTCTTAAGTGTTTTAAGCTATTTATCTGGGGAATATGCATTAGAACATAGGAATGTTTATGCAAAAATATGGTATGATAAAGAAACAAAACAAATAGGTAAAAGGGGTAAATTAGCAAGAGTTATTTACATGACTAATATTGGGACAATTCCTGAGGAAAGTTTTGTTACAGTGGTTATTGGGGGTGATGAAAAAAAAGGCAGCAAAGTAGGGGTTATTGATGAAAGATTTTTAGAAAAAATCAAACCTGGTGATGTTTTTGTCTTAGGTGGTAAAAAATACCAATTTATGTATTCTAAGGGAATGAAAGTTTATGTTAAAGGGGGTATTAAAAAAAATCCTACAATCCCAAGCTGGTTTTCTGAAATGCTTCCACTAAGTTTTGATTCTGCTATGCAAATCCAAAGATTTAGGAAATTATTAAATGAAAAGTTTGAAAATAAGTTAGGTAAGGAAAAAATTATAAAATTTATTAAAGAGTATCTTTATTGTGAATATCCTGTTGCACTTAGTATTTATAGGTATTTTTATGAACAATATAATTATTTAAAAATTCCTCACGAAAATAGATTACTCATTGAAATTTATCATGGAAAAAAGAATTATGCTATTTTTCATTCCTTATATGGGAGGAGAGTTAATGATGCATTATCAAGGGCATTAGGTTATTTGATAGGACAAAAAGTTGGAAGAGATATTGAAATTGGAATTAATGATAATGGATTTTTTCTTGCTGGAGAACAACTTCCAATAGACAAAGCATTAGAGATATTAAATTCAGAAAATTTAAATGAAATTTTAAATGAGGCTATTTCAAAAACAGAGGTTTTAAAGAGGAGGTTTAGACATTGTGCTGCAAGAAGTTTAATGATTTTAAGAAATTATAAGGGAAGAAAGAAAAGTGTTGGAAAACAACAAATGAAATCTTTTTTCTTATTAAGCGCAATTAATAAAATAAGCAAGGATTTTCCTATTTTAAAGGAAGCCAGAAGAGAGGTTTTAGAAGATTTAATGGATATTGAAAAAGCTAAATTAGTTTTAGATTGGTTAAAAGAAAATAAAGTAAATATTGAAAAAATAAATACAAAACTGCCAAGCCCTTTTGCTGTTAATTTAATTTTGCAGGGGTATAGTGATTTGATGAGAATTGAGGATAAAATAGAATTTTTAAAAAGAATGCATGCAGAAGTCATGAAAGAGATTATTAAGAAGAAAAATTTGAAAAAATCAAAATAAAAAATGATGAATCTAAAATATGATAAAAACAAAAAATAATAAGGATAAAATTAAAATAGAATTTTTAAATGATTGCTTGCTTATTGATAATTGTGTTTTAGTTTTAGGTGACTTTCATTTAGGTCATGGGGAGAGTATTGCTGCTGTCGGGCTTTTTCCAAACATCCAAACAAAGGAAATCTTAAAAAAATTAAATGACCTTTTTTATTTGTTTTTTAGTAAAAATATTCATTTAAAAAAAATTATTATTATAGGGGATTTTAAACATGAGTTTGGAAGCATATTAGACAGTGAGTGGAGAGAATCATTAAAAATTATTGATTACTTGTCTAAAAAATGTAAGGAGATTATTTTAATCAAAGGAAATCATGATAATATTTTAAAACCCATTGCAAAAAAAAGAAATCTTAAATTACTTGATTTTTATAAATATAAAGGTGTTTGTTTTTTGCATGGAAATAAGTTGTATGGGGGTTGCTTAGAAAAAGAAATTGATATATTGATCACAGGGCACTTGCATCCTGCTATTAGTTTAAGTGATAATTATAAAAAAGAAAAATATAAATGTTTTTTAAGAGGCAAGTGGAAAAAGAAAATTGTTCATGTTTTGCCAAGTTTTAATCCATTAAATTTTGGTTATGATCTAGCTAAAATAGGTGAGAAGGAAGTTCGGAATTATGATGGGTTTTTTATTATTGAAGATAAAAAATTAAAAAATTTTGAGATAATTATTTATAATAACAAAGATAAAAAAAAGTATGATTTTGGGAAATTAAAGAAATTAATTAGTTAGTCTTAGCTAATTTTTTAATCAATTTTTTATCTATTCTTTTTTTGGTGTTAATCTGGGCATTTGTATGTGTAAGGGAAGATTAAGTTCGTCTTCTAGTGTTAATGTTTTGAGGTTACATTTACTCATAATAAAATTAAAAATAGGCAATCTTAAATCTTCTGGTATTTTTTTAGAATCCCAAGATTTAGTAAATTCCTCCATTTCATCTCCTTCTGGGAGAACAACTACATTTCCTTCAAACTCTATTTTTGCAAAATCCTTGGAGTATTGTGTTATAAAAGTAAATTCAATTTTTACTGCTTCTGATTCATTAATAGGAAGTTTTTCTTTAGAAAGGTTTTTTATATTAATTTTTTGATCTATATTCAAACCGCCGTCGTGCTGCTCTTTTCTTTCTGCAGAAATTCTTGTTTTATTAAATCCAATTATTTTCATATTTTCTGATATTGTTTTAGGTTTTTAAATATTTAGATGGTATTTAATAATTTAATTAGATAAATTTGATTTTATTTCTTTTTATCTTGTTTACATCAGATCTTCTTCAGAAACGACTATGAAATCACCAATTGCAATTATAGAATTGTAAGGGATTAATGGTTCTCCTTGTTGAGATTTTTCTAATCCTAATTGAATTGTATAAGAAGTCGGATCTTTTAATACAACATGAATAAGTTCACCTGTTCTTGTTTCAAATGTAATATCTTTTACAATCCCTAATTTTTTACCTTCTTTTGTAACAACTGCTTTATTTAGGATCTCTTTGTGGGGTTTTTTCTCAATAGCCATACTTAGGGATAGTAAAATTCTTTATAAACTTTTCTGTGATTTTATTGTAGTATTGAAGTCTTTACTTGTTTTAGTTTATTTGTGATGTTTATTTGATTTATTTTTTCTTCTGTTTATTTATTATATTATTTATTTCTATTTCTTGCCCCTCACCCTAGTGTTTCATATGGAAACATTTATAAACAAATTCAGTAAAATCGGTTTTGTTCTTTTAATTTTTATTTATAAATTTTATTATATTATATTATATACATTGTATCATTATATCATTTTAATATATATATCATAGTATTATATTTATTAAATTTTTAATTAATTTATATTTTTATATTTATTATATAATTGATTTATACTTCTGTTTCCATGAGAAAGAAAGGTGTCAGGTAACTTTATGATTTTTTAATAATATTTTAATTATTTTATTGTATTGGTTAGTTTTTTGTTTATTTGTTTTTTATTTTTCTCGAGGGGGGTGTTTTTATTTTCTGTTACTTTATCTACTTTTATGATCCTTTTTATGGAAAATTCTATAGGAAATAATGGTGATAAGTATTCTAAATTGTAAATATATTTATAAACCCTTATTATTATATTTTTCTTGTTAAAAAGGGAGATAAAAAATGAGTGATTTAGATAAAATTTTTGATTCAGTTGGTGATAGAAGTTTGTTTAAAGATAAACTAATTTTGCAAGCAAATTATTCTCCTGAAAATATTCCACACAGAAGCAAGCAAATAGAACATATAGCGTCAATACTTGCACCAAGTTTATTAGGACAAAAAACAAGCAATTTATGGCAAGACAGGCACCGGCAAAACACTTTCAGTGCAACATGTTGCTAACGAGCTTTCTAAAAGGGCCAAAGAATCAAAAGTTCTACGAATTGAGTATTTGAATTGCAAATTAAAAAAAGTTGCAGATACAGAGTATAGGATTTTGGCAGAATTAATTAAAAAGTTGGGTGGCAGCGTTCCAGCTACAGGGCTTCCAACAGACCAAGTTTACTTGAAATTTTTAGAAATTATTGAAAACAGCGAGGAAAAATTGTTTATTTTAATTTTAGATGAGATAGACCAAGCAGTGAAAAAGATTTCAGATGGATTTTTATATAATTTAACAAGACTTAATTCCGAACTAAAAAACATGCAAATAGTTATTGTTGGGATTAGTAATGATTTAAGGTTTTTAGATATGATAGACCAGCGAGTTAGGAGTTCCTTATCTGAGGAAGAATTGGTTTTTCCACCATATAATGCAATGCAGTTACAAGAAATTTTAAAAGAGAGGTCTAAGAGGGCATTTAAACCAAGGGTTGTTTCAGAAGGGGTTATTGCAAAATGTGCTGCTTTTGCAGCTCGTGAGCATGGGGATGCCAGGCGCGCCCTGGATTTATTAAGGGTCGCAGGGGAGATTGCAGAAAGAGAATCGCACTCAAATATAGAAATCAAACACATAGATTTGGCTAACGACAAAATAGAAAGAGATAAGATTTTAGATATAATTGAAACGGAACCTAAACAATTTCAATTGGTTTTGTTTTCAATAATTGAATTAGTTGAAAAAACTACAAAAAATATTTTTACAGGAGATATTTATTCTTATTATATTGATTTATGTAAAAAAGTCCATATAGATTCATTAACCCAAAGAAGAGTCAGTGATATTTTAGCTGAATTTGATATGTTAGGATTAATTAATGCAAGAGTGATTAGCAAAGGAAGGCAAGGAAGGACAAGGGAGATTAAATTAGCAATCCCAGACAACCTTTTAGTAAGGGCCAAAGAGATTTTAATGGACTCACTTAACTTGTGATAAATATAAACAAATAAGGAAGAGGTTTATTTTAAATGGTAAGCGACATTTTGAAAATTTTTATAAAAAAAGGGTTTCTTTTAGATAAGGAAATGTTGGATTTTTTAAGTGAATTAAAAGACGAGGATGTTGCAAATGAAATTATTAATAAAATCGCAGTTATTTCAAAACAGAAGGTAATAACCAAAAATCTTGTTGATAAGAATCTTGAAAAAATAAAACCAGTTTTTTTTACATTAGAAAGCGAGAAAAAGAAATTAGTTGAAAAGTTTTTTGTTAATGTTTCAATTTCTGTTGAAGTTAAGAAAGAGACAAGCGTCGAAGAGGAAGAGAAGCTTGCGAAGACAATCCCTATTAAAATCTTATCCCCTCCAATACTTACTTCTCAAAAACTAGTTGTAAAAGATTTTATAAAACATTTTAGGAATCGTTATAATTTTTTAAAAAGAATATTACAAAAGAGACGTGAGCTTGAGGGCCTAACCTCTATTGATAAAATCACTGGCAATACCAGGAATTTTTCAATAATTGGGATTGTTAGCAAAAAGTCTGTAACTAAAAACAAGAATATTATTTTAGAAGTAGAGGATTTAACTGGAAAAATAAAATTGTTAATTAATCAGTCTAAAGAAGAGGTTTATGAGAAAGCAAAAGAGATTTTAGAAGATGATGTTATTGGATTTAAGTGCTCTGGTTCAAGGGATTTTTTATTTTGTAATGATTTATTTTATCCTGATGCTAGATTAGATGAAGTTAATAGAACAGAAAAAGAGATTTACGCATTATTTGTCTCAGATTTTCATATAGGATCTAAGAATTTTTTAGAAGAAAATATGAGGAAGTTTATTGATTGGTTAAATGGGGTCGGTTGCGATAAGAAACAAAAAGAAACTTTAGAAAAGATTAGATATCTCTTTGTTGTAGGAGACTCTATTGATGGGGTTGGAATTTACCCTGGGCAAGAAAAAGACCTTGTAATTAAGGATATTAAAGAGCAATATGAGAAATTAGCAGAACTTTATGAGAAAATTCCAAAACATATAATGATTATACAGTGCCCTGGGCAACATGATGCAGTCAGGGTTGCAGAACCACAACCACCAATTGGAGAGGATTTTGCAGAATCCCTTTGTAAGATTGAGAATTTGTATTTAGTTAGTAACCCTTGCCTTGTTGAGATTGAGAAAAAAGGAGACAACCCTGGAGTAAAGGTTTTAATGTATCATGGGGCAGGAATGCATAATACAATTAATGAGATTGAAGAGTTAAAATTAAGTAATGCTCATCACACTCCTGCAAAAGTTGTTAGACATTTACTGTTGAGGAGGCATCTTGCTCCTTGTCATGGGGCATCGATTTATATTCCCCATCCTGAGCGAGATCCTATGATGATTGATCAAGTGCCAGACATTATAACAACTGGAGATTTGCATAAAGCAGATATAGAGAAGTATAATAATATTTTAATTGTTTCTAATTCTTGTTGGCAAACAATCACAGCCCACGAAGAAAAGCTTGGGAACCAGCCAGATTATTGTAAGGTTTCTATTGTTAATCTTAAAACAAGACAAATAAAAATTTTAGATTTTGAATAAAATGAACATAGAACAATATTTTGAATCTTTAAACAAGAAAATAAAAGAAAGTTATGATGTTGCAGAAAAAGCTAGAGCAAAAGGGCTTGATCCTAAGGACGAAGTTGAGGTTCCTCTTGCTTTGACAATGGCTTCAAAAGTTGTGAAGTTAGTTGCAACAAAATACCTTCAAGTAGATAATGAGGAGATTATTAATCGGATTTTAGAATTAGAAGAACAATATGGTTCTTTAGATAATTCAGTTAGTTTTACAATCGCAAGGGAAATTGCGCAAGAAAAATATTGTAAATTTGAGACACAACTAGAAGCAATCGATGCTGCAGCAAGAGTTGGTTTTGCATATAATACATTAGGAGTTGTTAGTTCCCCTATTGAGGGCTACACTGAATTAAGAGTTGGGAAAACCCAAACAGGCCAGAGTTATTTAAAAGCTTATTTTTCAGGACCTATTAGGAGTGCAGGAACAACAGCAAGTTGTGTTGCTGTAATTCTTATTGATTATTTAAGGCAATTATTTGGTTATTCAAGATATGACCCCACAGAAATAGAGTGCAAGAGAACTGTCATAGAACTATATGATTATCATGATAGGGTCACAAATTTGCAGTACCTTCCTACAGAAGAAGAAGCTTATTTTATTGCCAAACATTGCCCTATTCAGATTGCAGGAGATCCTACAGAGCAGAGAGAGGTTTCAAATTATAAAAATTTGCCAAGAGTTGAAACAGATTTTATTAGGGGTGGTTTTTGTTTGCTTATTGGTGAAGGGATCGCTCAAAAAGCTGCAAAAGGTTTAAGGATTTTAAAAGGGCTGCAAGAAAATGGATTTAAAATTGATGATTGGGAATGGTTAGAAGAATATGTTAAATTACATGAAAAGAGAGATTTAGGAGAAACAGATGCAAGTCCAACTTATATTAAAGACTTAGTTGCAGGCCGACCAGTTTTTGGGCACCCTGGAAATGGATTTAGATTTAGATACGGAAGAGGAAGGGTGGCTGGTTTTTCTGCAGTTTCTGTTCATCCTGCAACAATGGCTGTGACAAATGATTTTATTGCAACAGGGACTCAGTTAAAGATTGAAAAACCAACAAAAGGGTGTGTAGTAACTGTTTGTGATTCAATAGACGGCCCGATTGTCAAATTTAAAAATGGGAGCGTTAGAAAAATGGAAGATTATGAGGAGACTAAAATGCTTTATAATGAGATTGAAGAGATAATTTATTTAGGAGATATTTTATTTCCTTTAGGGGATGTTATTAATAGAAATTCCATTTTAATAACTCCAGGTTATGTAGAAGAATGGTGGGATTTGGAACTAAAAAAAGAAGGAGGACATGTAGAAAATTTTTATAATGTAAAATTAGAAGATGTAATTAGTCTTTCGGACAGGTTTAAAATTCCTATGCACCCAAGTTATATTTTTTATTGGACTCAAATTAGTTATGAGCAATTTTTAGGTTTTGTTGATTGGTTTGGGCACTCTAGGATTAATGCTGGAAAATTATTATTCCCTTATAATTCGAGTGAAAAAGAGCGTTTTAGGTCTGGGAAAAGGGCTTTGGAATTGTTAGGCCTCCCGCATGAAGTAACTATTGAGAATGTTGTATTAAATGAGACAAATACAAAAGCCCTGTTAACTAATCTAGGGTTTGATATAAATCATAAAGGGGAATTGAATTTTGATTTTAAGTTTGGAGATTATGAAAATGTTTTAGAGGTTGTGAATAAGTTAAGCAAATTTAAGATTAAGGATAAGGCAGGAGAGTTCATAGGGAGCAGGATGGGAAGGCCTGAAAAAGCAAAGTTAAGGAAATTAACTGGGAGTCCTAATGTGTTGTTCCCAGTTGGTAAAGAAGGAGGGAGATTAAGAAGCGTTAATGAGGCAGCAGAGGGTGGATATGTTAAAGCAGAATTTCCTTTTAATTATTGTGAAAACTGTAAACGAGAAAGTATTTATAATTTATGTGAAGAGTGTGGTGAAAGAACAATAAAAAAATATTATTGTAAGGTGTGCAAGAAGGAGATTAGCCAGGATAAATGTTCTGTTCACAATATTGGGGATAGATTTAATAGAGGGAAGATTGATATGAAAAATTATTTTGATTCTGCTCGTAAAAAATTAGATTATTTGAAAACAGACATGCCTGTCTTAATAAAAGGGGTTAGGGGAACAAGTTCTAGTAATCATGATTTGGAAAATTTAAGTAAGGGCATTTTAAGAGCAAAGTACAACCTCCGTGTTAATAAAGATGGTACAATAAGGTATGATATGACTGAGTTACCTATTAGTCATTTTAAACCAAAGGAAATTGAGGTTAGCATTGAAAAATTAAAAGAACTTGGTTATGAAAGAGATTGTTATGGAAATGAATTAACTAATGAAAACCAGATACTTGAATTAAAACCGCATGATATTATTATTCCTTGTAATAATCTTTCTGGTGATGAGAAAGCTGATGAGGTTTTTGTAAATGTTTGTAACTTTATTGATGAATTATTAGAGAAATTTTATGAGTTACCTAGATTTTATAATGTGAAAACAAGAGCAGATTTAGTTGGGAAGTTGTGTGTTTGTATGTCTCCTCATAATTGTGCAGGGGTTATTGGGAGGATTCTTGGTTTTTCTAAGGTTCAGGGCTTACTAGCAAGCCCTTATATGCATGCAGCAATGAGAAGAGACTGTGATGGCGATGAGGCTGCAATGATGCTTTTATTAGATGTTTTAATTAATTTTTCTAGAAAGTTCTTGCCTTCTCATAGGGGGGGAACTCAGGATGCTCCATTAGTCTTAAATGGGAGAATTTATGCAAAAGAAGTTGATGATCAGATTCTTGATTTTGAATTAGTTAATCATTACCCCTTGGAATTATATCAAAAAGCAGAACAAAAATTACATTCAAGTAAGATTGAAATAGAAATGGTAAAACAAAGGCTTGCAAGGGGGGAAAATCCTTATGTTAATACTGGTTTTACTCATGATACTTTTGATTTTAATGATGGGGCTACTTGCAGTTCTTATAAGATTCTTCCTACAATGAAAGAAAAGGTTGAAGCACAAATGCGGTTGTGTGAAAAATTGAGAGGGGTTGACCAAGGAGATGTTGCTAGATTAATTATTGATAGACATTTTATGAGGGATTTGAAAGGTAATTTAAGAAAGTTTAGCCAGCAGAATTTTCGGTGTGGGAAATGTAATACTATTTTTAGAAGGCCCCCTTTAAATGGTAAATGTCCTAACTGTCCTGGAAATATAATTTTTACAATTTCTTATGGAAGCATAGTAAAATATTTAGAACCTGCCCTGGATTTAGCTAGAAATTATAAAGTTCCACTTTATATTATCCAAGATTTGGAACTAACAAAAAAATATATTGAAAGTATTTTTGGCAGGGAAAGTGAAAAACAAGAATCTATTGATAAATGGTTTTAAAGAGGAGGAAATTAGATTAGGGGAAAATCTTTATTAACCCCTCTTCATATACTAAACTTATGATGAAAAAGGGAAGAAAAAAAGAGATTAAGTTAATTAGGATTTTTTTAATTATTTTAGTTGTCTTAGCAATTCTTGCTGGTGTTTTTTTATTAATTTTTTATGGAGTTTCACCACCAACAGAAGCAGGGAGGGGAGGTTTTTTAAATACAGTTTCAAATATGAGAAATTTTATTTATACAATGTTTGGTGCTGAATCTTTTTCAGCTACTGCTGTTACAGTAAATAATTGTGGATATTTAATTAATACTGAATATGAAATTTATGAGCTTTCAGGAAGCATTACCGGGACAGGTTCTGAGCCTTGTCTAACAGTTTTGGCAAATAATTTAATTATTGATTTAATGGGAAAAACAATAGATGGTAATTTTGCAACTGCGATTAGTATAAATGGGTATAATAATATAACAATTAGAAATGGGGTAATCACTAATGGAGATTTTGGAGTTTTTATACAAAATTCTCAAGATAATAGTCTTGAAAATTTAGAGTTAAATTCAAATGGCTATGCTGGAGTTTATTTAATAGATTCTGATTTTAATATTCTGTTTAATTTAATTTTAGATGGAAATGGTGTTTGGATATCTCCAGCAATTTACTTTGATAATGGTGCAGATAATAATAAGATGATAAATAGTCAGATTTTAAATTCAGTGATGGAAGATGTATTTTCAACATCTTCGACAAATGTTTTTTTAAACACAACTTATACAAGTGTTTCTCCTAGTTCTTCTTTAACAAGAAAATGGTATTATCAAGCTTATGTTGATGATGGAACAAATCCTTTAAGTGGAATTAGTGTGTTTGTAGAGAGTATTCCCTTCCCTAGTGAGACATTTAGTTTAACAACAAATTCTTCTGGACTTACTGAAAAAATAGAAGTTGTTGATTATATAAATAATTCAGGAGTTGTAAGTTATTATAATAATTATACAATAAATATTGATGCTGGAAGTTATGCTGAAGAAATTAATTTTAGTGAAAGGGGTAATGTTTTTGATTCTATTTCCTTAAGTGTGGGTGCCCCAATTCCAATAACTAGTTGTGGGGAACCAGTTGACCAGCCAAATACAGAATATATTTTGCAAAATAATATTGAAGATAATAGTTTAACAGAGCCTTGTATTAATATAACTGTTGAAAATGTAACTTTTAATTGTGATGGGAAATATATTAGGAGCGATGATAATGTTACTGGGGTTTATTCTAACCAGGATAATACAGTAATTAAAAATTGTGATATAACTATGGATTCTTCTATTGGAGGTTATGGAATTGGTTTGTGGGATGCTAATGATTCCTATGTTTATAATAATGTTTTAAATAATCAGAATGTTGGTTTGTATTTGTATGCAATTAGTGGTGTAAGAGCAGAAGATAATACTATAGGAAACAATGCTTTTGGAATTATTATTTCTAATTCAAGCTTTAATAATTCTTTAGTAAGTAATGATGTAAACTCAAATATTTATGGAATTTATTTATATGATAATTCAGATAATAATAATTTAATAAATAATAATTTTTGGGATTGTAAATCTATAGAGGGGGGTTGTTTGTCTCTTCATAATTCAGATAATAATTTAATTTCAGGAGGGATTATTAATTTATCTGCAAATCATTTAATTTATCTTACTGGTTCAGATAATAATAAATTTGAAAATATTCAATTATATGATTCTCCTACTAACGCTTCTGTTCATGTTGATGGTTCTTCTGAAAATAATGTTTTTGATGGTTTAATAATTTATTCTCCTAATTCTCCTAAATCAGGGATTAACTCCAAATCTCCAAATACTACAATAAAAAATTGTAATATAACTACTGGTTCTACTGTAGAAAGTTATGGAATATCATTATGGGGGGCAGACAATTCTTATGTTTTTAATAATGTTTTAAATGACCAAGAAATAGGTTTGTATTTATATTCAACTTCTAATGTGATAGCAGAAGGCAATATAGCACTCGGTAATACATATGGGATTACTATTTATGATTCAATAGACAATAGGATAATAGATAGTGATTTTTCTGGAAATACAAATTATGATGTTTATGTAACCACAAACTCTGTAAATAATACCTTTATAAATGTGAGCTATGCTCTTTTTAGAGAATATGTTGTTACTAATTCTGAATTAATTAGAAAATGGTATTATCAAGCTTATGTTGATGATAGAACAACTCCTTTAGATGGAATTAGTGTGGATGGAAGAAGTAATCCGGTTCCTCCAGCAATCTTTAATTTAACAACAAATTCTTCTGGATTAACAGATAAGATAGAAGTTATTGATTATGTAAAATTTTTGAATAGAATTCCCTTTAATAATTACACAATAGATGTTGATACAGGTGGCTATGTTTATGAAGTTAATTTTAGTGAAAGTCATAATGTTTTTGATTCTATTTCCTTAAGTACGGGGGCTCCGATTCCAATAACTAGTTGCGGAGAAGTTCTTGATCAGCCAAATAGTGTTTATATTTTGCAAAATAATATTGAGATTGCTTCAGGAAATTGCTTGAATGTAAGTGCAGATAATGTTACTATTGATTTAGATGGAAGGCAGATAACAAGGGGAGGAGGGCCTTCTGCAAAAGGTCATGGGATTTCTAATATTGGAAATCATAATAATCTAACTGTTAAAAATGGCTACATATACGGCTATGAACTGGGAATTGTTAATACTGGAAGTTATGGTAATTTTACTGATTTAATAATAAATTCAGATTTTACAGATGGAAGTGTTTGTAGTATTGTGGGGCTCTTTCTTGCTTCAGGAAATAATAATTTTGTTGAAAATGTAGATGTTTCAGGACATACTTGTCAAGGATGCCCAAGCCCTCCTTATTCCGTGGTGGCGGGAATTTTAGGCCTAGCTAATTCAGGAAATGTTTTAAAAGATGTAACATCAAATTCAAATACTGCAGATCTTGTAAGAGCAATTGATTTTTCTAATTCTGATAATAATCTTATAATTAGGGCAGTTGCTAAGTCTAATGTTGGGCTTAGTGAAACTAGTGACTTGTTTATCTCTGGTTTTAATAATTTTGTAATTGATAGTGATTTTGATGAGGTTACTTTAATAGGTCTAGGATTAAATAATACTCTTTTAAATGTTGATTATGACAAAGAAAATATAATTAGTTCAATAGAATTAATTAGAAAATGGTATTATCAAGCTCGTTTAATGGAGGGAAGCACTAGCAATCCTGTTAAGAGTGGAATATTAAATGCAAATAGTTCTCAATCTCCTTTAGGAGATTTTTTACTAACAGTTGATTCATTTGGGTTTACACAACAAGAAGAAATAATAGAGTATATTATTGATTTAAGTGGAGCAAAAATAAATTACACACCTTATTTAATAAATGCAACTAATGGGACCTTGGGAATGATTAAAGAATTAAATGTAACTGAGTGGGCTTCAAGTGGTTTAAGTTATGAGGTTATTTCTTTATATCCTGAAAATGAGATTTATGATTGCAAAGTTCTAGGAAATCCGGGAATGGTTTATACTTTGATGAAAGATTTAACAAGTAATGGAACTTGTTTAAATATAACTGCAGATAATATTGTGGTTGATGGAAATGGGTATAAAATACTTGGAGACGGGGAAGGCGAAGATATTGGTATTTTTGGTAATGGAAGTGCAAATATAACAATTAAAAATTTTGCAGAAATTAATAATTTTTCAAAAGCAATTTATCTTGAAGATGCAGATGATTCAATAATTAAAAATAATACGTTAGTAGCAGATCTTTTTTTTGAGAATGGGGGAGATTTTAGAACTGACTATGGAATTTATATTAAAAACAGCCCTTTTGTGTTAGTTGATGAAAATATAATTAATTATATTGTTTCAGGGCCTTATCATTTAGCTTATGGGGTTTTAATTAAGGTTGAAATGTCTAATTTTGGTACTGGAACTAATATAACAAATAACCAAATCTGGGTTGAATCTGAGCAAAGGCATGCTAGGGGAATAATTTTTACTAATGATGGCATGGCAAATTCTAATATTATTTCAAATAATTTTGTTGATTGTCAAGCACTTATTTTTGGGAGTGGAATTGCGTTTACTAATAATTTAGCTTCTAGTTTAAATAAAATTGAGGATAATATAATTAATGTAAATGCAGGCACTGCAGAAGGGCTTAGTTTAAGTGGTGAAGGGGCAGGACCTAATTCTGTTTCAAATTTACTTAAAAATTTAACTATTGGTTCTCGAGCAAGCGGGAGTGCAGTAGGAATTAGTATCAAGAGAAGTGATGGGCCATTATATAGTTCGACAAATGTTCTTGATTCTATAATATTTGTATTTTCTACTGGAAGCGGGGGCATGAATGCAAAAGGTTTGGAAATTTCTGAGGTTGTTTTAAGTAATTTTTCTAATCTTCGTATATGGCCTATTGCACCTGGTGCAAGGTCTACAAGTATTTTGGCAAGTGATAGATATTATGATAATCAGTTTAGGGATTCAATTCTTTTAGGAACAAATTATTCTGTTTATTTTGGTCCTGGATTAAATTCTTTGAACAATGTTTTTACTCATGTAAGCTATGCTTCTGGGGAAGAGTATGTTGCTCCTGGTGCTGTTGAATTAATTAGAAAATGGTATTATCAAGCTTTATTAACAACTAGTGGCGGGCCCCTTGATGGAGCAGATTTAATAGCAAATAGTTCTCAATCTCCTTTAGGAGATTTTGCAGATGTTTCTGGAACAGATGGCCGTACTCCTGTTCGAGAAATTATTGAATATACTAATAATGGTGGAACTAAAGTAGATTATTCATTATATTCAATGAATGCTTCTGATGAAGATTATGAAAAATTATATGAATTAAATGTAAGTGAAAATATTGGTTCTGATGGCAAAGTTTATGAAAATATTTTATTAAATCCAAAATCTGAAATTTATTATTGTAAAAACTTAACTAAACCAAATACGATTTACACTTTAATGGATAATTTGATAATGCAGACTGGCAGGATTTGTTTAGATGTTCAAGCAAATAATATTACTATTGATTTAAAGGGTCATAAAATAAATGGGTTAGATATAATTGATAGTACTGGGATTAATGTTGATGGATATAATGATATAAAAATAAAAAATGGGGAAATTTCTGATTTTATGAGGGGTATTCGGTTTTTTAATAATAATAATAATAATATTACAAATGTTGATACTGTTTCAAACCTTTATCAAGGCATTTTTTTGCAATCAAGTTCTGGAAATGTTATTAGCAATATTGATTCTTTTTATGATGGAAGTTCTGCTATTTATTTAGATGCAGCTTCTTTAAATAATAATCTTTCAAATATTATTGCAAATCATTCTGCTTCTGCTTTTACTGCTGCAATTCAAGCTTTATCTTCTGGTAATATTTTAAAATCTTTGAATATTATTGAGCCAGAAGTTTTTGAAGGATTATATTTGGGAGGGGATAATAATCTAGTTGAAGATGTTATGGTTGATTTTAATTTTCCTCCAGGAGCAGGAAGTTCTCCAGGCATTGTTGTAAATGGAAATTATAATAATTTAATAAATATAGATGTTTTATCTAAACAAAGCAGTGTTAAGGTTGGAGGTTCTCATAATATTTTTACTAATGTGGATGCTCAAGATAGTTATAATGATTCTATTTATGTTTCTGGGACAAATAATAGTTTTACGAATCTTGGATTAAGTGATTGTGGTGTTGGAGGCGAGCATTCTTGTTTATTTGTTGATGGAGCTAGTAACTTTTTTACAGGACTCTTTATTAATGGGGATTCTGGTGATGATGATGTTGCAATTGAAATTTCTAATTCAGATAATTTATTTAAAGATGTTGTTGTTAATAGTGTGAATATTGGAAGCAATGATATTCTTATTTCTTCTGGAACTAATAATTCTTTTTTAAATGCTGATTATAATAAGAATAAGGAAAGGGTTTTTGGAGAAAGCGAACTAATCAGAAAATGGTATTATCAAGCTTTTTTAACAGCAGGAGCAGAGCCAGTTGTTGGTGCAAGTTTAATTGCTAAGAGTTCTCAATCTCCTTTAGGGGATTTTTTGCTAACTTCTGGGGGCAATGGTTATACTGATGTAGATGAAATTATTGAATATGTTAATTTTGGAGGAACAAGGACAGATTATTCACTTTATTCAATGAATGCATCTAATGGAACTTTAGAAAAATTATATAATTTAGATATAAGTGAAAGTAAGAATGTTGATTTGAAAGGGGCTGTTAATCAAACTATTCTTTTAAATCCTGCAAATGAGATTTATGATTGTGATAAGATTTTGAATAAACCACATAATATTTATGTGATGATGAAAGATTTAAACACTTCAGGAAGTTGTTTGATTATTCAAGCTGATGATATTACTATTGATATGAACCAATATAATATTACTTCAACAGATTTTGATGCAGGAGATGTTGCAATTGATAATACTGCAAGTCATAATGAATTAACAATTAAAAAAGGTCACATATATGATTTTGGAACAGGTATTTTTTCAAATGGAAATAATGGTATTTTTTCTGATTTAATAATTAGTGCAACTGGGAATTTCGGGTCTAGCAGTACTATTGAAGGCATTAGATTAAATGGAGGTAGTAATTATTTAGAAAATATTAATATTAAGAATTTAAAGAATTTAGGAGGCTCATCTACTACTAATGGGCTTCATTTAAATTCAGATTTCACTGTTGTTAAAAATCTTGTTTTAGAAAATATAAGTAGCACTTATCTAACTCGAGGGATTTATTTAGATAGTTCAAGTTTTAATGTTTTTGAAAATATTTTTTTAGATTCAGTTTCGTCAGGTTCAAATGTTCAGGTAATTTTTTTGGTTCTTATTTCTATAAATAATAATTTTACTAATGTGACTATCTCTGATACTTCAGGCCCTATAGCTCAAGATGTTTTTTTATTCCTTGCTTCAACAAATAATATTTTCTTAAATGTTAGTTATATAACCGAAGCTGTTGAAGTAGGTTCTTCTTTAATTAGAAAATGGTATTATCAAGCTAATGTTAGAGATGAGATTGCTCCTGTAAATGGGGCAAGTGTAACAGTGACTAGCAACACTGTTCCTTTAGAAACATTTAGTTTAACAACAAATCCTTTAGGAAATACAAATGTTATTGAAGTCATTGATTATATAAATGACTCAGGAACCCTGACTTATTATAATAATTATACTATTGATTCTGTTTCTGGAGCTTATTCTGAAAGTCATGAAATTAATTTTAGTGAGTCTGAGAATGTGGTTCCAGATAATATTATGATAAGCAGAGAAATGGTGGGATGGAGTAAGGCAAATTATCCTGAAGGAGCTTATGAACCAGAAAATATTGGATTAATTGGGACTCATTTGCATGAGTTTTCAATTGATTTTGAGGGACTTAATGCAAGTGATGGTGATGAATTAAGATGTGAGATTATTGTTCCTTCTCTAGGGTCTCTTCAAGTTAAAGGAAATGTGACAAGTGATAAAATTGAAGAAAATTATTCAGTTAATCATACAATTACTTCTGAACCAGTTAATAAGACAAATCCTTGGAAAATAACTAATTGTACTTTATATGATTCTGATTCTGATGTGTTGTATACAAGCGGTTCTCTTTATGACACAACATTAAATAAATCTATTTTAGTTCATGAAAATATATGGACTAGATTTGAAACTGAAGATTCTGATGCTTTTAGAGCCTTGCAATGTTATTTTAATATACCAAATCAGTATTTTAGAAATCTTGTTAAGTGTGATTATGAGGGAGATGTAGCTTTTGCTGATTCAATGGCAAAAGGTTTTGAAGTAGAAGGGATTTGTGATGATGAAATTGATAATGATGGAAAGGGTGGGGTAGATTGTGCTGATAGGTATTGTGAAGGAATTTTATATTCTTGCAATTATGCAGGGCAAACAGCTGTTGCAACAGTTAAACCAAGCTTTTGGTCAACAATTTTACAAGGTCTTGGATTTTTTTCAATAGGATTTGGAAGTGCTGCTCTTCCAGGCAATTGTAATAATGGAATCTGTTCTGAAACTTTGATTATAGGTGGTAAACCATTAACTTATTATTATACTGGTTATGTTCGGCCAGATGGTTCTTTGAAAATCTGGTTTAAGGGAGGAAATTATAATACTGGTTATGTTATTCAGTATTTGATTAATGGGTTGAGAGGTTTTAGTGATTATGGTATTCAAGTTAAACCAGGAGCTTATAGTTTAAATTCTCTTTATGATGATACAGGAAATATAATTGTTAAAGATTCTGATGGGTATACTGGGGAAGTTGATTTTGTATTGATAATTAATATAAGTGGTTATAATGATGGGGATACTGGTTTGTTTAATCTTTCAATAACTCATTATAATCAAAATCTTATTGAGTATAATCTTCCTTTTGAAGTTCATGCAGCAGGACCTACTAATTGGGATGAGTCTTGGACTGGTTTAGATGTTGTGAATCCTTGTTATAGTAATAGTAATATTGATGAGGATTTAGATTATAAAATAGGCTGTTCAGATGAAAATTGTGATGGGCAGGATGGAAATTCTGATGGGGACAAGTGTGAGTTTGGTGTAGAAACAATTTGTAATGATGATTTTGATAATGATGCTAATGGGTTTCGCGATTGTTTAAATATTGATTGTGATGGCCAGATAGGAGAGCCTAGCGGAACTGCACGATGTGAATTTGGAGATGAAAGTCTTAATAATTGTGGAGATAATTTTGATAATGATGCTGATTTAAGAATTGATTGTTATGATCAAAGTACTTGTTGGCATCAAGTGATAATTTGTCCTTCAACAGAACGTACTAGTGATGCTGCTTGTTTTGATGGAAAAGATAATGATTATGATAATGGGACAGGAAGTTATGATAATAATCCATCTACTGGAGTTGATTGTTTAGATAGTGATTGTTTGCTTGTTAGTT
>Ga0315550_1000218_pt1 | contig 34236 bp, 35 predicted proteins | sample SalMarSW160190MG_2_FD_203100 | JGI IMG/M metagenome (GOLD analysis project Ga0315550, IMG submission 203100) | Salt marsh sediment microbial communities from the Plum Island Ecosystem LTER, Massachusetts, United States - Salt Marsh Sediment SW1601-90 ...
GTAACTTCGTTGACCCAAACATCAATATCATCGAAGGAGCTCTGGTTGGTGATGTCGAAAACAAGAATGGCACAAGTAGCACCAGCATAGTATTTAGGACGGAGATAAGCGAACATTTCCTGCCCTCCCGTATCCCAACAAGCAATTCTCACTGTTATTGGTTCTGTATAAACTTTCTTTGTTAAATTATCATTCAGTTGCTCTTGAGTTAAAGTAATTGTTTTTGTTAACCAACTTACTCCTAGAGTTGGGATGTAACTATGAATAAAAGTGTTTAATGTAAATCTTCTAGATAAAGATGTCTTTCCCACAAATGCTGAACCCACACAGATAATTTTTTGTAACTGATTCATTTTTTTTTACCTCCACACCTGATTTAGTATATCTTGCAAGAGGCCCAAACCTTGCATCCTTTCCCATTCAACTTTCATTGTTGAAGGAGTTTTTAAAGCTACTATTTGACGTAAACCTTCTAGTGTTAGCTGTTCTTCAAGAATCTCCATGATATTTTTTACAAGTAATAGAAATTCTCTTTTTATCTCCGTTGTTGTCCCCTTTTGGATATCTAGATCACTAAATACAAATCCCTCGCTTGTATTCAGTTCATAAGATTCTTTGACATTAAATGTATTTTTATCAATATAATTCTCTGTCAATTTTTTTATGTCTTGAATTAAAGTATTAGGTAATTCTTTTTCCTTTTCTACATAATATAATCTTAAACCTAACCATAATGAATTTAAAACATTTTCAAATACTTCTATCATATTTCTTTTATCGATATCCTCTATATGTAAATCAAGTACATTCCATAATAAGAAAGAATGGGAAAGAGATTCTGACACTTCTCTACGTTTAATACCTTCTAACTCTTGCAGAAATTCTTCAGCACTTCTATCATCCTTGATTTCAAATGCATTTAGAAATAATTTCATGAAGAAGAACAATTGAGATGAAACCATTTCTGTTGAATAATTTGGTGGGCTTAAAAGAATGAACAGAAATGAAAATTTACTCATAAAAATAACTTTGGACTGAGCAAATTTAAGAAGCTGTAATTCTTTTAATGTTTCTTCATTTTCAGATTTTCTATAAAATTCAAGAAGCATCTGTATCATTTGTTCAACTTCAGCTTCATCAGCATTCACCTTTAAAGGTCTACAGAATAGAATTTCCATTTTTTCCTTGTTTATAATGTAGAACCCCATCAACTTACAAACAACCTTAAGATTCTACACCCGATTCTATTCTTAAAAATTTGTTTATAATCCCATATAATCTATTAAAAAAACTATTGAGGAAAAATAAGGAAAAAAAGAGTTTATGTGTAACCAATTTTCGGACTAGTTAATTGGCTTCGTTGTTTGAATTTTTCCTCCATTTTATCATAATACTTGATTACTTCTGGAGTTACAGTAGGATGAACCTTTTCTAAAGCTTGATTGAAGTGCTCCATTGTTACTTTATCTATATCAAAATTTTCTCGTAAGCCAATCATACCAGCTTCTCTACATAAAGCCTCGATATCACTTCCTACGAAACCTTCAGTGGAAGATGCTAAGTCTTTTAGAACAACTGATGGATCTAAAGGCATATTTCGAGTATAAATTTTGAATATTTCAAGTCTCCCTTTTTGATTTGGAGCACCAACGTTAATTAACCTATCAAAACGTCCCGGACGAAGTAAAGCAGGGTCAACAATATCTGGTCTATTTGTTGCTGCAATAACAACAATGTCTTTTAATTCTACCAATCCATCTAATTCAGTCAGTAGTTGACTAATTACTCTTTCAGTAACATTGCTATCTGAAGACATTCCACGGAGAGGCGTCAAAGAATCGATTTCATCAAAGAATACAATTGATGGAGCAGCTAATCTTGCTTTTCTGAAAACCTCTCGAATAGCTTTTTCACTCTCTCCCACCCATTTAGATAGTATTTCTGGACCTTTAACTGATATGAAATTTGCTTCAGATTCTGTTGCAACTGCTTTAGCTAAAAGAGTTTTTCCGCATCCAGGTGGTCCATACAACAAAATTCCTCTCGGTGGTTTGATGCCAATACGTTTGAATGCTTCAGGATGAGTCAGCGGCCATTCTATTGCCTCACGGATTTCCATTAATACTGGTTGAAGTCCTCCTACATCCTCCCAAGGGATATTGGGAGATTCAATGAATACTTCCCTAACAGCGGTTGGGGTGATTTCTTTAAGTGCTTGTACAAAGTCATCATGTGTTACTTCCAGTTGATCAAGAATATCAGCAGGAATACTTTCTTCATTTAGATTAACAGATGGTAATACTCTACGAAGTGTTTTCATAGCAGCTTCTCGAGATAATGCTTCCAAATCTGCACCAACATATCCATGTGTTACATCTGCAAGTAATTTCAATTCGACATCCTGAGATAAAGGCATACCTCTGGTGTGAATTAACATAATTTCTTCTCTACTATCACGATCAGGAACGTGTATCTCGATTTCTCTATCAAAACGCCCAGGTCTTCTAAGAGCTGGATCAACAGCATTTGGTCTATTGGTTGCACCAATAACAATCACTTGACCTCTACCAACTAATCCATCCATTAAAGCAAGGAGTTGGGCTACTACCCTTCGTTCAACCTCTCCAGTAACATCTTCTCTTTTAGGTGCAATGGCGTCTAATTCATCAATAAAAATAATACTTGGAGAATTATCATCTGCATCTTTGAATATACTTCTTAACCTTTGTTCAGATTCTCCATAGAATTTAGACATGATCTCTGGTCCGTTAATAACTATAAAATGAGCAGCTGATTCATTTGCTACAGCACGAGCTATCAAGGTTTTTCCGCATCCAGGAGGACCATGTAATAAAACACCTTTAGGTGGATCAATTCCTAATTTTTCAAATAATTGAGGAAACTTAAGCGGAAGCTCAACCATTTCTCTTATTTTTAGAATCTCTTGATGAAGACCACCAATATCCTCATATGAAACACTTGGTGCAGCTTTTTCTCCTTCTACCAAAGGTTTTTCTGCAACTTTTAGTTGAGTTCCTTCTGTTACAACCACTATCCCAGCAGGAACTGTACTAACAACATTAAAAGGAATAGCTCTTCCAAGAATAGGTATGAGAACTGTATCTTTTCTAGAAAGTGGTTGTCCTAATAATTTTCGTTTTACAAAATTCTCGAAACTAAAATCTATGTTTACAGACATTTGTTCTGGAGCTAGTGTTACTTGACGAGCTACACTCACTTTTGCTTTTTTAACAACTACTTTATCACCTAGAGAAACACCAGCATTTCTACGAATAACACCATCACATCTTACAATCTCTTTTTTCAAATCTTCAGGATATGAAGGCCATGCTACAGCTGTTGTAGAGCGTTTTCCAACAATTTCCACAATATCACCAGTAGAAACACCTATCTTTGACATTGCCATGCTGTCGAGTCGAACTTTTCCTCTACCTACATCTCGCTGTTTAGCTTCTGCTACTCTAAGGGTTATCTCTTTGTCAGCCATTTATAATTCCTCAAGTATTAATACAGAAATTTTAATCTGTTTTTAATTCAACATTAGAGCTTTATAAACTATATTTTATCGGTTTAACTTATATTAGACTTTTTAATATAAAATACTTTTTTTTCTCAAATTTCTTAAATAGGGTAAAAATAGTATAAAAAAATGGGAGTAATATTCTAGGTTAAATCCTAAGTTTTAACTTGAGAGCGCCTTCCTTGCAAGCATCAATACATTCCCCACAGTTAATACAGTGTTTATTCGTAACATCTCTATCATATTGGAGAATTGGTACTTGGGTAGGGCAAGCTTTCTCACATTTGTCACATCCGCTAGTACATCGATTTTTATTTATTCTTAATCCAAATAAACTATATCTACTGAATAATCCTAACATTACACCAGTTGGGCAGAACCACCTGCAATATGCTCGAGGATAAAGAGTAATGAGCACTAATATTACTACAAATATAATAATCCTGAGGAAGAAAATAAATTTCCATTGTCCTATCTCTTGTCCAAAAGTATCACTTTGCATTCCCCAACTTAAGTAATAATAAAGAGTTCCGAATAAAGTAGAAGAAGGATCAATAGTACTGTAAGGCATGTCTTGACCAGGACCAAAAGCTGATTTTGAATTAGTATTGTTGAAAGTTATCCCGATAATAAAGGACATAATAAGAATGAAAATTGTAATAAATGTCCCTATTCTGCTAAGGGTTTTAGTAGTAGGTTTTGAAACTTTTTTCTTCTTTATAGGAATTAACCTAAATAAATCTTGAAACAGACCAAATGGGCATACCCAAGAACAAGTGGTCTTTCCTAGAATTGAACCAAAGAGTAGGAAGATGGAAAGCGCTAGATAAGGGAAAATCCACAAGGTAAGTACGTATTGTAAAGCTTCAAAAGCATTCCAAACGGTAGTAAAGGGACCACCAGAAGGATAAGCAATTGGGAGTAGAATTGGGGTTCTTGCAATACCGAAAATAATTCCATTTATCAAACCAAACATAATAAATTGTACAATAAAACGTATAATCCTAATACGATGATCTTGGAAGGGACGTAATGCACGGGAAACAAGAGGTTTTAATTGCTTTGTTGCCATTGTTTTCACTTACCTTTTATCTTTACCATGGTTTTGGAATCCCTGATATGTATGTATCAAGGAAACTTTTCAATTCAATCTCTGTAAAATGAGAAATATGATCATAAATAAGAGATTGATATTGTACTATAGCTATAATCAGAAATATGATACCTATTGATATAAAGAATATTAGGAATATTCTAGCTCTTGCGTTCATGATAACTGAAGACCTCACAAATTAACTTATAATAAAGTTTTTTGTTTTAAAGTAAATGTTAATTTACTTAATGTAGAAGATTTTTTCTCAAACACAATGCATTTAAATCCATTTGGTTAAATTCTATTTATGAGCTCAAATGATATGTGGAAAGTAACCCCACTGAAATCATGCATTCTTGCTATACTTGAAAAACGTGGAGGAGTTGTCTTAGAAAATGATCTTGAAACTCCTCTTAAAGATATGTATGGAGATTATTCTGATTCAGAATTAAATAAGGCTCTTATGACTTTAGAGAACCAAGGTTTGATACACGTTGGATGGATATCAAAAACCAAAAGACGTATCCAAATAATGACAAAAGAGATGAGCTTTTTAGCAGTTGGTGAAGATTAGTCACTGTTATTATAGAAAATAACTAATTTTCGTCCAATAATATTATGTTCCCGACCTATTGCAACTGGTATCTTTATTGAAAAAAATGCACTTTCATTTTCAAGTTTTAGAGAACTATCCTTTGCAATTCTCTCTATATCAGGACTAATTACCATATTATCCTCATATTGGTATTCTGGTATAATTATCACAACCTTGGAGTTAGGTTTGAGGAAAATTTTACTTGTCCGTAAAACAGCGATATATAGATTTTCTAGCTCAGACATAATATTCTCTGCTTCATCTTCATCTGGTAATTCAGCAAGAAATGGTCCCAGATAAGGTTCAGTCACAATAGCTCCTACTTTATTGGATAAAATAGCAGATAAATTGCGAGAATCTAGTTTGAATACCTTCCACTTGTCTTTCATTCTAGCTTTTGCAGGATGTTGCAGAGAAAATTGATTTAGGTTTTCTTTTGTAGCTCTAAAACATTTTGGATCATTATCAACTCCAATGACATCAACACCTATTCTCAGTCCTTGAAGTAGGATTGTACCTGTACCACAGAAAGGATCGAGAAGTATTTCATCTTTCTGGATTTGAGACAAAAAAACTAAACTTCTTGCTAACTTTATGGAGGTACCATGAGTGAAGAATCTCACTTTTCTCCCCTCATCTTGCCTAATATCCAATAATGGATTTGTAACCCATCTTGTTATACCTAAGAAGATTTTCGATTTAATTACAAAACCTGTAATCTCAAATCCTCTTTTATTCATATTCTCCTTATGATATTGAAAGGGTGTCTGTTCATAGGTTTCGTTTTTGAACTTCAGAAGTTTTATTGGAATATCTAAATCGTTAGAAGTGTTACGAATAATTTCTTGTATTTTTCTATGGATATTTGTAGTTAGTTCCCTTGAAGTAGTTTGTATGCTTATAGAGATTTTAACTTGTTTCTTAGAATGTTTGTAATTCCTTTGTAATGTATGCTCTATTAAATTTTTAAAATCAGATAACCAATATTTCTCTCTTTGTAAATTCTCTTCAATTTCTAGTGATCCAGCTTTAACAATGCTCCCAGTATTTTCTAAATGTTTAAGAAATTGTCCTTTTTCATTTTCTGAAAGAGTTAAGAGCAGATTATCTTTCCATTCTTGAAAAGAAAGCTCCTTTGGTTTTATTCTTTCAAGAAGAGATGAAATTTCGAGCTTGGATAAATCTCTATTGGATCCATATTTAACAAAAACAGAGAATTTAGGTTGCATGTTAACATCATCCAAAATACGAATCAAGACTTTTCTGTTTTAAAGCTGCTTCTTGGCCTTTCTTTGCTTTTTGAAGAGTACCATAGACTCGATCCTTGCTAAATCCTCTTTCTTCACAAAGAAATTCAACAACTCCTTCAATATCTATAGATCCAAATTTCAGATCATAATCTTCAGTGATTACAGGATTTAGAAACACTTTTCGAACCGCATTATAATCCACATCTAAGACAATTTTCTCCTCCTTTTCTAAGACTGTTTCCAAATCGCCATGTTCTTTGATTAATTTATATGCGGTTTTTGGACCAATACCTTTAACCCCATCTGGATTAAAATCAGTACCTATCAGGATTGACATGTCAACAAGCTGTTCTCGGGTGATTTCCAAGGTTCTTAGTAATTCTTTTTGATGGTACTCTTCTATCTTCACATTAATAGTCCTATTTGATCTTGGAAGTTTTCTTTTTCCAGACAAAGTTAAATTTCTAATCAAAATGGGGGAACCAAACAATAAACTATCGTAATCTTGAGAAGCAACCGCCCAAACCTTGCTCTGTTGAACTAAATAAGCAGCTTGAGATTCACCTTCTTGTGGAGCTTCTACAACTGGAATACCAAGCAATTCTAGAAGTTTTTTACTGTCTTCTACCATTGGTTTTGTTAACTTACTAGTTCTTTGAGCTACTGTTCTTACTCTTTTCATATCTCCTCTCTCTAGAGCATCTTCTAACTCCTCCCTTGCTTTTGCCTTAACTTCAGCTCTACGACGAATTTCTTCTTTCTTTAATTGAGAAGGCTCTCCATCAAAAACATAGACAAGTTTTACTCCTTTTTCTAATAATCTTGAATTTCTATATAACAAACCTGTAAGATGACTAGTAATAGTACCCTCAGAATCTGATAATAAGCTACCATCGTATCCTCTTATTGAAGCAAGAAATTGATAAATTATATTGTATGCGTCAACAGCTAATTTTTTCTGTCTTAGTTGATCAATCTCTATTTGCATTCCTTCAAATAAATCACTGATTTTTTTTACACCCATTTTAATATTCTCCTAACAAATAATGTTATTTCTTAAAAGTTAAAAAACTTGTCTAACTAAGGGGTTTTTAACCAAAATGACCTGTAAGAGGTACAAAAGCTACACCTCCCATATTCTTTTCTGAGTATTGATTTTCAGGTTTTCTTGTTATCAACATCAATTCTTGATAAAATCGTTTTCCTACAGGAATAGCTAATTTTCCCCCCACAGCTAATTGTTCTAAAAGTGGAGGAGGAACTGTCTTGCTTGCAGCTGCAACTGAGATTATGTCAAAAGGTGCTTCTTCTGGATAACCTAATCCCCCATCAGATGTAAGTATAGTAACTCGATCATCATAACCAGTTTTTTTAATATTGTTTTTAGCGAATTCAGCTAATTCTGGAATGATTTCTATAGCATAAACATGGCCCAAGTTATCCGCACCTTCAGGAGCTACCATTTCTGCAAACATTGCTGCATTATACCCACTCCCTGCGCCTACCTCTAAAACTTTATCCCCTATCTGTGGATCTGTACAAGAAGGAGAGATATAAATCATAACCATATGAATTGCACTAATTGTTTGACCTGCGAGAATAGGAAGAGGTGTGTCAACATATGCTCTATCAAGATAATTTTCCAAAACGAAGCTTTCTCTAGGAACTTTAAGAAAAGCATCTGCCATTCTTTCAGTTATTATAATTCGGTGAGCACCTAAACGTGTAAGTACTCCCCTTTTTTCTTCGAGAAATTTGTTTTGAGGACTCATATAAACAACACATGGAAGGTTTCTGTATGATTTCTAGACACGACCATTCTTAATTAGATTTCGGTTACTTTTGAGATAAAAAAATGAAAAACTAAAATGTTTTCTATACAATTTTATCAAAATATTATCCGGATGTTTCTTGGGGAGTATCATAAGTTTTTAAAAATGAAATATAATAAGTATATATCAGCGTTAGTAGATTTGTACTAAAATAAGATGGTACCAAATTAAAGGAGATTATCGAATGATATCACAAAAGCAATTTGAGGAGACCTTAAAATCTTTAGAGTCTCATCCCGGAGTAAGAGGGGTAATTATCACTAGTAATGATGGACTACCTATTTCTAGCACAACCAATCTCAGTATGGAAATGAGAGAAAATGTTTCAGCTTTGGTTGCCTCATTAGTAGGAAGAGCTAAGGCAGTTGTTACTGAACTCAATGAAGGAGATTTGAATTTCTTCACTTTAGACACAAGTCAAGGAGAGATTCTTGTTGCTCCTGAAAATGATTATGTATTAATTGTCTTAAGAGAAAAGAATAAGTAAGCTTAAAGAACGAACACAATATCAAAAGTTGATGAGGATACTATGAGAAAAGACGCTTCAGGCAAAATGCACTTTAAACTGGTCTTCGTAGGACCTAGTTTAGCTGGCAAAACAACACTACTAAAAAAACTACACACTGATGTTACTGGAATCAAAAAAGGAGGATTGAATAGTATTGAAGATCCTTCCGGAAGAACAATTTATTTTGATTTTAGCCCATTTATGGCAACTTCTTCAGTCATTTTAGATATTTACACAGTAGCAGGTCAAAGAAGGCATCGCCATCAACGATCTTTAGTTTTGAAAGGAGTGGATGGTTTACTCTTTGTTGCAGATTCATCCAGAGCAATGTTAGCAGATAATGTTGAATCTGCAGAAGAGCTGAAAAACGAGCTGGGAGATAAAATTGGGGGAGAGTTACCCATTGTAATTGCTTTGAATAAGCGAGATGCACCAGATGCAATGCCTAAAAAAGAATTAGTCGACGCATTGGATTTAGGTACCAATATACCAGTTTATGAAACCATAGCAATTGAGGGAATAGGTGTAAAAAGAGCTTTTCAATCCCTCTCTAGAGAAGTATTGTTAAAGAAATTATATGCCGTTTGATAAGAAAAGGAGGAGAGAATTTAGATTTTTCCAGGCATTATAAGGATATGATCAATATTTGATGTATCATCTTGATCAATGATAAATCTTGCAACTTTAGCAACATCTTCAACGGCTAACATTCTGGTTCTATCTACATCTTTTCCATCAAACCACGGAGTATCAACCGATCCAGGATTGATTGTTGCTGCTTTAATATCAGTACCTTTTAACTCATCCCTAAGACTCCAAACCATCGCTTGAACTGCATGTTTTGTTGCTGCATATAAAGAAGCTCTAGCTCCTGTTTTCAATCCTAGATTAGATGAAGTCACAATTATTTGACCTTTATTCTGCTTTTTCAATAGGGGGAGAGTCTTATTCAACCAAAGAAATACTCCACGAACGTTGGTATTGAACTGTTCATCATACTGCTCAATAGTTAAATCTTCTAAATTACCGAAATAACCTACACCAGCATTTGCAAAAATGACATCCAATCCACCTAATTCTTTTTTAATTTCTTTGATCATACTATCTACAGCTTGTTCATCACTAACCTCTCCAACACCATAGAAGGCTTTACATCCCTTAGATTTCAAATTATTACAAAGATCCTTCAATCTAGTTTCATTTCGTCCTGTTAGATAGAAACTATGTTTATCCTTTGCCATTTCCAAAGCTACAGCTTTACCAATTCCACTTGATCCTCCAGTAATAACAATTCTTAGAGGAGCTTTGCTATTTTCAATATTCATACATTGAAGATTCATATCAGCTTAATATTTTTTACTTCTTAAGATTATTCAGTAGAGAAATTGAAGTTTTTACACCTTTCTCGAACCATTCCACCATCATATTTTCATTTGGAGCATGATTATCTTCATCAGGTTGTGCATAAGGAATAATATACATCGGTTTTCCTGTTGCTTTATAGAGAGAATAAAGAGGGAGGCTTCCTCCAGCGAGAGGTATTTTTAATGGTTCTACCTCAAATCCTTCTTTGATGGATTTTACCAAAATATCGGTCCATGGCAATTCAAGAGGAGTAAACATTGGATAAAAGCTTGTTCCGAATTTTACTTTACATCTTTCAAGTATTTGAGAATAAATGTTAGACTCTGACTTTAGTTTATTTAAATGAGTAATTATCAACCGCTCTATTTTTTCTGGTGTTTGATTTGGTACTAAACGAATATCTAACTCTGCTACCACCTCTTTAGGAATGATGGTTCTAGCATTTTCTCTTACGCTACCAGATTTTATTCCACGAATATTGAAAGTTGGTCGAAACATTAAACGATGAGTGAGAGGTAAGTCCTTTTCTTCACCAAAATAACTTATGCCTAGCTGTTGTTTGTAAATTTCAGGATCCCTATTAAGATCGTTTGCAGCCTGCAATGCAGCAGCTGTAGGAGTGAAAACGTCGTCATAAAAACCTTCGATTAAACATTTACCCATATCGTCCTTCATAGTCTTGAGAATAGAAATAAGATCCCAAACAGGATTGGGTTGGATACCTCCAAAATTACCTGAATGAATATCTCCTTTTGCAGTTTTCAATTCCAATTGAACTGTTGTTATCCCTCTAGCACCAAACTCTAGAGTCGGTTTCCAAGTGGGATCAGCTGGACCATCAGAAACAACTACCAAGTCAATATTTTCAAAGAATTCTTTCTTTTTATTTATAGCTTCATCTATATGAGGTGAACCTAATTCTTCTTCTCCATCTAGAATCATTTTAACATTAACACTAAGTTGTTTATGTTTATGAAGACATTCTATAGCTATAATATGAGCGAAGAATTGACCTTTATTATCACCAATACCTCGAGCAAAAATACGTCCATCTCTAATCTCAGGTTCAAAAGGAGGAGAGATCCATTCATCTAAAGGTGCAGGTGGTTGAACATCATAATGACCATAAAAAAGGATAGTATAAGGTGCAGGTGCAGAAATTTCTGTAATCTGCGGTTTCCATTCAGCGAGAATAACCGGATTAGTTGTAGTAGAAATTTGCTCAACATAATTAGCTGTTTGTTTGAGTCTCTCTTCAAGCCAGTTAGCAGCAAGTTGCGCTTCATCTTTATTCCTAGATATACTAGGGATTCTGATTAAAGAAAATAAATCATCTATAAACACTTGTTTATTTTCTTGAAAGAAATCAAAAGCTCTCAATTTAATACCTTCCTGATTAAGATTTTAGATTAAATACAAAAAAAAGAGAATTAGAGGTTTTAAATAGTTTCACCTAAAATTCTAAGCTTTCTGTTTATCTATTCTTCCAGCAAAGAAGAAAAGAAGAGCACAGAGTAAACCACCAATTATACCTGCATAAAAACCAGTACCTAAACCATCGCTCCAAAGATCACTAATTTTACCTATATAAACATAGAAAAGTATTGTAATAAGAATGGTTAAAACGACAGCCCCAATTGATGCAAAGAAACCACTCTTTTCTATTCTAGCATCAACTTCCTTAGATACTTTGAGAATAGGATAAAGCTGTTGCAAAGCAACTAATAGGATGTAAACGAACACAAGTCCAAGTAGAACAATAAGGAACATATCGAAACCAGGAGTGAAAGAGGTACCTAAACCAAAATCATACCCAGAAACACTACTATAGTAAGTTCCTTCGTACCACCAAGCAAATTCAAAAGCAAAATTGAGAATGGCACCAACTAAGCTGAGAATCATGATCCCAACATATAAGGCAGGTTTTGTATTTTCAGGAATTTCACGTTGTTCTGACATAAAGAAAAATAAACTAAAACTTGTTTAAAAATATATTCTCCTACCAAAAATACATAGTAAGAATAGAGAAGTAAAGACAATTAGAGAGTAAACGAAAGTTTTATTAAAAAATATAGAACGAATGAGAAGTAGTAAAAAAATACTAATAAGTGGGCCCGTGGCTCAGAAAATTTTCACTGTGTGTGAAATTTGAGCTTTCAGGTAGAGCAGCGGACTCTTAAATCATAGAGTTGCGACTTTATGATGAAAAAATCCGTCGGTCGCCGGTTCAAATCCGGCCGGGCTCGCCAATTTCCTATATTTTTGAAAGCTAAAATAAATGATAAGATAAACACGCAATTTTCTTAACATTATGTTTCCCTCTAAACAAACAGCTATAAAATATAATTAAAAGATATTTCAACCCATTTTATATGCTCATTTTCTCAGCATATTCTCTCTCCCATTCTTTGATTAGATGTTTCTCCCAAGTGTCTGTGTCGATTAAAAGCTTGATAGTTTCTTCAAAATTTTTTCTTTCTTCAAAAATCTGAAACGCTTCATCTATTTCTATTCCTTCTTTATACAACCAATCATTACAAAGATCTGCAACAAAACCTGCAAAGATTCTATAAGCCGCCCTATGTTGCTTATTTTGAGAAATAACTACTGTAAACGCTTTCTTAATCTTCTGTACATATACTATGATATTCTCGCTTTCCAGAGTCTTTAATTCTCCAAGACCTATTGATTTACCTAAATCTAAAACAGCGGACATAAAAGCAGTTATCAAAGTTGCATCGTAAGGTAAAGATAGAGTTAACATCAAAAACACTGGTTGACCTGTTTCTAAAGTAATAAGCAAATCAACATCTTGAATAACAAGAGGTTTATCTAGAGGACCATCATTATCTTGTTTTATAATATCTTTTCCAGAGCGGATGGTTCTTTTGTTAATAATTAAGTTTAGATTACGCATGAAATAGTAAATTCCTTCTTTCTCCTTCTCTAAGAATTCTTCATCTTCTATCCATGGATTAGTCTCTATCATAACTTCTAAAGGTTGGAAATTATCTTGAAAATTCTTCTTAACTCTTTTTACGAGAGATTCATAAGTTCCTTTTTCTTTAACGATAGTAAGAATATAATCACTTTTCTTCTCACAAACAATTTCATTGTTTCCAAATTCAATTAGTTTAGGAGAACTTTCTCCAAATTCACCTATAATTGATGTAACTGCAGTAATGTAACTAATTACCTCTACATTCTTTTCTTCTGTTCCCCATTCTTCATCGTAGATTCTATAATATCTACAGGATCCAGAGGTTTTCAGTACTAAAACTGCTTTTATCAATTTCAAATCACACTAACCTAATATACTTTAAGCTAATATAGCTTAGTAAATAAAAATAACTCTTAAAACCTTTCTTTAAGGAAAATCAACAATGAACCAACAGTCTTCAGGAGTTCGTATCTCCTATAAACTAGCAGAATCAATTCTGAAAGAATTGAGAAAACACAAAGTAATAGACTTATCCTTAGAATTTATTAGAGAAACAGATACACTTGTTATCCCTATCACCTTACCAGAGGAAAAACTAACAGCAATTCTAAAAAAATACAAAGATAATTATGTATTTACAATTCAAAATTTCGAAAAAAAAGAAGTATCACCAACTAATCTATTTGATGCAGTAAAGGATGATATACCTCCGAAACTCCACGAATTTATACCAAAGTCATATGATGTAATAGGAGATATTGTGATAGTAGATATAAATGAGGAAATAATAAAATATAAAGACAGAATTGGTTCAGCTCTTCTATCTCTTTTTCCATCTATTAATACTGTTTATCGGAAAGCTTCTGCAGTTACAGGGGAACTTAGAGTGAGAAAAGTGGAGTTACTTGCAGGTGAGAAAAAATGTGAGACGATACATATCGAACATGGAATCAAAATCTGGGTTAACGTTTGCGAAGCATATTTTAGTCCCCGACTTGGTCATGAACATAAAAGAGTAGCTGATGAAGTATTAGAAAATGAGATTATCGTTGATCTCTTTACAGGAGTAGGACCGTTTCCTCTTCATATAACTAAAAATGTCATTGCAACAGTCTTTGCAGTAGATATCAATAAAGTCGCGTTGAAATGTTTGGAAAAGTCTATGGAATTAAACAATCTGAAAGGAAAAATTGCTTTAATTTATGGAGACTGCAGACTAGTAACTAATTCTCTTCTTCAAGCTGATAGAATCATAATGAACCTTCCAAGTAAGGCTCAAGAGTATTTTGATGTAGTATGTCAGATCATTAAACCAGGAGGAATTATATATTTCTATCAATTTGTCCCAGATGAAGAACCAGAGATAAAAATGAAAGAAATTCTTGAAGAAAAACTTAGAGAGCACAAATTTGTAATCAAAGAGGTTTTAAGCTTTCAAAAAATCAGAGAAAGTGCTCCAAGAGAGATTCATGCCTGTTTAGAAGCTTCTATTTCTCCGTTTTCAATTTGAATCGTTACTTTCATCTTTGAACTCGGATTCTTCATCAATTCACGTATTTCTTTAGAGATATCTGACGCAGATTTGTCAGCATTTATCATTAATGTTTTAGGGCAAAGAAAATTACTTTTTCGTATAATAATTGCAGACTCATCAGAAAGTTGAAGATTCGGATGCCCTTTTCCTTTAATTTCCTCATCAAATCCGAGTACGTTTAAGATAACTTTTACATTGTTATTTTCGTCTCTAAGAAGACTCTTAACTTCGTCTGGCAGATTTAATAGATTAGTTGTTGCTCTTACGCCTAGAATACAATCTCCTCTAAAGGTTAAATCAGAATCAACAGTAAATTCAAGTGTTGACTTGTGTCGAGAGGTTACATGAGAATGGCCAAAACACTCGAAGGTAAATAACACCATGAAAATTCGTTTTCATAACACTTTAACAAAATTTCGTTTACTGATAATTCAAGTGATTATATCTTCCACTTCAATGTTGCTCCAAATTGTTTAAATTAATTAACTTTTGATTAGAAAATATTATATTATTGTAATAAAAAATAAGTTAGGTAGTTGCATTCATGTCTCAAGATTTACCTTTAGAAGAAGCTTATGATTGGTTTAATAGTCGTGTTTCATCGAGTATGTCTAGCTATCGAAATAGCGCAGCAAAACAACTTCGATCCATAAAAGATAAAGTAGAAGAAGTTAAAAGTGCAGCACACAGATTTGATTACTCTGATATTAAAGATCCTGATGTTTACCAAAACTATGCAACCACAATATTTACTAACATCAACGAAATTTTTGAGGATCTTGAAACTCCAGAACAAATTACTTACAAAAATCTTGAAGATTTTCTTTCTAATATACAAAGCAAAATTAATTCTTGTATGAATATGCTTTCAAAATATCTTTCTTGGTTAAAAAGAGACAGGTCATATAAAGATAAAGTCAAGAGTCTAGATAGATCCCTAACGAGATTAAAAGAAGATGTACATATTTTTGAAACTAAAACCTTAGTCTCTTATTCAGAAATAGTGAAATTTGAGAGAGTGTTAGAGGATATAGAAAGATTAAAACAACTTGTGGAGCGACAAAATGAACTAGAAGAAGAAATCGAATCTTATGCTGATGATGTCGAAAAAATAACTAATGAAATAAATGAAAATCAAAGTGCATTAGATGAATTTGAGAATCATCCGGGATTTATACAATTAGAAAAAAATAGAAAAGAACTAGAACGAATTGAAATAACTATTTCAAATAGATTATCAGAAATAAAAAAGCTCTCGAGCAAAGTATTGAAAGCTGTTGATAATAAAAAAGTTGATTTAAATGATTATGATAAAGAGGTTCTTAAAAGCCTAACAAAGGATCCATTAACAGCTTTTGTTAAAGAACCAGAAGGGTATAGGGGGATAAAATCATCCTTAAACGTACTAAAAAAAGTCAGCACAGAACCTTCTATTCAGATGAAAAAGGAAAAACTTCAACGTGCATATGAAAATATTGAGGAAATTTTAAATGATGAGCTACTTGAGTTACAAAAAACTGCTCAGTTTATTGTCAAACAAAGTGAAGCAATAGACTATAAATTCCAAGAAATGCAACTAGATGTCAAAATGAAGAAACTCAGAGAATTGATTGATAATCTGAAAATTGATCGAAACAGAATAACATTATCTATTAGAAGAGAAAAAAATGAAGTTGAAGAGGAAATACAATCCTTAAACAAATCTATTGAAGAAAATATCAATGAATTTACTAATCGCTCTATAAAACTTGTTTATTAGAGTTTTAAAACAGATATTCTTCTGTTATTGCTTACTACTTTTGTTGATTTCATACAAAAATGACCTAAACAAAATAAACCTTAAATCTATATTGTATTCATGTTAAACTGATGAATGAAATGGAAAAATGGACAGCAACATCAGAAGAAATCAAGGAAGGAAAAACAACAGATGTTTACTTTTTAAGAACGATTCAATGTTTAGATAAAGACGGTTTTGACAAAATCAAAGCATGGGCAGAAGTAACTACTGGAGGAATTCCAAGAGATGGTAAGCAATTATTGTTTTTAGGGCTTCAGGATGTTTTAAACCTCTTTATTGAAGCAAAGTTGTCAGTTGATATATATGCAATAGAAGAAGGCACAATTTTACCATTTAAAGATTATAATGGCGTAAGAATTCCTTTTTTAGTCGTAGACGGTGTTTATAGAGAGTACGCAAAATATGAAACACCGATGTTAGGACTGCTGTGCTTTCAATCAGGTGTAGGTACCTCGGCACTAAGATTAAGGATAGCTGCACAAGAAAAAATACTGCTTTCTTTTGGTATTAGAAGAATGCCCCCTGCAATTGCTCCAACAATTGATAGAGCTTGTTATCTAGCAGGTTTTGATGGAATTTCATGTGTATTAAGTGCAGAAAAACTTGGAATTCCTGCAACAGGAACCATTCCTCATGCTCTGATCATGATAGAAGGAGGAATCCAACCAGCTATTATTTCATTTGATAGAAATATTGACCCTTCAGTTGCCAGAGTAGCTTTAGCTGATACATTTAATGACGAAAGAATTGAAGTTCTTGCTGCTCTTGAAGCTATTGGCGAGAAACTAGAAGGTGTTAGATTAGATACTCCTAGTTCAAGAAGAGGAAACATGCATGAACTTATCCAAGAGATTAAATGGGAATTAAAACTTCGAAATCGTGAGGACCTTAAAATTTACCTAAGTGGAGGTCTGACAGAAACCGCAATTTTAGAATTCAGAGATCTAGTTGATGGTTTTGGAATTGGAACCTATGTTGCTAATAGCCCAACTGTTGATTTTGCATTTGATATCGTAAACATTGAAGAGGAAGACATTGTAAAACGCGGGAAATTTATCGGAAAGAAGCAAGTTGGTTACTGCGAAAAATGTGATATTTATCTGTGTGATCGATTTGAAAAAGAGAAAATAATTTGTCCAGAATGCAATAGTGAAATGAAAAAAATGTTGCATAAATATATAGAGAAGGGGCAATTAATTACAAAACTTCCAATTGAAGAAGACATTCGAGATTATGTTAGGAAACAGAAAATTAACTTGAAAGAGATGTGAAAAAATCTAATTTGTTGCCCAACCAAATAAGTTTAAAAGTAATATTGAGAAAAAAGATACAAGTAATAGCTTGGTATATAAAGATTAATAGAGCTAGAAAACGAAGGTAATCCAGATGGCATTTGGAATAACATTTGAGAATAAGACAAATGAGTTGAAAACTACATTAAGTGATTTGAAAATCAAGGTGCCTGAAATAGAGAGCGCTGCAATTGTATCAATTGAAGGATTACCAATAGCATCGGTTTTGCCTCAGGAAATAGAAGAGGCTAGATTAGCTGCAATGACTGCGGCAATGCTATCTTTGGGTGAGAGAGTAGCACAAGAGATGCAAAGAGGAGAACTAGAAAAAATCTTCATCGAAGGAGCTTATGGATACATTATTACAACCGCAGCAGGTCAGAATGCAGTATTGACTGTATCTGCTAGAAAAGAAGCAAAACTTGGATTAGTCTTTCTTGACATGGCTAGAGCAGCTCAAGATGTAGAACGCCAATTAAGTTAAAGTTTCTTTTACTATTTTAGTCATATTTTCTAAAGATGAGAGTATACTTTGTTAGAGAGATTTAAACTCATCTTACGAAAAATAAATAAAAACAATTTCATTTCAAAGATTGAGCTGAATAAATGAGCAATAAAATTGATGACCAAGAAGCTACGGAAAATTTGGTAGTAAATCTAGGGAAACTTGAGGAAGACATAAACAAACTTAGGAACCTTCGGAATGAATACAATCAACGTACTAAAAATGTTTTAACTAAAAGAAATGAAATAAATAAGGAAATTCAAGATCTTTTGGACAAAGCGAAGGAATTTACTCAAAAACGTGATGATTTAAATCAACAAGTTAAAGATTTGAAACAAAAACGTAAAAATCTTCAGGAATCTTTAGCACAAGATAAACAAACTCTTGAAGAAATAGTTGAAAAAGAGCAAACTATAGACAAAGGAAACATTCGTAAGAAACGAAACACTATGATTGGAATAAGTAAGAGGATAGATAAAATAGAATGGGAATTACAGACTAGTATTCTCGATTCAGACGAAGAGAAAGAGATGATTCAGTCTTTAGAAAAACTTTCAGATCAAGTAAATAAACTAGCAGAAGAAGTCCATATTACAACTAAACAAAATGAACTCTGGAGAAAAATTTCTTCTACACAAAAAGAAATCAATATTCTTCATATCCAGATTGTAGATGTTGCAAAAGAATCGCAAATTTATCATAATTTAATGAACCAGCATTTTCAGAAGGTCAATTCTTTAAGAAAAATTGCTACTGAATATCACAAGGAATTTATTAGTAATAAAAAAACTGCTGATAGTTATCATAAGGAATATCTTGCTAAAGTCACAGAAAAAAATGAATTAAGAAAACAACTTAAGAATGCTCAACAAGAACATAGAAGGAAAATAAAAGAACGTATTAAGTCCAATATTGAAGAAAATGTCAATAAAGCTTTTGAAAAATATGAAGCTGGTGAAAATCTCAGTTTAGAGGAATTCAGACTCTTAGTTGAAAATGGGATGATTTAGTAGTTATCCTTATCTATTGTTATAAATCTTCAACTAGTATCAAATAGTCCGCATACATCAAACTATTTTCTATTACACTTTTTGATGGTGCTATTAGCAGTATTTCTGTCGATTCTCTTGCAGAAGAAATCATGGGTAAGAGGACCTCATCAATAACACCTAAACATAAAATATCAGTTTGCTGAGTTAGAACAACATCCATCGCTTCAAGTGCCATATGAATCTCTTCATCTGAAGGGACTATTACTGGAGAAATTCCCTTTTTGATATATGCACCATATTCTTCTGGTTTAAGCTGATGATCGAAAATTACCATAGATTTTCTAATACTACCAATTTCTTTTATTTGGTCGAGAATATGTATTATTTGAGTTTCAGAAAGAGTCTCAATTAGTTTACCTGTGAATATACAACTAATGTTTTTTCCTTGTTTTTTCAAGATATTCAGAACTCTTTCAGTCATATTATTTGGTAAACATTTGCACAATTATAAATAATTTCGTTTCAATATTTTTTAAGATTTGAAAATAGTAGATATAAAAAGAGATTAAAAGAGTAATAGTTTGAATTTCATAAATATCATATTTCCAACTATTTGATAAATATAGGTGGCTTTAATGCGTTTACCAACTCCTAAATTAATTTACAAGCTTTATGAAAGGAAACTTTTCTCTGAAATAAAGAATAATCCAATTCCTAAGCATATAGGAATTATTCTTGATGGAAATAGAAGAGGAAGTAAACAATTAGGAGTAGATTATGTAAAGGGATATGAACTTGGTGCTCAAAAACTTGAGGAAGTTTTGGACTGGTGCTGGGATCTTGGAGTGAAAGTCATATCATGCTGGATTTTCTCTACTGAAAATTTCTCTCGTCCAAAGGATCAGGTTGAAAGTATAATGAAATTAGCAGTAAAATACTTTCAGAAAATAAGAAATGATAAGAGAATTTTCAAGAATGAAGTAAGAATAAGGGTACTTGGCAGAAGGGAGATGCTTCCTAAAGAGGTTCAAAAAGAAATTGAATTGACTGAAGAAGCAACCAAGCACCATAACAAATATGATTTAAATTTGTGTATGGCATATGGTGGAAGAGCAGAAATAGTTGATGCTTTGAAACAAATTCTAGATAAAGCTAAAGAAGGGAGTATAGATTTGAATAATGTTGATGAAGAGTTAATAAGTAGTCATCTATACGCTGATGACACTCCAGACCCAGATTTAATTATACGTACTTCTGGTGAAGAAAGGCTATCAGGTTTTCTTCTCTGGCAATCAGCTTTTTCAGAATATTATTTTACAGATGTTCATTGGCCTTTGTTTAGAAAAATAGACCTTTGGAGAGCGATAAGATCATTCCAAAGAAGAGAAAGAAGATATGGAGTTTAAATCCAACCATTATTCATAAAAGTCATCTCTTTGCCCCCACTCTCTTTCAAGTGAAGCTATAAGAGTATCAATATTTTGTCCAGTATTTGCACTTATAGGGATTAAATCCCCCATACTTTTAAATTGGTCTAAAAGCTCTATAATGCTTATCCCTAGTTGTTGAGATAGATTAATTTGCCCATAACTCTGAATAGAAGAAATCAAAGTTTCTGGAGATTCAATCCATTTCTCAAGAGACTCCATTTGTTCCTTTTCTATTATATCAGCTTTAGAAATTGCTGTAATTTGTGGGAGAGACAACTGAAAGTTTACAGACATACTTAAGAGAAGTATGCTTGAGAAACCTTCAGGTTTTATCACTAAAGAAGGATCTATTAAAAATATTGAAGCAGGTTGTCCTCCTTCTGATACAATTGAAGAAATTAGACGACCACTGCTTCTGTAAGCAAAGAGTTCAATTTGTCCTGGTGTATCTACCAAAAGATATTCAGGTTCAATATATTCAATTTCTGATTTTACATCATCAATCTTTGTAGCTATTAAATCCATACTAGCTATCATTGCACCATTAGGACCAAGTTCTAGTTTATCAATTAAATTATCAATATTCACAATTTCCCTTACATCTATATCAGGATTATAGGGTAAGCGTTTAACTCCGGCATCTAAATTTAGAGTAGCTACATCCAGATTTTTCTCACTGAACCAATCATATAATGTTCGAGTCAATACTGTTTTACCACTACCTGCAGTTCCCACCATAAAAATTGGATAATATCGTTTTGCCATTTTAATCAACAAAAGGTTCCATTTTTATATCAGGGATATTCTTTCGAAGAAGATTTTGGAGTTCTTCAATAGCTTTATCTACTTCAGATTCAGCTTCTTCCCCTAATCCCGAGATGTGTATAATTATTCCTTGTTTATCTTTGTATGCTGGATGAGATTTAACATACAAATCGCCATGCTTATTCTTGATTTCTAATATGAAAGGAGCTAACTGGCTTTCAATACTTTGAAATATTTGGAATTTTTTCTCATACAATTTTTTATTTTGTTTCTTGTTTAAACGTGGTAAAATATGACGCATAAAGATATCTTTCATCTCTGTAGGGACCCCAGGTAAACAATAAATTTCAATACCAACGAAGTTTAAATAACAAGAAGGGGCTCCTCCAACATAATTTTGAAGCACTTCAGCACCTGTAGGCATCAGAGCCATTTTTCTACGTTCTTTTGTTAAACCAGCATTCTTCTTCTTATCATAGTATTTTTTTATTTGTTTAAGCGCAACTTCATTTTCAACTAAATCTAATTTTGTTGCTTTGGAAAGAACTTCAAGTTGAATATCATCGTAAGTAGGACCTAGTCCTCCAGAGATTAAAATTAAATCAGGTTTCCTTTCAAATACTTCTAAGAAAAATTCAGTCGCTAATTTCAAATCATCTCTAATACAAGTTACACGTCTAACTTCATAACCAAGCTTTGTAAGATGCCTTCCCAAAAACACTGCGTTAGTGTTTGTTGTGACACCTATTAACAATTCATTTCCTAAGCAAACAATTTCAGCTGTAGGTATATCCATTTTCTTCTCACTTTACTTTTCTCTTTGAATTCCCATTTTCGCAATTTCGATTAAGAAATTCTTGTATTTCTCATCCAATGGTGGATTAATATTATTCAAATATTTGACACAATCCTCAAAAAGGATTTTAGCTTGAGATCTCGAATAATCCAAAGCCCCTGTTTCAACCATTATGTTTTTTACTTGTTCTACTTCTTCAGGATTTGAATCCCTATTTCCAACTATTTTTGTCAGTAAGTCTTTTTGGTACTTATCAGCATTTTCTAAGGTTTTTATAAGTAGCAAGGTTTTCTTTCCTTCCTTTAAATCACTATCAGTTGGTTTTCCAGTTTTTTTAGCATCTCCAAAAGTCCCAATAATATCATCGACAATCTGAAAAGCTATTCCAGCAGATTTAGCAAAATTTTCTAACCCCTCTAACTGCGAATCCTGTGCACCAGCTAAAATAGCACCCATTTTTGTCGCAACTTCAAATAATGCAGCTGTTTTACCTGCGACCATTTCCATATATTCTTTTTCAGAAATTAGCAGTTTACCCATAAAATCTGTTTCAATAATTACTCCTCTTACTACTTTGAAGAAGCCTTTATTGAATTCCAATGATGCTTGGAGAACTTTTTCAGGTGGAAAAACATTAATGTGGATTGCATTATAAGCAACATTATAGAGAAAATCACCTCCGAGAATACCCATAGCAACTCCGAAGTCTTCCGGATTTTGAATTTCATCATCATAATTCATTTTAGAATAATTTTCAAAGGTTTTATGAAATGCAGCTACTCCTCTCCTTGTTTCTGCATTGTCCATTATATCATCATGTATAAGACTAGCGTTATGAAGTAATTCTAAGGAAAGAGAAGCTCTTATTATTCCATCTTCATCAATGTTAGGATTAATAGCAGCACTTGAAAGTAACATTAAAATTGGTCTGATTCTTTTACCTCCAGAGAAAAGAAATTTTTCAATTTCATTGTAGAAATGACTTAAAAAAGGATTATCAAGTTCTTTTGATTTTTCTTCCAAGAATTGTTTCAGAGCTTTTTCGACTTTTTTCATTATTCTGTTGTATTCAGTAAGAAACATAACTATCTTCCAAATTCAGTCTGCTTACAAAAAGAAACGTACTATTAAACGTTTATTGATTAATACCAATATTTTCACAAAGCACAAGATATTTGAAAGAGCTTTAAAGAATTAATATGAACAAAATGGTTGATCCGTCAAAATTTCCAAATTCAGCTTCTGAGATAGAAGAAAGACTCTTAAAGAAAGACGTCATACGAGATGATTTATTGAAACTTTCAAGACAGATTATAAAATATTCAGGGCAGAGTATTGAAAGTTTTCATAGAAATAATGTAGAGGATGCAAAAAATAAACTTGATAAAGCCAAAAATTCGTTGGATAAAATCAATAAGTTACTCGATGAAGACCAAACAGCTTTAAGTACAGGAATTGTGGGAGTCGCGATGCAAGAATATGCTGAAGCTAGGCTTTTCTATGAAGTAATTGAAGGTAGAAAACTTTCAAGTGTGGAAGAGATAGAGGTAACAGATCAAGCCTATCTTTTAGGGATTGCTGATTTAATTGGAGAATTACGCAGATACTCATTAGAAAAACTTGTTGAAGGAAATGTTTCCAAAGCTAAATACTTCTACAATCTTATGAAAGAACTATATGGAACGTTCTTACAGATAGATTATGGGAAGAATCTAATTCCAGATCTTAGAAGAAAAAAAGATACTGCAAGAGTTTTGGTAGAACGTACTTTATCTGATTTGTTTGTTGCACAACAAAGTAAAAATCTTGAAGAAAAATTAGAAGAAAAAAAGAATACTTAACTTGCTAATTTTTTATTAAAAATTATTACACCAATATCCATCAAGTTTGTACCTGTATAACCTGTGATTATTTCCCCACCATGTTTTTTGAAAAATGAATTAGAATTATTTTCAGCTAAAGCTTTTTTAGCAGTTTCTATTTTATTGGACTCATCTAAAGTAAAAGGTCCTATTATAGCACCAGCTGCATTTGAGTTTCCATCTATTCCATCTGTACCTAAACTTAACAGATATACAGATATATCTTTTTCTAATGAAAGCGCAAAAGATAGAGCTAATTCTTGATTTCTCCCCCCTTTTCCATTTGTAAAATTCAACGTTACAGTTGTTTCACCACCAAATATTCTATAAAAAGTTGATCGAATAGTATCATCTGAGTTATTTTCTAAATCCCTAACTAGAAGATTTATTTGGTTAGCAAAGTTCTGTCCTACTTCTCTTGATTCACCAATCATAGTATCATTTAGAATTTCGGAGTTACCGTTAGAACAGAGGTAATCTTGTAAAAGAGATTGCAATTTTAGATTATCTCCAACTATATAATTCTCAACATGTTCAAAAAGCTCTTTTTTTGAAGGAGTATCAATAATTTCTGATTTCAATCCTTTTGACAAAATACCCAAGACACTTTCTGGTATTCGTGCTAGTAAAGAATGATTTGAAAAAATTTTTTCGCAATCGTTCCAAGTTGTGGTATCAGGAGCTGTAGGACCAGATGCAATACTTGAGATATCATTGCCTAGAACATCAGATAGGATAATACTAATAATTTTAGCTTGAGTCAGCTGAGCTAGTTTTCCACCTTTTACTTTTGAGAAGTGCTTTCTAATTGTATTAATCTCTTGTATTGATGCATTGCTTGATAATAATAAATCTACAAGCGACACATAATCATCAAAAGAGACATCATAATCAGGTTGTTCTAACAAAGCGCTACCTCCCCCAGAAACAAGAAATATACAAAAATCTGCTTTAGTTGTTTCCAGTAAAAGGGATATAACCTCTTCTGCAGCTTGTACACTCTGCTTTGTAGGTTTTGGGTGACCTCCTTGATAGAAAGAAACATTAGTATATGTTCTGAAAAATTCATCCATAATATCCGGTGATACAATAATAATACGCGAGAAATACTTAGGAACTATCTCTAAAAACCAACGTGCCATTTTTTGTGAGGCTTTTCCAAAAGCGATCAAAAAAAGATTATGAAATTGATTCAACTTGAATTCTTTATTAGAAACAACTAATTTTTCTTCAGATGCGCAAATAGCAGAAGACATTAAATTAGAAGGTTGAGCTTCAGTTAGTATGAAATTTGTTAATTCAATTAATTCAATGATAATTTTCTTTTCTTCTTGAGTTCTTCCCAAGTCTGTTAATTCAGACCTGTTTTTTACAAACATACTTGAATATTGATTATAAGAAATAAGAAAGTTTCTCAAAAACTATTTTAGAAATATAAAAGTGTTTATTTTCTATAATTATGTTCTATAATATCTTGCATAATTTTAGTTGTTGACTTACCTGGAACATATTTCTCTAATCTTATAATTTTAACGTGAAAGTGACCTCTCGCTGAAACACTTTCATATAAATCTCGTTCTTCTTCAGCTTGGTCATATCCTAAAGCTATTACATCTGGATCGATTAAATCTACTGTACTCATAAAATCTGTTTCACTTCCTTTAACAACAGCATCAACATTATTTACTCCTTCTAATACTTCAGCCCTATCATTCAAATTATTTGCAGGTAACCGGTTCTTTAATCGTTTAACATTATTATCTGTAGCTAAAACCACAACTAGTGCATCTCCTAAGAGGCGAGCTTGTTTTATAGTATATAGATGCCCAACATGAAGTATATCAAAAGTTCCACCAGTCATTACGATAGTTATTTGTTTACGACCAAATGGTGTTAAGTGAATATTATTTTCAGAGTCAATTGTTATAGATTTAGTTTTCTCTAGTGATTTTATGGTTTTATCAAGACATTCATAAGAAACCTCTAGTTGACGAGAAAGAGTGGAAATATCCGAATGTATTTCTTTTAAACCATTTATGTAAAGCTGCCTTATAATTCTCGTCTCATCAATACCAACCAATTTCAATCACTTTCCCTTTTGTATTCAAGTGGAAATTCAATCTCTATTTCGTCGTCATCTTTTAAATTGAGTGTATCACGTAAATTGAGTTTACTTATTAATTCAAGAACATTAGATGGATGATGTGTTCTTTGCGGTATAATGCCAACGACTTTAGCATCAAGACCAACTATTTTTAAAGGATAACATAAAACTTTACCAAATGTTCTTTCCTCGTTTTCAAAATTTTCTATAATAATAGGCCAGGAACCACGAATCAATTCCAATTGTTTAATACAATCCGATTTAATTTTAACATTCAGAGTTCCGAGGAATGGCTTAAATCCTAATTTTTTCTTGAATGATTCCATATATCCAGGTTGGGAAATATAGTATTTTCCTTCACCTTTACCGGTTGTTATAGTACCTCTTATCTTAATTGACATCAAATCAGGATGAAGTGCTTTTTCTAATTCAAGACGAAGTTGATCTAACATATAGACTCCATCTGAGGTTAACTTAACCAACGAACCTTTAGGTGAGGATTTCCAAGTTACAATTTCCAGTTTATTCAGTTTAAGGAGACATCGCGAGGCTGTTTGTTGGGAGATATGGAAGAAATTAGCTAATTGAGTTGTAGTAATCTCGATTTCTCTTTCAGCTGCTCGGTTTTGAGCTAAAAATATGAGTAGACCAAGTTCTCGACTAGAAAGATTGAATATATCCAAAGACAATCACCAATTTTTGGGTCACGATACATAAAAAAGGAAAGCTACTTAAGCTTTTCAATAAGGTAGCAACAAATAGGATACAATTTTATAATGCGTTGAGAAATCAAGATTATGAGTGAAGAAGAAACAATAATAGAACAATGGGATAGAGTTAAAGTTCCAGCTGCACCAGAGTTATCAGAGGTTCAGCTGAAGATAAGAGAGACAGCTTTATTAGTTCTAGACATTCAAAAACAAAATTGCAATAAGGATAGAAGGCCAAGATGTATTAAAACTTTATATAAAATCCAAATGTTATTAGAAAAATCAAGAAAAAGTGAAATGCCAGTCATATTTACATTAACAAGCGCTGCTTCTAAAGCAGATATGAGAAGAGAAGTACTTCCTACAAGAGAAGAAACAATAATCAAAGCAAGCGTAGATAAATTCTATGAAACAAATTTGGAAGAAATTCTAAAAGAAAAACAGATTAAGACAATTATCATGGTGGGAACCTCAGCACATGGAGCAGTATTACACACAGCAACAGGAGCAGTAGCGAGGGGATTTGAGGTTATTGTACCAGTAGATGGCATCTCATCTACCTATCCATATGAAGAACAATATACGGTATGGCACTTGTTGAATTCACCTGGAACAAGAAAAAAAGTGATTCTAACCAAAGCAGATATGATTCAATTTATCTGAAATGATGTAACTTGGAAACTGATGTGCGATAAATGAGAACTATCATTTCATTACCAAAAAAACAGAAAAGGAAAATTCCTGAAGATCTCAAAATAGATGATAATAGATTCTCAGAATCTCTTGTAGAATATTTACTTAATGAATATACAAAGAGGAAAGATAAAGTATTAGATATATTCGCAGGTTTAGGAACAACTCTATTCGTGGCTGAAGAAATGGGGAGAATTCCTTATGGTATAGAATTTGATAAACAACGATATGAATACATTTGTGATAATCTTGAGAACAAGGAGAATATAATCAACGGGGATGCTTTGAAACTTCTAGAATATAATCTTCCAACTTGCGATTTTTTTCTAACATCACCACCATACATGCACAAAGAAGATAATGAAAATCCATTTACTGCTTATACAAGAAGTGGAAATTATGAGAATTATCTAAGAGATTATGTTAAAGTTTTTAGTCAAGTCAAACAAGTAATGAAATCCAATTCAGTAGTTGCAGTTGAAATCGCAAACATAAAGATTGATGGAGAGGTTACAACTTTAGCTTGGGATGTTTCTAAAGAGATTTCTAAGGTTTTAAAATTTGAGGGAGAGATTATAATAAAATGGGAAGGAGAGGAGGAAGACAATACTAATGGTATTTACGGATGTGGATATGACCATAGTTATTGTTTGATCTTTCGTAATAAATAGATGTTAAACGAAAGTTTTATTAAAAGAGTTGAAACAGAGGAAACGTAACGGGCTTGTAGCTCAGATGAGATTCACCGTGTGTGAGCTCAGAGTAACTAGGCAGAGCAGCAGGCTTTTAACCTGAGGGTCGCCGGTTCGAATCCGGCCAAGCCCGCCAATATCTATTTCTGGAGGTCAATAATCATCCTTCACTTTACTTTGCCTTATTGTATAAAATGATCCCTCAACATATTTCTCCTGCTCTGCACCTCCTCTGAATGTATTCACATTCAATCCTTTCTCTTTAGCAATCCAGTATGTAAAGAGTGGTGCCACTACTCCATAAGGTATAACTGAACTTTCTTCAGAACCATTAAACGGAATCTCTACCCAATTCCCGTAATCAAACTTAGGTTCGTTTTTTGAAAGTATTATTGGTTTTGCTTTAATTGTATTCTTCAGAATTGGAGCGATTTCTGCAACTCTTGATAGTGCTTCTCCTTCTGGAGTGATAAACATTACTGGATTATCTTCCTCTGTAATGAAATATGCAGTATGACAATACTCCTCTATTTCTTTACTGAAACCTGGGAGTGAAAATTCATACATCTTGAACTCTCCAAATAAAGCACTCCCATAATTTGGTCCTGATGATGAAAAAATATGTCTTGAAGCTCCTGCTGATTCAATTGCTAATTCTTTTATTAATCTATTATCGACTACTTGTTTTATCACTTTTGGTATCTCTTTCAACTCAGAATAATCTGGATCTTTTTCGAAGCTCTTTGCAAGCAGCAGTAAAGCCATTTGAACAGCTGTATAACTCTTAGTTTGAGGTACATCATGTTCATACCCAACATATTGACTACTGACCTCTCCATCATATGAACTAGTCCTTAACGATTCAATATGAGAAGATTTAGCATAAATAAACACATCAGATTTCTTAGCTGCTGGACTTTCGGGATTATTTGTTACAGATAGTACAGCGCACTTTCTACTCCTAGCTGCATTTATTGCTTCAATTACTCTAGGAGTTTTCCCACTTACAGAAATGGGTATTAGTAAAGTATTTTCATCTAACAAATTATTATACCTATATCTATATCTAGAAAACTCCATTGGTGGAAAAACATAAGTAGAAAAACCTGCTTGATTAAAAGCAGCTTCAGTTGTTAAAGAAGCACAGAGTGAATCTCCACACCCTGTCAAGATTATCTTTCTGATATCTCTTTCTAATCTTATTTTATTTGCAAGCTCATATATCTCTTCTTTACTCTGTTTAATGAGGTCTTGTAAGTAAGCTGGTTGTTCATTTATCTCCTGAAGCAAATAGTCAATCATTTATTTTCATCAAATAAACTACTGAATTCTTTTTGAGTTTATCTCTTAAGCGTTCTTGATGGTAGTATTTTCTTATTTATCAGATTCTTTTTATTCTCTTATCGTCATTCTCAGTTAAAAGCAGAAGGATGTAAAATGCGATTCTTTCAACCATTATTACAATATGGCTTTACTAGATTATTAGCTGAAACAAGAACAAGAACTCATTTATCTCCAGGTATCATTGCTATAGAAAAACCAGATGAACAAAAAGGATACTCTGCTTTCTTTAATACGATTCTACCTCCAAGTTATTCGAGTTTAAAGGAACCTTTCACTTTAAACTGGATAATTCCTGAGAATAAGAAAGAAAAAGCATTAACAAATTCGTTTAATCTTCCATTTCAGCCATTTTATTCTGCTACTGTAAACTCAGAGCTTTCTGAGAGAGATTTTGAAACATACACAAATAATTTTCTCGGATTAGAAGATATTGAAAAGCAAATTTACATATTGCCTATTGATTTTATCGAATCATCTTATTTAGATTTGGTTCTAAAATCTGATGTTTCTTTTATTACCTTGCTTGGACTTAACAGGATATTCAATAATCAACGAAAACTAGCATATACTTTGGTTAATTTAAAGGAAAAAATTCCTCCTGACATTGCTATTTATTTATCGGGAGCTGTTTCACCAGCATACTTCTCGTTTTTAATTTATTTGGGAATCGATTTCTTCGACAATTCTCTTGCTTACAAAATATCAAAAAACGGTTATTTTGCGCAGGAAGACAAACTGTATCCAATCAATAATCATCCAAGATGTTTTTGCCGATATTGTTCCGAAAAAGATCCAGATTTATTGGGTCATAATGAACTTGTGATGAAAAACGAAATCGCTAAAATTCGTTTTGCACTAGAAGAAGGGACAATAAGAGAATTAGTGGAAAAAGATATTCACCGTTCAGTAACATTTGCAGCAACACTAAAACATCTAGATAAAAATTATAGTGATTCTTTCAGTCAGAGAACACCTGTTATTTCGTCAAGTAAACTAAAATGTATTGGGGAAGAATCACTCTATAATCCATCCATATTGGAATATAGACAAAGAATAAGAACAAGATTCAAACCTCAAATGTATAAAAAAATAATATTATTACTACCTTGTTCAGCGAAAAAACCTTATTCCTTTTCACGCTCTCACATACAATTTAGAACTGCAATAAAAAAGGCAGGAAAAAGAGTTTTTTCAGCTTTATCAGAGATAATTATAACATCTCCTTTGTCAGTTGTTCCGAGAGAACTTGAAAATATATATCCTCCGAGATTCTATGATATACCAGTAGCTGGTATTTGGTCAGAAGAAGAGATATCAATAACATCTGAGTTACTATTAGATGTTCTATCACAATTTCCTAAAGAATCAATTATTATCAATCATATGCACGGACACGGATATGAACAAATTATAGAAAATATAAGAGAAAAATCATCTTTAGAAATAATAGATACTTCTGCGGAAAAATCTCCTACAAGTCCAGAATCTTTGAAAAAACTAAGTGAGGTTTTAACTTCTATAAATCCGAGATTAGGTGCCCATGAAATTAACTCAACACCTTCTAGGATTAGTAATCTAAAAACTGTAGCTGATTATCAGTTTGGTAATGATACAGGGGACATTTTATTTTCAAACAACATTAAAATCAAAGGCAAATATCCAAAGAATTTACAAGTTTTTAGAGATAAAAGACTCATAGCTACAGTCTCTTCAAAAACAGGATTTCTCTCAATTTTACCCGATGTAGCTCAAGAAATCGTAGATAAAACTTTAGTTAAACTGGAGTTTGGTGCAGAATATGTATCTGGAAGTAATATTTATGCGCCAGGATGTATTCATGCAGATGAAAATATTCATCCTGATGATGAAATCTTCATAATAAACAATAATCAAGTAATAGCAACTGCACGAGCTTTAGTATCTGGTTTGGATATGAATAAAATGACTTCAGGAAGTTTAGCTGAAGTTAAGAAAAAATTAAAGGTGAAGAGATGAAGATAAATCAAGTTCTTTCATCAATTATAAGAGAGATAAGACAGAAATCTCTTGAAGAAAGAGAACATTCAAGGAAGATTGTTAGTTGGGTAGAAGATCATCGATTAATAACGGGAGCAGGTAAAGCATTAGTTCTGATTCTCCCAACAAAAGGTTGTTCTTGGGCTCTATCAGAGAGTGGTGGTTGTTCAATATGTGGATACATCTATGATAATCCTCAGCAACCAAATTATGATGATATGCTAACCTCCTTCAAAGAAATTCTTAACCAAAAAATAGAGAAGAAACTAAAATATTCATTAAAACTGTTTACTAGTGGTAGTTTTCTGGATCTCAAAGAGATTCCTCTAGAAATACAAAAAGAAATGATGAAAGAAACTGCAAAATATGAGCAGATTGAGGAAATTGTGTTAGAATCAAGACCCGAATATATCACAGAATCAGTTTTGGACAATATTGCACAGAATATTGAAATTAGCAAAATTGAAATTGCAATTGGCTTAGAAAGTGCTAATGACAACATCCTTCAAAATTCTATTAACAAAGGTTTTTTCTGGAATGACTTTGTTAAAGCAGTAACAAAAATACAAAACAAAGGAGCTAGAGTTAAAACCTACTTATTGTTTAAACCACCTTTTATTTCTGAGTTTGATTCAATAGGAGATATTTTAAAAAGCATTTCAAAGGTCATAGAATTAGGAGTGAAAACAATATCAATAAATGCTATGAGTATTCATAGAGGGACATTGCTGTCTGAATTATTCGAGAAAAAAATGTATAGAACACCTTGGTTGTGGTCATTATTATATCTGTGTAGAGAAATAAAGAAAGAATACCCCGGTATAAGGTTAATTTGTGATATTGTTGCTGGAGGAAGTGAGAGAGGAGCACATAATTGCGGGGAATGTGACAAGGAGATTATTAGTATTCTGAAAGAATTCACCTTAAATCAAGATACAAAAATATTGGATGAAGCGATTAATTGCTCTTGTAAAACTGAATGGAAAAGTTTCTTATTTAATGAAAAAATCTCTAATTCTGAGTTGTTAGATATTTATTAGAAATAAAACTAATCTGTTTCCTTATATTCAAGAACAACATTTTTGATTCTTGATGCAATTCGTTCAAAAACAGGTTCCATTAAGACAGCATCAACCTCTTTTGTTCCTACTGCATAGATAAAATTACTCTCGTCTATTGGAACAAATATTATTTGATACTTATCTGTAATCTGAATAGAATTCTCCATTTCTTCATCTTTCATGATTTTCATTATATTGTTAAGATATTTTTCACAAATCAACAATGTTTTCTTAATAAAACTCTCTTCGAGATGACCACTATGAAAGAATATTTCTGCTTTCTCTTGGTTATGTTCTACGAATACAAGGTGATCTATTCCAGAGATACTATTTAGTATGTTAAAAGTAACAGCACTTAACATTTGATCTTTTGTCAAAGGTTCTACTGGTTTTTCCTCTTTAATTTTTGAACTCTGGCTAGTATCTAACATTAAATCATCAAAACTTATAGGAACATTAACTAAATCAAGCTCAAGATCTAACTGAGGGTAGTGTTTTTTCTTTTTTTCTTCTGCTTTATCACTGGGAGGAGCTTTAAAGATTGGTTCAAATAGCATTTCTATAGTTTGATTATATACAGCAGATGCACCAGAAAAGACTTGTTTAGGATCTGAACTATGAAATTTAGCTCGGGACCTTACTTCAAACTCTTCTGCTAGAAGTCCAATTACTCTATTAGCTGTTTGGCGTTTATTTATCCCATGACTTAGTACATAAGTTATGTCTTGAATCTTTCGAAAAGATATTTGAGAATGAGAAAGCTCAATAGTCCCATAATCTGAGATTTTTGTTTCTTCGGTAAACGAACAGATTGCTTTAACGACATTAGTTAAGATATCTAACGGACATTTTTCTTTTTTGAAAATAGTTTCTTTGTAGATTATTCCATCCTTATTTCCTAAGAAGAAACCATAAATGTCTGCAACATTCTCGGATACCAATTGAACAGCTGTGATTGTCGTTTCAATCTCCTCCTAAATATACTTAGACTATTACTCTTTTTATTGATTTTTATAACTGAAAACACTTTACATCATACACAATGAATATAAGTAAGCCATAATACAGAAACATAGATTATAATCAAATCTCATCAATCTCTACATTTCAACAAAAAGCTAAATTGGGATACAAATGGAAAATAATCTTGTATCAGATACTTTAGAAGAGTTCTTACAACTACTAAAGAATAATGAATTAGCTAATAGTAGAGAAAAACAGGACATTATTTTGAAAATAGCTCAATCAATTAAAAATTCTGTAAAACCTGCAATAATACTTGTTTCAGAGTATAATTCAGAAAACCTGAGTCTTGTACCATTTTGTTTGACTGATGAGCATGCGGGATTAGAGGAAGTTGAAATAGAGATAGACTTTTTTGACGATAGTGGGGACCCATTTGCAGAAGCTTTTAGTGGATCAAAACTTACTTGGGCAACATTGGACCAAATTTCGGATAAATTTGAATATAAACACATATTTCAAGAACTTGGTGTAGTTGATATTATTATCTC
>Ga0315550_1000224_pt1 | contig 33948 bp, 39 predicted proteins | sample SalMarSW160190MG_2_FD_203100 | JGI IMG/M metagenome (GOLD analysis project Ga0315550, IMG submission 203100) | Salt marsh sediment microbial communities from the Plum Island Ecosystem LTER, Massachusetts, United States - Salt Marsh Sediment SW1601-90 ...
CTCGATATTGAGATTGAGGGTCCGCGCCACCGTGCGCAGGAACGCCGCCTTTTTGGCGTTGGAATCGACAAGCGTGAACAGGGCCTGCGGGCACGCCAGAGCCAGGGGAATGGCCGGCAGACCGCCCCCCGACCCCAGATCAAGCACCTGCCCCGGTGGGCCGTCGAGAAGTCGCAGCAATTGCAGGCTGTCGGCGAAGTGCCGGGTCCACATTTCCGGGATTGTTTCACGTGAAACCAGGTTCTGGGCCTCGTTCCACCGGCGCAACAGCTCGCCATAGGTTTCGAGCCCCGAGATCAGGGGATCGGAGCCTCTGAACCACGCCGGCAGCACTGCCCTCACAGCCGCATGTTCGGCCGCGGATGCCAACTCAGCCGGCCATCTTGGTGAGATAGCCGCGCCGGATCACGGCCAGGATGAGCAGGATCGCCGCCGGCGTTACACCCTCGAGGCGCTGCGCCTGGGCGAGGGTGGCCGGCCGGGCTGCCGTCAGCCGCTGCCGGATTTCCCTGGAGAGGCCGGGCAGGGCGTCGTAGTCCATCCAGTCGGGGATGGCCCGGCTCTCCTCGCGGCGAACGCGCTCAACATCCTCACGTTGACGCTCGAGATAGACCGCGTATTGCGCGTCGACCGCCAGCTGCTCCAGGATCGAATGGTCGTGGCACGCCAGTTCCGGCCACAACGCGACCGCCTTGTCCACCGTGAAGCCGGGGTAGGAGAGCACGTCGAAGGCGCGCCGCACCACCCCGTCGGCGTTGATGACGACGCCGGCCGCCGCCGCTTTCGCCGCCGTGATGGTGAGCGCGTCCAGCCGCTCCCGCGCCGCCGCCAACCGGGTCCGCTTGTCCGTCCATGCCCGCCAGCGCTCGTTGGACACCAACCCCACCGCCCGCCCGCGCTCGGTCAGCCGCCGGTCGGCGTTGTCGGCCCTGAGCAAGAGACGGAATTCGGCCCGCGAAGTGAACATCCGATAGGGCTCCGTGACCCCGCGCGTGACCAGGTCGTCCACCATGACCCCCAGATAGCTCTCGGTGCGCGACAGGCTGAACGGCGCTCGCCCCAGCGCCCCCAGCGCCGCGTTGGCGCCGGCCAGCAGCCCTTGCGCGGCGGCTTCCTCATAGCCGGTGGTGCCGTTGATCTGGCCCGCCAGGTAGAGACCAGAAAGCGCTTTGAGTGCAAGGGTTTGCGTCAGCTGACGCGGATCGACATAGTCGTATTCGATGGCATAGCCCGGGCGCTTGATGACGGCGCGGCCAAGCCCTGGCAGGGCGCGCACGAAACGCTCCTGGACCTCTTCGGGCAGCGAGGTCGAAAGTCCGTTGGGGTAGACCGTGTCGTCCTCCAGCCCCTCGGGTTCGAGGAAGATCTGGTGGCTGTCCCGGCCCGCGAAACGGACGATCTTGTCCTCGATCGAGGGGCAGTAGCGCGGGCCGATGCTCTCGATGCGGCCCGAATACATCGCCGAGCGCGAAAGGTTTTTCTCTATGATTTCATGGACTTGTGCATTGGTCCGGGTGATGTGACAGCTCAACTGCGGCGTCGTGATTGCCTCGGTAAGCACCGAAAACGGCTCCGGCACCGCATCGCCGGGCTGTTCCTCGAGCGCCGCGAAATCGATGCTCCCGCGATCGAGGCGCGGCGGCGTGCCGGTCTTCAGCCGGCCGAGCTTGAGGCCCAGTTCCTCAAGGCGCACCGAAAGCCCCAGAACCGGCTTTTCGTCGACCCGTCCGGCGGGGATCGTGCGTTCGCCGATGTGGATGAGCCCCCTCAGGAACGTGCCCGTGGTCAGAACCACGGCCCGGGCGCCGATTTCGCTACCGTCCGCCAACCTGACGCCGGAAATCCGGCCGCCCGCCGCCACCACGTCGTCGACCTCCGCCTCGATGACCTCCAGGCCCTCCAGGCCGGCGATCGCCGCCTGCATGGCGGTTCGGTAGAGGTCTCGGTCGATTTGCGCACGCGGCCCACGCACCGCCGGGCCCTTGCGCCGGTTGAGCACCCGGAACTGGATGCCCGATCGGTCGGCGATCCGCCCCATGAGCCCGTCCAGGGCATCGATCTCGCGGACCAGATGCCCTTTGCCCAGTCCGCCGATCGCCGGATTGCAGCTCATCTCGCCGATCGTCGCGAAGCGGTGCGTGATCAGCGCCGTCCGCGCGCCGGCCCGGGCGCTGGCCGCCGCCGCCTCGCACCCGGCATGCCCACCCCCCACGACGATGACATCGAAATCGCTCACCTTCGGCCTCGCTTGGCTCATGGTGCCGGTCACATACGCGCTTGGTGCGGCGCGATCAACGCCGGCCGGTGCGCCGGGTTTCACGTGAATCATTTGCCGATGCAAAACCCGGCGAATATCCTGTCCAGGACCTCTTCGGCGTCGATGGCCCCGGTCAGGCGGCCCAGCGCATCCCCCGCCTGTCGCAATTCCTCGGCCATCAGCTCTGGCGCCGCGAGCCGCTCCCGCGCCCCTTCGAGCGCCGCGGCGGCGATCTGCAAATGCTCCCGGTCCCGCGCATGGGAGACCAACGCAGCCTCCTCGCCCGCCGCGTGCCGCTCGGCGAACTGCGTCAGCGCCGCCATCAGCAAGTCGATCCCGTCACCGGCGAGCGCCGAGATTTCCATCACCAGGCCCGGCACCGAGGCTTCGCCGAGATCCGCCTTGGAGCCGATCCGCCACAATTCCACATCGTCCGGCACCGCGACGGGAATATCGTCGCTGTCCGGCGCGATGAGCTCGATGACAAGATCGCTGTCGGCGATCCGCGCCCGGGCCCGCCGGACGCCTTCGGCCTCGACCCGATCCTCGGTCGGCCGCATGCCGGCGGTATCGGCGATCAGGAACAGATAGCCGCCCAGATTGAGCGGCACCTCGATCACGTCCCTTGTGGTGCCCGGCACCTCGGTCACGATCGCGACCTCCGAGCGCGCCAGGCGGTTGAGCAGGGTCGATTTGCCGGCATTGGGGGCGCCGGCCAGTGCCACCCGCACCCCCTCGCGGACCAGCTTGCCCGACGAATACCCGTCCAGGAGCGCCGCAACTTCATCCTTGAGCGCCGCCAGATCCGGAGCGAAGTCCGGCGGCAGGGCAGGGGCCACGTCGCCCTCGTCGGCGAAGTCGAGCCGCGCTTCCACCTCGGCTCTGAGCGTCACAATCCGCTGGCGCCACGCGGCCAATTGCTCAGCGAGCCCGCCCTCCATCCGGCGGGCCGCCTGGCGCCGCTGCGCCTGGGTCTGGGCGGCGATCAGATCTCCGATCCCCTCCACCTGGGTCAGATCGAGCTGCCCGTTCTCGAACGCCCGCCGGGTGAATTCGCCGGGCTCGGCCAGCCGGCACCCCTCCAGCTCCATGGACAATTCGAGGATTCGGTCGACCACCGCCCGGCTGCCGTGGCAGTGCAGCTCCGCGCTGTCCTCGCCGGTGAAGGAATGCGGCGCCACGAAATGCACTGCCAACGCCCGGTCGATCACTTCGCCCGTTTCGGGATCGCGGACCAGGCGCAGACGCATTTCACGCGCCGTCCCGAGCCCGCCGGTCAGCCTTTCGAGGACCGTCAACGCCCGGGGTCCCGAAATCCGGATCACCGACACGCCCGCCGGGGGCGCCCCCGACGACAACGCGACAATCGTGCGCGCGGCAGTCATCGCCCGGCGCCGAAGCCGCTCAGGCGTTCATCGAATCGAAGAACTCGGCGTTGTTCTTGGTCTGCCGCAGCTTGTCGAGCAGGAACTCGATCGCGTCGACCGTGCCCATGGGGCTCAAGATCCGGCGCAACACATACATCTTCTTGAGCTGCTCGGGAGCCACAAGCAGCTCTTCCTTGCGGGTGCCGGACTTGATGACGTCGATGGCGGGGAACACGCGCTTGTCGGAGACCTTGCGGTCGAGAATGATTTCGGAATTGCCGGTGCCCTTGAACTCCTCGAAGATCACCTCGTCCATGCGGCTGCCGGTATCGATCAGCGCGGTCGAAATGATGGTCAGCGAGCCGCCTTCCTCGACGTTGCGGGCCGCTCCGAAAAACCGCTTCGGGCGCTGCAGCGCGTTCGCGTCGACGCCGCCGGTCAGAACCTTGCCGGAGGATGGAACGACAGTGTTATAGGCGCGCCCCAGCCGGGTGATGGAATCGAGCAGGATCACCACGTCCCGCTTGTGCTCGACAAGCCGTTTGGCCTTTTCGATCACCATTTCGGCGACCTGCACGTGGCGGCTCGCCGGCTCGTCGAAGGTCGAAGAGATCACCTCGCCCTTGACCGAACGCTGCATGTCGGTGACCTCCTCGGGCCGCTCGTCGATCAGCAGGACGATCAGATAGCATTCGGGATGGTTGGCGGTGATCGAGTGGGCGATGTTCTGAAGAAGCACCGTCTTGCCGGCCTTCGGCGGCGAGGTGATCAGGGCCCGCTGCCCCTTGCCCAGGGGCGCCACCAGGTCGATCACCCGGGAGCTGCGGTCCTTGAGCGTCGGATCCTCGACTTCCATCGAAAACCGCTCGTCCGGATACAGCGGAGTGAGGTTGTCGAAATTGATCTTGTGGCGGACCTTCTCCGGCTCCTCGAAGTTGATCGTGTTGACCTTCAGCAGCGCAAAATACCGCTCGCCCTCCTTGGGGCTTCGAATCTGTCCCTCGACCGTGTCGCCCGTACGCAGGGAAAACCGCCGGATCTGCGAGGGACTGACGTAAATATCGTCGGGGCCAGGCAAGTAGTTCGCATCCGGAGAGCGCAGAAATCCAAAGCCGTCCGGAAGAACTTCCACAACTCCTTCGCCGGTAATGTCGACATCGGTGCTTGCAAGTTGCTTCAATATCGCAAACATCAGCTCCTGCTTTCGCAGTGTGCTGGCGTTTTCTACTTCGTGTCCTTCGGCGAATGCCAGCAATTCGGCCGGCGTTTTCGCCTTCAGCTCACTGAGCTTCATATTTTGCATTGATGGTCGTGTCCCGGACACGGCAAAGGATGGGGAAGGGGCGGGAGAACCAGCGCGCGGGAGTAATTCGTCGACCGCGCCGCCGAAGATGAGAGGCCGCTTATGTAACTCGAACGCGGCCCGCATTCAAGAGCAGGTTGCGCCCTGCTCTTGCTCGACGATCAAAATGGCCGAACGATGACCATGATGACGATGATCACCATCAGAAGCGTCGGGATCTCGTTGGCGATCCGGAAGTATCGCGCCGACCGGCGGTTGCGGTCGGCAGCGAACGCCTTCACCTGGATCACCATCCAGCCGTGATAGGCGCTCAGCGCGACGACCCCGACCGCTTTTACCCAAACCCACGGCTCGTCCCATGCGACGGCCGAATAGCCAACCACCAGCCACAGGCCGAAAACCCAGGTCGCCACCATCGCCGGCGTCGTGATCATCCGCAACAGCCGCCGCTCCATCACCTTGAACGTCTCGGAGGCCTCCGACCCGGACGCGGCGGAGGCGTGGTAGACGAACAGCCGCGGCAAGTAGAGCGATCCCGCCATCCAGCCGATGACCGCGATCACATGCAGCGCCTTGACCCACGCCATCACTCACCCCCGCGCACTGCGGCAATCAGCTCTTCGACATTGCCGACCGGCGTTTCGGGTCGGATGCCATGTCCCAGATTGAACACATGCGCCGTGCCGGTAAACGCCTCCACGATCTCTTCGGCTCTCGCCCGCATCTGCTCGCCGCCCGCCACCAGCCTGAGCGGATCGAGATTTCCCTGCACCGCCGCAACACCACTCAATCGGCGACGCGCAAACCCGACCGGAACCGTGTGATCGATCCCCACCGCATTCACTCCGGTCGCCTGCGCGAACTCGACAAGCAACTCGCTGCCGCCTCTCACATAGCCGATGACCGCCGCCCCCCTGACACGGGACCGCAGCTTTCGAACCAACGCTTCGGTCGGTGCGATCACCCAGCGCCGGAACGCAACCTCGTCGAGCCCGCCTCCCCAGCTCTCGAAGATCTGCACAACATCCGCGCCGGAACGCAATTGCCCCGCCAGATACCCGGCACTGACCTCGACCAACATGTCCAGCAACGCCTCGAACGCCTCTTGATGAGTCAGCGCGAATCGCCGCGCCGCCGCCTGATCCACTGACCCACGGCCCCCGATCATGTAGCTCGCCACCGTCCAGGGCGCCCCGCAGAACCCGATCATCGTCTTGTCCGACGCCAGCTCGGCCCGCACCCGCTGCACCGTCTCCATAACCGGCGCCAGCCGCTCGACCGCCCCTTCGGCGCGCAGCCGCCCGACGGCCACGGCATCCGTGATCGCCTCCAGAACCGGCCCTTCGCCCTCCTCGAACCGCACCGTCTGTCCAAGCGCGTCCGGGATCACCAGGATGTCCGAAAATACAATCGCCGCATCGAGATCGAAACGCCGCAGCGGCTGCAGCGTCACCTCGCTCGCCAGTTCGGGCGCGTAGCACAACCCCAGAAAATCGCGCGCTTTCGCCCGCACCTGCCGGTACTCGGGCAAATACCGTCCGGCCTGCCGCAGCAGCCACAGGGGCGGTCGCTCATGCGCCCAACCACGCACCGCATCCAGAACCGCCTTGCCGGTACGCTCGGCCGCCTCCTTTTTCCCCATCAACAATATCTCTATGTGAAGACTCTGTTGTTGTAGTTGGCCTGTGTTTTGCCGGAATTCATGGCTCTCCACAACGCGGTCCCCATGCCCCACCGCACCGGGCGCGATGTGGACAAGCCAGACCTCGAGCGAGGGGGAATCGTTAACAAATCCCTTACCGCAATGGTTAACAAATGGTTAACGCACCGTCGCGCGCCGTTCTGGAGAGGATAACCCGCACCCTGGCGCACCCGAGTGTGAATCGCGCCAACCGTGCACGGGACTCTCGCAACCCGTGCGCGCCGCACACAGGGCAGTTTCCTGTGCGCCAAATACGCGGCTGCGGGCAGATCGGATCTGCCGTTGTCCGAACCCGGTGCGGTTACCAGGCTTTCGGCCTTGGCTTGCGCATGCGTCTGTGGAAAAACCCCCTCCACCCTGCGACCCGGCAACCCCGCGATGCTCATTCTCGCCTCCCAAAGTCCGGCCCGCCAGGCGCTGTTGCGCCAGGCCGGCGTCGATTTTGCCGTCGACAGCGCCCAAATCGACGAACGCGCCGTCGAGGCCGAAATCCGCGCCGACGGGGGCACCCCGGAAGATGTGGCGCTGGCGCTGGCGGGCGCCAAGGCGCGTGCGGTGTCCGAACGCCGGCCTGACGGGTTCGTCGTGGGCGCCGACCAGACCCTGGCGCTCGACGATATTATCCTGCACAAGCCGCACACGCTCGCAGCGGCGCGCCAGCAGCTCGACAGGCTGCGCGGCCGCACCCATCGTCTCCATTCCGCGGTTGCCCTTGCCCATGAAGCCGAGATCGTCTGGTCGAAGCTGGTCAGCGCCGAGCTTACCATGCGCAGCTTCAGCGCCGCCGAACGCGATCAGGTGATCGGCGCCGAAGGCGAGGCGATCCTCGCCAGCGTCGGCGCCTACCGGCTTGAAGGCATCTCCATCCGCCTTTTCGACACCATCGAGGGGGACTATTTCGCCATCCTGGGCCTGCCGCTCCTGGATTTGCTGGCAGCGCTGCGCGCCCACGCGCCCGCCGAAATTTCGGGGGCCGGTCGATGACAGCCCGAGCCTTCGTCATCGGACACCCGATCGGCCATTCGCGCTCGCCGCTCATTCATCGCTACTGGCTGGACCACCACGGAATCGACGCCAGCTACGAAGCGATCGACGTGCCGCCCGAGAAGCTGGCTGCCTTTTTGGACCGGGTCCGGGACGGCGAATTTGCCGGCGGAAATGTCACCGTCCCCCACAAGCAGGCAGCTCTCGCCGCCTGCGATCGGCTCGACGACACGGCGCGTCAGGTCGGTGCCGTCAACACCATCGTCAGGGAAGCGCACGCGTTGCTCGGCCGCAACACGGATCTCGACGGGTTCCTCGGCAACCTCGATGCCGAGGCCCCGGGTTGGGACCGCGCCGACGAAGCCCTGGTGCTCGGCGCTGGCGGTGCCGCGCGCGCCGTCGTCGCGGGGCTCGCGCAACGGGGGTTCGCCCGCATCCATCTGATCAACCGCACCCCCTCCAGGGCCGCCGCCCTGGCCGCCGGGCGCGAAGAGATCGTCTTCGCCGGCCCGCTCGAGGATTTCTCCGAGCGGGCGCGATCCTCCAAGCTGCTGGTCAACACGACCACGATCGGCATGCACGGCACCGGTTTCGACGACCTGCCCCTTTCGGCGCTGCCGGCGGACGCGGTCGTCGTCGATCTGGTCTATGTTCCGCTGCTCACGCCACTGCTTGCCGCGGCGCGCCAACGCGGGCTCAAAACCGTCGACGGGCTGGGGATGCTGCTCCACCAGGCCGTGCCGGCGTTCGAGGCCTGGTTCGGGGTGCGGCCCGAGGTCACCGATCAATTGCGGGACCTCGTTGTTGCCGATCTGGAAGGCACTGCATGATCGTTCTGGGGCTGACCGGCTCGATCGCCTCCGGCAAGTCGACGGTGGCCGGGATGTTCGCCGCGGCCGGCGTGCCGGTGTTCAGCGCCGACAGGGCCGTGCACGCGCTTTATGAGGCCGGGGCGGCGGGGCCGGTGGGCGCGGCGTTTCCCGAAGCGATGCGCAACGGTTCCATCGACAGGCAAGCGCTTGCCGGGGAAGTGCTCGGGAATGCGCAATCGCTGGCTCGTCTCGAAGCGATCATCCACCCGCTGGTGCGCCAGCGGGCGGGTGAGTTCGTCGCGGCCAACCGCGCCGCCGGGGCCGATCTCGTGGTGCTGGAAATCCCGCTGCTCTTCGAGACCGGCACGTCCTATCCCGTCGACCGGACCGTCGTCGTTTGGGCGGCCGAAGACGAACTCCGGCGGCGGGCGCTCGCCCGGCCCGGCATGGACGCGACGAAGCTCGACGCCCTGATGGCCCGCCAGATGCCGCAGGATAAAAAGCGCGCCCTGGCGGACTTTGCCATCGACACCGGCCGCCCGCTCGAGGCTGTGCGCAACCGGGTGCACGAGATCATCGAGGCTTGCCGGCCCGAGCCCGATCGCTAAGCTCTACGCCCATGTCGGATCGCGAAATCGTCCTCGATACCGAGACCACCGGCCTCGATCCTCGCCGGGGCGACCGGGTGGTGGAGATCGGCTGCGTCGAGCTCATCAATCACGTGCCCAGCGGCGAGAGTTTCCAGCGCTACTTCAATCCCGAGCGCGACATGCCGGAAGATGCGTTGCGGGTGCACGGGCTGACCAGCTCCTTCCTAGCCGATCAACCGCTTTTCGCCGAGCTCGCCGACCAGATACTCGAATTCGTCGCCGACTCCCCGCTGATCATCCACAACGCGCCGTTCGACCTCGGGTTTCTCGATGCCGAACTCGAACGCGCGCAGCGCCCGGCCATCGCCAATCCGGTCATCGACACCGTCACGCTTGCCCGCACCGTGCATCCCGGCGCCCGGGTGAGCCTGGATGCCCTGTGCAAGCACTACGGCATCGACACCTCGCGCCGGAACCTGCATGGCGCCCTGCTGGACGCCGAGATTCTGGCCGAGGTCTATCTCGAGCTGATCGGGGGCCGCCAGGTCGCGATGGCCCTGCGCGCCTCGACGGAACGCCAATCGGGCGAGACGGCGAGCCCGCCGACCGCCGCCGCCGGCCGGCCACGGCCCTTGGCGCCGCGGCTTGATGCCGAGGAACTCAGGGCCCACGAGGAATTCGTCGCTGGGTTGGGCCGCAATGCCCTCTGGCGGCGCTACGAAGCGGACCGATAGGGCCCTAGTTAGGCTTGGTCTCTGTCTTGGCGGCCGGCGCCGCCGCTGCTTGCGGCTGGGCGTCCTTGGGCGGGTGGTTCTTGCGAAACAGGGCCACGAAGTCGACCGGCTGCAGGAGAATCGGCGGGAACCCTCCGCCCTGGATCGTGGTGGCGATCGTTTGTCGCGCGAACGGGAACAGAAGCTGCTGACAGTCGATCATGAGCAGCGGATAGATGCGATCGTCAGGGATGTTTTGCAGCCGGAAGACGCCGCCATAGACGAGCTCGATGCTGAACAGCACCGCCTCGTCGACGGTCGCTTTCACGCTAATCGTCTGCTCGGCGGCGTAGTCGCCGTCGTCCTGCTTCTTGGCGCCGACGGTGACCGTGACGTCAAAACGCGGCTGCGCGCCGGGCGGCACCGTCTGCGGGGCGTTGGGGCTTTCGAAGCTGAGGTCCCTGATATACTGGGACGTGATCTGCACGGCCGGCGCCTGGCCGCCATTCGGCGTCGCCGGCGGTGGCGCTGTGGGTTCTTCGGCCATCGTTGGCCTCCGTCATCGCATCGGGCTGGCTAGCATCTTTGCCGCGGCCCAGCAAGCGGCCCCCTACCGGCCCCCTACCGGCCCTCGTCGGGCCCCTCGCGCCAGTCGCCGTCGTCGAGATCGACGCCCTCGAATTGCCGACGCGAGGGTTCTGGTCCGTTCCGCGAAAACTCGACAATCTCCAGGCGTGACCTCAGAAATCGGAAAATCGCGCTGCGAACCGCGGGCACGAACAACGCGAACCCCACCGTGTCGGTGAAGAAACCGGGGGTCAGCAGCAAGGCGCCGGCGATTGCCATCATCAGCCCGTCCATGATCGGCCGGGCGGGTAGCGAGTTCCGGGCCAGATCGGTGCGAATCCGGTCGAGCACCGCCACCCCCTGCCAGCGCAGCAGCAGCGACCCGATGACGGCGGTGACGACGACGCCGGCCATCGTCCACCAGAAGCCGATCAGATCGCCGAGCAGCACAAACAGGCCTATCTCGATGATCGGTACGATCAGGAACAGTGCGAGCAGCACCCGGCCCATGGCGAATCACCCTGTTTCACGTCGAAATGAGCCGGAAAATTATCCAAGCCTCGGTTGACCGGTTCTCACGCCGGCAACTTGCCCTATATATAAGCCCAGGTGCAGCATTTGCGAGCGCGTCGCCGGTGGCGCGAAGACGTGAGGCGACTATGGGCGATTTTCTGGACATCCCGACACTGTTCTTCCTGGTGTTGGCGGTCGTGATCTTGTGGCGCCTGCGCTCCGTGCTCGGAACCCGCACCGGCAACGAGCGGCCGCCGTTCAACCCCTACGAACGCCGCCGCACCGGGGCCCCCGAGGCAACCGAGGACAACGTCGTCGATTTGCCGCCGCGCCGCGGCGGCGTGCAGCCGCCCCAGCACGACGAGGAAACCCGTGCCCGCAAGCTCGAAACCGAGCTCGAGCGCTACGCGCCGGACAACGAGGCCCTGCAGGAGGGGCTCAAGCAGGTCGCCGGGGTCGATCCGTCCTTCACGGTCAAGGGATTTCTCGACGGTGCCGTGACCGCCTACGAAATGATCGTCACCGCCTTTGCGGGCGGCGATCGCAAAACCCTCAGGAATTTGCTCGACAAGGACGTCTTCGAGAGCTTCGAGGGCGAGATCTCGGCCCGCGAATCCCGCCACGAGACCGTCGGCTTCACCTTCGTGGGCTTCAACGAGGTCAAACTGACCGAAGCCAGCTTCGACAAGCGGCTTGTGCAGATCACCGTCGAGTTCAATGCCCAGGTCGTCTCGGCGACGCGCAACGAAGCCGGCGAGCTCATCGACGGCGACGAAGAAGCGGTCGTCAGCATTGCCGATGAGTGGACCTTTGCCCGGGCGGTGAAGTCCCGCGATCCGAACTGGAAGCTCGTCGCGACCAATCAGCTGGGCTGATCGCCTCGGGTCGGCGGCCGACGATGCCGAAATCACGACCGACCGCGGGACGTCAGACAAAGGGCAGGCGAGCCCAATCTCCGCGCACGTCCGGGCCGTCCGTCCGGCGCCCCGGCAACGACGATCTTGAATTGTGGGCCGAGGTCACCCGCTCGGTCCGGCCCCTCAAGAAGCGCTCGTCCGATCGCCCGCGCCCCGCCAGAACCGATCCCGAAGCCGAACCCGATCCGACCGTCCGGGCCGCCACGCAGCCGGCCTCCCGGCACCGGCGCCACGCCACGCCCGTCACCGCCCGCGATGCGGGCCGCGACACCCAGGTGGCCAAGCCGATCGAGCCGAAACTGCGCCGCAAGCTGGCCCGCGGGCGGCTGGCGATCGATTCGACCCTCGACCTGCATGGCATGCGCCAGTCCGAGGCGCACAGGGCGCTGACGCACTTCGTGGCCGCTGCCGTCGCCCGTGGCGATCGCACAATCCTGGTGATCACCGGCAAGGGCCTGACCGGCGCCTCCGACAGTCCGTTTGGCCACACGGGCGTTCTCAGGCGCGCCGTCCCCGGTTGGCTGTCAGAGCCCGCGATCGCAGCGCTGATTGCCGGCTTCGGCCCCGCCGGGCGCGGTCATGGTGGCGGCGGGGCGCTCTATGTCCGGCTCAAGAGGCTGAAGCCATGACCCCGCTCGGCGCCCGATTGCGCCAGATGCGCGCCGAACGCGGCGTCAAGCTCAAGGACATGGCGGCGGCGCTCGGCGTTTCCAGCGCCTATCTGTCGGCGCTCGAACATGGCCATCGCGGCAAGCCGACCTGGTTTCTGCTGCAGCGCATCATCGCCTATTTCAACGTCATCTGGGACGAGGCCGAGGAGTTGCAGCGGCTCGCGGAGATCTCCGATCCGAAGATAGCGATTGCGACCGCGGGACTGACGCCGGCGGCGACCGAGCTCGCCAATCGGCTGGCCGCCAATATCGGCGAACTCGCCGACGACGATCTGGCCTTCCTCACCGAAGAGGTGGTCCACCGCGCCGCCAGGCAGCGCTCGCAGCGTTAGGACGCCGCCCGCCGCCGCGAGCGTTGGTCCGATTTGGCCTTCCTGCGGATATGAACCGCCTTGGACTGGTCGTTGTCCCTGAATTCGAAGGCACCGGCCTCGCGCACCAGATCGGTCAGCTTCTTCTCCCCGTAGCTGCGCGGGTCGAAGTCGGGATTGAGGTTGTTGAGCTGGGTTCCCACTTCGCCCAGATGAACCCAGCCGCCCTCGGGATCGATCGCGTCGATGGCCCGGCCGATCAGCGGAACCGCCTTCGATGGCGGCAACCGGGACTGCGCCGCCACCGGCGCGCCCCGCGCGGGCTTGTCTTCGCCGCCCACCGCCAGGTTCTCCAGATAAATGAACCGGTGACAGGCATTGCGCAGGCTCTCCGGCGTCTTTTGTTCGCCGAAGCCAAAAACCGTCAGGCCGTGTTCGCGGATCGTCGAGGCCAGCCGTGTGAAGTCGCTGTCGGACGACACCAGGCTGAAGCCATCGACATTGCCCGAATAAAGGATCGTCATCGCGTCGATCACCAGGGTGATGTCGGTCGAGTTCTTGCCCTTGGTGTAGGCCTGCTGGTGCTGCGGAATGATCGCCAGCCGGGACAGCGCAGCCGACCAACCCCTCAGCCGTGTACCGGAAAAGTCCCCATAGATGCGCCGCACGGTCGCTTCGCCAATGGTGGCAATCTCTTCGAAAAGCGCGTCGGCATAGCCGACTGACGTGTTGTCGGCGTCGATCAACACCGCGAGGCGCGGCGTTCGACCTTCGCTTGCCATCGGATTGTCCTCTCAAGACCCGCCTGCGCACCCACCATGGCATGCCCGGCGCGCCGCCGCCATATCTGGCGCCGCTAAAGCACGAAGCGGCTGAGGTCGGCGTCCTTGGCCAGCGATTCGACCTGCTCGCGCACATAGGCGCCGTCGATGGTGAAGGTCTCGCCCTTGCGTTCGTCGGCGTCGAAGGAGATGTCCTCGACAAGCCGCTCCATCACCGTCATCAGGCGCCGCGCCCCGATATTCTCGACGCTGGAATTGATCGCGACCGCCAGGTCCGCGATCACCTCGATCGCATCGTCGGTGAATTCGAGCGCCAGCCCCTCGGTGAGCATCAGCGCCACATACTGCTTGATCAGGCTGGCGTCGGTCTCCTTGAGGATGCGCACGAAATCCTCCTTGCCCAGGGCTCTCAGTTCGACCCGGATAGGCAGCCGCCCCTGCAGCTCCGGCAACAGGTCCGAGGGCTTGGAGACATGGAAGGCGCCGGAGGCGATGAAAAGGATATGGTCGGTGTTGACCGGCCCGTGCTTGGTGGCGACCGTCGTGCCTTCGATGAGCGGCAGCAGGTCCCGCTGCACGCCTTCGCGCGACACGTCGCCGCCGAAGCGACCCTCCCGCACCGATATCTTGTCGATCTCGTCGAGGAAGACGATGCCGTTGTTTTCGACCAGATCGACCGCATCCATCACCAGCTTGTCCTGGTCGAGGAGTTTGTCGGCCTCCTCGTTGACCAGCAGGTCGTAGCTGTCGGCGACCTTGACGGTGCGCTTGACGCCCTTCTGTCCGAACGCCTTGCCGAGCATGTCGGAGAGATTGATCATTCCGACATTGGACCCCGGCATGCCCGGGATTTCGAACATCGCGCCGCCGGCGGGGGCGGCGACCTCGATCTCGATTTCCTTGTCGTCGAGCTCGTTGGCGTGCAGCTTCTGGCGAAACGAATCCCTGGTCGAGGGGGAGGCGGCCTGCCCGACGAGCGCGTCGAGCACCCGCTCCTCGGCGTTTTTGTGCGCCTTGTCCTGCACCTGCTTGCGGCGCTGCTCCTTGATGAGCGAGATGCCGGCCTCGACCAGATCCCGCACGATCTGCTCGACGTCGCGGCCGACATAGCCGACCTCGGTGAACTTGGTGGCCTCGACCTTAATGAAGGGGGCCTCGGCCAGCCGCGCCAGGCGCCGCGAAATCTCGGTCTTGCCGACCCCGGTCGGCCCGATCATCAGGATATTCTTCGGCACCACTTCCCGGCGCATGTCTTCGGAAAGCTGCTGGCGGCGCCAGCGGTTCCTGAGCGCGATGGCGACGGCCCGCTTGGCGTCCTTCTGCCCGACGATATAGCGGTCGAGCTCGGCGACGATCTCGCGGGGGGCAAAACTGAGCTCGTTCATTTCGTCTTCTGTTCCGTCTCGAGGCTCTCGACCACAACCTGGTCATTGGTGAAAACACATATCTCGGAGGCGATGTGCATCGCCTTGCGCGCGATCGCCTCGGCGTCGAGATCGCTGTCGACGAGCGCCCGCGCCGCCGCCAGCGCGTAGTTGCCGCCCGAGCCGATCGCCATCACCCCGTCGTCGGGCGCCAAAACGTCGCCGGTGCCGCTGACCAGCAAACTGTCGGTCTTGTCGGCGACGATCATCATCGCTTCCAGGCGTCTCAGATACCGGTCGGTCCGCCAGTCCTTGGCGAGTTCCACGCAGGCGCGCATGAGCTGGTCCGGATACTTCTCGAGCTTGCCCTCCAGCCGCTCGAAAAGCGTGAAGGCGTCCGCCGTCGAGCCGGCGAAGCCCGTGATCACCTTGCCGTCGGCGAGCCGCCTGACTTTGCGGGCGTTGTGCTTGATCACCGTCTGCCCGGCCGAGACCTGGCCGTCACCGGCGATCACCACCCTGCCGCCCTTGCGCACGGAGACGATGGTCGTGCCGCGCCAGGTCTCGCTCGCCTTGTTCATGGGTGTGATGTCCGCGCCGTTGGGAAGCAAGCCCTTATTTAGGCCCGGCAATTCCAATTGCAATGCACGGGGCCGGTGACGGCTTTCCCCGCCGCTTTGAACCTGTTAGAGCGGTGCCGCCATTTGACGGGAGCCGCCCCGATGCGCACCGCCGAGGTTACGCGCAAGACCACCGAAACCGACATCGCCGCCACCGTCAATCTCGACGGCACCGGCGAGGCGAAGGTTGCCACCGGCATCGGGTTTCTCGACCACATGCTCGAGCTCCTGGCGCGGCATTCGCTCATCGACCTCTCGCTGACCGCCAAGGGCGATTTGCATATCGATATGCACCACACCGCCGAGGACACCGGCATCGTCCTCGGACAGGCGATGAAAAAGGCGCTGGGCGACAAAAAGGGCATTCGCCGCTACGCCTCGGTGACGCTGCCGATGGACGAGGCGCTTGCCCGGGTCGCCATCGACGTCTCCGGGCGGCCGTTTGTCGTCTGGCGGGTCCGGTTCGCGCACGACAAGGTCGGCGAAATGGACACCGAACTCTTCCGGGAGTGGTTCCAGGCCTTCGCGATGAATGCCGGGGTGACCCTGCATGTGGAGAGCCTTTACGGCGACAACGATCACCATGTCGCGGAAAGCTGTTTCAAGGGGCTGGCCAGGGCCTTGCGGGGCGCCGTCGAGATCGATCCGCGAGCGCCCGACGCCATCCCGTCCACCAAGGGCTCGCTGTAGTCCGGGGCCAATCCGATGCCGAGTTTCGCGATCTATGCCAGGCCCGAAGGGCCCGACGCCTTCGATTCGGAGGTCGAAGTCGTCGCCGACCGCTTCTCTTTTGCCGCCTTCGTGCTGCCGCCGGTGTGGTGCATCTGGCACCGGCTGTGGGCGGCGCTGACGGCAGTTGTTGCGGGCACCGCCGCGCTGGTCGTCCTCGCCTGGGCGATCAACGCGACGATGGCCTTCTGGCTGGCGGTGCTCGCCGCGCTGCTGCTGGGATGGGAGGCCTCGTCGGTTCGCGAGCGAACACTAAGGGCCCGCGGTTGGGCGTGGCGTGGCGACATTCGCGCCGGCAATGCCGATGAAGCGGAACTGCGCTGGCGGGTTGCCATGGCGAAGGCGCCCCGGCCGGCGCCATGACCAACACCGTCGTCATCATCGACTACGGCTCGGGCAATCTCAAATCCGCCGCCAAGGCCTTCGAGCGCGCCGCCGCCGAGCAGGCCGATCCGCCGCGCGTCCTCGTCAGCGCCGATCCCGGCCGGGTGATCCGGGCCTCGCGTCTGGTGCTCCCCGGCGTCGGCGCTTTCGGTGACTGCCGGGCCGGCCTGTACGCGGTCGAAGGGCTTGCCGAGGCGCTTGTCGAGGCCGTGACGACAAGAGCGGTGCCGTTCCTGGGCATTTGCGTCGGCATGCAGCTGATGGCGACCGCCGGGCTCGAAAAAGGCACGCATTTCGGCTTCGGGTGGATCCCGGGAACGGTCAGGCGCATTGCGCCCGACGACCCGGACCTGAAGATCCCGCACATGGGCTGGAATTCGCTCGACGTCGTCCGCGATCACCCCGTGCTTGAGGGCATCGCCGAAGCGGATGGCGCCCCGCACGCCTATTTCGTGCACTCCTATCAGCTGGTCCCCGACGACCCGGCGCATCTGATCGCGACGACCGACTATGGCGGGCCGATTACGGCCATGGTCGGGCGCGACAACATGGTCGGCACCCAGTTCCACCCCGAAAAGTCGCAGGCGGTCGGGCTCCGGCTGATTCGGAACTTCCTGGGTTGGGCGCCATGACGATCCTCTTCCCCGCCATCGACCTGAAAGGCGGGAAATGCGTGCGTCTCGAACGCGGAGCGATGGCGACGGCGAAGATCTACAACCAGGACCCCGCCGACCAGGCCGCGACTTTCGAGCGGCAGGGCTTCGAATACCTGCACGTTGTCGATCTCGACGGCGCCGTGTCGGGCGACGCCGTCAATGCCGGCGCGGTTCGAAAAATCCTTGCCGCCGTCACCATTCCGATCCAGCTCGGCGGCGGCATAAGGCAGATGGCACAGATCGAGGCCTGGCTCGCCGCCGGCGTGCGGCGGGTGATCCTGGGGACCGCCGCGCTCCGCAACCCGCAGCTTGTCACCGAGGCCTGTGCGCGCTTTGCCGGCCAGGTGGCGGTCGGCATCGACGCCCGCGGCGGCCGCGTCGCGGTCGAGGGCTGGGCCGAGCAATCCGAGCTCAGCGCCCTCGAGCTCGCCAAACGCATGGCGGGGGTCGGCGCTGCCGCGATCGTCCACACCGACATCGAGCGCGACGGCATGCTGGCGGGGCTCAATCTCGAGGCGAGCCTGGCGCTGGCGCAAGCGGTCGCCACCCCGGTCATCGCCTCGGGGGGCCTCGCCTCGATGGACGATATCGCGCGCCTCGCCTCGCCTGAGATGGCGGCGCTGGAGGGTGCGATCTCGGGGCGGGCGCTCTATGATGGCCGCATCGACCCGGCCGCCGCGCTCGCCATGCTAAAAAAGGCTCGGCAATGACCCTCAAGGTCCGAGTCATCCCCTGCCTCGATGTCAAGGACGGCCGAGTCGTCAAGGGGGTCAAATTTGTCGACCTGATCGACGCCGGCAGTCCTGTCGAAGCCGCCATCGCCTATGATGCCGCCGGGGCCGACGAATTGTGTTTTCTCGACATCACCGCCAGCCACGAGGACCGTGACATCCTGCTCGACGTGGTCACCGGCACCGCCGAGCACTGCTTCATGCCGGTCACCGTCGGCGGCGGTGTCCGCACCCTCGAGGACATCCGGAACCTCCTGCTCGCCGGCGCCGACAAGGTTTCGATCAACACCGCGGCGGTCAAGGACCCCGAATTCGTCGCCCGCGCCGCCGACAAGTTCGGCAACCAGTGCATCGTCGTCGCCATCGACGCCAAGGCACGGCGCAAGAACCCTTCCGAGGGCCAGTCGCCTTGGGAGATCTTCACCCATGGCGGGCGCACGCCGGCCGGCATCGACGCCGTCGGGTTCGCGATCGAGGTCGCGGAGTTGGGGGCAGGGGAGATCCTTTTGACCTCCATGGATCACGACGGCACCAGGATCGGCTTCGACCTCGAGCTGACCCGCGCCGTCGCCGACGCGGTCGATGTGCCCGTCATCGCCTCGGGCGGCGTCGGCACCCTCGATCATCTGGTCGAGGGGGTGCGCATCGGTCATGCCAGCGCCGTCCTCGCCGCCTCGATTTTTCATTTTGGCACCTTTACGATCGCCCAGGCCAAGGCGCACATGGGCGCGGCCGGCATACCGGTGCGAGTCGGCGGCGAAACCAGGCCCGCCAAAAAGCGCTGACATTCTGGGAGGGGGCCCAATGGCATTCACGCTCGACGATCTCGACACGATCATTGCCAACCGGGCGAGCGCCGCGCCCGCCGAATCCTATACCGCCAGCCTCCTGCATAAAGGGGTGCTCAAATGCGCCCAGAAGCTCGGCGAGGAGGGCGTGGAGGCAGCCCTCGCCGCGGCCACCGGCGACAGGGAAGGGCTGACCGGCGAGGCCGCCGACGTGCTTTATCACCTGCTTGTGACGCTCAAGGCCGCCGGGGTGCCGCTCGCCGATGTCTATGCCGAGCTCGAGGCGCGCCAGAACCGGCTCGGTCAGGCCGAGCGGGGCGTGGGTCGCGACGCCGACGCCTGAGCGATGAATTCACCCCGCCTCCAGGACGATCTGGCGCCCTACCGTCAATTCTCCATTGCGCAATGGGCCAGGCTCAGGGCCGGCGAGCCGATGACGCTCAACGAGGACGACCTCGAGCGCCTGCGCTCGCTCAACGATCCGATCTCCCTCGTCGAGGCCGAGCAGGTCTATCTGCCCCTCACGCGCCTGTTGTCGCTTTATGTGGAGGCCGTGCTGGGGCTGCACCGGGCGTCGTCTCAGTTCCTGCAGCATTCCGACGAGAAGGCGCCGTTCATCATCGGCATCGCCGGCTCGGTTGCCGTCGGCAAGTCGACAACCGCGCGCGTCCTGAGGGCGCTGCTCAGGCGCTGGCCGAGTTCTCCCACGGTCGATCTGGTGACCACCGACGGCTTTCTTTATGCCAACGCCGAACTCGAAAAGCGCGGGCTGATGGAGCGCAAGGGCTTCCCCGAAAGCTACGATCGGCACGCCTTCTTGAGTTTCCTGTCGGCCATCAAACAGGGCGAACCCAAAGTGCCGGCGCCGGTTTATTCGCATCTCATCTACGACGTGCTCGCCGGCGAGGCTCAGATCGTCGACCGTCCCGACATTCTGATCGTCGAGGGGCTTAACATCCTGCAGCCCGGGGAGCTGCCGCGCTCAGGCACGCCGGTGCTGTTCGCCTCCGACTTTCTGGATTTCTCGATCTATGTCGACGCCGACGAGCCCTACATAAGGCGGTGGTTCGTCGAGCGGTTCCTGAAGCTGCGCGAGACCGCCTTCAAGGATCCGAAATCCTTCTTTCACCGCTTCTCGAAACTGACCGAGGCCGAGGCCGTCGAGACCGCGACCGAGGTGTGGACCGCGATCAATCTGCCGAACCTTATCGACAATATCCTGCCCACGCGCGGGCGGGCCGATCTGATCCTGTCCAAGGGCGCCGATCACGCCATCGCCGAGGTGGCGCTGAGACGCCTCTAGACCTCCAGCCCGTGCTGCGCGGCCAGTTCCCTGAGGCTCGTCAGCGGCCGCGCCCCGATATGGGTGATCACCTCCGAGGCGCACAGGCACCCCAGCTTCACCGCCGCCTCCGTGTCTTTGCCGCGGGCGATCGCGAACAGGAATCCGGCCGCGAAGAGGTCCCCCGCCCCGGTCGCGTCCTCGAGCTTGTCGATTGGAAAGGCCGGCACCCACAGGCTCTCGCCGTCCGCGATCGCCATCGCGCCGTGTTCGCTCATCGTCACCGCCACCCGCCGGCAGTCCTTCGCCGCCCGTTCGACGGCGACGTTCAGATCGTCGGTTTCATAAAGCGCGTGCAGCTCCTTGAGATTGGCGAGCAGGATGTCGACGGTGCCCGACCGGATGAGCTCCAGAAACTCATCCCTGAAGCGGTCGACGCAGAACGGATCCGACAACGTCAGCGCCGCCAGCCGTCCTTGCGCGTGAGCGATTTCCGCCGCCTTCAGGAATGCCCGCTTGGCCTCCGGCGGATCCCACAAAAACCCTTCCATGAAGGTGATCGCGGCGGCACCGATTTCGTCCTCGTCGATATCGTTGACGGTCAGCTCGTGGCAGGCGCCCAGATAGGTGTTCATCGTCCGCTCGCCGTCCGGGGTGATGGCGATCAGCGAACGGGCGGTGGCGGTGCCGTGCTCGAGCGGCTCGGTGAGATAGCGGGCGCCGTCGTCGTTCATCGCTTCGGCGAAGAACCGACCCAGCCGGTCGTCCGCGACCTTGCCGACGAATGCCGATGTGCCGCCCAGGCTCGCGACCCCCGCGGCCGTATTGGCGGCGCTGCCCCCGGGGACGTTCGTCTTCGCCTCGCCGATCGCCTCGTAGAGGTATTTGGCGCGTTCCCAGTCGATCAGGTGCATGACGCCCTTGGTCATTCCCTCGCGGACTATGAAGTCCTCCTCGACCCGGGCCAGCACGTCGACAATGGCGTTACCGATGCACAAGACGTCGTATCGGGGCTGCACGTCAGAGGGCTCCGGGAAAATTCACGAGGGGCGCTGCCCCACTACAAAATCCCGGCCCGCCGGGCAAGCGCCCTGCCGGTTTACAGCCGCATCCGGCGCGGCGACAATGCGGCGGCTGCTTGGGGGATCTGACGATGACCGATCTGGTGCTCGCCGCCGCCCATCATCTCGCCGTGTTCACGCTCGTCGCGATCTTCGCGGCCGAGTTCGCGATCATGCGGCGCGGCTTCAAGGGCGTCAGGGTGGCGCTTCTGGGGCGGGTGGACCTGTTCTTCGGGATCAGCGCCGCCGCCGTTCTCGTGGTGGGGTTTCTGCGCGTCTTCTATGGCGCCGCCGGACCGGACTATTACCTCACAAACTGGGTCTTCTGGGCCAAGATCGCCGCCTTCGCCGGGGTGGGACTGCTGTCGCTGCCACCCACCCTGATGATCTTCGGCTGGCGCCGCGAGGCCCTGATCGATCCGGACTACTCGCCGCCGGACGAGGAGGTCGCCCGGGCCCGCCGCTTCATGTACGGCGAGGGCGCACTGCTGGCGCTGATCCCGGTGTTTGCCGCCATGATGGCGCGCGGGGTCGGGTTGTGAGCGCCGCTCACAGGGTCTTCGCCGTGTAAATGCACTGCTCGGCGATGGCGCAGACCGGACAGTCGGGTTTGCGTGCCTTGCACACATAGCGCCCGTGCAGGATCAGCCAGTGGTGGGCGTGCAGGAGGTAGGGCTCAGGTACGACCTTTTCCAGCACCCCTTCGACCTCGAGCGGCGTCTTGCCGGGCGCCAGCCCGGTCCGGTTGCCGACCCGGAAAATGTGGGTGTCGACCGCGATCACGGGCTGTCCGAAGGCGACATTGAGAACCACGTTGGCGCTCTTGCGCCCCACCCCGGGCAGCGCTTCGAGCGCCTCACGGTCGGCGGGCACTTCACCGCCATGGCGCTCGATCAGCGCTTTTGAGATGCCAAAGATCGCCTTGGCCTTGTTGCGGTAGAGCCCGATCGTGGTGATGAACGACCGGATGCCGTCCTCGCCCAGCGCCGCCATCTTCTCGGGTGTGTCGGCGACGGCAAACAGCGCCGGGGTCGCCTTGTTGACGCTGACGTCGGTCGCCTGGGCGCTCAGCACCACCGCGACCAGCAGCGTGAACGGGCTCGCAAAGTCGAGCTCGCTTTTCGGCGCCGGGTTGGCCGCCTTCAGATTGGCAAACAGGGCCTCGATCGCGTCGGGCTTGAGCCGCGAACGCGGCGCGGTCCGGCGCTTGTTGCTGCGCGGTCGATTGGCCATTGGCAAGTGTCCCCTTTCGGTCTCTATAGTTCGCTCATGACCACGACACAAACCGCCCCCCTCTACCGGGCCGAGCTCGCCCCGCACCGATCCCTCGGCCGCGCCGGCGTGCGGCGGGTGGCGGCGCTCATGGCGGCGCTGGCGCTGGTGCCGGGCACCTTCTTTTATCTGATCGGCGCCTGGCCGGTGGTCGGCTTCATGGGCCTCGACGTGATTGCGCTTTACTGGGCGCTCACCTGGTCCCTCGGCGACCGCCGCATCCGCGAGGAAATCGCCCTGTGGCGGGACCGGTTGCTGATCAGCCACCTGCCGCGGCGCGGTGGCGCGCGCCGGCACCGGTTCAATCCGTTCTGGGTGAAATTTCGCGTCGAGCGCGACCGCTTCGACCGGGTGACGTCTCTCGCCTTGGTCAGCCGGGAAAATCGCCTCGAAATCGGCAGTTTCCTGGGCCCCGACGCCAAGGCCGAATTTGCGCGGGAATTCGCCGCCGCCCTTTATCGCGCCCGCAACTGACCGACGTGCCGGGCGGGGTCAAAACCGGGTCGTCGGCACCCATCCGGATCGCTATTCTCGCGCCATGAACCAGATGCTCACCCGTCCCGACACCGCCGACGACTACGCAACCGTCCGCGCGGTGATCGAGCGCCTCTCGGAAGCGCCGGCCGACGAGGCCGATATTGGCACCATTGCCGCCGATCTCGGGCTGACCGGGCGGCAACTGACCAACCTGTTCCGCCGCTGGGCGGGCCTGACCCCCACCGCCTTCGCCCATTGCGTCACCCTCGACCATGCCCGCCGGCTGCTCGCCCAGTCCGCCACCGTGCTCGATGCGGCCTTCGAACTCGGCCTCACCTCGCCGGCCCGGCTCTACGATCTCTTCGTCACCCACGAGGCGATGCCGCCGGGCGTCTATCGCGCCAGGGGGGAGGGGCTTGAAATCCGCTACGGCTTCCACCCCTCGCCCTTCGGCGAGGCGCTGGTCATGATCACCGACTACGGGCTGGCCGGGATCGGATTCGTAGACGGCACCCGTGCCGCTTGCCTCGACGCCATGGCCGCCCGCTGGCCGCGCGCCACCTATAGGGAGGCCCCCGCCGAGACCGCCCCCTGGGCCACCCGCGCCTTCGAGCCGAGCCGGTGGCGCCGCGACGAGCCGCTGCGCATCGTCCTCATCGGCACAGATTTCGAGATCCGGGTCTGGGAGACGCTGCTCTCGGTGCCCCCCGGCGCCGCCACCACCTATGGCGACGTCGCCGCCCATATCGGCCAGCCACAAGCGGCCCGGGCCGTCGGCTCGGCGGTCAAACGCAACCCGATCTCCTTCGTCGTCCCCTGTCACCGGGTCATCGGCGCGCAGGGCAAACTGACCGGCTACTTCTGGGGGCTGGCGCGCAAGCGGGCGATGCTCGGCTGGGAGGCGGGGCTGACCGGGGCCGCCTAGAGGATTTCCTTGTTGGCGACAGTACCCTCGGCGGTCAGATCGTAGATGATAGGCACCCCCGTGGCGATCTCCAGCTTGACGACCTCAGCCTCGGAGAGTTCGTCGAGCTTCATGACCAAGGCGCGCAGCGAATTGCCGTGGGCCGAGACCAGAATGTTGCCGCCTTCGATGACCACCGGGGCGATCACCGCTTCGTAGTAGGGCAGCACGCGCTCGGCGGTCATCTTCAGGCTTTCGCCCCCCGGCGGCGCGACGTCGTAGGACCGCCGCCATTGATGCACCTGTTCCTCGCCAAACTTCTTGCGGGCGTCGTCCTTGTTCAGCCCGCAAAGATCGCCGTAGTCGCGCTCATTGAGGGCCTGGTTCCTGACGATCGTCATATTGACGATCCCCATCTCCTCGAGCATCAGGTCGAGGGTCTGGTGAGCCCGTTTGAGCGCCGAGGTGAAGCAGATCCTGATCTCGTAGCCTCGGCCCTCGAGCTGTTTTCCCGCCTGCCGGGCCTCCTCGATGCCGAGCTCGCTCAGACCCGGGTCGCGCCAGCCCGTGAAGAGGTTCTTGAGGTTCCACTCCGATTGCCCGTGCCGGACAAGGATCAGTCGCCTATCCATTTTGCTGCTCACTCAGTCCCAACACGTCCGCCATCGAATACAGCCCCGGCGCCCGATCCCGAGCCCAGATCGCCGCCCTGACCGCGCCGTTCGCGAAGATCGACCGGTCCTCGGCGACATGGGCAAGCTCGACCCGCTCATGCGGCCCGGCGAGGACCACCCGGTGCTCGCCGACGACGCTGCCGCCCCTGAGGGTTGCGAATCCGATCGCCCCCCGATCCCGCGCCCCGGTCTTCCCGTCGCGGCTCCGCACGGCATGATTTTCGAGGGAAATCCCGCGGCCCTCGGCCGCCGCCTCCCCCAGCATCAGCGCGGTTCCCGAGGGCGCGTCCACCTTGGACCGGTGATGAAATTCAAGGATTTCGATATCGAAGTCCTCGCCCAGCGCCGCCGCTGCCTGCCGGACCAGGGCGGTGAGCAGATTGACCCCGAGCGACATGTTGCCGGCCTTGACGATCCGGGCCCGCCCGGCGTCGGCCTTGAGCTGCGCTTCCTGGCCTGCGTCGAGCCCAGTGGTGCCGATCACATGGATCAGCGAGCGTGCCGCCGCCAGCTGTGCCAGCGCCATCGTCGCCGCCGGCGCGGTGAAGTCGATGATCGCCTCCGCGGACCCCAGCGCTTCCTCGGCGCTGTCGGTAATCGCGATGCCGGCCGGCTCCAGTCCCGCCAACTGGCCCGCGTCGCGTCCCACGGTGTCGGCCCCGGCCCGTTCGAGCGCCCCGGCGAGCGCGGCGTCATCGACCGAATCGATGGCGCGCACCACCGCCTGCCCCATCCGGCCGCCGGCCCCGGCCACTGCGATCTTCAACGGCGCCATTCGATTGTGCTCCAGGACCCCTTGGGAAAGCCGGCGATGTTTGGGGGGCGCGACAACCGCCTACGCCGCTGGCGCCGCCGCCACGCCGGCCATCTCTGTCAGGATCGCCTCGGCGGCGGCGCGTGGGTTCGCGGCCTGCGTGATGGCGCGCCCCACCACCAGATGGCTGGCGCCGGCGCCAAGCGCCTCGGTCGGCGAGGCGAACCGCTTCTGATCGTCCCTGTCGGTGCCGGCCGGGCGGACGCCGGGGGTGACGATGGCCAGATCAGGTCCCGCCGCTTCCCGCGCCATGGCCGCTTCGAGAGGTGAGCAGACGACCCCGCCCATGCCCGCTGCCCTGGCTTCCCGGGTGCGCACACGCACCAGTTCACTCAGAGAAGGCGCGTAGTGCGCGGCTTTGACGTCTTGGTCGTCGAAGGAGGTCAGCACGGTCACACCGAGCAGGCGAAGTTCGCTTCCGCGCGCCGCTTCCACCGCCGCCGCCATCGCCTGGGGGTAGGCGTGTACCGTCAGCATCGCGGCGCCGGTCTCGGCGATTGCCTCGACCCCGCGCGCCACGGTGACCGCGATGTCGAGCAGCTTGAGATCGAAGAAGACGTTTTTGCCCGCCGCGATCAGCTCCCGCCCCAGGGCGAGCCCGTCTCCCCCGTAGGCGAGCTGATAGCCGATCTTGTAGGCGACCACCTTGCCCCCCAGTCGCTCGACAAGGTCTTCGGCGGCCCCCCGGTCGGAAAGATCCAGCGCCACGATCAGGCGAGAGTCGGTTGGAGGCATCGGCGAGGCTTCGGTGTGAGTCGAGCGCGCCATCTGATACGCCGGGGCATGGAACTTGGCAACCGCGCCCTAGCGGTCGAAGATCGTCTTCAGCTTGGCGAAGAAACCGGCCGAGGAGGGTGAATTGTCCTTGGTCGTCAGCTTGCCGAATTCCTCCAGCAGCTCGCGCTGCCGCTTGTTGAGGTTCTGCGGCGTCTCGACGTCGAGCTGCACGTAGAGGTCGCCCACCTGGCTGGAGCGCAGGACCGGCATCCCCTTGCCCCGCAGGCGCACCCGTTGCGCCGCCTGCGTGCCCACCGGCACCTTGACCCTGACCCGCGAACCGTCGAGCGCCGGCACCTCGAACTCGCCGCCCAGCGCCGCCGTCGTCATCGAGATCGGTGCCCGGCAAAAAAGGTCCGCCCCGTCGCGCTGGAAAAGGTCGTCCGGCTTCACGGAGACGAAGATGTAAAGGTCGCCCGGCTGCCCGCCGCGCAGTCCCGCCTCGCCCTCGCCGGCCAATCGAATGCGGGTGCCGTCTTCGATGCCGCTCGGGATGTCCACCGACAGCGACCGCGTCTGCTGCTTTCGCCCCTGGCCGCCGCAGTCGGGGCAAGGCTGGTCCATTGTCTCGCCCCTGCCGTGACAGGCCGGGCAGCTGCGCTCGATGGTAAAGAAGCCCTGCGCCGCCCGCACCTTGCCGGCCCCGTTGCAGGTCCGGCACATCGAATAGCCGGTCCCGGGGCGGGCGCCGGAGCCCTCGCAGCTCTCGCAGGCGACCATGGTGGGGACCTCGATATCGACGGTTTTGCCGTCGAAGGCGTCCTTGAGGGTGATTTCGAGATTGTATCGAAGGTCCGAACCGCGCAGCCGCGCCGACGTCCCGCGCCGCCCGCCGCCCATGAATTCGCCGAACAGATCGTCGAAGATGTCCGACATCGACGAGGTGAAATCGGGCCCGAAGCCTGCTCCGCCGGGCCCGCCCTGGAAGGCGGCGTGCCCGAACCGGTCGTAGGCCGCCCGCCTCTGGGGATCCTTGAGGGCGTTGTAGGCCTCGTTGAGCTCCTTGAACCGGTGCTCGGCTTCGGAGTCGCCGGGGTTGCGGTCCGGATGCAGCTCCATCGCCAGCCGGCGATAGGCCGACTTGAGCACGCCGTTGTCGCAACTGCGATCGACGCCGAGGATTTCGTAATAGTCCCGCTTGCTCATCGGCCCCCGCCGCGCCGTCCGATTTCCACCTCACCGATCGAGCCCGGATTGATGTCCGCCGGCGGCCGGCCTCCGAACGCCGCAAGCGCCAAAGGAGAAGCCTTCAGCGCCTGGCGAGATTCCTCGTCGATGACGGGTTTGGACCGCTTCATCGGCACCCCGGACGCCGGATCGGCAGCCTGGGGCCGCCTGGCTTCATCCCCCGAAAAGACCTAGGCCGACTTCTGCTCCTGATCGGGGTCGTCGCCTTCCTCGTCCTTGACTTCCTCGAAGTCGGCGTCGACCACGTCGTCTTCCTTCTCGATCTCGGAATCGGCTTCGGCGGCGGCCTCCTGCTGGGCCGCATACATCGCCTCGCCGAGCTTCATCGAAGCCTGCACCAGCAGGCCGGTCTTTTCCTTGATCGCCTCGTTGTCCTCGCCTTCCAGCGCCTCCTTCAGCGCCGCGATCGCGTCCTCAATCGCCGTCTTGTCGGCGGCTTCGAGCTTGTCGCCATGTTCGGTGAGCGAGGTCTCGGTGGTGTGGATGGCGGCCTCGGCATGGTTGCGCGCTTCCGCCGCTTCGCGCTTCTGGCGGTCCTCCTCGGCGTTCGCCTCGGCGTCCTTGACCATCGTGTCGATCTCGTCCTCGGTCAGCCCGCCGGAGGCCTGGATGCGGATCTGCTGCTCCTTGCCGGTGCCCTTGTCCTTGGCCGAGACGTTGACGATGCCGTTGGCGTCGATGTCGAAAGTGACCTCGACCTGCGGCACCCCGCGCGGCGCGGGTGGAATGCCGACCAGATCGAACTGGCCGAGCAGCTTGTTGTCGGCGGCCATCTCGCGCTCGCCCTGGAACACCCGGATCGTCACCGCGGACTGGTTGTCCTCGGCGGTCGAGAAGACCTGACCCTTCTTGGTCGGGATCGTCGTGTTGCGTTCGATCAGCCGCGTGAACACACCGCCCAGCGTCTCGATGCCCAGCGACAGCGGGGTTACGTCCAGCAGCAGCACGTCCTTGACGTCGCCCTGCAGCACGCCGGCCTGGATCGCCGCGCCCAGCGCCACCACCTCGTCGGGGTTGACGCCCTTGTGCGGCTCCTTGCCGAAGAATTCCTTGACCGTCTCCTGAACCTTCGGCATCCGGGTCATGCCGCCCACCAGCACCACCTCGTCGATTTCCTTGGCGGTGATCCCGGCGTCCTTCAGTGCCGCCTTGCACGGCCCCACCGTGCGCTTGATCAAGTCGTCCACCAGGGATTCCAGCTTGGCGCGGGTGAGCTTGATCTGCAGGTGCTTCGGGCCCGCCTGGTCGGCGGTGATGAAGGGCAGGTTGACCTCGGTCTGGGTCGAAGAGGAAAGCTCGATCTTGGCCTTCTCAGCGGCTTCTTTCAGCCGCTGCAGGGCCAGCTTGTCGTCTCTGAGATCGATGCCCTGTTCCTTCTTGAACTCGTCGGCCAGGTAGTCGACCAGACGCATGTCGAAGTCCTCGCCGCCCAGGAAGGTATCGCCGTTCGTCGACTTGACCTCGAAGACCCCGTCGCCGATCTCAAGGACCGAAACATCGAAGGTCCCACCGCCCAGGTCGAAGACAGCGATGGTCCCGCCCTCGCGCTTTTCGAGCCCGTAGGCCAGCGCCGCCGCGGTCGGCTCGTTGATGATCCTGAGCACGTCGAGCCCGGCGATCTTGCCGGCGTCCTTGGTCGCCTGGCGCTGCGAATCGTTGAAGTAGGCCGGCACGGTGATGACCGCCTGCTCGACCTCCTCGCCGAGATAGGCCTCGGCGGTTTCCTTCATTTTCTGGAGCACGAATGCGGAGATCTGCGAGGGCGAGTACTTCTCGCCATTGGCTTCCATCCAGGCGTCGCCATTGTCGGCCTTGATGATTTTGTAGGGGACGAGCTTCTTGTCTTTTTCGACGGTCGGATCGTCGTGGCGCCGCCCGATCAGGCGCTTGATGGCAAAGAAGGTGTTTTCCGGATTGGTGACCGCCTGGCGCTTGGCCGGCTGGCCGATCAGTCGATCGTCTTTGGTGAACGCGACCATCGACGGGGTGGTGCGGCCGCCTTCGGCGTTTTCGATGACCTTGGGGTCCTTGCCCTCCATGACCGCGACGCACGAATTGGTCGTGCCAAGGTCAATGCCAATGACTTTAGCCATTTTCTACCTCTCTTCGGCGGGCCCTCCGAAAGCCCCGTTGCCGGCAGCTTTCAACGGTCAACTGACCACTGGGGCCCCTCTTGGGCGAATTCGGTCACCTGACGTGACTTCCCGGCGTATATAAGGGCGCCCCAAATTCGCTTCAAGCGCGCATCCCGGCAATTCTGCCGGGTTCTGCAAGGCCTTGCCCTTCGATGGCCCTCGCGGCGCCCGCGGATACGCGATCGGTCAACCAAGGCGCACGGCCCATGCGGCATCTGCCCGCCCATCTCGATGCCCCCGCGCAATCGGCTCTGCTGGCCGAGCTCATCCCGCTTCTCGCCCGCGTCCCCTTCTTCACCCCGACAATGCCGCGCACGGGCAAGCCCTTTTCGGTCCGCATGAGCAATCTTGGCCCGCTCGGCTGGGTGTCCGACCGGGACGGCTATCGCTACCAGCCAACCCATCCTGCGACCGGCGAGAGCTGGCCGCCCATTCCCGTCTCGCTCCTTGAGCTCTGGGACGAACTCGCGGCCTATCCGGCGCCGCCCCAGGCGTGCCTGATCAACCACTATCCGCCCGGCGCCAGGATGGGCCTGCATCAGGACCGCGACGAGGTGGCCGACGCCCCCGTGGTCTCGGTGTCGTTGGGCGATCGCGCCCGCTTCCGCGTCGGCGGCACAACCCGTCGCGGCCCGACCCGCGCGGTCACCCTCAACTCCGGTGATGTGGTGGTTCTCGAGGGCGCCACCAGGCTTGCCTACCATGGCATCGACCGCATCTGGCCGGTGACCTCGGATCTGTTGGAGCGGTGGCCCGACCTCTTCCCCGGCGGCGGCCGCCTTAATCTGACGCTGAGAAGGGTCGATCCGCCCGTCTGAGGCAACCGGCTCAGACCGACTTGTCGATCCCGCCGTCGCCCGGCTCGTCGGACTCCGCTTCACCGCTGGCCGGCCCCTGTTCCGACGGCCGCGCCTTGCGCGCCACCGCGACCATCGCCGGCCTGAGCATCCGCTCGCCGATGAGGTAGCCGGACTGCACCACCTCGACGACGGTGCCGTCATCGGCGTCGGTGTCGGCGACCTCGAACATTGCCTGATGCAGATGCGGGTCGAACCGCTCGCCCTTCGGGTCGATACGGGAAATGCCGTGCTTTTCGAGGAGCCGCTGCATTTCCCGCTCGGTAAGCTCGATGCCCTCGATCAGCGCCTTCAGCGTCCCCTCGGCGCCGTGGCGCTCCCTCTCCGGCAGCGCGCTCAGCGCCCGGCTGACGCTGTCGGAAGCGGTGAGCATGTCGCGGGCGAATCCGGAGATCGCATACTGGCGGGCGTCGGCCAGCTCCCGCGCCGTGCGCTTTCTGATGTTGTCAATTTCGGCCGCGGCGCGCAGCAACTGCTCGCGAAGCTCGGCCTTTTCGGCCTCCAGCCGCGCCACCGGATCTGCGGTCTCGGCGCCGCCGTCAGCCGACGGCTCGGCGCGGTTCTCGTTAGCGACCTCGGCGTCGGATGCCTCGCCGCGAATGTCGTCGTCGTCGATCATCGCCGGAAATTCTGCAAAATGGAGCGGAGGTGACCGTGCATATCGGCCAACGGCACGAAGAATTCAAGCGCTTTGCCGCGGCCCGCCGATCAGTTGCGAGACCACCTGCGCGGTATAGTCCACCACCGGCACGATGCGGGCATAGTTGAGCCGGGTCGGCCCGATCACCCCGACGACCCCGATCACCTTCTCGGCCGCGTCGCGATACGGGCTGACGATGACCGAGGAGCCCGAAAGGGCAAACAGCTTGTTTTCCGAACCGATGAAGATCCTCACCCCTTCGGCGGCCTCGGCCTCACCGAGGATCTCGATCAGCGCCTGCTTGGATTCCAGCTCGTCGAAAAGCTCCCGGACCTGCTTGATCTCCTCTGACGCCATGGCCTCGGCAATGAGATTGGCCCGGCCCCTGACGATCAGCGTCGGGCTGGACGCCGACTGCGCCGCCGAGATCGTCGCCAGCCCCGCTTCCACCAGCTTGCCGGTCAATTCGTCCAGTTCGGCCTGCTGGCGGGCGCGCTGCCGGTCCAGCAGCTTGCGCGCCTCGGCCAGCGTCCGCCCCACGACATGGTGGTTGAGATAGTTGGCCGCCTGGTTGAGGGCTCCCGCCTCCAACCCGGCCGGCAGGGCGAAGACCCGGTTTTCCACCTGCCCGTCCTCGCCCACCAGAACCGCCAGCGCGGCTTCCGGGTCCAGACGCACGAACTCGATATGCCTGAGCACCGGGTCCGCCTTGGAGGCGATGACCAGTCCGGCGCCGTGGCTGAGCCCGCTGAGCACAGTGCTCGCCTCGGTCAGCAGGTCCTCCACGTTGCCGGCGTCGGCAGTGTGCTCGATCGAGCGCGCGATCGCCAGGCGGTCGGTTTCGTCCATGCCGCCGATTTCCAGCATCGCGTCGACGAAGAACCTGAGGCCCCGCTGCGTCGGCGCGCGGCCGGCGGAGGTGTGCGGCGCCGCGATCAGCCCGAGATCCTCGAGGTCCGCCATCACGTTGCGTACCGAGGCGGGGCTCAGCGACACCTCGAGCATGCGCGAAAGCTGTCGCGAGCCCACCGGCCGGCCGGTCTCGAGGTAGAGGCCCACCAGCCGCCGGAAAATCTCCTGCGCGCGTTCGTTCAGGGCGCTCAAAAAATCGTCGTTGTCGGTCTGGGGCGCCAATTGATGCCTCGCCTGGTCTTTGCTGCGGCTATGTAGGCTCTGTTGCGGGCGTCGCCAAGCGCGCCCGAGCCGCCTCGCTTGTCGATCCGAACTGTAAACGCTATGAGGCTCCAACTCCATTCGCCGGCGAGAGGGGACATCTCATGCGGCCTTCCGGACGCGCCGCCGACCAGTTGCGCGAGGTCACCCTCGAACGCGGCATTTCGCCCTACGCCGAGGGAAGCTGCGCGGTCGAATTCGGCCAGACGAGGCTGATATGCACGGCCAGCGTCGAAACGACCTTGCCGCCCTGGCGGCGCGGGCAGGGGCTGGGTTGGGTGACCTCGGAATACGGCATGCTGCCGCGCTCGACCACCTCCCGCATGCGCCGGGAGGCCTCCACCGGCCGCCAGTCCGGCCGCACCCAGGAAATCCAGCGCCTCATCGGCCGTTCGCTCAGGGCCGTCACCGATCTCGGCGCCCTGGGCGAAAACCAGATCATCGTTGATTGCGACGTCATCCAGGCCGACGGCGGCACCCGCACCGCCGCCATCACCGGCGCCTTCGTTGCCCTTTCGGACGCGGTGAGATGGATGCAGGCGCGCCAGCTCGCCGCAGAGGGTGCCATCCGCGACCACTGCGCCGCCGTCTCCTGCGGCGTATTCCGCGGCACCCCGCTGCTCGATCTCGATTATGCCGAGGATTCCGAGGCCGACACCGACGCCAATTTCGTGCTCACCGGTTCCGGCGACTTCGTCGAAATCCAGGCCACCGCCGAGGCCCATCCTTTGAGTTCCGGTCAGTTCGAAAAACTGATTGAATTGGCCCGCAAGGGCGCCGCCGAGCTCGTCGCCGCGCAGAAGGCGGCGCTGGCCGGCTGAATGGAGGCCCCGAACCTGAAGCGGGGGCAGCGGCTGGTGATCGCCACCCACAATTCCGGCAAGCTGCGCGAGATCGCCGACCTGCTCGCCCCCTTCGGCTTGTCCCTCGTCTCCGCCGCCGAGCTCGGCCTCGACGAGCCCGAGGAGTCGGGCACCGATTTCGCCGACAACGCCTGCCTGAAAGCCTGCGCCGCCGCCCTTGCGTCCGGGGCGTTCGCCCTCGCCGACGATTCCGGGCTCACCGTCGACGCCCTGGGCGGGGCGCCCGGCATCAGGTCCGCTCGCTGGGCGGGACCCGGGCGCGATTTCGGCGCCGCCATGGAAAAGGTGAACAAGGCGCTCGAAGCCGCCGGCGCCAACGCCCCGGCCGACCGCCGCGCCGCGTTCGTGGCGGTCCTGTGCCTGGCCGCCCCGGACGGCCAATGCGCTTCATTCGAGGGCAAGGTCGAAGGCACCCTGGTCTGGCCGCCGCGCGGCGAGAGGGGTTTCGGCTACGACCCGATCTTCCTGCCCGACGGCCACACCCGTACCTTCGGGGAGATGGACGCGGCCGAAAAGCACGCCTACGCGCCGGGCAAGCCGGGGCTTTCGCACCGCGCCCGGGCGTTCGCCAAATTTGTCGAGGCCTGCTGTGAGCGATGAGCCCGCCACCTTCGGGGTCTATGTCCACTGGCCATTCTGTCTGGCCAAGTGCCCCTATTGCGACTTCAATTCGCACGTCCATCACGGCGCCTTCGACGAGGACGAATTCGTCGCCGCGTATCTCACCGAACTCGCCACCGTTGCGGCCCGTGTGCCCTCACGCACCGCCACTTCGGTCTATTTCGGCGGCGGCACCCCCTCGCTGATGAGCGACAAGGCGGTCGCGACCATCCTCGAGGCGATCGCGACGCACTGGCACCTCGACCCACAGGCCGAGATCACCCTGGAAGCCAATCCCACAAGCGTCGAGGCGGCGCGCTTCCGCGGCTATCGCGCCGCCGGCGTCAACCGCCTGTCGCTGGGCGTCCAGTCGCTGGTCGAAGACGACCTGGCGGCCCTGGGCCGTCAGCACTCCGTCGCCGAAGCCGTCGCTGCCCTGCGCCTGGCGCAGTCGGTCTACGATCGGGTCA
>Ga0315550_1000226_pt1 | contig 33895 bp, 28 predicted proteins | sample SalMarSW160190MG_2_FD_203100 | JGI IMG/M metagenome (GOLD analysis project Ga0315550, IMG submission 203100) | Salt marsh sediment microbial communities from the Plum Island Ecosystem LTER, Massachusetts, United States - Salt Marsh Sediment SW1601-90 ...
TTGGTTTTTGGGGGGGGTGGGGGGGGGGCGCCCCCCCCCCCCACCACACCCCCCAATTCCCCCTTTGCTCAGACATGTGGGTAATCACCAATCAACCTACGTTTGACCTTGCTGTCAGGTAGTCTATAATCGGGTTCTATAGGTGGGTAGGTTCGATGGGGTTTACGAGATACGGATGAATCCTGTCGAAAGATGGGTATGATAGCCCAAGAGTGAATGGTCATCGCAAGGAGGTGAAGGCATGCAAGGGTTTCGGCTACACGATGGCAAGCTGACCTGGGAACGCGATCACGAGACGGTGCAGATCGAGCCGTGGGGGCAGGACAGCCTGCGCGTGCGGGCCACGATGGGACCCGAAATCCGCGACGACCTGCCCGGCGCGCTGTTGGAACCCGCCGTCACGGAGGCGCAGGTCGAGATCGACGGCGAGCGAGCGACCGTGCAAAACGGCGCGATCGCTGCGCGGGTGTGTCTGGAGCCGGACGGCCTGCGCGGCGTCTCTGCGCGGATGCACTTTCTCGACGCGGCCAGCGGGGACGAGCTGCTGGCGGAGGTGCCCTCCTACTTTCCCAGGCCCTCGGCGCGGCAGTTCAAGCCGGTGGGGGGCGATCTGTTCCACGTCGAGGCGCGCTTCGAGGCCTACGACGGCGAGCGTCTCTACGGGCTGGGCCAGCACCAGCACGGGCGGCTCGACCAGAAGGGCTGCGTGATCGACCTGTTCCAGACCAACTCCGAGGTCTGCATCCCTTTCCTGGTCTCCAGCCGGGGATACGGCCTGCTGTGGCACAACCCGGCCATCGGGCGCGTGGAGCTGGGTCACACCCAGACCCGCTGGGTGGCCGAGGCCGCGCTGCAGATGGACTATTGGATCACGGCGGGGGACACGCCGGCGGAGATCGCGGCACGCTATGCCGACGCCACCGGCCACGCGCCGTTGCTGCCCGAGTGGGCGGCGGGCTTTTGGCAGTGCAAACTGCGCTACCGCACGCAGGACGAGCTGCTCTCCGTGGCCCGCGAGTACAAGCGGCGCGGCCTGCCGCTGTCCGTCATCGTGGTCGACTTTTTCCACTGGTCAAAGCTGGGCGACTGGCAGTTCGACCCCGCGTGCTGGCCCGATCCGGCGGGGATGGTGCGCGAGCTGAAAGAGATGGGCGTCCGGGTTATGGTATCGGTCTGGCCCACCGTCAGCCTCCACAGTCGCAACTATGACGAGATGCGCCGCCGCGGGCTGCTGGTGCGCACCGAGCGCGGCGTCTCGGCGCTCAAGTCGTTCCGCGAGGTCGGCTTGGAGGGGACGGTCTACGTCCATTTCTACGACGCGACCAACCCCGAGGCGCGGCGCTTTGTGTGGGAGCAGGTGCGCCAGGGCTACTACCGGCACGGGATCAAGACCTGGTGGCTCGACGCCTGCGAGCCGGAGCTCGACCCGCGGGACGCGGATAACGTGCGCTTTCACCTGGGCAACGGACTGGCGCTGATGAACATCTATCCCCTGATGAACGCGCAGGCGTTCTACGAGGGGATGCGCGCCGAGGGGGAGGAGGCGTTCGTCTCCCTCAGCCGCTCTGCCTGGGCCGGGATCCAACGCTACAGCACCGCCGTCTGGTCCGGCGACATCCTCTCCACCTTCGAGGCGCTGCAGGCGCAGGTGCGCGCCGGGCTAAACATCGGCTTGAGCGGCATCCCCTGGTGGACCACCGACATCGGCGGTTTCTTTGGCGGAGACGTGAACGCGCCCTATTTCCGCGAGTTGATCGTGCGCTGGTTCCAGTACGGTGTGTTCTGCCCGCTTTTCCGCCTGCACGGTTTCCGTCTGTCGGATGAGACGGACTGGTGGGAGAGTGGTGGCCCCAACGAGGTATGGTCGTTCGGAGACGAGGCCTACGCTATCATCCGCGAGCTGCTGTTCCTGCGCGAGCGGCTGCGGCCCTACGTCATGGAGCTGATGCGCCAGGCGCACGAGGATGGGACGCCGCCCATGCGCCCGCTGTTCTATGATTTTTCCGCGGACGCGGTCTGCTGGAAGATCGAGGATCAGTTCATGTTCGGCCCCGACCTGCTCGTCGCGCCGGTGCTGTTTGAGGGTGCGCGCAGCCGCAGGGTCTATTTGCCGGCCGGGACTGAATGGCGCGACGCCTGGACGGACGAGGAACTGGCGGGCGGCCAATGGGTCGAGGCGGACGCGCCGCTGGAGCGGATTCCGCTCTACCTGCGTGCGGGGAGGACGCTTCCAATCCGCGCTTGATGAGTAGGGTGGTGGAATTCCAAAAGATATAACCGCCGAGGCGCGGAGGACGCAGAGAGGAAAGATATTGATGGTTGGCTTTGTGCTCTCCGTGGTAGAATTCTTGCTGCCAATTTGGGAGGAAACCACGATGGACAAACCAACTATCTCTTTGCACGGCGTGTTCCTGCCCATCCTGACTCCCTTCGATGTCCAGGGCGAGGTCGATTATGGGGCCTTGACCGCGAACCTCGAACGCTGGAACGCGTAAGGCCTGGCCGGTTACGTGGTCACCGGCTCCAACGGCGAGGCGGCCTTTCTCACCCAGGAGGAGAGGGGGCGCGTCTGGGAGACGGCGCGCCGGGCGATCCCCGCGGGCAAGCTCCTCATCGCCGGCACCGGCTGTGAATCGACGCGCCAGACCATCGCGCTGACCCGGCTGGCCGCCGAGGCCGGCGCCGACGCTGCGCTCGTGGTGACGCCCCATTACTGTGCCAACATGGTCTCGCTCCAGGCCCTGTTGGGCCACTACCAGGCCGTGGCCGATGCATCGCCCATCCCCATCATCCTCTACACCGTGCCCAAGTTCACCCACGTGGACCTGGCCGCCGCCACCATCGCCAGCGCGTCCAGGCATCCCAACATCGTCGGGGTCAAGGATAGCAGCGGCGACCTGATCATGCTGGCCGATACCGTCGGCCTGACCGGCCCCGATTTCCAGGTGCTGGCCGGGCTGGCCGTGGGGGCGGTGGGGTGCGTGCCCGCGCTGGGCAACGTCGCGCCGCAGGAGGTGATCGATATTCAGCATCTGTTCCAGGCGCGGCGGACGGACGATGCCGCCGAGCTGCAGCGGCGCATGATCCCCGTCAATGCAGCGGTCACCGCTCACTTTGGCGTGCCGGGGCTCGAGGCCGCCCTGGACATGCTGGGCTACTACGGCGGGCCGGTGCGCGCGCTCCTGTTGGACCTGGGTGAGAGTGACCGGCGCATCCTGCAGGATATCCTGGTCGAAGGAGGCTTGTTGCGATGACGGCTGAAACCTACACCGACCTCGATACGTCCGCCCGCATCCTGCTGGGCCCCGGGCCGAGTACGGTGCCCCCGCGTGTGTTGCGTGCGATGGCCCATCCGTTGGTGGGCCACCTCGACCCGCAGTTCATCGCCCTGATGAACGAGGTGCAGGACCTGCTGCGCTATGTCTTTCAGACGCAGAACGCGCTCACGATCCCCGTCTCCGGCACGGGCAGTGCCAGCATGGAGGCGTCGCTGTGCAATTTCATCGAGCCGGGCGACTCGGTGCTGATCGGCGTGAACGGCTATTTCGGCGAGCGGCTGTGCGACATGGCGAGCCGCTACGGGGCCGAGGTGCGCCGCGTGGAGCGGGAGTGGGGCGACGTGTTCGCCCCGGAGGATTTCGAGGCCGCGCTGGCGCAAAAGCCGGCCAAGCTCGTCGCCCTGGTACATGCCGAGACCTCCACCGGCGCGCTCCAGCCGATGGTGGGCATCACCGAGGTCGTCCATCGCCACGGCGGCCTGTTGGTGATGGACTGCGTCACCAGCCTGGGCGGCGTGGAGGTGGCGGTCGACGCCTGGGGGGTGGACGTGGCCTACAGCGGCACGCAAAAGTGCCTCAGTTGCCCACCGGGGCTGGGCCCGCTGACCGTCAATCCGCGCGCGCGAGGTGCTCCACGGGCGTGGGACCGAGGTCGCCAACTGGTACCTCGACCTGACGATGGTCGAGAAATACTGGGGCAGCGAGCGCACCTATCACCACACTGCGCCGATCAGCATGAACTATGCGCTGCGGGAGGCACTGCGGCTGGTGGTCGAGGAGGAATTGGAGGCGCGCTTCCAGCGCCACCGCGCCAGCGCCGAGCTGCTGTGGGCCGGGTTGCAGGAACTGGGGCTGGAGCCGTGCGTGCCGCTCGATCACCGCCTGCCCTCGCTGACGATGGTGTGGGTGCCCGAGGGCGTGAACGAGGCGGCGATCCGGCAGCAGCTTTTGAGCGAGTACAACGTCGAGATCGCCGGGGGGTTGGGGGCATACAAGGGCCGTGCCTGGCGCATCGGGCTGATGGGGTATTCATCCCGGCGCGAGAACGTGCTGTTGCTGCTCGCGGCCCTCAGGTCGCTGCTTGAGTAGCTTTTCCGCGATGCGCGGTTGCCCCCCCTGAGAGGGAGGGCGGTGCCACTGAAATTCAAGCCCCGGCATTTCCCAGGGCTTTTTTGCGGCGGGCAGGCGTGGTTGCGTGTAGTGAGTTGCTATGCAGACTTGGCTATTAGTGTTTAAGGTTCAAGCCCAATGATTACTAACGGGACAGGAGGATTACTTCTTCCGTGTCTGAGAATGTTGTGAAGTTCGCCCTCATAGTAGGCGATGCCGCTGGACATATCCTTTTGCATTGCCTTCGTCGGTAGAATCTCAATCCCGACGTTGATGATCCGACCAGTGTAGAAGGCCAAGTGTTTGACAAAGAGATCGTAGGCCACAAAGGCATATTTGCCAAATTGCACTTCGATGGCAATACGGCTCTTGACATGGTCTGTCTGGTTGTACGAGAAAATCGCCTCCGCACCTTGATTTAGAAGGTACTGCTTCTGCTCATCGAGCGACATCTGCGCCATAGCCTCTAATTGGTCAAAGTTGTGTGCAACATAATACGAATAGCGTGTGGATTCCCACCCGATTCTTGAGAACCGCTTGTCGAATTCAACGTTGATGGCAACTGGGCTATAAAGAGCTTTGCCCTTTCTGCTTTTCTCCTTGCTGATCTTTGTGCGGCACCTCTCGGCATCAATGGCCCCGATGACATCCTGTATCTCTCGATAGGTATCTTTCTCGTGTACGAGAAGCCATTCCTCGCCGTTTAGGTGTGAGTACTTCTTAGCGATCTTCATTGCACCCTGCTTCAGCGTTCGTATGATATGGGCCAACTTCTCCATCTTCCCAAGGGTTGGTGGTTAACGTAGAGTTTGCCGGGGGCTTATATACAGGTTTGTCGGGCCTAACTCTGAGTTCGCCTACAAGAGCTTTCTTGATCCTGTCCACAGCTACATCATAGTATTGTTGAACAACTTCAGCCCCGGCTACTCGGCGGCCATTGATGATTGCCGCTACAGCAGTTGTCCCAACCCCTATAAATGGGTCAAACACAATGTCACCCTCATTTGTCATAGATAACACGAGTCGCTGTATGAGCGCCACTGGAAATTGACAGGGATGATTGGTTTTCTCGACGTGATTTGCTTTCACATTCGGGATATCCCAGGCATCAGATGGATTCTTCCCCTTGGGGTTCCCAGAGTACTTCCCTCTGTTTGGCCCCTTGAAATGCTTCTTGCCTGGGTACTTTTGAGGCACTCGAATAGGATCCAGGTTAAATACATAATCATCCGACTTCGTAAACCAGTTGATGGTCTCGTACCGGCCAGAGAAGCGATTCTTACAATGCAGACCGTGACCGAAAAGCCAGACAATTCGATTGCGGAGCTTGAGGCCATTTTCCCTAAAGCAGTCGTACAGGAGGATATCAAGAGGGATGATCTCTCCATTGTTGACGTAGTTTCCTACCTCCCAGCAGATGCTGCCTTCAGACTTCAGAATTCGGACACATTCTTCAATGACCTGATGTTGTTGAGCTTTGTATACCTCGATATCCAATACATCCTCGTATTCTTTTCCGATGTTATATGGTGGTGAAGTGACCACTAACTGGACGCTTGCATCAGGTATAGTCTGAAGGAATTCCAGGCAATCGCCGTGGTAAAGTGTTACCTCATTCTCAAGTGAAAACGAGGAAGGGATGACAATGCTAAACTGGCTGCTGAGACTTCTTTGTACAGCTTGTTCTGCTCCCAAAGCCCGACTGGTTTCTATGTCTGGGGAATTGACTGGTGATAGATCACCCATCTTCTTCACCTCTTTATCCTGTACAGGCAGTATAGCACACTTGTTCAGTATAGGCAAAAACACGATGCCCAGAGGAATCGTGGAAGCCCGCATAATGGCATGGCGGGTCAGCCATGCCCTACTGGGCAAATGGGTCTCCATTGGTAGGACCGTGGCTTGACTCGATCCACAGGTTGCCTATAATCGTGCTGTGGTTCTGGAAAAAGTTCGAGCGTAATTGCTTTCGATAGGATGACGTCAATGGAGATTGAATCGACCCGGCACGGAGTGCTGACCGGCGTATCGCGCGCCCTGCCCGTCGTGCTGGGTTACGTGCCCATCGGGCTGGCCTACGGCGTCCTGGCCCAAAAGGCCGGGCTCTCGACGCTCAACACGCTGCTGATGTCGCTGATCGTGTATGCCGGATCGGCCCAGTTGATCGCCGTGGGCCTGTTTGCGGGAGGCGCGCCACCGCTGTCGATCGTGCTCACCACGTTCGTGGTCAATCTGCGCCACCTGCTGTTCTCGGCGGCGGTGGCGCCTTTTTTGCAGCGCTGGCGGAAAATCGACCTGGCGGCCTTTGCCTACGAACTGACCGACGAGACGTTCGCCGTGCACTCGGCCCAGTTCGCCACCGAGGGCGTGCCGGGACGGGCGGAGGTCTTTGCCACCAACGTGACGGCGCAGGTGTCGTGGGTCTTTGGTACTGCGCTGGGCATCCTGGTGGGGCGGGTGATCGCTGACGTCAAGCCGCTGGGGCTGGATTACGCGCTGCCGGCGATGTTCGTCGCGCTGCTGGTCCTGCAGATCGAGGAGCGCGTCCAGGTCGCCGTGGCTCTGCTGGCGGGCGTGGTATCGGTGGGATTGCTTCTGGCCGGGCTGGATCAATGGAACGTGATCGTGGCGACGGTGATCGTGGCCACGGTGGGGGTGGTGCTGGAGCAATGGAACAGGACATAGTTTTTCTCACGCTTGTGGGAATGATGGCGGTCACGTACGTGCCGCGCCTTTTGCCGGTCCTGATGCTTTCTTCCCGGCGGCTGCCGCCGCTGGTGGTGGCTTGGCTGCGCCAGGTGCCCGTGGCCGTGCTGGCGGCGATGCTGTTCCCGGCGCTGTTCGTGCAGGAGGGACGGATCGATCTCGGGTTGGACAATCTCTTCCTGTGGGCCGCCGTGCCAGCGTTCCTCGTGGCCTGGAAACGACGCAGCTTTTTCGCCACCGTGATCGTGGGCATCGTCGTCGTGGCCGTGGCGCGACTGGTGCTGGGCGTGCATTCGTAGCAGTTCTAAGGCGCTCTGTGCCCATTGACAGGCTCTCTAAGCGACGCGTGCTCTGTATCAACCCCAGGCGAATGCCTTGCTTTCAACTCAGCAATTCGATTTGGCCTGGAACGCGGCTTTGGCAACTGATTTGCTTCGAGATTCCTGGGCGTGTGGGGGTTGTGCAAGCTCGGCCGTTGGGCTATAATTCGGTTGTCATAGGGAGTTTACGCCTTGGAAGTCATCCTGACCCACGAGAACGCGGATTTCGACGCCGTCGCCAGCCTGCTGGGAGCGAGCAAGCTCTTTCCGTCTGCCACCCCCGTGCTGCCTCGGCGCGTCAACCGCAATGGGCGTGCCTTTATCGCCCTCTATGGCGAGGAGTTGCCCTTCGTCCAGCCTGACGACCTGCCCCGCCGGCGCAAGATCACGCGCGCTATCCTGGTGGATACGCAGAGCTTAAGCACTCTCAAGGGCATGGGGCGCGATCTGCAGGTGGACGTCATCGACCATCACGATCCCGACGCCGACCTGAATCCCGATTGGAACTTTACCGGGGGGACGTTGGGGGCTGCGACGACGCTGCTGGTGGAGGAGATGCGGGTGCGCGATATCGACCTGACACCCGTCGAGGCGACGCTGCTCCTGCTGGGCATCTACGAGGACACGGGATCCCTTTCGTACACCGGGACGACGGCTCGGGACGTGCGGGCGGCGGCCTGGCTGATCGAGCAGGAGGCCAGCCTCGACGTCGCCAGTGACTTTTTGCATCATCCCCTGGCGCCTGAGCAGCGCGAGCTCTACGAGCAGTTGCTGGGGCAGAGCGAGACCCACGAGATCGGCGGGCACAACGTCGTTATCGCCTGGGCCAGCGCCGAAGGGCTGGAGGAAGAGATCTCCACGCTGGCCCACAAGCTGCGCGATCTGCTGGAGCCGGCGGCGTTGTTCGTGCTCGTCGCTCTCGATGGCAGGGTCCAGATCGTGGCTCGCAGCACGACCGACGATATCGACGTCTCCGAAGTGGCCGAGCACTTTGGCGGCGGCGGGCACAAGCGGGCATCGGCGGCCCTCGCCCGCGATCGCTCCCTGCAGGACGTGCGCGAGGAGCTGCTGGACCTGCTGCCGCGGATCGTGCGGTCGGACATCACGGTGAGGCAGATCATGTCGCGGGGCGTGCAGGTGCTCAGTCCCCGGGATACGGTCGCCGAGGCCGCCGAGCGCATGCGGCGCACCGGCCACGAGGGGTTCCCCGTCGTGCTGGCGGGCAACGTGCTGGGCCTGCTGACCCGCCGGGCGGTCGACCGGGCGCTGCAGTTCGAGATGGCCGACGTTCCCGTCTCTCAGGTGATGGAGCCCGGCAGTGTGGCCGTCAGTCCGGGTGATCCGGTGACGCACCTGCAGCAGGTGATGATCGACAGCAACTGGGGCCAGGTCCCCGTCGTCGAGGGCAACCGCATCGTCGGCGTGGTCACCCGCACCGACCTGATCACGCTGTGGCGGTCGCCGGTCAAACCCGCCCAGCGCCACGAGGTGGCTACGCTGTTGGAGCAGGCGCTCTCCGAACCGGTGCTGGCCCTGGTGTGCCGCATCTCGCAGGAGGCGCACGAGATGGGGTTTGTTCCCTACTTTGTCGGCGGGCTGGTGCGCGATTTGCTCTTGGGCACACCCATCGTCGACGTGGACATGGTCATCGAGGGGGACGGTATCGCCCTGGCCGACAGCCTGTCCAAGGAGCTGGGCGGCCGGGTGACCGCCCACAAGCGCTTTGGCACGGCCAAGTGGCTGCTTTCGAAGCGCGTGTGGAAGCGGATGACCGGGAAGGTCTCCGCTGCCGATCTGCCGCCCAGCGTGGACTTTGCCTCGGCGCGCACCGAATTCTACATCTATCCTACTGCGCTGCCCAAGGTGGAGCGCAGCTCGATCAAGCAGGACCTGCACCGGCGCGATTTTACCATCAACACGCTCGCCATTCGCCTCGATCCCGACCACTGGGGCGAGATCTTGGACTTTTACGGGGGCGAGTCCGACTTGCGGGAGGGCATCATCCGTGTGCTCCACAGCCTCAGTTTCGTGGACGATCCTACCCGCGTGTTGCGGGCTGCGCGGCTGGAGAGCCGGTTGGGATTCCGGCTCGATCCGCGCAGCGAGGGCATGATCGCCGACGCGCTGCCGCTGCTCAAGCGGGTCAGCGGCGACCGCATCCGCCGCGAGTTGGAGCAGGTATTTGACGAGCCCGAGCCGATCCAGGTGCTGAATCGCCTGGATGAACTGGGCGTGCTGGCTCACATCCACCCAGATCTGCGGTGTGACCGGTGGCTAGAGAGCAGGTATGCCGTTCTCCAAGAGGAGCTATCTCACGAGACGTGGGACTTGACAGCCGAGGATGACGCGTTTCTCCATCTGGCCCTGCTGGCATATCGCCTGGACGAGGCGCAGTTGGAGGCGTTCTTCGATCGGTTGAAGATAAAGCGGGACGACGCGGACGACCTGCGCTTGCTGCCCGATCTGCGGGCGGCTCTGCCCAGGTTGGGGTGGGTTCGGCAGCCCAGTACCGTCTGTGATACGTTGCGTCCGTTTCCGGCCCGCGTGCTGGCTGTGGCTTGGGTCGCCTCCGGCAGCGGGCGGCAGAGGGCTCAGCTGCTGCGCTACCAGACCGAGTGGCGCTTGGTGGAGCCAGAGATCTCGGGCGACGATTTGAAAGAGATGGGACTCAAGCCCGGCCCGCTGTTTGGTCAGTTGTTGGATGCGCTGCGGGATGCCCGGTTGGATGGCAAAGTGAGCACGCGGCAGGACGAAGAGGCGCTCTTGGAACGGTTGTTGGAGGCTGAGCGCAAGCAGAGGAGCAAAGAGGATAATGATTGAGACGGTTGAAGGGAGATCGATCCGCGTGGGGGAGCGCGAGTTGGTGCCGGTCGTGCGGGTGGAGGCCGACGTACGGAGGCGGGCCTTTGTGGGCGCCAGGGGGTTGGCCAGCGAGGGGTCGGGGTTTGTCCACATGCGGCCCGTCGCGATCCTGGAGCGGAGTGAGGCAGGCGAGCGGCGCATTCCCATTCCCGATCGAACGGTGCAGTCGCTTGGCGGCCTGCTCCTGGCCGCGCTCGTCATTCCGGCGTTGATGCTGCTCGCCGAGCTCATCGCGCGCAAACGTTGAACGAAATGGTTGAGAAGAGGCTGGACGCGGAAAAACACGGAAGAACACAGAAAGTTCGAAAATCCGTGCCGTCCGTGTTCATCCGTGTCCCAAAGATTTGGTTGCGGCAGATGCCGCGTTATGTAGGAGGATACAGATGGAAGCACAGATTCAAAAGCTGTTGGATGCTGTGGCTGACCTGCGCAAAAGGGCCAACGTCAATGCCGTCTTTGGCAAGCCTGTGGCCGCCGAGGGACGCATCGTCATCCCTGTGGCCGAGGTCGCCTACGCCTTTGAGGTGGAGGTCGAGGAAGAGGCGGTAGCAGATTCCACCGAGGGTGGGGGAGGCGGCAGCGGTGGCATGGACGTGCGTCCCGTCGCCGTCGTCGAGGTGACGCCTGAGAACACCTGGGTTAAGCCCATCATCGACGAGCAAAAGCTGGCCTTTGCGGGGGCGCTGCTCACCGGGTGGGCCGTGTTTTGGGTAGCCCGGACGCTGGTCAAGATTTTCGGTCAGCGGGATTAAGCGTGGGTACGTTGGATAACCGGCCCGCTTGTGGTATAATCCCCTAGAATTTAGACAGGAGAGTTTTATGAAACCACCGTTTGGTTCTATAATCGTTGAATTTGCGCCCGGTGTTGGCATTCACTGGTATGGCGTGTTGATCGTCGTGGGTATCCTGGCTGGCGCCTACTATGCCGCTTGGCAGGCCAGGCGGGATGGAAAGGATCCCGATCACATCTGGAACGCTCTCACCGTGGCCATCGTGCTGGCCATCATCGGCGCCCGGCTTTACCACGTCCTATCTGAACCTGCGGAGGGGGTGGGTCGGAGTTACTACTTTGCCCCGGACCATCCCGAGCACCTCGTCGAGGTACTCTACATTTGGCAGGGTGGGCTGGGCATCTATGGGGCTGCTGCCGGCGGCGCTTTGGGGATCGTGCTCTATTCTCTGTACGCCAAGCTACACCCGCTCCGGTGGCTCGATTATGGGGCACCGGCGTTGGCCCTGGGACAGGCGATCGGCCGCTGGGGAAATTTCTTCAATCAAGAGCTGTATGGGCCGCCGACGGGTAGCTCCTGGTGGGGGTTGATCATCGAAGACCAGTTCCGCATCAGCCTCTATAATTGCGTCAGGCTCGGCGATCCCGATTGCGTCCCGGGCAAGGAGATGTACCCGCCGGATACACTCTTCCACCCCACGTTTCTGTACGAGTCGCTGTGGTGCTTATTGGTGTTCGTCGTCCTGGCCGTGATCGCGAACAAGTGGAAGAAAAAGCTGCCTGGAGACATCGTGTGGGCTTACTTGATCGGCTATCCCATGGGCAGATTTTTCATCGAGGGCTTCTTCCGCCCCGACGCCTGGATGATGGGCAGCCTGGCGGCAGCGCAATGGTTCGCCCTTGCGTGCGTGGTGGGCGGAGCGGCGGCGCTGATCGTGCGGCATGCCCTGGTAAAGCGCGCGCCGCTGGCCGACGAGGCCTCCGAAGGCGAAGCCGGGGAGGCCGTCGAGGATGCCGCCGAGGTGGTGGAGCTTCAGCCTGACGACTCGGAAGGTGAGAGCGTGTCCGAAGAACCGGAGGCCTGATGACGGGTGTTGCGCGTTTTGGAGGTGGGAGCGCAATCGCACAGTTTGGCCGCCGGCCGGATTGTAAATCGTTGCCTGAAGGGCCTGGTGCTTTGCATCGGGCTCTTTTTTTGTATCCGTGTAACGGGGGGGACAGCCAATGACTGAAGGAGCAGACCTTTATCGCTTGCAGTGTCTCGATAGCGAGGGCGATAAAAAGCGGCAGCGCTTGGCGGAGATAGAGGCCGCATTGGGCGAGAGTAAAGAGCTGCAGCAGGCGCGTCAAGCGGTGAAGCGTGCCGGGGAACAGGTCCGCAAATGGGCCGTCAAGCAGCGTGATTTGGAGCTGGAGGTGCAGGGTTTTGTGGATAAAATCTCTCGTCACGAGCAGCAGCTCTACAGTGGTGCGATCAGAAATCCAAAAGAGTTGGAGGATCTACAGGCGGAGGTTGCCGCGCTCAAGCGGCGGCGGCAGCAGTTGGAGGAGAAATTGCTGGAGGTGATGCTCAAGCGGGAGGACGCAGAGACCGTGCAAGCTCAGGCGCAGAGTCATCTCGACGAGGTACAGGCTGATTGGACAGCCCAGCAGGCGGATCTGATCGGTGAGCGGGAAGAATTGCAGGCTGAACTGGCGGAAATTGAGCAGGCTCGGGAAGCGCTCTTACCCAGCATCGATGCCGGCGATCTGAGGATCTATGAGGCCTTGCGACGTAGGAAGGGTGGGGTGGCTGTGGCCCTGTTGCGCGATGGTATGTGCGGTGCGTGTGGCGTTGGTATAACGCCAAGCCTGGAGTGGCAGTTGCGACAGGGGAAGCTGGCCCCTTGTAGCAACTGCGAGCGCATTCTCGTGCGCACGTGATGGTGGGGCAAAGCTCGCCCCCCCGGTTTTTATCATGGGCGCTATAAAAGTCACGGCCCCCCCAATTTGGGAGGCCGTGACTTGCGAAAGGAGGGTAACCACGAACAACCTTTTGACTTGGGTTAGGGATTGGAGCCCCGTCCCCTTAAGTCATCCATATTTTACTGTATTGTATAGGTGGCGTCAATAGTACCATTGTACCATGGGACCTTGGTACTAGTGATTTAGTATCAGTAGATCCAGTTTTCGTCACTCCAAGCAGGCGATTGGATGGGTCAATATATGCCAAGCACTTTTCAGCATCGAACACATAGTTGCCACAATCGTATGCTTCTTACCCCGTCGTGCCGCCAGGCGGTGTTTTGCAGTTGTACAGTATCAGCAATTCCCGTTATGAAAAAACGCCGGGCTGTAGCCGCGATTTCGCAATCGCGCAGGGTGTTTTTCGTGGCAAGATGCGCGCGATTTGGAAATCGCGGCTACAAAACGGGAATTGCTGGTACAGTATCAGGCACCCGATTTCGCTAATAGCACCGTAGAGCAAGCGGCAGGAAGATGGCGTATTCTCTCCACCACGTCCAAAAGCCGCCACTCAAGGCGTAGTCCCCACCGCTGGCGATTCCGGTGTCCGACTGGCCGACGGTGCCGCTCAGGGCATAGTTCCCACCGTTGCTGGAAGTGCTACCGCCGCCATCCACCGTCCACCAGGAGATCTCGTAGCTTTGGATGGATTCAGGGGCATCAGAGTTGGCATCGGCTGGTGCGGTGGAGGCCAGCAGGAGCAAGGCGATCAGCGTGAGCGGAATCGCTGGCTGTTTCATCGCCGACCTCCTTTGCACAGGAGCGGCTTGCCTCGATATCGGGCCACTGCTACCACGCCGGCGATGCTCACCAGCCCACCCAAGAGTGGCCAGACGGATAAATCGGTAGCTGGCGACGGGGATACGGTCCCTTGTTCCAGCGCCGCCAGTCGGGCCTCAAAGTCGGCGTTCTGCCGTTGCAGGTCGTCGACCCGTGCCTCCAGCGCGGCGTTTTCCTCCTTATAGGCGGAGATCTCCTTCTGCAACGCTTGGTTTCGAGCGTGGAGCTCCTGAACGGCAGCCAGGGCGACGCCGTCCAGGTCGATGGTGGAGATGTGGGTATCACTCTCGCCCAGGCCATAGGCGGCGTAAAAGTCCTGGGCCATGGGTCCCATGTGGCGTGCGTCGGGAGTCTGCCCCTTACCGTTCCAGGTGTAGATGGGCATCTCTGCCAGTCGCTGCAGCACGTCAGCGCCGTTCACCGGCACCAGGTTCTCCTTCAGGGTGCGGTCGCTGCTGCAGCTCCAGGTGCCGCCATCAACCACCGAGCAGCTCCAGTCGGGGTTGCCGTAGCCGTCGATCCCCAGCACGAACTCGACCCCACCAGTCGCCCGCGCCCGGAAGGTTCTGGCTTCGGTGGAGGCGAAATCAAAGCTCCGCTGGTCCGCCCAGACGAAGGCGCCATCGTGATTGGCCTGGGCCCGATTCCCGGCGGCGAAGCTGTACTGTCCTGCGGCGATGTTGCTATTGCCCCCAGGGATGGTGGCACCGTAGCCGCTGGCGGTGTTGGCATAACCCCCGCCCACGGTGGCCCGGTCGTCGCTGGCGGTGTTGCTATAGCCCCCGCCCACGGTGGCAACGCCGCCGCTGGCGCTGTTTCCATCGCCCCCGCCCACGGTGGCATAGTGCGAGCTGGTGTTATTCCTGCCTCCGCCTATGGTGGCCCGGTTGCCGTTGGCAGTGTTGCCATCGCCCCCGCCGACGGTGGCATAGTATCCGTTGGCGGTGTTGTTACTGCCGCCGCCAACGGTAGCGCTGTCGGCGGCGGCAGTGTTCAACACGCCCCCGCCAATGGTGGTGCGCCAGCTACCGGCGACGTTTCCAGCGCCTCCACCCACGGTGCCCAAGTTCGCCAGTACCTGGTTGGGCGCGGTGTCGCTCCCGCCCCCGCCGATGGTGGCGCCGTAGACATCTGGGGAGACGAGGTTATCGACGTGGCCGCCGATGACGTTGGGGCAGTCGATGTTCTGCTGGGTCCACAGCCCAGGCAGGGCCAGGGCGTAGGGTGCGGGTGTCAGTGGCTGGCGGGGGGCGAGGACGGTGTAGGCGCCAGTGCTGACCCCGGGCCGCACGCCGATCGCCAGGTAACGTGCTTCACCTTTGAACATGTCGGCGCCAAAGTCGAGTTGCACGGTGAAAAGGCCATCGGTGACCTGTTGGTCTCCGACGTTCACAGTGCCGATGGCAGAGCCACCCGTGAGTGCGTCGAACAGCCTGAACTGGAAATCGTACTGGCCGTTGGCCGGATTGCCGCCGTCGGTCAGGCGGCCCTGGTAGGTGAAAGCGGTACCCACCTGCGCCTGTGGGGCAACGTTGCCCTTTGCCTCTCCGACCTGCACCCGGCTGGGCACTATGGCCAGGGTCAACAGTATCAGGCAGGCCAGGGCCAAGTGCCACCGCGAGGAGCGGCGCGCCCGCCTGTCGAGTCTTTTTTCTACGGATGTCGATTGCTCGTTCATGATTTGCCTCCTTATGACTTGATATGGGTGCTGGATTTCGTTCAGCACTGTGGGTCGCGCATGCGCGACCGATTCGCTTGCCGGTTTGCTCAGATGTGAACATCCAGGCGGTAATGGGCGATCAATTGCCTCGAATCCTATTTCAAGATTGCCCGCGAGAACCCTCGCAATTCACGCTAGGGAGAAGCCCCGTCTCTTGGGGCGGGGTTTGGCTCTGGGGGTGCAGGGGGGCGGGAGCGCCCCCGCCCGAGGGTGGGGTGAAAGCCCCATCCTCGGAATCGAGCTCGGCGCTGAGTGCGCCGGGGCGAAGCTCCGGCGCACCAGCGACGGGCGAGTTTACTGACTCTGCGAAGCCGCGAGTAGACGGCGGAGGCAGGGTCGTCAAGCGCCAAGCGCGGTGTTTCTAGTGGCAATTGGTATAAGCTATGAAAAGCGGCAGAAACTATCCACGTTGGTGGTGGGCGGGCAGTATGCTGCGACGTGGTTGTCAGGACGCTTCCACCGAGTCGGAATCTGGATTCCAAAGTTCGCAAAGCTTACGTTGTTGGTGGGGCAATAGTGAGGTGTCACTCTGTAGGTCGTTTCGAAGAATCCCCTTCCAATCTGCAGCGCCGAGTATAGCACGGGGCGTAAGAAAGGGCAAATTTCCGGTTTCAGAGCATTTTGCTCAGGTCACTTATTGCGGTATCCCAGGGGGCACCCCGTTTGACAACCGCGTGGAATTTGACTATCATAAGGATAGTGCGGGACATGAAAGGGGCGGATCGTGCATTACATTCTGTGCCATTCTTTCTCTGTTTTGTACTTGCAGGAGCTAACCCTGTCCTCTCAACCTTGGCGGTTTGATCCACTGTCCGCGCTGATCGGCGCGGTGGCGGTTGCGCTGCTGGTCGGGTTGCTGTATGCCTTTCGCAGCCAACTGCGCCAGCTCTGGGAGGTAGTCGCGGCCGCGGTTGCCAAGTTTATGAATTACATGCGGGCCAGCGCCGACGAGAATTACCGCCGGTTGGTCGCTGAAAAGGCGCGTGCCTTTTTGATCCCAGCCCACGTGGCTTCGCTGGAAGCCCTCTTCGTCGAGCCCAGGTTGTTTGTCCCCCCTCGTTCCTCCGAGTCTCTCTCCGAAGCTGCCGCTATGGCCGTCGGGCCCCGGCTCATGCCGTTGCATCAGACATTGGAGGGACATCCGCGCCTGATCATCCTGGGCGATTCCGGGATGGGCAAGACGGCCACATTGGGTTACCTGGCCCTGGTGTGCGCGACGGCTTTTGAGCGAGATGAGAAGCGCCGTGTTGATCCTGGCCTGGTACCTGAATTCGTGTGTAAGCGGCTGCCGCTCTACGTTGTGCTCTCCGCGATGGACTGGGGTGAGGCCGACCAGGAGGAAGCGGTTGAAGAGGGAGAGGACGTAGAGGTGGTGGCGGAGCGTGCAGAAGTGCCGCGGAGCAGCGAGCCGGATGACCTGATTCGCGCGGCGGTGTCTGCCGTTGGTGGCGGCGCCGGGTACACCGGCGCCCTGCGCCAGTACTTGGAGACAGGTCGGGCCATCATACTCGTCGATGGGTGGGACGAGCTTATGCCACACCAGCGCGGGCTGGCGGCGGTATGGTTGGGGGAATTGGCCGCCGCTTCGCCCGGGAACGTATGGCTGGTTGCCGTGGGCACGCGAGGCTATGCCCCTTTGACGGAGGTCGGCTTCGTTTCGCTCCAGCTCGCACCGTGGGATGGGATGCAAGTGGAGACGTTTGCCCAGCGTTGGGTAGAGGCCTGTGCTCCTGAGGAAAAATCTTCCACCTTGCTCCACAGCCTGGAGACCGGTCTCCAATGCGTGGCACGCTTGGGAGACTCTCCGCTGGAGTTGTCGCTGCGGGCGTTTGTGTACCTTTCGGACCGCCAGATGCCGGAGGGCAGGGCGGCGCTGTTTGGCCGTGCACTCGAATTGCTGTTGGAAGAACAGGCACAGCAGGAGGAGGAGCCGTGGTGGCTGGCGGCCTGCCATGCAACCCTAGGGCAGGTGGCTCTGGAGCTTCAACAAGGCGGGCGTTCTGTCGTCAGTGGTGAAGAGATCGAAGCGTTCGTCGAAGCAGCGCTTCCCCCGCACGAGGAGCGCCCAGTGCGCGCGGCAGGCCGGGTCTTTCAGGCGCTGACTGGTGAGCGAGGGTTGTTTCGGTCGGTGGGTTCTCGTCGTTACACGTTCGTTCACCCGCTGTGGCAGGCGTATCTGGCGGCGCGGCAGTTGGTCGCCTTTGAGCCTGGTACGTTGGTCGAGTGGCTGGAGGACCCTCGGTGGTCGGAGGTTTTTCGCTTCTACGCCGAGCTTGGTGATATGCGACCCCTGGTAGAGGCGTGGTTGCGCACGCCGGACGATGTGTTCTATACTCGCCTTTGTATGCTCGGCTCCTGGATTGGTGCCGCCCCAGAGGGCGCGGCGTGGCGCGAGGGGGCGATGGCTATTTTGGCCCGTGTCTTTCTCCAGTCCAGCATCCATGCGCCAACGCGCCGGGCGCTGGGGGAGGCATTGGCGATGACGGGGATATCCGGTGTTTCATACTTTCTGAAACAGGCCCTAAAGCGCCCAGGGGCCGAGGTGCGCATCGCCGCTGTCCTCGGGTTATCCAGGGTGGCACAGGAGGCGGATATACCCGTCTTTGAGGCGGCCTTGGCGGATGAGGACATCTCTGTGCGCAAGGCGGCTGTGAGAGCTCTGGCGCAGTTCGGCACCGACGCTGCCCTACGGCGGTTGGCGACGGTGCTCTTAGCAGGCGATGACGAACTGCGGCCCGTTGCTGCTGCCGCTTTGGCCAGATGTGGCGAGGAGGCTGTCGAGCTCTTGCACGAACTGGTCGACTCGGAGGATGTGATGACGCGGCGGGCGGTGGTTTTTGGATTGGCGCAGCTTGGAGCTCGGGACACTTTGCAGAGGATGGAGCGAGAGGACGGGCAATGGATCGTGCGCACGGCAGCGACGACAGCGCTGGAGGAGCTAGAGGCGCAGGAGAAGGCACCCGGCGCGCCGCCTTTGCCCGATATCGAGCAGTTGCCGTGGCTCATCTCTTGGGCGGCAAATCGGGGTGAGGGAGTCGGTTTGGGCGATGCAGCCCGGCAGATGCTCCAACGGGCTTTGCTGGAGGGCGATGCGCAGATTCGTGTGGCTGCTGCGCAAGCGTTGATTCGGGTCGGTTGCCCTGACGACGTCCAAGCGCTGCGGGCTGCGCTTGCCGATTCCGATTCACTCGTCGCGGACACTGCCTTTGAGGTGTTGGAAGAGATCGGGAAGCGGTACGATTTGCGGATCGAGCGTAAGTAGGGGGCAATCCCCCTCCCCCCTTCGCGCGTAATCGCGCACAGCAGTCAATGCCCGATTGGGCATCCTCACTGACGAAAACGGCGCGCCTATCCGTTCAATCCGTTGACCTACTTGGCTTCCAACAGCGCGTGGACGGCTTTGGCGGAGACGCCTGCCACGCGTACCCGCTTGTGGCGGGAGGTATGGCCGGTGAGAATCTCGACGGCGGATGGAGGGACGTCCAAGTGCTTGGCGAGGAATTTTTGCAGCGCTTGGTTGGCCTTGCCTGCGACCGGTGGAGCGGTCAGTCGTATCTTGAGCGCGTCGCCGTGCAGACCCCTGATCTCATCCCGCCTGGCCCTGGGCTGGACGCGCACGCGAAAGGTGCAGCCTTTCTTCCCCTCGTCTACGTGGAGCGCCATGGCCGCCTCACAGCAGGAAAAAGAGCATCCTGAGAATCTGTATGGCGATCAGATGCACGACCCAAACGATGATCAGGGCCACCATGGGCGTGATATCCCAAATACCGATAGGGCGAATATGACGGCGCAGCGGGGCTAACAATGGTTCAGTGATCTGGATCAAAAAGTTCATCACCGGGTGATAGGGATTTATTCTGAGCATGGTCAGTATAGTGCGGGTGAGAATGGCTAACGCGTAAAGCGTGAATATCCAATCAACCAGCATAAACAGAAGATCCACCTGAACCTCCCCTTGCGTGTGCGCCAAAGATGGCGCGCCCATTCATCTGTAGCGACGCGCGCCAAAGATGGCGCGCCCAATCAGCCATACAGACGCGCGCCAAAGATGGCGCGCCCAATACGTACCATCGTCGAGCCTTCCTCCACCGCGATCTCGAAATCGTCCGTCATACCCATCGAGAGGTGACGCCAGTCGCCGGACGGGAAACGTTCGCGCAAGGCGTCACACAGCCCACGCAGGCTGGCAAAGACGGGCCGCACCGTCGCCGGGTCGGCGATGAAAGGAGCCATCGTCATCAGTCCGCACACCGCCAGCCCGGGCAACGCCAGCATCTCCTTGACGGTGGCGAAGAAGGCGTCTCGTTGTGCCTCGTCTCGCTCCCAGCCCGCTAATTCGAAACCGTACTTGCTCTCCTCACCGGAGACGTTGCATTCCAACAGCACCGGGAGCGTCAGCCCGGACTCCTGTGCAAAGCGGCTCAGCCGCCGGGCGATCTTGAGCCGATCCACTGAGTGGACGTAATCAAAGTGCTCTACAGCCGCCTGAGCCTTACGGCTCTGCACGTGGCCCACCATGTGCCACTTTGGCTGGGGGCCGGCGATGGCGTCGCGGACGGCGGGGATCTTGGTCGCCCCCTCCCCGACACGGTTTTCGCCAAAATCGCGCGCGCCAGCCTGGTATGCGGCGATGATTGTCTCGGCGGGGTGGGTCTTGGTCACGGCCACCAGCGTGATCGCAGCGGGATCACGCCCGGCCCGCAGCGCGGCTTCGGCGATGTGCTCCTGCACCTGTGCCAGGTTGCGGGCAATCGAATCTCCTGTGGCGTTGTTCATCTCTGGTCCGTCCCTTCGTCTCGGGCCTACTCCCATCCGAATCGCTTGCGCAGCGTGCTCCGAAAATCATCCATCGCTTCTTGGACGTGGGGGTACGCCAGCCAGACCGTCGCCAGGCCAAATAGCGAGCCTGTGAGCGTGCGCATCAGCGGCGTCGTCTCGTGGACGGGGATGGGGGAGTTGGAAAGGAGGATTTCGAGGATGTAGGTGAGCCACTGATAGCCACCATCCATCGCGATGGGGACGATACCAAAGGCGACATAGATCCACCAAGGTACTGGGGGCACTTTCCACCAGCGGCGCAGGAGGACGTATGCCAATCCGGCGATCAAGATCGTGCCATAGATGGCGATGCATCTCTGGCACAGGGAAATCTTGTACCCTATGGTCGCATCCCCGTAGCCGATTACGTGATAGATAACCTCGACACTCTGCCATTGCGCGGACGACGTTTCTATCCCTGCATATGCCATCAACTCGTCCACCGAGTAGGCGGGCTTTTCCCCAAAGAGGAACCAGGAACGTTGCGGAATTTGGTGGCAGACGGGCGGCCCATAGATGGTCTGGATCAGCTTTCCCGGCCCTTCCACGCCCAGGTACAGCAGTACGGCGGACAAGATGGGAAGCCCCACGTACAAAAAGGCCAGGGTGTTGACGATGGCGAGCCAGTGTTTGGAAAGCCAGAAGATGCAGCGATCCAGAAAGATGATGGTCCGACGGCTTCCCGCGCTCTTTTGACGCTTGGCCTCGGCCCTGCGGCGCTCTACTTCGGCCAGTGCCTCGACAGTGCTGGGTTGTACAGGATCGTTTTGCATACTCAGTAGCTGTTCAAGAATGAATTGTTCATAGTGCGGGCTTCAGCCCGCTGAAGCGGGCACTACAAACTGAGTTGTTTTTGAACAATCCTCATGTCAGGATGTGATCTGCTACAGAAAACGCGAAGGCGCAGATCGGCGGTTCGATGAACCTTCGCACGGCTGATGATTATAGCACAAACGGCTTATCAGGCAATCAGAGGGCATTGTGAGACTTTGGAAGTCTCAGAGACTTTCGAAGTTTGCCTTATCCCAACTTTTCCTTAAAGGCCGCTGTCAGCGCCGGAACCACCTTGAACAGATTGCCGACGACGCCATAGTGCGCCAGCTTAAAGATCGGTGCTTCGGGGTCTTTGTTGATGGCGACAATGACTTTGCTGGTGCGCATGCCGGCCTGGTGCTGGATCGCCCCAGAGATGCCGCAGGCGATGTACAGGTCAGGGCTGACCGTCTTGCCGGTCTGGCCCACTTGGTGCTCGTAGGGGATCCAATCGGCGTCCACCGCGGCGCGCGAGGCTCCCAGGGCGGCGCCCAGCACCTGTGCCAGCTCGCGCACGGGCTTGAATCCCTCCGGCCCGCCGACACCGCGTCCACCAGAGACGATGATTGCCGCGTCGGCCAGGCTCACGCCGCCCTCGGTCGCCAAAAAGTCGGTCACTTTGCAGGCGATGGCGTCCTCGGCCAGGACTGGTTCCACGCCGACGACCTCACCGGTGCGGGCTGGGTCGGGTTCTGGTTTGGGAAAGGCGCGCGCGCGGGTGGTGACGATCTGCGGGTGGCGCTCGGGAATAATGCATTTGCTCAGCAGCTTGCCGGCATAGATGGGGCGTGTGGCGACCAGCCGCTCCCCTTCGAGTGCCAGCGCGGTGCAGTCGGCGATGCAGCCGGTGTCCAGTTCCACCGCCAGCGCCGGCCCCAGCTCGCGTCCACGGAACGTGGCGCCGATGAGGATGGCGGCGGGGTCGGCCTCGCGCACCGCGCGCGCCAACAGCGCGACCTGCGGCTCGACGCGGAAATCGGCCAGCGTCGCGTCCTCGACCAGGAGGACGGCGTCGGCGCCGCAGGAGATGGCTTCCTGCGCCAGCGCTTCGACACCCGGCCCACCAAAGATGCATGCGCTCACGCTGCCGCCCAGTTCGTCTGCCAGGCGACGGGCCGCCCCGACGGCCTCCCAGGAGGCGGGGGCGGGCTGCCCCTTGAACTGCTCGATCCACACAAAGACGTCGTTTTTGCTCATCGCTTGCCTCCTAGATCACCTTCTCGGCCAGCAGCTTTTCGACTAGCAGCCGGGCCGATTCCTTGACCGTCTCGCCCTGCACGATCTCGGCCTCGCCCTCGCGCGCCGGGGGCATAGAGACCTCCGGCCAGCGCACGCCGGAGCCTGACTCGCCGGCCTTGTCCGCCTCAGCTTCGACGTCGGCCAGCGCCCATAGGGGATAGTCCATCTTGGCCGCCTTGCGGATGCCCATGAAGGAGGTGTAGCGCGGCTCGTTGATGCCCTTGGTCGTCCCGACGACGGCGGGCAGCGGCGCTGTCACCACTTGCCGTCCCTCTTCCAGCAGCCGCTCGACGGTGATGGATTTGCCGTCTGGGTCGATGGCGGCGATCTTGATGACGTACGTCAGTGCGGGGATGCCCAGCCGCTGGGCGACGGCCGGGGCCACCTGCCAGGTCTGGGTGTCGATGGCTGACTTGCCAAATAGGGTCAGATCGACGTCACCCATCTTTTGTATCGCCTGGGCTAGCACGTAGCTGGTGGCAAGGGTATCGGAGCCGGCGCACCCATTGTCCCACACGCGCACGGCCTCATCGCAGCCCATGGCGATGGCGTGCTTGAGGGCCTCCAGCGCTTCCTCCGGCCCCATCGAGAGGACGGTGACGGTGCCGCCGTGCTGGTCGCGCAGCTTGAGCGCCTCTTCGACGGCGTACTCATCCCAGGGATTGATGATCAGGGGAGACGTTCCCCAGGAGACGTCGCCCGACGCGTCCACCGACATCTTGGCTTCGCTGTCGGGCGTGTACTTGGTGCATACGACGATGTGCATAGCTCACCTCCTGTGACTGAAGAGCCTGTAACCTGTCGCGTTTTGCTTGTTTTAGCACAGAAACGGGGCGAGGTCAAATGGGGGAAAGTGAGGCGTGATCCGTGAAAAGTCAGATTACGTATCACGGATCACGTATCAAGTTTTCGTTTCGCTAGATCTTTTCCAGGGCCTGTTCCAAATCCGCGATCAAGTCATCGGCGTCCTCGATCCCCAGCGCGTAGCGCACCAACTCGTCCTTGATGCCGATCGCTAGTCGTTCCTCTTTGTTCAGCGTAAAGTGGGACATCAGGGCCGGCTGCTCGATGATGCTCTCTACGCCGCCCAGGCTGGGGCCGATGTAGGGGATGCGCACGGCGTCGATAAAGGCGCTGGTCTTGTCCATGTTGGCCTCCGGCTCGAAGCTGACCACGCCGCCGAAACCCGCCATCTGCCGGGTGGCCAGCTCGTGGTCGGGATGGCTGGGCAGGCCGGGGTAGTAGACGCGTCGAATCTTGGGATGAGATTCCAGGAACTGGGCCACCTTCATCCCGTTCTCGTTCTGCTTGGCCACGCGGATGGCCAGCGTCTTGAGGCCACGCAGGAGCAGGTAGGCATTGTGCGCGTCGGGGACGCCACCCAACACGCCCTGCACTTCCTTGAGCCTGGCGATGGTCTCCGCCGGGCCGGTGACCACGCCGCCCAGCAGGTCGTTGTGCCCGCCCAGATACTTGGTGACGCTGTGGGTCACCAGGTCAACGCCGAACTCTAGCGGGCGCAGGTTGCAGGGTGTGGCAAAGGTGCTGTCGAGGAACACCTTTACGCCGTGGCGGCGGGCGATGTCCACCACCCGCTCCATGTCGAGGATGCGCATGTAGGGATTGGTGGGGGTCTCGGAAAAGATCAGGCGTGTGTTATCCTGGATGGCAGCCTCCAGGGCGGCGTAATCGCCCATGGGCACCATGGTGGCCTCGATGCCGAACCGCTGGAGGTATACCAGACAGAACTCGCGCGTGCGGCGGTAGCAATCGTCGGTAAAAACGACGTGATCGCCCGCCGAGAGCAGCGCCAGCATGGTTGACGTGATGGCGCACATGCCGCTGGCGTACAATAGGGCATCCTCGCCGCCATCCAACGCGGCCACCTTGCGCTCCACCACGCGCTGGGTGGGATTGCCGTATCTGCCGTACTCGACCCGCTCCGGCGGCAGCTTGTCTTCCTTGTGCTGCATGTGCTCGATCAACGCGGCCGTGTCCTCGAACGCGTAGGTGGAGGTCTGGACGATGGGCATGGTCAGCGCGTGGTAGGGCTTGACCTTGTCCTCGCCGGCGTGGACTGCCTGGGTAGAGATATTGTCATTCACTGTGTTCACTCCTTTGTTTGAGGCGGCTCATCGAACTGGGGGTTCGGCGAACCAAGGGTTCCTGAGAACCTGGGGTTTGCATCATCCGAGGAGGGCAGGAGGATAAACAAAAACAGTATCTTCTCAAAAAGTAGGGGCAAGAGTAAGTCGGATTGCCAATCCGACCTACATTCCCCCAAGATATTGAGATGATACACAAAAACACCTCCTTCTGAAAGGAGGTGGGCGATTGTCGTCGTCATCCCTCTCATCTTCCAGAAGTTGCTTCTGCCGGAATTGGCACCGTGGGTTGGGAGTTCAATCCACCCGGTTGCCGAGGCTTCACAGGGCCGGTCCCTCCGCCTCTCTGGATGAGAACCTGATTGGTAATGTCTCTTACTGGGGCGTATTGTCCATGATTTGGGGATTTTGTCAAATGGGCGTCCGCACGCAAAAGATGATGCCGGCGGTCGGTTGGTGCTGGGTTCCCTCTCGATCCTCGAACGCGACCTGCATCAGGTGCGGCTGGTCGAGAAAGTCGCCGATGGCCTGCTCCAGCCGTGGAAAATCTCGCCGCAGTTCCCACGTAGCCTTGGGGTCAATCGCGTCGTACAGCACGACAAAGAGCCGGTTAGCAGCGTGGAAGCGGCCCTGCGTCGATTGGTGGGCGTACAGCCAGCGGGCCAGTTCCTCCGGGTGGGCCTGGGCATAGGCAATGTCGTGATCGAAGCCTTTTGGCAGTGGTGTCAGCTTGAGGTCAAAGCCTCGGGATCGACGGTCTGCTTCGTCCAGGTAAAAGTCGACGGTGTGGTGGAAGGGATCGGGCTCGGGGCGGGTGCGGGGGTGAGCCAGGACGATATCGAGCGCGGCTTGGTGGGTGTGAAAGTTGTACCAGCGACGGATGACATAGCGGCCAAAATCGTTTACCGGCAGGCCCAGCTCGGCAGCCACCCGCTTGGTCTCGCGGCGCAGCGCGTTGAGGCCGGTGATGCTGTAGATAAAGCGGCTGGCACGGTCCCATGCGTCCCCCTGCACCCGGCCCCAAGGGGGCATTGATTTGACCTTGAGCAGTTCCTGGCGGATATCGGTGGGGGAGGTCGGTTTTTGGAACACGATGACATACTCGTGGCGAAAGATGTAGTAGCCGCCCGCCAGCGCCCGGTAGCGCCACAGGTTGCTGTCGCGGCCTTTTCCCACCTCGTTGCCGGTGATATTCTTGACCACGATGCCCTTGGTGCGAAACCCGGCCCGCTGCATGCGCTCCATACAGTAGAAACCCAGTGGGATCAGTTCGCCCTTGGTGTACTTGTCGCCGATGACGAGCACGGCGAACCTGCCCGGCTCCAGCAGATCGAATCCTCGCCGGGCGACGGTCTCGAACAGATCGAGAAAGCCCGCCAAGGTGGGGGCGTTGGAGAGATCTTCTGGCTGATCGCTAAACTGGATGATGTCGTGGTAGGGCGGGTGGAGCACCAGCAGTTGCGCGTGATCGGCATCCATCGCCGCCAGCGTTTCCCTGACGCGGGCCGCTGTCTGCTCCAGAGTGGAATCGCCCTTCAGGATATGTATACGGTCGCCCAGCAGCTCGGGGACTTTGGCCCTCACGTATTCCACCAGGTCGGGTTTCAGCTCGACGCCGATCAATCGCCGGTTGAGCCGTGCAGCCTCGATGGCACTGGTGCCGGAGCCGAGGAAGGGGTCCAGCACAATGTCATTCTCCTTAGTGTAGCGAAGGTAGGCCTGTGTGGCGATCTGGGGGACAAAGTTGCCGTGATAGTCCAGCGTATGCCCCCCACTGCGGTCGCGGGAATCAATCTGCCACAAGGAATCTGTCCAGACGTGGTCGTATTCTTTCCAATGGTCGAGGTCGATGTCGGAATAAGGGGGTGTCTTTGGTTTCTTGTTTTTTGCCATCACGGCGCTATTATCGCACAGATTGATGATTTGCGGAAGTGGTCGTTACTGTTGGAGGTCCTGCGAGGAGCAACAGTCGGACTTTTGCCCCAGGAGCGCTGTTGAGGCGGCGTTCCGGCAGCTATTCGAGCGTGTGAAGTCGAACCACCTGCTGCTGTCGTACAATGACGAAGGGTCGCTTGAAAAGGATAGTCTGTTGGGCTTGTTTGAGGAGTTCTGCAGACGTCAGTTTCACGCAGATCAAGTTCAAACGCTTCCGGGCGGATGTCGATCACGAGAATCGTGTCTACAAGCGTGACCACACGCACGAGTTTCTTGTGTTGGGTAGGCATTGCCTGTGCCGGCTCATATCTCTGCCTGCTCTAGGATTTGGTCGAGGATATCGGCACCGGTTTGGTCCGTGTTTTCGCAGGCCGCGATCTTCAAGTCACGTCGAAACGCGTGCGTCAGATCGTTGCCGGTGGCGTAATGGGTGAGGGCCATAGCCTGGACGCTGTTGGCGATGGCGTAGCGAGGTTCGCGGCGATCCAGGCTGTCGAAGAAGAACGTGCAACTGGCGTACATCCGCTGCCGGTAGAACTGGGCTTCCAACAGCCAAAGCAGCCGCTGGGCGTCCTCGCTGCTGAGATGGCCCAGGTCGTGCTCGGTGAAGAACGTCGGTGCATCCGTTTGCCCCAGCTCTATGGCGATATAGTCGTCCCGCAGTGACCAGGGATCGGCGCTTATCCGTTGAGCCTCTTGCACATAGATCCCGTCCAGTTCGCAGGCCAGGTTGTCCAGTGCGCGCCGCAGAGCGGCTTTCCAGCGGCTATCACCCGGGGTGCAATCGCAGCCGACAACCCAGCGACTCAGTCCGTGCGAACAACTCCAGGCGGTGTTTTCTACGATCTCGATGTCTATCCGTGGAGGGCGTTTTTGCAGGTATTTTCCCAGGGTGGTCAGTTCGTAGCCGTGTTTCTGCCCTGCTTGCAGGATGTGTGTCAGAACCTCCACGCCCTGGCGATAGTGATGCCCAAAAGTCTCCCCGTCGGTGGCGATGAGCTGCAATCCGCCTATGCGGCATCGCCAACCCATATGCTCCCCAAGCCAATCCTCCACATGGGCTGGATTCGGCATGTGAAAGGATAGGGCGTTCGACAGATCGGCATCTCGCAGAAAGACGGTGATTTCCTTGCCGTTGGGCAGCGGCACCCGGTAGGGGCCCGACCCCGCTCCCTGGTCGCCGCGCACTTGCTCGCCGGAGAGGATGGTGAACTGGATGCCCTCGTTGGCCAGTACTTCCAGCGTCTCATAGTCCACTGCCATCTCTGGCAGCCACATGCCTTCCGGGGGGTGACCGAAGCGATGTTCGAAGCTGGCGATACCCCAGCGGACCTGGCAGATCTTGTCGCGGCGACGCGCCAGTGGCAGGATGGTGTGGTGAACGGGCTGTGCCAGTCCGTTTCCGACGCTGTGGGCTTTCCAGTTGCCGCGCTCGGCGGCGACGATACGCACGTAGGTTTCGTGGGCGTGCTCATCCAGCCAGCGGGCCAGGGTGCCGCCCAGGTTGAAGCTGACGTGCTCGAAATTACTCCCTGACCCGTCGGGCCTAGGCTCAGCGTTGGGCGTGTAGCACTCGGCGGTGACGCGCTCGTTCCAGTTGGTGTAGGGCGCAGCGTCCGGCTCCGGTGGCGTTTGGCCGGTGAAGGGATTGACGCGTGAGGGTTGATAGAAATGGCAGTGGATACAAAGGTAGCAGCTTGACATGGGTTAGTTGACTAGTTGCTCGTTTGGGAGCGCCTCCAGCAGCGCATTGTACCACCGGACGCGCTCGGTGGCAACATCCGTGAAGGGAGCAAACTAGACAGTTTCCAGTAGTTTTTCCACCTGATACTCGGATTTCTCCTCGGCGCGTTGCAGCTTCCTCACGACGTCGTAACAGGCGACGATCTCTTGTGCGACCCCGTCCGCTGGGCGACCTGGATCGGCGCTGATCGTGATGGCCGCGATGGCGAACATCGACCACAGCAGCCGGTCGAACGCCTCTTTGTTGAACCACAGCACGTCGTCGTGGCGATTCACCTGCAGGAAGCGTCGCACGTCGTCGTCGCTCAGCCAGGAGTGCAGTACTTCCGATGCCCGCTTCGTCTTGGATGTCTCCATCTCGAACCAGCGTTGGTGGCTGGTGAGCAGCTTGATCGCCCCGACCGCGCGATCGGCTGCACCTTCGCCCAGCCCCATGTCGCGCAGCGTGCGCGCGATGATCTTGCCCAGCAGCCACTCGTCGATCCACGCGCGGCTGGTCTCCTCAAAGTCCGTCTCGCTTGCCACCTTGCCCAGTGGATGGACAAAGAGCCACCCCAGCAGCGTGGGCCAGGCCGCTGGCTCGTCCAAACCGGCGTTCAAATACTCGTTGGCCCACCTGTACTTGCGCGAGCGGGGGAGAGTGAAACGCTCTCGCAGCGTGGTGAGCTGTAAGAGTGCCTCCAGCTTGCGCCGAATTTCCTGGGCGAGGGGGGAGATTGGAGATTGGAGATTGGAGATTTCGGTTGCTGCTTGGAGCACGCAAGTCACCTTCTGCTTGACCTCTTCTATCGCTGACTCGCTGACTCGCTGATTCACTGATTTGGTGCAACCTGCGGCTGCCAATCGCTCACTCACATCTATCAATCGCCCGAACAAATCTGCGTTGACCAGCTCTCTGAACGGCCCGCGCACCGGCTCCAAGACGATCTCGACCAGCGTCTCGTCGATGCTGGGCACGCCGCGCCCGTTCAGACGTGCGGCCAGTTGGGCGTATTGGTCGCCTTGCACCTGGCGAAAATCGAGGAACACCTGGTGCTTGTAAGCGCCCAACTCGACGTACAGGCCCTTCTCGTGCAGTTCGCGGTTGTTGCGGATGTACTCCAGCCCGGTGATGTGATCGCGAAAGATGGTGAAGGTGTCCGCATGGTTGTGTAACTCCAGTCCTTCTCCCAGCGACTTTTGCACCAGTGTTTTCTCGCCGTCGCCGGTCTTGACCGCATACGCGACAGAAGTGCGGATCCATCCCCGCGCCTCGGCGTACTTGTTGTGGTATACGACGAGTCCATGCTCGTCACCGGCACGGTTTGAGTATGCGAAAACGTCCTCGTTGACGCGGCTCGGAGAGCCGTAGCCTTCAGGCGTGAAGAGATCGTACAGTGCAAAGTTCTCCACCTCGGCAAACAGGTACCGCTTGCGCAGCAGCGGGAAAATCTCGCGCTCGTGCCGTTCAACCAGCAAGTCGTCAGGGTGCTCGTCCCAGTAGGCCCTGCGGTACTCCATGCCGTACTTTTCGGCGAACCCCTCGACCTGGCCGTGGCCGAACATCGGCAGGCCGGGCATCGTCGCCATCATGGTGCAGATGCCAAAGTACTTGTCCCCCTTGCCGAACTGATCGACCGCCGTGCGCTCGTCGGGGTTGTTCATAAAGTTCACGTACCGTTTGAGGATCTCGGGGTCAAACTCGATTGTGTTCTTGATCACGCTGCGGTAGTTGGCGTTGTCCTCGTCCCGCAGCATGTTCATGAACGCGCTGTTGTAGACGCGGTGCATACCGAGAGTGCGCACAAAGTATCCCTCCATCAGCCAGAAGGCCTCGGCCAGCAGGAGCGTGTCCGGCACCTCTGCCGCTACGCGGTCGACGACCTCGCGCCAGAACTCGTGCGGCATCGCCGCGTCGAGTTCCTCCTGCGTCATGCCGTGCTCCGCCCGCGAGGGGATGTCGCCGCCGCTGCCGGGTCGGGGGAACCACAGCCGCTGGTAGTGTTTCTTGGCCAGCGTCATGGCCGCGTCGAAGCGGATGATGGGGAAATTGCGCGCCACGTGCAGGATGGTCTGGATCACCGCCTCGCGCACCTCGGGCTTGAGAAAGTTCAACTGGGCGGTGTCGTTCCACGGCATGCTGGTGCCGTCGTTGCCGTGGTAGATGTACTTTTCGCTGCCTGTCATCGGATGCGAAGCATCCGCATCGACCCGCTTAAAGACCACCGCCGCGTCGGTGCGGTCGTAGTAGTGATCCTCAATGTAGATGCCCACCCGCTCCTCCCACGACAGGTTGGCTCCGTTGAAGGTGTAGGCAGGGAAGGGGCTGTGGTCCAGCGCGATGAACCAATCGGGGTGCTCGATCACCCACTTGGAATCGATGCCCATGTGGTTGGGCACCATGTCGGTGGACAGGCGGATGCCGCGCTGCCAGGCCCGCGCCCGCAGGTCTTGCAGGGCTTCCCAGCCCCCCAGGTCGGAAGCGATCTGGTAATCGAACAGCGAGTAAGCCGAGGCCACCGCCTCGGGGTTGCCGCACATCTGCTTGATGCGCTGCGAGGCCTTGCTGCGCTCCCACAAGCCGATCATCCACAGCCCGGTAAAACCACGGCGGGCCAGCGTGTCCAGTTCCTTGTCGGGAATCTGGTCCAGCCGGGTCAGCGGATGGCCGTACTGCTTGGAGAGCTGATCGAGCCACACATAGATGTTCTTGGCCATCAGCACGACCTTGGGCATCCAATGCAGGTCGGGGCTAAAGCGCTTGTACTCCTGCTCCAGCCCGGCAAAGTCGGGCACGTGGCTGGGGCCGGGACCGAGGAAGATAGCCTTTTCCTCCTCAGCGATCAAGTCCAGGCTGCTGAGCAGGCGGCGCAGGTACTCGCCCAGCAGGGCTCCCCACTTCTTCCGGATGTACTCGAGCTGCCCAAGGAGGGAGTGGGGTTCGGCGGTGGCCGGGCTGCGCAGCATCTCGACCAGGTTTTGATCCTCGGGGCCAAAGTGGGGCTGGGCCTCAAAGAACGCCTGCAGACCGGAGACGACGTCCTCGTAGGCCGTCTGCTCCTTCAAATCGGCATCATCGAACAGCTCACCAAACGGCGCAAAGGCCGGGTTGACGTTGGCCAGCCACAGCATCAGCAGCTCTTCCAGCACGATCTGCCGGTGAGGAATGCCGGCGGTCTCGCTCTCCAGGTAATCATCGAGGGCGATCTCGCCGCGGTAGACGGTCAGCGGGGGGAATTGCTCAACGAACTGGCGCAGAGCCGCGTCAACGGTCTCTTGTCCCAGCCCTTCATGCAGCCAATCCAGTGCCTCTTGAAAGACGCGTGCGTTTTCTTGCTGGCGGTACAGGCCGGCGACGTAATGCAGGATTTCGTCGACCAGTCCCATAGCGTTGATCTGCCCGGCGCGCACCGTCTGCTCTGGATGGTTGACCAGGTCCCGCTGCGCGTTCATCCTTTGTGCAAACGCGCGCGCGGCGCGAAAGTTGGCCAGGATGACGTTGCCCGTCAGAGCGAAGAGGGATTGGTCGAACGTGTACCGGTCGCGCGCTTGGCGCGAGATGTGAAATTCACACCGGGGCTGTAAGTCATTCATCTGTGATTCCCACGTTAGTACCGCTGGGGATGCGGTTTTCTTCCCAGCCGTCTGCCTTCAGGTCGGCGGCGATGACGCAGTTGCGCCCGATGCGCGCGTGGGCCGGGATCGCCGTGTTCTTGCCCACCACTGTGAGGCCGCGTCTGAGATCGACGGTGGGGTTGGGGTCTCGCTCCTTCCCGTAGCCCACCTTGGCTCCTGCTCCGACCCGCACGCGCTTGTCCAGGATGGCATAGTCCACCACCGCGTTTTCCTCGATCACGGCATCCGTCATCACGACGGAATGGCGCACGACGGCGCCCTCCCGCACCACGACGCCCGGCGAGAGCACCGAGCGCTCGACGGAGCCCTCCACGACGCAGCCATCGGTGATCAGGGAGCGATCGACGACCGCCGCGCTACGAATGTTGACCGGGGGACGCTCCTCGCTGCGGGTGTGGATAATCCATTCCCGGTCGCGCAGATCGAGCGGAGGCTGGTCGATCAGGAGGTCCATATGGGCCTGCCAGTACGCCTCGATCGTGCCCACGTCCACCCAGTAGCCGTGATGGGTGTAGGCGTAGACACGGTACGGTTGTGTATTTTGCGCGGCAATCATGCGCGGGATGACGTCTTTGCCAAAGTCGTGGCGCGATCGCGAGCGCGCGTTGTCGGCTTCGAGCACATCGTACAGCACATCGGCATCGAAGACATAGACGCCCATCGAGGCCCGAGTGCCCTTGGGCTGGGAAGGTTTCTCCTCAAAACCGGTCACCCGATACGCGTCGTCCGTCTCCAAAATGCCAAACCGGGAGGCGTCCTCCGTGTCAACGCGCAGGGTGGCGATGGTCAGGTCGGCGCCATTTTCCCGGTGGAAGGTGACCAGGATGTCGTAATCCATCTTGTAGATGTGGTCGCCGCCGAGAACGAGCACCACGTCGGGGCGATGGTGTTTGACAAAGTCGAGGTTCTGGTAGACCGCGTCCGCCGTCCCTTGATACCATGCCGACTGTGACAGTCGGTGAGCCCTCGGGCGACCGATGTAGGGCTGGAGCAGGGTGACGCCGCCCGTTATGCGATCCAGGTCCCACGGATAGCCCGATTGGATGTGGTCATTGAGCGAGCGTGGGCGATACTGGGTGCAGATGCCGACGGTGTATATGCCAGAGTTGGCGCAGTTGGAGAGGGTAAAATCGATGATACGGTACTTGCCGGCAAATGGGACGGCGGGCTTGGTGCGCTTTTGCGTGAGCACGCTCAGGCGGCTCCCCGCCCCGCCGGCCAGGACCATCGCCAGGGTACGCATACTGACCGATCCCTAAGAACCGTGTATCTGGGTTGCCTTTTGGTAGAGTTTGACGTATTCCTGCGCCGAGGCTGACCAGGAAAAGTCGGATTCCATTCCGCGTTGTTGAAGTTTGCGCCAGACCTTTTTCTTGCGATATGTCTTGAGTGCGCGCCTCAGCGCGCCTATACATGCCTTTGGTGTGTACTTGGTGAACGTGAACCCGGTGCCTGTACGGTTTCTGGTTGTATAGTTTGAGACCGTGTCGGCCAGCCCGCCGGTCGCGCGTACGATGGGCACGCAGCCATAGCGCATGGCGATCATCTGCCCCAGCCCGCACGGTTCGACGGCGCTGGGCATCAGGAACATGTCGGCGCCAGCGTAGATGCGCTGCGCCAGCGCGGCATCGAACTTGAGGAACGCGTGCATCCGGTCGGGGAAGCGGGTCTGGATGCGCTCAAACATCTCGTGGTACTCGGGGTTGCCGGTGCCCAGCACGACGAACTGGGCTTCTTCGTTCTCAAGTAGCCACTTCAGCACCGGCTCCATGAGATCCATGCCCTTGACGGGATCCAGACGCGAGACCATCCCAATTAGGGGAACGTTGGGTTGAACGGGCAGCCGGGCCTGCTGTTGCAGTGCGGCCTTGTTGACTGCCCGTCGGTCGAGTGTCTCGACACCATAGTGGTGGGAGATGTGTGGGTCGGTGGCTGGATTCCAGTATTCGTAGTCGATCCCGTTCACTACGCCAAAGAGGCGGTCCTTTCGTTCACTTAGTAGCGAATCGAGCCCCATGCCTATCTCCGTGGTCAGGATTTCCTTGGCGTATTGCTTGCTGACGGTGTTGATCAGATCGGCATGGGCGATGCCTTGAGCCATCCAATTCACGGTTCCG
>Ga0315550_1000227_pt1 | contig 33803 bp, 34 predicted proteins | sample SalMarSW160190MG_2_FD_203100 | JGI IMG/M metagenome (GOLD analysis project Ga0315550, IMG submission 203100) | Salt marsh sediment microbial communities from the Plum Island Ecosystem LTER, Massachusetts, United States - Salt Marsh Sediment SW1601-90 ...
ATCTGAATCTTGATATAGAAATTATAACCGGTCCCACCATAAGGGAAAAAGACGGCCTGGCTATAAGTTCCAGGAATGAGTATCTGTCCGGAGAAGAAAGGGAAAATGCCGTTATTTTGTATGAGAGCCTGAACGAAACAAGGGATATGATTGAAAGCGGCAGGAAAGATCTTGAAGGGATAAGAAGAGAGGCCTTAAAGAGAATAAAAAAGAACGCGTATGTAAAAAGTGTGGACTATTTTGAATTTAGAGATCCGGCAACGCTTAAGAAAATAGTAAAGACCGGCAGAAAACAGGAAAGCGTGCTGGCCGCAGCAGCAATATGGATAGGAAAGACCAGGCTTATTGATAATATGATTATAAGAACCAGGAAGCAGTAAGATATATTATTAGACCCGGGCAGATGGTTAATATAAATGAAGGGGGAAGCAATATGCTGATTTGTATTTTAAAAAGCAAGATTCACGGGGCCACGGTAACCGACGCAAAGGTTGATTATATGGGAAGCATAACCATAGACAGCGATTTAATGAGACATGCGATGATGCTTCCTTATGAAAAGGTACTGGTTGTAAGCCTGGACAGCGGAGAAAGACTGGAAACTTATGTAATAGAGGGCGAAAAAAACAGCGGCGAGATTTGTCTAAACGGAGCAGCGGCCAGGAGGATACTGAAGGGTGAGAAAGTTATAATTTTATCCTTTGTAAATATAAACCAGAAAAAAGCGGCGGATTACCGGCCGAAGATAGTTTACGTAAACAGCAAAAATGTAATCACAAACGAAGAGGATCATGTGGAGAGAGATGACCAGTGTTAAAAAGAGAAGGGCCACATCCGGTATTTTTGCTATTTTTTTAATCATTTTTTTTATGTCATTTACCTTTTTAGCTTCCTGCGGGCCGGAAGGTGATTCAACGGGGCAGGCCGCGGAAGGCGATAATACTGATGCGAAAGAAATCCTTTATTTATTTGATTATAAAAAAATAAAAATAGAAAAAACAAGTTCTATTGATGTGACAATCAAAAACTGCTATCTGTATTTGGATATTTACCAGGACCTGATTATACTTGGAGAAGTAGAAAATGTTTCAGAGGTAAATAAAACCGATATAGAAATAACCCTCGATTTCTACGGGAAATCAGGAGATGTAATAACATCGGCGCGCATCCCTGCCGCAGCCAACTACCTCAGAGGGGGAAGCAGGCTGCCCTTTTGTTATTACCTGACAGAAAGAGAGAAGTATATAGATATATCCATGGTAAAGATAGGTATTGATTACAAAGATTATTACGAAAGATTTAAGGGAAACCCCATTGTTGAAAATGAAAGCTATCACTATGAGGGGGACTTTTTAATCATCGAAGGCAAGGTTATTAATTTGGGAGAAAGGAAAATAGGGAACCTGAAGCTTTATTGCACTTTTTTTAATGATAAAAACCAGGTAGTATTTATAAAGAATTGTCACCTGCCCAGAGAAGAAATGAACCGCGGGCAGGAGCAGGAGTTTGTTTTAAAGGTACTTCTTGATGAGTACCTGCCGGAATTTACCCATTACAGATTTGAAGTATTTTTTGAAGATGAAATAGAAGTGCCTGTTTAATTTTATATCCAGTCCTTGTGCTTGAAGTATATCAGCATTCCTATGGATATTATAATCATGGCAGCAACGATTATAATAAAAGCGAAAGCATTTTTGCCCAGGGGAAGAACAATATTCATTCCATAAATTCCGGATATTAGAGTAAGGGGAAGAATTATCACAGAAAAGATGGTAAGTATTCGCATTATATCATTAATCTTATTGGATAATAGTGATTGGTGGGCGTCGTGCATTCCCTCTATCAGTTCTTTGTAATTTTCAAGGGTGTCCCAGATTTTCTCTATATGGTCCACCAGGTCACTGAAGTAAACCTCCAGGGCTTCTATCAGGAAGTCCATATCTTTAATCTCCAGAGTTTTAAGCAATTTTCTTTGCGGAAAAATTATATTTCTGAAGGCTAATATATTGGTTCTGATAAGAAGTATATCCCTGACATTCTTGCTGCTTGCTTTTTTAAAGATAGCATCTTCAACACTTTGTATATTTCTGTAAATTTTATTCAAGATAGGAAAATTATGATCAATAAGCGAGTCTATTACTTTATGCAAAAGGTAACCGGATCCCTTTTCAAGGATTTGATGATTTTTGGTCAGGTAGTCAAACGCATTTTGTATTGGTTTGCACAATCCGCGGTGTATGGTTATCAGGAAGTTATTTCCGATAAATATATTTACATTAAAAGGTACAAGCCTTCTGGTTTGCTTTATGTAAAAAGGTATATGCAGAACCAAAAAGAAGTAGTCATCGTATTCATCTAATTTTGGTCTTTCAATAACGCTAAGGCAGTCTTCTATATCCAGGGGATGGAAATGAAAATGATCCCTTAAAAACTGCATGTTATCCCTGCTGGGATTTTCGATATCAATCCATATAAGGTATTCGGCGTTATTTATATAAGGGGGGATACCCTTAAAAGTAATTTTTTCCAGTAATTCTTTTTTACTCTTATCGTACACCAGAGCCTTCATCGGAGCCACCCCCTATATTTGAATCTTTACAAAATTTTATAATTTTTTATAAAAAAAAGAAATATAAATTTGTTGATATATTATTTAATTTAAAGCAGATATAAAAAGATACAAGCCGTCAAAGATTTACTTTTATATTAAAACGCTCAAATTTAATATTTTTTATTAATAGTCAAGATAACCGCCGCGGTTTTCGGGGGGAATCTTTTTTTAAAAATAATTGTTTATCCGGCGGCTGCTATTTATGGTTTTTAATATAGATTGAAAGTTATATTTATAATATAATTGACAAAAGTGTAGTTAATATCGAGAGACCGAGGTGAACGATGGCTGAAACTGCTATAGGAATTATAAGAAAGGTAATTATAAAATTAATGGTACCGCTTGCCATTCTATCCTTGTTTCTTTTAATCAGTGTTACATCCTGCGACCTGCTGGATTTTCAGACAGGATTAGAAGGCGAGCTATCTGCAGAGGAAAAAGCAGAGACCGGGGAAGGGGACCTGGAGTCCAAAAATATGATTACAACCCACATAACCCTCTGGGACTATATCGAGCCAAGAGAGAGGATCACCCTTATAAATAGCGTGGAAAATTTTATGGCAGAAAACGAGCATATCAATATGGAGACCAGGCACTTTAGAAACCGGGAAGAACTGGAGGACCAGTTTGAAGCAGCCAGCCTTGCCGGATCGGGCCCCGAACTGCTGCTTATAGATTTTGACGGTGTTCATAGGCTTGCTCCGGGAAATGTATTAAAGGAAATAAGCGACGAAGAAAACGAATTTGATTATTCTTCAATTCTGAACGGCCTGGTAGAAATTTCTGAGTATAGTGGCAGGAAGTATATAATTCCCTTCAGGAGTCTTGATTTTTTAGTGTTTTTGTACAACAGGGATCTGATAAATGACCCCCCCCGGAGTTTTGATGAAGTAATTGAATACTGCAGCAGCGTAAATGATTTCACACGGCAAACCTATGGATTTTTAATGGATGCCAGTGAACCGGACTGGGTGATCCCGTTTATAGGAGGATATTCCGGCTGGATAGTTGATTATAACACTGATTCGCTTGCTCTGGATATAGAAGCTGTTGAAAAGGCTCTAGAATTTTTAAACTATATATATAATGAGGAAAGAATTCTGCCTTCCGGTATGGAATATGGCGAGATAAGCGACCTATTCAAGAGCGGAAATGCGCATATGATTATAGACAACGTTAATTCAATTGAAGAATATCAGGAGGAAGGATTGAATGTTGGGGTATCAAAAATACCGTTGGTTTATCAGGGAGATGAATATCCCACACCTCTGATTTCGGGTCTTGGGTTTATGATAAACGTGAATTGTTATGGGAATGAGTTAGAAGCTTTAAATGAATTTATAACGTATATGTTATCCGAGGAAGTACAATTGGACTGGAATTCGACTACACAAACTTTGCCGGTTTTAAAGAGCCTTGCCAGCAGCGCAGTCGTAAGAAACGATGATATAGTTAATGGTGCTTTTCAGCAGGCTGAGCTGTGCAGGGGTAAACCTTACGAAAAACTTATAATGGTAATAAGAGATGCTATAAGGGACAATGTTAAAAATGTCATATCGGGAGATATCCTGCCGGAGGATGCAGCATTAAAGATTCAGGAAGATGCTTTGAGGTTAAGATCAGAGGAGATTTTAATAGAAAAAACGGGCGGCCCCTCCGAGGCAGACGAAGCCGGTGAAGGTGAATGAATAATTAATATATAAAAAGTCAGAGGAGTTAAGAGATGAACAAGGGAAATGGTATTAAATCTTTTTTTATAAGAGGTCTCATAATAGTAATAATTGCCATAATATTTTTTATTGTGGGCGGAACAAGCATGCTGGGTATTCTGGCTGCGGTGAATAAGGTTACCATTGCAGATTTATTTAAGGGAAATGCAGGAATTGAAGAACGGACCACTCCTGAGCAGCAGCCTACCAAGAATGAAGTAGAAGCAAATGCTGTGGGAGGACTTTTGCTTGGTGAATTTAACGATGCAATAAGTAAAGTTGTTGAAGAAATAACACCTTCGGTAGTAAATATAAAAGTGACCATAAAGACTACAGATATATTTGGGCAGACACAGGAACAAGAAGGAATAGGTTCAGGGGTGATTTATACTAAAGATGGATATATTATAACCAATAATCATGTAGCGGGAGATGCCGAGAAACTCGTGGTTACCCTATATGATGGCAGCAATTACCCAGCGACTCTGAAAGGAGCGGATGAAAAAACTGATGTGGCAGTCATAAAGATAAAAGCAGACGGCTTGTTAGCTGCTAAATTCGGTTCAGAAGATGATATAAGTGTGGGAGATATGGTTATTGCAGTAGGCAGCCCTTATGGTCTTGACCAAACTGTTACCATGGGAGTAATAAGTGCCAAGGGAAGAGATATTACGATTCCGGTTAATTTAATCCAAACCGACGCAGCCATAAATCCAGGAAACAGTGGCGGCCCACTGGTAAATTCAAATGGAGAGGTAATAGGAATTAATACCCTGGCAGCGTCAGGGACGAGTATTGGGTTTGCTATTCCCGGCAATACGGTGGTCAATATCGCAAATCAGATTATTGAATTCGGGAGAGCAAGAATTCCATTTATGGGTATAGAAATGTCTGAAAACACTACCGATGTAATTGGAGTATACATCAATAGTGTTTCCCAGGGATATCCTGCAGAAAAGGCAGGAATAAAAGCTGGCGATGTGATTGTCGAAATGGATGGTGTTGAGGTTAGTAATCCATATGAGCTGTTTGCTCAGATTCTTAAACATAATATAGGAGATGAAGTAGCGGTTAAAGTATATAGAAATGGGGGATATTTAGCTGTTACGGTCAAATTGATCGAAGTCCCTGCAGTTTAGGATGTGAGAAGAGCGGAGCGAAACAGGAGAAAGAGAATATTGGATAAAAATAATAGTAAAAGCAAATACAGGGAAGCAGATGAAAAAACACTGGTGGCAAGATCAAAAAAGGGTGACAAAGCTGCTTTTGAAGACCTGGTCAGACGATTCTCAAAATATGTCTATACCACTGCATTTTTTATATTAAGAGACACGCATGAGGCAGAGGATGTAAGCCAGGAGGTATTTGTAAAGGTATACCTGTCTATTAAGGGCTTCAGGGGGCTTTCAAGTTTTAAAACCTGGATAAGAAAACTTACCGTAAATACATGCATTGACAAGCTGAGATTGCGTTCAAAAATAAAAGACAGAAAGGTTAGCCTGGATAAAATGACTGAAGATTATGAGGTTGTTTTTACCAAGTTCAGCCAGAATCTTGAAAAGAGTTTTTTTAATAAGGAAACAGTAAAGGAAGTGCTGAAAATAGTAGTAAACCTTGATGAAAATTACAGGATACCCTTAATATTAAGGGATCTGCAGGATTATAGCTATAGAGAAATTGCAGAACTGACCGGTAAACCAATAGGCACGGTTAAAACAAACATACACCGGGCAAGAAAAATGATAAAAGAGAAAATAAGGGTTGAAAAGTAATGAAAAAACGAATTGAAACAAAAGAAAAAAATTTTAATCTATAATATTGAACATTTTAGGATTTTCCTTATGAACAATATAAATAAATACTTAAAAATTGTAAAAAATACGGTAATAAAGCCCTCGGGGAATATGGATGAAAAGATAATTGACAGAATTTCTCATATAAAAAAATCAGATGAAAAATTACTGGACGAGAAATTTATGGATTACTTTAAAAAAAGTAATTCAAGGTTATCTCTGGCCGCCGAAAAAATAAAAAATAATCCCGGAGCTTTTGCAGCTCTTATAACAGCCGTACTTTTAATTATTGTTTTTATTATCTGGGCGGCTAAAACATTTTTGGGTGGGGAAAAAGTTGATGACGAGAACAATCAATTATCTTCTTCTGAAAATGATACTGAGTAAAAATAATGCCAGCAGAATTATCCAGAACCAGGGATTGGTAAGCAAATTCCTTAGAGGTTCATATCCTATTTTACCAAAAACTTTTAAAAGTAAATCTTCCAGCCAGATGTATATGGTTTCAAGAAGAGAGCCAATATTTTCCAGTGTGAAGAAATTTCTTATTACTTCCATAATTTATAAATTTTATCGTTTATTGATTATTTTGTAAAACTCAAAATGCAGTTTTAAATTATTTGAATGTTTTTGATAACAATGGGACAAGGAGGTGTATCTTGCGTTATTTCAAAATCAAGGAAAGGAATACAACCGTTAGAACGGAAATTGTTGCCGGAATAACAACATTTATGACCATGGCCTACATAATCTTTGTCAATCCGGCAATTCTTTCTTCTGGCGGCGCTACAGGGATTCCTTTCGAGGCGGCAATTATTGCTACCTGTATTGGTGCGGGGATAATGAGCGTACTGATGGGAGTTTTAACCAATACCCCTTTTGCACTTGCGTCAGGAATGGGAATCAATGCAGTGGTAGTATTTACTATTGTGTTTGGACTGGGACTAAGCTGGCAGCAGGCAATGGGAATTATAGTAATCGAGGGGATAATTGTAACCATTCTGGTGCTTACCGGTCTCAGGAGCATGATAATGAGAGCCATACCGATGGGATTAAAGTATGCTATTGGTGTGGGAATCGGGCTATTCATTGCATTTATCGGAACGCAGCAGGCAGGTTTTGTGGATATGGACCCTGCAACTGCAGTAAAACTTGGTAACTTCACTGCTCATTATACACAGCTGGCAGCATTCGGATTGGTGCTAACGGCAATACTTGTTGCATTCAAGATAAGGGGCGGTATTCTGCTCGGAATTATAGGCACGGCTGTTGCAGGAATGGCGTTTAGAGTAATACCTATTCCTACGGAATTTATAAGTGTTCCAACAAAGGCAAGCTTTGCAACTTTTTTCCAGGCAGATTTAGTAGGAGCCGTATGGAGCAAGGGAGTGTTGAACGTAGCTGCGCTGGTAATGATTTTTGCCCTGTTTATGACTGATTTCTTCGATACCATGGGTACCGTTATAGGAGTAGGAGGAGAAGCCGGACTGCTGGATAAAAAGGGCAGCCTCCCTAATTTGAGAAGGGTGCTTTTAATAGACTCCCTGGCAGCAGTTGCAGGAGGTCTGTTTGGCGCCAGTTCCATAACAACTTATATCGAGAGCGCATCAGGCGTTTCCGATGGCGGAAGGACCGGTATAATGCCTACTGTGACCGGGTTTTTATTTTTGGTTTCCATATTTTTTGCTCCTCTGATTGCTGTAATTGGCGGAGGCGTGGAGATAGCAGAGGGAATTTATAAATATCCTGTTACTTCCCCCGCGCTGATTGTGGTTGGGTTTTTGATGATGACTGTAATGAGTAAAATTGATTTCAAGGATTATGAAATAGGCATACCGGCCTTTTTGACAATAATTATTATGCCTTTTACTTACAGTATATCATATGGAATAGGATTTGGTTTTATAAGCTATACCCTGATAAAGCTGTTCAGGGGAAGATTTAAGGACCTCCATCCGCTGATGATCGTGGTAAGCATATTATTCGCAGTAGCCTTTGTTGCAGAAGCATTAGCCAAGAAATTTATAGGAAATTAAAATAGTAAAAAAGAAATCATTGAAAATTAAATGATAAAAAAAGTAATTTTTTTGATATTGGCCGGCGTAATTATAATTGCTTTAATTTTTACAACGGGGTGCTGTTCTATTTTTGAAAGCCTGACCGGAGGGAATTCGAATGAAGGCCAGAATGGTACAGAGGGAGAATCAGAGGACAATGAAAGCGCAGTAAATCAGAAAACGGATAATGAAGCACCTATAGCAGTTATGGAAATACATCAGCAGAATTCCGGAGATAATTACTTTACGACAGGGAACCCGGTGTATTTGTCTGCTTCGGATTCAACCGATGCAGATGGAAATATCTTAAGTTACCAATGGCAGATAGGGGATATAAACACTTTATCCGGAGAAGAAGTTTATTATATCTTTGAAAACATTGGGGAATATAATATTGTCCTTACGGCTCATGACGGAATTGAATCTACCGCTGTTTCAAGAATAATTTATGTAACGGAACCCGGTGAATATATCATAAAAAACAGTGCCCACGAGGCGGAAGTACGCATTGAATATATCATTACAAATAACGGCCCGGTTGAGATAGAGGATATTATGTACCTTGTTGAGATACCCCAGACCTATCAGCCGTTTCAGGTTATAAAAAACCGCGAGTCAAACTATAAAGAAACAGATGACCTATACACCGATGATTATAATTTAATTGCCAGGTTTAACCTGGGGAATCTTGCTGTAGGCCAGTCAGCCAATGTTTATGTTAATTGTGATGTAATTCTTTATGAGTATGAATATGCGGATATGCTATATGAACCTGGTTCATATTATTCCGGAGACGAGGATTTATTAATGTACACCGGCAGCGAGTATTATATAAATAGCGACTCCCGTGAAATAAAATCCACGGTTAAAACCACCGTCGGGGCAGAAACCGACCCATTGGTTATTGCTGAAAAGTTATATGATTTTGTATGCGATAATCTTACGTATGATGAGGAAAGAGTAGGCAGAGAGGAATATGGTTACTTTTATGCTTCGGATATTCTACGGCAGGAAAAAGGTGTATGTACCGATTATTCCATACTTTATACGGCATTATGCAGGGCGGCGGGAATCCCTGCCAGATTTGTACAGGGAGTGCCGGTACTGGGTATATTAATGGAAGGAGACGGCCAGCTGCCATACGGACATGCCTGGGTAGAAATAAAACTTCCGGGATATGGATGGGTCCCAATAGATATAACTGCGGAAAGCGGATTTATGGCCTATAATTATTATCTTAATATGGAAACTTATAAGGGGTCCGGGGTGTTTTATAAAAGCCTTGATATAGATGGCAAGAAATTCTGCCCCATAGGGCTTCATTATTCCTGGAAGGGAAGCATAGAGCCGGATGTGAAAAAGGAGGTAACCTATAGTGTCAGCGGTTTGAGCTTGAAAGATATCGGTGTAATAGCTGAAGAAGATTTCCTGAAGGAAGTTGGTTATATACTTGGTGCATATGAAGTTGCCATAAACCACAATAGTTCACTGCACCCTGAAGACTGGATATTCAATGATCCCCAGGAAATTGCCCTGGAAGAAGCCCTCCTGTTAAGACTAAAAGAGCTCTCCCGGGTATTGGAGGGCACTGATTATCCTGAAAGCTATACAGCAGACAGAAACAACCTGATAGCCGTAAGCCATGATATTAACACTTACAAGCAAGAGCAGATCGAATGTATGAAAAGCGTGGATTACAGCTGCTACGACAGCCGGCATAATATGTTTATAGATGCTGTAAACGCCTTGTTTGACTGTTATAATAATATAGTGGATAGGTTTAATCAGGAATATTAGGAAGAGATGATATATCAAAGAGTATTTATAGGGTTTGTTTTTATTATAGCAGCGGTTGGAATTATATATTTATTTTCCGCTGCCTACAAATTTGCAACCCAGACCTATTCCGTGTTTTGTCCCGGAAGGGAGATACTGGCCACCCCTTTCAGCATCAAGCTGTATTTTGAAGAGATTATGTTCAAGGCATCCGACGGCACAAACCTTTCGGGCTGGTTTGTACCGGCAAGGGATCATAAAGGCGTTGTACTGTTTTTACACGGAAAGGGCGGTAATATTTCAACCAGGCTTCCGTTTGTGGATTATTTCTGCCGTAAACTGGGGCTGTCAACCTTTATTATTGATTACCGGGGATACGGTAAGAGCGAAGGCAGGCCTACCGAGAAGGGCACCTATCTTGATGCTGAAGCAGCATGGGAATATTTGACCACGATTAAGAAAATAAGTCCCGGAGACATTATAATTTTTGGACGGTCCCTTGGGGGACCTATTGCGGCCCGGCTGGCCGGAAAGGTAAAAGCAAGGGCATTGATCCTGGAGTCTACCTTTACCGCTATAAAGGACGTTGCTGCCCAGATATATCCTTATCTGCCGGTAAGGAAATTTTTCAAGTTTGAATATCCTACTGCCGATTATTTAAAAAGAGTAAAGATCCCGGTACTGATAATACATAGCAAAGGGGATGATTATATTCCATTCTCTCATGCAATAAAATTGTATAACGCTGCAAATAAACCCAAATATTTTTTAAAGATAAACGGCCCCCATAACAGCAGCTATTTGGAATCGAAAGAAGTTTACATAGAGGGAATAAAGTCTTTTATAGCTAAACATTAAAAAGACAGTTAGATTTCTTTTTTCATATATACCCAGTCTCTGTATCGGAAGTGCCTTTCTGCTATCCGGGAAGATCTGGTAACCATATTTTTAAAGCCGAATTTTTTATAAAGGCCATAAGCACTTTTATTTGCCGCAGCTACCCAGAGAGTCAATGCATTCTTTCCATGCCTTTTTGCAAAATCTTCCACAAAAGATAACATAATCCGGGCCACACCTTTCCTTCTGTTATCTATATCCACCGCCACATTATCAATATAAACAGTACTGCCGTCCAGTCTGGGAGTATCCAAAAGATTTAACACGAATGCTTTAATTGCCCTTAAAAAACCCAGGTACCTCACGTAGGTTTTAAAATTTCTGTTATGTGCTTTAATATTTTCTCTGGTTACAATCTCAATTATCCCCACCATTTTATCATCCATTCTGGCATTATAATATCTTCCCGTACCGATGTTTGCAGTAATCTCTTCTGTGATGATATTGAGTGCGGCGTCTTTTCTGCTGCTGAATATAAATTTTAACTTTTCATAAAATGCATCAAATTCTATCTTAATAAAGCTTTGCAAATCCTCCAATTTTAAGCTGCTTATACGGATGTTGTTAAAATTTTTGGATTGATTTTTAACATTAATCATAGGGCTAGCGCTTTTTCTCAAGCAGCTGCCTGGCTTTTACAAGATTGACTTGTAGGGTTAGCAGTTTTACTCCCCTTACACTCTGAAGGGAAGTAATGCTCTGACCCGCGTCATCGGCAGATATTTCGGTTTTAATACCGCAGCTTACCAGGTAGCTTTTTGCTATTTCTGCTTCAATTCTGGAATTGAATGTTTTGATTGTAGCTAACCTATCCATTTTGTATCAGTTATAATTAAAAATAATATACTAAAATTACATGCTGTAAAAATTTTTTACAGCAGATCAAAAGAATTAAAATTATAGCATATCGGTAAAATTTTATCATAATAAATGACTAATTTTCATTTGAAGAATTAGTATCTATGATATACACTGATTAAGGCTAATAAAAGTATAAGCTTTTTGCCCGTGGTTAGCATTAAATTTGTTGTGCATGGGACACACGATAGTCAATATGATAAAAAAATCGCTTCTGGTTAAAATTTATGAAGCTGCAGGCATGCAGAGATGGAACGACCAGATCCGCACCATTGAACTTACAGAACTGGACAAGCAAGCCCATAAAATGATAGTGGTCTATATTCTGTCAAAATGTGAACAGGATATGGGCGGCAAGATTAACTGGATTGAATTGATAGAGGACGGGCTGTTTGAATTTTTAAAGAGAATTATTCTAACTGACCTGAAGCCTCCCCTTATTTACAGGATCAGGGAAGACAGACAGCAATATGAAAAGCTAAATAGATGGGTGTTTGAAAGGATTAGCCCTTTCACCAGACAGGTAGGAGAGGAATTTAACTCACATTTTAAAAAGTATCTTCTGGAAGAAGAGGATACTCTTGAAAGAAAGATAGTAAGCGGAGCGCATTTTTATGTGACGAAGTGGGAATTTGACATAATTAAATTATCCAATCCCAGGGTCTACCTGACAGAGGAGATTGTTGAAAGCATTTCCAGGGAACAGGATAAATATAGTGGTTTGAGATGCATGAAAATTTTTACCAAAAAGAAAAATTTGCTGGATTTTGCCAATATATGCGGACAGCTGCGTTTTCAGCAAAGATGGAGCCATCTTTACCGCGTTCCAAAAACTTCTGTACTGGGGCACATGCTGATTGTAGCCATATTTTCGTATCTATTCTCTTATACGGCGGGATTGGAAAGAAAAAATTGTATAAACAATTACTTTACGGGGCTCTTTCACGATCTTCCCGAGGTTTTGACCAGGGATGTAATTAATCCTGTGAAAAAATCGGTAAAGGGGCTTGATGAACTCATAAAAGATTATGAGATTGAAGAGATGGAGAAAAAAATATATAAATTGATTCCGGAAGGCTGGCATAGCGATATCAGGATGTTTACAGAAAATGAATTTTCAGAAACCGGCAGCAGAAATGGAAAACTGGTTAAAGCAGCCGATGACCTGGCTGCTTTTATCGAAGCATATCTGGCATTAAAAAACGGCATAAAAAATGAAAGCCTTATTTATGCCAGAAAAAAAATGGGCCAGAAATACAGATCAAAAGTAATTTCGGGAATAAACTTCGGGGAAATTTATAAAGAATTTGACTAAATGGGCCGGTGCTATGGAAAGAAGAATAATCATATCAAAATCGAAATACATGGCGGGGCTGCAGTGCCCCAGGTTTTTTTGGTATCAGGTTAATGCAAGGGAAGAGATACCTCCGCCGGATTTTGTGACCCGATATATTTTCAGGCAGGGGCTGACGGTGGGAGAATATGCCAGAAAACTTTATCCTGAGGGAATTGATGTAGAAAAGATGGGAGATATAAAGTCGCAGCTGGAAAGCACTTTTAAATTGCTGTCCGAGAGAAGGCCGCTTTATGAAGCCAGCTGCAGCTCCAGGAATATATACTGCAGAACGGATATGCTTGTGCCGGCGGGTACTGACGGATGGGATATTGTTGAAGTTAAAAGCTCTACTCGGTTAAAAGAGGAATATATCCATGACGTTTCTTTCCAGAAATATTGTTTTGAGCAGGCAGGGATCAATATTAAAAAATGCTATCTTGTCCATATAAATAATCAGTATGTTAGAAAAGGGGAGATTAATCTACGGGAATTATTTAAAAAGACTGATATTACGGCGGAAGTAGGGGAGATAAGCAAGGGGATAGAAGGCAGGATTGAAGAGATGATAAAAATTGCGGCCGGTAAAAACCCGCCGGAGGCTGCCATTGGAAAACGATGCAGCGAACCCTACGTTTGCCCGCTTAAGGAAAAGTGCTGGGGATTTTTACCGGACAATCATATCTTTAAACTGTATGGAAACAAAGACAAGGCGGTACAACTTTATAACGAAGGAATTCTTTCCATAAAAGATATTCCCGATAGCTATGATTTGAATTTAAAACAGCAGATACAGCTTGAGTGTGCGAAAAAAGAAGGACCAGAGATAAACAGGGGCGAGATATCAAAATTTATAAGAAGCCTGAAATATCCACTGTATTTCTTTGATTTTGAGACCTTTTCTACTGCCATTCCTTTATATGAGGGCATAAAACCTTACCAGAGGGTTCCTTTTCAGTATTCCATACACGTGCTTGATTCCATTGACAGCCAGCCGGCCCACTATGATTTCCTGGCTGAAAGCAGCAAGGACCCAAGAAAGGAACTGCTTTCCAATTTAAAAAATCATATAGGCGCAGAAGGAAGCATAATAGTTTATTATGAATTATTTGAAAAGGGGGTCCTAAAGGAACTGGCCGATGCTTTCCCTGAGTACAGCAGATGGATAAGCTCAATACTTTCCCGCATAGTTGACCTTTACAAGCCATTCGGCTGCTTTTATTATTACCATTCTTCCCAGAAGGGGAGCGCCTCAATAAAAAGCGTTCTTCCTGCCATTACTGACTTGAGTTATGAAGGAATGGACATAGCAGAAGGGCTGGCAGCAAGTGTGAATTTTCTTTATATCTGCGGAAATTATGATACAGGCGAGGGCCGCCCCTCAAGAGAAGAGGTTAACAGGATACGGAAGTCACTTCTAAAATACTGCAGTATGGATACCGGAGGAATGATACATATACTGAGGGCTCTGATAAAAGAAAGCGGGCAGCCGCATATAGAAAGCAGTAATAGGTAAAAGTAATTATATATTAGAGCAGACAGTTCCGGCCGGTTTATAGTTTTTAGATTAAAATGATATTATTACCTCTTTTTTATGGAAATATTTACCGAAGCCAGTATAAGGAATATCAGACCCGTGGCAACTAAAACAAGGATATTGATAAGGGGAGTTACTTCTTTGTCACCAAAGTAAAAGATAACTCCCATAGCTTCCTTGAAACCGGTAATTGCCTGCGCCGGCGCGCCTGCAAAAGCTTCGGACATCGGCTCTTCCATCATGATCTGGCGAAACAGTGCTGCGGCATGGCTGAGGGGGAATACTTTTATTACAGTTTGTATGGTGGAGGGCAGTGAACCGATGGGAATATAAATTCCTGTTAGAAAACCAATAAGTGTTCCTATTATGGTGCTTGCGGTAGAAAAGGCACTGCTGCTTTTAAAAAAAGAAACGATAAAAAAAACCATTGAAGAGCCGGCAAAGACAGACAGCAGCATTACCCCCAGCAGTTTTAACAGCGGCACCGGACCGAGAATTTCGCCGCCTCCGGCAAGAATATAAATTTCGGCAAGAACAAGTGCCGCGATGCTCATAATCACACCAATTATAAAGGAACTAAGGATATATCCTCCTGTAAGATGGGTACGTTTGAGCGGAGCTGACAGGAAATCTTTTGAGATTTTCTTGGTGCTGTCCTCGACCATAGTGTTGAAAGCGCCCATGGCTGCAGTTATTGCTACAACTGAAAGGATGCCTGCCATAACCCAGCTGTCAATAGTAAAACGGGCACTGCTTCCCAGAAGGTCTCCAAAGTTACGGGTCATCATATTTCCAAGAAACAGTACATAGAGTCCTATTATTATAAATACGGAAAGAAGTGAGAAAAATACAGAAATTCTATCTCTAAAAAACAGCTTGAGGTTACGTTTTACTATATTAATCATTACTGTCATTCAATTCAGATCCTCCCTCATGGCGTGTCCTGTTATTTTTACGAAAGCATCATCCATGCTGCCGCCGATGACCTCAAAACCGGATATTATACTTTCTGTTTTATTTACCAGCGGCAGCGCATCAAGAGTATTGGAAACAGTAATGAAAAAAGCTCCGCCGGATGCTTTAAACTTGATATTTTGTTTTTTAAGGAGTAAAGATAGCGCTTTGCTGTCTTTTGGGATCAGTTTTAGAGTGTCTGTACTGTATTTTTCACGAAGCTCTGACGGAGTTCCTTTGGCAGAAATCAGGCCATTGTCAATTATGGCAACATAATCAGCCTTGGCGGCTTCTTCCATATAATGAGTGGTAAGAAATACCGTCATTCCGGTATCCTTCTGCAGGCTGCGGATGGTATCCCAGACACTTTTCCGGGTCTGAGGATCGAGCCCCGTTGTGGGTTCGTCTAAAAAAAGGATTTTAGGAGTATTTACCAGTGCCCTGGCTATATCAGCCCTGCGCCGCTGGCCGCCGGAAAGATTGCCGTAACGGCGGTTGTAAAAGCTTGTAACATCCGCTGATTTTGCTGCTTTTTCAACTGCGGCCGAAAGTTCTCCGGACCGTATTCCATAAAAACTGCCGCGTGTATATAAATTTTCTCTTACGGTTAAAAGATTGTCCAGAATACTCTCCTGGAACACAACTCCAATATTTTTCCGAATTTCACTGTCCTGTTTACCGAGTGTATAATTATCAACGGTAACAGTTCCGCTGTCAGTCTTAAGTAGTGTACAGATGATATCAATAGTGGTAGTTTTACCTGCACCGTTTGGACCCAGGAATGCAAAGAGCTCCCCCTGGTTAACGTGGAAATCTATGCCTTTTACGGCTTTAACATTTCCATAATTTTTTTTAAGGCTGTTTACCTGTATTATATGAGATAAAGACATATCACATAAAAAAAATTTTGATATTAGGTTTAAAAAAACAGCTTTGCATACTGCATTATGCTTGTATTATTTCTCACAAAACCGCTAGCAGAATTATACATCATCCATGTACTATTACAATAAAGGATTAATTTTTCCCGGCAACCCCGCATACCAATGCGATTAAACTTTATCCACCTTAAAAACCCCTGCGCAAACAGGAGGTTTTTAAGGAGGGACTATTAAATGAAAAAAGCATTTGTAGGGATATTATCATATAATAATAGTGCCGTTGTTAAAAGAAAGTTAATAAAAATTTAAATAATTATTAAATTGCGAAACTGCATATTTTATATTATATTTGAAGGGAAAATTATGATTACAAAGATGTTGCGGAGCTAGGGGACGGGTAACGAAATTATGAAAGTTTATGATGCTATAATATCAAGAAGAACCATCAGAAAATTCCAGCAGAAACCAATAAAACTGACAAGTTTAAAAAGAATTCTAAATGCCGGAAGACTGGCCCCGTCAGCAGGGAACCTGCAGCCTCTGGACTATGTTATTGCTGTGGACAGCACTGTAAGGGAAAAAATTTTTACCAATGTAAGGTGGGCAGGATACATCAGACCCAGGGGCGATCCCGGGGATGGAGAAAAGCCCACAGCCTATATAATAATTTGTGTAAATAAGGAGAATTTGCTGGTTCCATATTATAAATATGATGTGGGAGCAAGTGCCGAAAATATTACACTGGCAGCCCTGGAAAAGGGAATTGGGTGCTGCTGGATAGGCTCTTTTAGAAGAAAGAAGATTGAAAATATATTGAAAATTCCCGGAGGATATCGTGCTGATCTGGTTCTGGCGCTGGGGTATCCACTGGAGGATCCGGTACACTTCGAAATAGGGAAAAATCAAACCATCGTGTATCACAAAGATGCTTCAGGAGTGCTGCACGTTCCTAAAAGGAAGCTGGACGATATAGCACATATTAATTACTTTTAGATGTGTTTTTATTCTATCTTAAAAAAGCCTGATTTTGACAGCTATAAAAATATTATGTCATTTTGAGGTTATTGTTATTAGAGTTCTGGTAATTATATTACCTGTTTCAGGCAGATTTAGGATAATATTCAATCAGGTGTTTTTCTTTAAAAACTTCCAGGAATTTATTTACCAGATATGGGTCAAACTGCGTACCGGCACATCTTTTAATTTCCTTGAGCGCCTCTTCCTGAGGTATAGCTTTTTTATAGGGCCTTTTGCTTATCATAGCGTCGTAGGAATCGGTAATGGAAAGGATTCTGGATATTATCGGGATTTTTCCGCCTTTTAGGCCTTTGGGATATCCCGAACCGTCCCACTTCTCATGATGATATAATATACCGGAGGCTATCTGTGCCAGGTCGGGAGACGATCCCGCAATGCGGTAACCGATTTCTGAGTGCTTTTTCATTATTTTCCATTCTCCGGCGGTCAATTTACCGGGTTTTAAGACGATATTATCGGGTATGGAAATCTTGCCTATATCATGGAGAAGTGCCAGTAGCCTTAATTTATTTAGTTCGCTTTCCTCCAGTTTTACTTTTTTACCCAGACGCAGGCTGAATTCTACCAGCCTGTTTGCGTGTTCTTCTGTCTCGTAATCCCTTTCTTCCAGTGCTTTTTTCAGGGACAGGATCACCGAACTTCGCATACTCCTGCCTTCGGATAATTTATATTCATTCATGGTGTCTTCGGCTTCTTTTACCGCAGCGCTAATGCTTATATCGTCGTTTTTCTTAATAGAGAACCCGAAGGATATGTTAAGAGGCATAATATTGGTACTGCTTTTTTCACAGTTTTTAATCATCCTGTTTGTAAGTTTAATTGAATCTTTTTTATTTGTTTCCGGTAGTATTATGGAAAATTCATCTCCTCCGTAGCGGCACAGAATACCTTTTTCCGGCAGGCTGCGCTGGAGGGTTTCGGTAATTTTTTTTATTAATTCGTCTCCCATTTTACTTCCGAAAGCATCGTTTATCAGTTTCAGCCCGTTTATGTCCCCTATGATAATGCTGATGGGGAATTTCTTTTCCGAATTCAATCTTTCCAGCTCCTCCTCAAAATAATATCTGTTAAAGATGCCTGTTAATTTATCGTGGTTTGATTGATATCGCAGCTGGTTCTCTTTTTCTTTTCTGGCGGTTATGTCGCTTAAGATTAATAATTTTCCCATAATTCTGTTGTGATAATTGAAAACCATGGATAACCTGATATTATAATATTTAACACGGCTGCCTATCACAATCTTAAAATCATCATTGTAATTTCTGATGGTAATACTTGATAGGGCAGTTGATAGTTTATCTAAATCGGTTTCCTTATCCATCAGATGGGACAGTCTGGCTAACACATCGCTGATGTTCCTTTTTTCTATTTTTTTATCCTTGAATCCCTTTTTTAAGATGTCACCGGCTGTTTCATTCATCTCCATGACTTCACCCTCATTGTTAAATAAGATAACTGCATCACCTATATTTCCCATTATTCTTTCTTCTGTAACTATTTTCATACTGGAATGAGTAACGAATAAACTTGAAGCAATAAAAATATATAAAAGAATATGCGCCAGCTCATTTGTGGGTATTGGCTGCAGTATGCCCAGTTCCATCATCACCTGTGTAAGTGAGGTTCCAATAAAATAAATTAGAAGTCCTGTAAGCAAATAATATACCTGTAGATTGGATTCTTTGGTTTTTAATTTCCGGTATATGCTCCTGCCGGTTAAAAAAAATGTGCTGAGTATAATGGGGAGGATATAAAATGCGCCCATATATCTGAAAAACGGTGAATAAATAATATACCCGTAAAAGGTACTTATGGTACTGACCTGATTATATATTAACGCTATGGCGAATATTACCAGTCCTGCAGTATAAGCTAACCCGATATAGATTTTATATCTTTTATTCTCTTTAATCTGAGTGAATCTTATTACCAGATGGAGAATGACCGGAAGTATCAGTATGGTAATGAATGCTAATATTTTTGCCGATATATCTATAAGAGCGGTACTGGTAGGATTCATTAACAGTATAAAATTGAAAATGGAAAAGATAAAAATGTTTAATGACAGGATTATAAAAGGGATATTAATCCTCTTTAAGGGATTTCTTTTTATAATTATTGCTACCGCTGACGGTGCGTAAAAAACGCTAAAAACCGATGCAGAAATAGCTAAAGCCCATAATATTTTTTCCATAAAATTTAATTACTTTATATAATGTTTAATATTTGTATTAATAATAAGTTTATATATTATAAACAAATTGATACCTTTATTCAATCAATACAAAATTTGATTCGTACTATTGGAAATTATTTCTTTTACAAAGAACGGAGTAGTTTTCTATTTTTTCCTGTCGGCGTCATAATATTTACGGTTAATAGAATTTAACCAAAAGCCGGGTTGCTATATGAAAGAGCAGTGAAAGTGAAAGCAAGAAAGAAACTTTTTTAACTCCAGGAACTGTGGACTATTTATTTTTACTGGCAGCTACTCTGCTGTGAGCTTACTGGGGGGCGGGAGAAAGTTTTCATGAGGGATGGTATCCGCCCTACAGCCGAAGAATATGTGAGCCTGTTCATGTACAGGGGACAGAATTGCGGCGGTTATTTCGATAGTAAGGAAGGCAGGGCACATTATAATAAGACTCCCGATAAAGAAGGGCCCATATGGGCCCCTGATGGGATGGTTATATATTACTGGACCTCCGGCAGTGCAGATGATAAAAATGCCTATGATATTACCTATTCGGGAGAGGTCAGGGAAATTACCAAGATAACCAGACAGGATTACAGGGGATGGAGAGCAGTAAGAGCAGAAGAGTAGTTACGGATTGGTTTATTTAATGTTTCTAAAGGTTAAAATACAAAACCGGGAACCCTTGCATATTTTATCTTCCAGTTTAAAACTTATACCGTTTCCAAATTCTTTTGCCCAAACATTGTATTCCGCACTGCATATTCTACTGCCCACTTTTTCAGAAAGCTCTGCCCTGTTGGATTTGACCATTATATTGTGCCAGGGACAGCTGCTGATTATTATTTTTACTTCGTTGCGGTTGGGTTTTTCTATTTTGAATTTGAAGCCATCTAAATTCAGTTTAACCGAAAAACATTTAATTAAAGACATAAGACCGCGGCTTATGCCTAGTTTATGTTTTAAGAACCGGGCCTGTATTTTAGGCATGACCTTCCATACTTCTTCATCCAAATCCAGGGCGGCATCAAATCCGTATTTTTCTTCGGTCTTTACGAACCATAGCCCATCAACCGCAGAATAGCAGTGATTGAGGTATTCTGCAGTGTCTTTGCCGGTAAGTTTCATGATTTTTAAGATTATCTTTTACTATTGCCAAATATGATACACATATAATAATAAAAATGAAACAGCGGGTAAAGCCGCCTGGTAGAGTTTCGTATAAAACTAAGAAAGATATAATTAATAAAATAGTATCTTGCACTGCACGTTACCTTGTGTTATAATGCAGCTCTAAAGATAATAGAGAGGATGTGATATTATGAATATACAGTTTAAAAAGGGAGTGCTGGAACTATGTGCCCTGGCGCTGCTGGCCAAGAAAAACAGGTACGGCTATGAACTGGTAAATGAGATTTCCAAGAGTATTTCAATTTCGGAAGGAACAATTTACCCGCTGCTGAGGCGCCTTAAAAATGATGGTTATGTTACTACTTATCTGGAAGAATCAAAAGAAGGAGCTCCCAGAAAGTACTACCAGCTGACAGAAGCCGGGAAAAAAATGGAAAAGGAGCTGAAAGAGGAATGGCTTACATTTGTTAAGAAAGTAAATGGATTTTTAAAAGGCGGTGTGAAGAATGAATAAAAAAGATTATATTAAAAAATTATCGTCTTATATGACGGGAATTCCGGAAGGGGACAGGAAAGACGTGATAAGTGATTTTGAAGAACATTTCAAAGAGGGATTTGCAGAAGGAAGAACCGAAGAAGATATTGCCGGTTCCCTTGGGGACCCGAGATCGCTGGCCAATCAGCTTAAGGCCAGCATACTTGTGAACCGGGCAGAGAAAACTGCATCTGCGGCAAACATAACCAGGGCGGTATTTGCTACTCTGGGGCTGGGATTTTTCAATCTTATATTTATACTGGGTCCGTTTATTGCAATAGCAGGGGTGCTCATGGCTTTATTTGTCTGTGCAATTGCTTTTGCCGCATCCGGGATCACCGTTTTTTTTGCGTCAATTTTCGGGCCGCTGTTTCCACAGTATTTTTCAGTTTTAATTAATCCGGCAGTAGCAATAATTGGTTCAATTGGGCTGGTGTGTTTTGGGATATTATTTTTTATAGGCTGTATATATCTGGCAAAGCTGCTGTATAGAGTTTTTGTGAGGTATATAAAATTTAATTTAAGAATTATAACCGGAAGGGAGTAGAAAAGATGAAGTTCAATATAAGAAAATTTGTTATATGGCTGGCTATTATTATGGCGGCATCCTTTATGGTTGCCGGAGTCATTCTGATAATAACAGGTAATTTCTCTATTGCAGTAGAAAAAATTGATGAGTCCAAAACCTTTGATGCTGATGAGGTAAATGAAATTTATGCAGACATAACCAGTACCGATATTAATATCATACCCACAGAGGGTGATGAGATTAAGGTACATTTTCATGGTGAAGTCTCTACAAACAGAAACAGGGATATACCGTCTTTGATTGCATATATGTCGGGTGATGAGCTGAGAATAGAGATAATTCAGCAAAAAACTATTTTTATTGGAATCAATATATGGAGAACCAATCTGGATATATATATTCCCGAAGATTCGATAGAGGTTCTAAAAGTGGATACTGTGTCATCGGATATAAGTGTGAGTGACCTGAAGGTCAATGAATTTAACTTTAGTGGAGTATCAGGAGATTTTAAAGGCGAATCCTTATTTACCGATGATATAAAATTTAAAACAACATCGGGGGATGTTAATTTAAATGGTTACACAGGGAATATAAATATTCAGCTTGTATCAGGAGACGTAGTCCTTGAGGATGGCAGCCAGAATGATAATATTAAGGTAGGAACCGTATCCGGCGATATTTATATACAGCAGGAGGGTCCCAGTGATATTAATGTTAAAACCACGTCTGGCGATATTGATATTTATCTTTCCGAAGATGCGGAGTTCTGCCTTAAGGCAAGTACCGTATCAGGCGATATCGAGAATAGATTTCCGATCAAGATAACCACTTCAAGCAGGAGAAGTCTGGAGGGTACAATAGGAAGCGGCGAGAGAGAAATTGCTGCAAGTACCACTTCCGGGGATATCAGGGTAGATTATTAGCCGGTACAACGCCATTAAATAAATATTTGAATAAGGAGGAAAATATGAGCAGGATAATTAAAAAAAGTAAGGCTGTGAAAATAATTCAAATAGCAGCTGTAATAAGTATGCTGGCCTTATTTGCGGTCTCATGCAAATGGACCATAGGTATAGTAAGGGGATCCGGAGATATTAAGACTGAACAAAGAGACGTGTCCGGTTTCAGCGAGATAGAATTTACAGGAATGGGGAATTTGATTATAACCCAGGGAGACGAAGAATCACTGATGGTAGAAGCAGATGATAATATACTTCCCTTGATAGAGACAGACGTCTCCGGGGATGAACTGACTATCAGATTCAGGAGAGGTTATAATTTCGTACCCGTGGAAAATATAAATTTTTACCTGTGTGTGGTTGACCTTAATAAGATTTCAATGAGCGGAGCCGGGAGAGTCGATTGTGAAAATCTTGACACTGATCGGTTTGAATTTGATATAAGCGGTGCGGGAGATATTGATTTTAATATCAACGCCGATGAGATTAATATTGAATCATCGGGAGCAGGCGGTTTGACCTTGAGCGGGAAAGTCGACAGCCAGGATATTGATATAAGCGGAGTGGGGAAATACAATGCTAAAGAACTAGAGAGTAAGGAATGCAAAATCAAACTTTCGGGAGCCGGCAGCGCTACTGTAAATGTAACCGGGGAGCTTGATATTAGGATCAGCGGTGTGGGAAATGTTTATTATATCGGAACCCCGATTGTAAAGCAGGACATTTCCGGGCTTGGCAGGATTAAAAACATAGACTAGGGACAGGTATAATTTAACAAGCGGATTCATAGAAGATTTATTGATTGTTAAGATTAAAAAGACTATAAGAAAGGATCAATGATGGAAGAGATGGCTAAAAAAGAATTGAAAGAAGGGAAAAGGCAGCTGGAAGGGGTATTAATACTGTGCTGGGTAATGGCTATTCTTCTGGGAATAGCAGTATTCTCGGGATTCGGCTGGGGCTCACTGGATTTTATTAGGAGCTATTTAAGCGGACCGTTTACCCTGGGCAACGCAGCCAATATAATGGGCAGTATTATCAGCTTTCCCTTCAGGATGGTTTATTCACTAATCGGTCCGGCATTATATATTGCAGAGCTTATTGGTATTTATCAGAGGAAATCTTTTGCGGTACCTCTGGGCAGAGCGGTCCTGGTGATAACCATGGTATTCTTTTTCCCCGTAGGGACCATAATAGGGGCAATTCTATGGAAGAGGTTTAATGACCCTCTTTCAAAGAAATATTTAAATTACGAGTATTGATTACTATCTGGAAACGGGGTTAAAGTATAAAAATTATTAGCATCAAAGGAGGTTAGAATAATGAGCGAAGTAAAGACAGATGAAGAAAAATACAAAGCAGCCAAAAGAAGAGTTGACGAGATAAAAGGTTTCTACAGCCACCTGTTTGCTTATGTAGGGGTAAATGTGGTATTGCTGGTGATTAACCTGGTTACAAGCCCTTACGCATTATGGTTTTACTGGGTTACTGTTTTCTGGGGAATTGGTCTTTTCTGGCATGCTATGGGAGTTTTTGCATTCAGTAAATTTACCGGAGCAAGCTGGGAGAAGAAGAAGATAGAAGAGATAATGGAGCAGATGGATAAAAAAAAGAAGTAGTAAAGAAATTAGGGGTTCTATAGCCAAGAAACATTGACGGAAATAAAAATAAAAAAAATTGATAAAAAGAACAAATCCTGGGTTAAAGAATTTTTAAAAACCCGCTGGGGAAGCAGTTTCGTTTTGACTAGGGGAAAGCTGCACTACTATGATAAGCTGGATGGATTTATTGCAGAGGCTGATGGGAAAAACAAAGGGTTGATTACTTATAAAATCAAAGGGAGAAGTCTTGAGATAGTGAGCCTGGACAGCTTACTGGAAGATAAGGGAATAGGCGCCGGGCTTATAAGCAGAGTCATAGAATTTGCCAAAGAAGCAGAACTGGAGAGAGTGTGGCTCATAACTACCAATGATAATATAGATGCAATTAAGTTTTATCAGCAAAGAGGTTTAAGGGCAGTAAAAGTATACCCGGGAGCAGTTGACATTTCAAGAAAAATTAAACCGGCAATACCGGAAGTCGGAAACTATGGAATTCCCATCAGGGATGAGATTGAGTTTGAAATGAAATTAAAATAATAATTTAAAGAGAGCAGATTTAGCAGGCGCCGTGAGTGAGGTAGTCCGGTTAAAAGAGTAAACATATCCGGAAGGGGCACTTATTTTTATGCCTGCTGTCAGAAGAGATGGTCCTCTATAAATTTCCTTTCTTTTTACACTCCTGTAATTACCTGTAATGATATTAGCAATTTGCCAGATAAACAAATATAATAATCAAAAAAGTACGCAAAACTTTAGCCATTAAATTTTACAGGATTATAAAGCGGAAGAGCAATGCAAAAAAAGTCAATAATGGTAATACTGATGATATCACTGATATCCATTCTTTTTATTATTCCTTTAAATAACCTGGAAGCCGAGGCCTATAAAGGCTTTTTGGGTGATAAGGTCAGTAAAAGATATTTAAAGATAATACCCGGTACCCAGAAAGCGGTATATCTAAACGGATATAATACAGGCAATATTGAAAAAAGAAATGAGATATACAGGTTAATAGACAAAACCGAGCTGAATAGTATCGTGTTTGATGTTAAAGATGCCTGGGGATATGTTAATTACAATACTGAAGTGGAATTAGCCCGGGAAATAGGAGCGGATAAAAATTACTACGACATAGAAATATTGCTGGAGGAAATGAGACGCAGAAAGATTAACAGCATAGCCAGGATGGTTGTATTTAAGGACTACATACTGCCAAAGTCCAAACCTGAACTGGCAATCATGGACTCGAGAACCGGCAAGCCGCTTTATTCGGAAGGTTCTTACTGGCCTGATATTTATAGTCAGGAAGTATGGGATTATCACATACAAATGATAAAGGAGCTTGCAGAAAAAGGGGTAAAAGAGATCCAGTTCGATTATATAAGGGCACCGGCCAGGGGAAACATATGTTATGCGGAATATACTTATAATAACGGTGATAATTCCAAAGTCTGGGCCATTACCAGTTTTTTAAAAAAAGTAAGGGAAGAAACAAAAGACTATGATATAAAAATCTCTGCAGATGTTTTTGGGTGGACATTCATAGCAGATGATGATCAGGGTATAGGTCAATTAATTGAAGAAATGATTCCTTATCTGGACTATATATATCCCATGGCTTATCCATCTCATTACGCTGAAAACTTCCTGGGATACAGCCTTCCAGACGAGCATCCCTATGAAGTGGTAAAATATACTTTGGAGAAGGGCATTTCAAGATTAGGTAATACAGAATGCATGGCGATTCCCTGGATACAGGCATTTAGCCTTAATGTAAGGTATACTGAAACAGAGATTCTGGAACAGATCAGGGCGGCGGAAGAACTGGGAATAGATGGATTCTTATGCTGGAATGCAGTAAACAATTACAGTACTGTAGAAAAAGCGTTAGTTATGGAAGAAGAATAGTAAATTTTGGATTTAGAGAGGAATTCTATGGAAATTGATGAAAAATATAATTTCGGCGGTTGGGAAAATTGTATCCGCATAACCTATGGGGAAACGGAGCTGGTAGCAACTACTGATGTAGGTCCCAGGATTGTCCGTTTGGGATTTATAGAGAAACAAAATATTTTTAAGGAATTTAAGCAGCAGCAGGGTAAAACAGGAGGGAAAGAGTGGCTGATATATGGGGGCCACAGATTCTGGCACTCTCCCGAAGCCATGCCCCGTACATATTACCCTGATAATAATCCGGTGGAATATAGCCGAAATGGAAAAACTCTTAAGCTTATCCAGAGAACCGAGGAAACTACCGGCATTCAAAAGGAAATGGAAATAACTATTGAATCGGATGACGGCAGTGTTAAAGTTTTGCATAGACTAATTAATCATAATCTGTGGGATATAGAGACTGCCCCCTGGGCACTTTCGGTGATGGCACAGGGCGGAAGAGCAGTAATACCTCAGGAGCCTTGCCAGTCAAGAGAAGATAATCTTCTTCCGGTAAGACCGATCGTTCTCTGGGGCTACACCCGGATGAAAGACCCCCGGTGGGTATGGGGCGATAAGTTCATCCAGTTAAAACAGGACCCGGGATCGGAAACAGCCCAGAAAATTGGTGTTTTAAATACACCCGGCTGGATGGCATATTATCTTGACGGCATGGTTTTTATAAAGAGGTATGATTGTGACCGTAAATTAAAATATCCTGACTTAGGGGTAAATACGGAAGTTTATACCAATCAGGATATACTGGAGATGGAGACACTTGGAAATCTAGTTATAATCCCTCCGGGCGGATTTGCCGAACATATTGAAAGATGGTTTTTACTGAAGGCCAGTCTGGATGAAGATGAAAATTCCCTGGAAAATAAATTAATGCCGCTGGTGGAAAGAACAGGTAAAAAATTCTAAGGGATTACTGTCAGCTTACGGCCGTATAATTACTGCATGTTTTATTGTAACGGCTCACTATATTTGCTATTGACCGTATGTGTTTTACGGTACTGCCGCAGCATCCCCCGATTATGGAGGGTCCGTAGGATAGAAACTTTTCCACATTTGAAGCCATAATTTCCGGTGTTTCATTATATATGGTCCTGCCCTCTACCACCACAGGCAGTCCCGCATTGGGCTGGAAGATAAGTCTGGCATCTGTATTTGCTTCTCTCATTTTTTTAACCACACTTATCATTGAATCTGAACCCATGCCGCAGTTTGCCCCGGCTATGTCCGCTCCTGCACCAGTTAGTTCGCCTATTACGTCTTCTGCTTTGTTTCCCATGATGGTTACGCCGTTTTCGCCGAAGGAAAGGGTACAGGCAATGAGAATGTCTTTTGATATTTTTCTGACAGCTTCGATTGCTGCCAGTGCTTCGTTTAAATCTATTATGGTTTCGATTATTATAAGGTCCGCTCCTTCTCCTATCAACAGTTCCGCCTGTTCCGAGAATGAGTCTACTGCTTCGCGGTGCTTTAAGCCGCCGACCGGTTCAAGCAATTTTCCCAGGGGACCTACATCGCCGGCAATAAACAGCGGCTTGCTTTTTTTAGATTTTGAAAGGTATATGTCAATGGCCTGTTTTACTGCTTTTACCGCATTCCGGTTTATTTTTTCAACTTCTTTTTCCAGTCCCAGGGACCCAAGTTTTACGGAAGTGGAACCAAGGGTATTGGTCTGAATAATATCCGAGCCTGCTTCAAGGTAACCAAGATGGATATCTGTTACCTTTTTAATGCCGCCGTTATCTATATTCAATGAATCGGGGCATCCGGTAAGACCTGCCGCAAACAGGATTGTGCCCATGGCCCCATCGCTGACAAGGATCTTTTTATCAAGAATGTCCAGCAATTCCTTTTTATTGACATTATTGTTTTTTATCATTTATTTCTTCTCTGCCATCTTGTTTTTTTAAGCATTTTCTTATGCTTTTTCTTTCTCATTTTTCTTCTTCTCTTTTTAATAACCGAGCTCATAAAGTACTTCCTTAAGGGTTAGTTTATTTATAAAATTAATAGCATGATGCTTGTACCAGGTAAGCTATTATACCAGAAATGATTATTATATTGTATTGATAGCCAAAAAAACTTTTATATACTAATAGTTGTGATAAAAATCAACCGGAAAGGAAGTTTTTTTATCTGCGGCACGGTGCATTGTAAAAATAATCTTTAATGTCTTATTTTTTTGGCTAAAAAACAGATTTCTATTGACATACAATATATAGCGTACTAATATTTATAACTGTACAATATAGTGGTTATAAGTAGATTTTCAGGACAATATTAATTCTCATAAAGGTAAAAATAATAAAAATTATTTTCCCGGGGTTTTCTGTCTCCTTCTGGCGGGATCCGGGATTGGCAGAGGAGTAATTTAAAGAAAAGCCGGGCCGGTTTTATATTATTTTCTAAGAGTTTGGGAGAGTTGTTATTAATGAAAGAGACCAAAGAATCAAATAAAAAAAGCCAAAATGATTACTACTTAAGTAAAAAAATAAAACTATCCGAAAATGCCGTAAAGGTCCTGGAAAGAAGGTATTTAAAAAGAGATGAAGAAGGGACCCTTTTAGAAAAACCCAGGGATATGTTTGTAAGGGTAGCTAAAAATATAGCCTCTGCGGAGAAGGGTTACGGTAAATCGGAACAGGAAATAAAAGAAGCAGAAAAACAGTTTTTTAATATTATGTCGGATCTTGATTTTCTTCCGAATTCACCCACGCTTATGAATGCGGGCAAGGAACTCCAGCAGCTTGCTGCCTGCTTTGTTCTTCCGGTAGGCGATTCGATGACTGATATTTTCGAGGCGCTTAAGGAGACTGCACTGATACAAAAATCAGGCGGGGGAGTCGGCTATTCATTTTCCCATATAAGACCGAAAAACGATGTGGTCCTTTCTACCAAAGGCGTCTCCAGCGGTCCGATATCATTTATGACTGTTTTTAACGCCGCGACTGACACCATAAAGCAGGGGGGCACCAGAAGGGGTGCGAATATGGGAATTCTAAGGGTGGATCATCCTGATATCCTGGATTTCATCACCTCCAAAGACAATAATGAGAAACTGACCAATTTTAATATTTCCGTGGGAGTGACTGAAGCATTCATGAAAGCAGTGGAAAATAATGACAAGTATGAGATTATAAATCCCAGAACCAAAGAAGTGGTGGACAGATACGGGGCAAGAGAAATATTCGGTAAAATCGTCGAACATGCGTGGAAGAACGGCGATCCGGGTATAATATTTCTGGACAGGCTGAATAAGGATAACCCGACCCCTAACCAGGGACAGATTGAAAGCACCAATCCCTGCGGCGAGCAGCCCCTGCTGCCCTACGAGGCCTGTAATCTGGGATCCATAAATCTTGCTCATATGGTAAAGGAAGAAGAAGGTATAAGAAAAGTGGATTACAGCAAATTAAAGGAAGTGGTCCGTATAGCCGTGAGGTTTTTGGATGATGTTATTGATATGAGCAGATACCCCCTGGAGAAAATAAATAAAATGGTTCACGGAAACAGGAAGATAGGACTGGGAGTGATGGGGTATGCGGATATGCTTATTATGCTGGGCATCCCTTATAACAGCGAGGAGGCCCTGGAGCTTGCACAGAAGATTATGAGCTTCATTCAGGATGAATCCAAAAATGAGTCAAAATTGTTGGCAAAGGAAAGGGGGGTGTTCCCGAACTTCAAGGGGAGCATATACGACAGTCCCGATGGCTATGAAATTAGAAATGCCACCACTACCACCATCGCCCCTACGGGAACCTTAAGCATTATTGCCGATTGTTCGAGCGGAGTGGAACCGTTGTTTGCCATTTCCTTTGTTAAAAATGTTATGGACAATGACAGGCTGGTCGAGGTTAACAAATATTTTAAAAAGGCTGCAGCAGACGGGGGGTTTTACAGCAAGAAGATTATGGAGAAAATAGCAGAGACCGGGAATTTAAAGGATATTAACGAGATACCCCCGGAGTATAAGAGGATATTTGTAACCGCACATGAAATATCTCCGAAATGGCACGTAAGGACGCAGGCCGCTTTTCAGAAATTTGTGGATAACGCTGTTTCCAAAACGGTTAATTTCGCCAATGATGCCACGGTTAAGGATGTGGAAAATGTATATATGCTGGCTTATAGGCTGGATTGTAAGGGCATAACTATTTTCAGGGACAACAGCAGGGACACCCAGGTGCTTCAGGTAAAGGGAAGGAAAAATGCAAAAGGAAAAGTTATTGTAGGACTTAAGGAAGCAGAGGAGAAGGCAAAGGGTTCAAGTAAAGAAAAAACTGGAAAGGAAGATGCAGAAAAAAAAGAAAGACTTAAGCCCAGAGAAAGGCCGGAAGTAACCTACGGTATGACCAAAAAGTATAAGATAGGAAATTGCGGGAAGCTTTACGTTACCGTCAATTCGGATGAAAACGGAATATGCGAGGTATTTACGAATACCGGTGAAGAGGGATGCGCCGCCCTGACCGAAGCCGTGGGCAGGCTTATAAGTATTGCCATCAGGTCGGGTATTGATATAGAGTCGGTAAAGAATCAGTTAGAGGGAGTAAGATGTATAACCTGCATAGCTGATTCCGAAACTCATGTTCTTTCCTGTCCCGATGCAATGAGCAAGGCCGTAGATTTTTATCTGAGAGGGTCCACTAAGTTTGATATGGGCATAACCAACGGACCCAGGTCGATTATGGTATGCCCGGAATGCAGCGGACTGATGGAACCCGAAGGGGGCTGTTACATCTGCAGGAACTGTGGTTTCTCCAAGTGCTCTTAATTTGTTTTTCTACTCTTTTATAATCTTTTCCAGGGATGATTTATATACGCTGAAACCTGCTTCAGAAAACAGTACCATCTGCACGAGTTCGATTTCCGGATGTTCTTTAATAAAATCAAGGATGGTTTCAAGTGCAATAATTGATGCTTTTTCTACCGGGTAACCAAATATTCCGGTGCTTATGGAGGGGAAGGAAATACTTTTAATATTGGTTTTTAAGGCAAGAGCCAGACTGTTCCGGTAGCTGTTTTCAAGTTTCCGGGGGTCACCTGCACTTCCGCTGTATACGGGGCCAACAGTATGTATTACATATTTTGCTCCAAGATTATATCCCTTTGTAAGTTTGGCTTCACCGGTGCTGCAGCCTCCTTTAGTTTTACATTCTTCCCAGAGTCCGGGCCCTGCTGCTCTGTGAATGGCGCCGGAAACGCCCCCGCCAGGAGTAAGCTCGTTATTTGCGGCGTTGACTATTGCTTCAGTATCCTGGGTGGTTATATCCCCGGTAATTAGTGTAAGTATAGAGTTTCCAATTTTATGTGTTACGTGCATTGATTTGATTATTCCCATTTAAAGGTTTTAACTGATACAGCTGCTCCCACTACCAGTAGACCAAGGATTACGAGTATATCCAGCCAGTGTTCCGACCAGCTGTGACCCACCCACAGCCCTTTCATGAAATTAACCACATAGGTAAGGGGAATGAATTTACTTACGGTTGTCACTTTATCTTTAAAAACTTCAAGGGGGATAGTGGCTCCGGAAAGAAACATCATGGGAAAAGCCAAAAGCATTCCCGCTACCTGGGCCGTTCTGGCAGTAGGCGAGACACTTGCAATCATGTAGCCGAAAGCAAAAAAAGATAAGGCGCTGATGGTAAAGCCGGCGAAGATGCTGAAGATATTTCCTTCAAAGGTGACATTGAATACAAATTTTCCTACAAGAAAAAGCAGTATCATGCCGGCAAACGACATTAAGTAATAAACAAAAACATTAGAAAAGAGGTATACCGCAGGGGAAGCAGGCGTGGAAAAAAATCTTCTCAAGATCCCTTTTTCCCTGTCCTGGGCAGTGGCGATGGGAACACTCATAAGGCCAACGTTGACTATAATAAGTCCGATATAGGCAGGAAGCATTAAATCAATAAAGCCCAATCCTCCATAATAGGGATCGGGTTCATTTCCCCAGATAAAACCAAAAAGAAGAAGCAGCATCGGTGCATAGACCAGGGTAAAGAAAACTGCTATGGGCTCCCTTAGGTATAACTTTAATTCAACTACCGTAAGCCTTAAAAGAGATTTCAAAATACCTCCTTAATTTCGTATTTCTTTTCCGGTAAGGGCCAGGAATACATCTTCCAGTGTCGGCTGTTCTGTTTTTAGATCACGGAAATCAACATTGTTTTTAACCAGGACATTAACCGCGTCCCTGACCATCCGGTTATCATGGCCGTATATAATTATTTTATCATCTTTTTTTTCGTATTTGCTTATGCTTTCAATAGCTTCTAAGGAATTCAATTCAAATGTACCGACTACATTAAATACAAGACGCGTTTCCGCACTCATATCCTTTATTAAATTTTTAGGTGTATCCAGTGCTATTATTTTTCCCTGGTCCATTACTGCCACCCTGTCGCACAGTTTTTCCGCTTCTTCCATAAAATGAGTGGTAAGGAATATGGTCTTTCCCTTATCCTTTATACTGGTTATTAGGTCCCAGGCCACCCTCCTGGCCTGTGGGTCCAGACCGGTAGTAAGTTCATCAAGGAATATAAGTTCAGGATCATTGAGCAGTGCCAGTGCAATAAAAAGCCTCTGTTTCTGACCACCCGACAGTTTATCAAAATAAGCGCCTTTTTTTTCTTCCAGACCAAGGTCCCCAAGCAGGGGTCCGCTTTCTATATTTTTTTTATAAAAAGAGGAAAAAAGGGATATTGCTTCCCATACTTTTATTCTTCCCGGAAGCTGTGATTCCTGCAGCTGGATGCCGATGGAATTTCTTAAGGTCCTTCCGTTGGCAGCCGGATTTAATCCCAGTACCGCAATGCTCCCCGATCCAGGTTTCCGCAGTCCTTCTATGCACTCTATGGCAGTGGTCTTGCCGGCACCATTGGGGCCGACCAGTCCGAATATTTCCCCTTTATATACTTCAAAAGAGATATCATCTACCGCTTTTATCTTGCCGTAGGATTTGCACAGATTTTTTACCTGTATTATGGTCTCATCCATAGATTTATACTCTGTTAAATATATTTTTTAAATTATAATAATATTTTCCTAATCAGGCAAATGAATAATAAGATATATTTATATATAAAATTTATACTTTACATAAATTTTTATATAATAAAATAAACACACTTTTAGCAGGGTGTTTAAAATTATTTACGAAAGGAGTCTATAGAATGAAAATACTGATTGCTTACGCAACAAGGTACGGCACCACTGAAAAATGCGCAGGCATGCTGGAAAAGATATTGAAGGAAAAAGGACATGAAGTTGAACTGGTAAATCTTAAAAAGAACAGAAGAGTAAAGCTGGAAAATTATGATATTGCTGTAGTAGGAGGGTCCTTTTTTATGTTCAGGATGAATAGACTGGTAAGGAAATTCGTAACCAGGAACTTAAAAACCCTTTTAAATATGAAAACGGGTGTCTTTATGTGCGGAGCAGATGAAAATTGGCAGGAA